>Ga0335074_10013447_pt1 | contig 11503 bp, 8 predicted proteins | sample Lox_Sample_23_FD_206715 | JGI IMG/M metagenome (GOLD analysis project Ga0335074, IMG submission 206715) | Soil microbial communities from Loxahatchee National Wildlife Refuge, Florida, United States - Lox_Sample_2.3 | ecosystem: Environmental > Terrestrial > Soil > Wetlands | place: USA: Florida...
AAGCAGCCGGAAATGTTTCTAATGTTGTATAACAAAGTGGCCGTAGCTGCAAGCACTGAGATTACCAATCGAAATCACAGTGCCGGATGCGGAAGAAGAACCGAGGGAAGAGCCTCAAGGGCGAGCGAGATGCAGCCCCAGAGCACTGCCCGCTGGCCGGGCGGGCTCGCTACGATTCTGGTCATCGCGAATTCTCCGCCCTCGAGTTGCTTCTGGACAGAATCAATCAGCACTGGATGGCTGCCAATTTCGCCGCCCAGAACGATTAACTCCGGATTCAAAATCAGAGAGAGGTTCACGATGATGTCGGCGACAATCTCTGAGTTTCGGCGCACGATCTTAACGGCGCATGCATCACCTTCTTTAACCAGATTCAAAACATCCCGAGCATCGACATCCGGTTTGTCAAGGCAGCGCGACGACTTGCTGCGGGCCTCGCTCCAGCTCTTCAGAATTCCCCGGCTCGTGAGCACGCTCTCCAACTCGCCGAACTCGTGAATGCTCAGCTGCCGGCGAGAGATGGAGGGCAGGCGGAGATAGGCAATTTCGCCCGCAGACCACTCCGCGCCATGGTGAATGCGGCCGCCAAGAAATATTCCCGCTCCCACGTTGGTGCCGATGTTGATGAAGACGAAGTCCTTCACGCCCTGGGCGGAGCCGCAAAAGTACTCACCTTGCGCAGCGAGATTTGTATCGTTCTCGACGATCACCGGGCAGCCCGCAATCTTGCTCAGCATGGCGCGCAGAGGAATCGTACGCCAGTTCTTGAGAGTGCTGATCAAAAGAACGCTGCCTTCGTCCACATTGGTGATGGCAGGCACTCCTACCCCCAGCACCAGCAGCTTGTCGCGGCTTTTCTTTTGCTTGCGCAAGAGCCCCTTCAGTTCCTCTCCGATCAAGCTGCAGATCGCTTCCGGAGTGGTCTTTTCCCTAGCGAGCGAAACATCCTTCCGATCGAGTTCGCTGCCATTCAGATCGGTGAGGAGGAAAGAAATGTTTCGCGAGGTGATTTCGACCGCCGACAGGCAACCACGCTCCGCCTTGAATCGCAACATGTCGGGCGGACGGCCGCCACTGGATGGCCCCTCGCCAAGCAACTCGACCAGATCCGCCGAAAGCAGGTCCTTCACTACATTGGTGACCGTGGGCGCACTCAGCCCGGAAGCGCGCACAAGATCCGCCCGGGAGCAGGAACCACTCTCGCGCAGCAGCTTGAGAATGCCGTGAGCATTGGTGTGACGCAGAACCGACGGCCTGCCGATTGGAATGGATTTTCTCTTCACTTTGTTCGTTGAAAGTATATTCGGAGATGAGAAGCTCAGTCAGCCCATTCGACCCTTCGCAGCCCATCAGTTCGTAACCGGCCCCGTTGACACGAAGTCCTTGCTTTCACGTCTTCCAACAATGATACTAAAGAAACATTACGAAGTTCCCACCTACACCGTCCGCTTTGCGCCGGACGAGGATTCCCGGAACTTCGCGAGGAACTGAACAGGCGGGAAACGACCATGGATCAACCGCGGTGGATCGGCGGAGTGGAACCTCGGCAGGAGCTGCTGACCGCAACCGGCACCGAGATTCTGGAGATCGAATGCCGGGAGCAGCCACAAAAACTCAGCGAACTGATCCAGGCCTATTCCCGTGACACCGAAATCCGCGATGCCCTTGCAAAGCTGCGCGACCTCTCGATGGGACAGGGTCCAGTTCTGTTCATCGGGATGGGAGCGTCGTACTGTTCGTCGTTCGGTGGATCCGTGCTGCTTCAGACGCACGGCAGGCCATCCTTCTCGGTGGACGCCGGTGAATGGCTGCATTACGCGCAATCGGTCTGGGACGACGCTGCCGTTTCCGTGCTTCTCACTGCATCGGGGGAGAGCGCCGAGCTGGTCGAGCTGATGAAGACGGGCAGCGATCGGCCGCTGGGTCTGATTTCGAATAACGCGGCCAGCACCTGCTGGCGCCTGACGGAAAATCGTTTGCCGATTCTGGCTGGCCCCGAATACGGCAACGCGACAAAGACCTATAGCAATACCGCTGCCGCCGCTATTCTTCTTGCGTCAGAGATGCTGGAACGGCCCTGGCAGGCAGATGCAGAGCATGTCGCGGAGGTATTCGCAGTCTCTCTCGATCGCATCTTCGCTGGCCGCAAAGAGCTGGAAGAGTTTTGCCATGGAGCCGCGAACATCGAGATCGTGGGCCGCGGCGCAGCCTATGGTGCGGCAATGATGAGCGCATTGACCATCCGCGAGATGAGCGGTTTTCGCGCTACCGCCCACACTGGCGCAGGTTTCAAGCATGGGCCCAATTTGGATGTAGATGGCACGCACGTGGCCATTATCTACGCGCTCGGGCGCGCGGCAGGGCTGGGAGTAAAGCTCGCCGATGAATGCATCCGGCGCGGCGGAAAAGTGGTGCTGGTTTCTTCAGAAGACCGCGCCCCTGCCGAGCGGCTCTTCCCGGTTTGTCTCGATGCGGTGACCGAGCCATGGGAAGGAATCACCGCGATTCCGGTGGCGCAGGCCCTCACGCTGGCGATGGTGGAAAGAACCGGATGCCGCTTGCCGCCGCGCTTCCAATACGGTCCGATGGAACAGTAGGATAAGGTACTCAGTGAATCGCGAAGCCAGTTCGACCCGCACCAAAGATCCCGCAGAGATCCACGTGCGACGCGGCTTTCTAGGCTGCGTCTCGCTAATCGCAGGATTAGGCGGCATTCTCTACGGCTTCGATATGGGGATCATTGCTGCGGTGCTGGTCTTCGTGCGCGAATCGTTCACCCTCTCCACGCGCATGGAAGAGACCGTCGTGAGCGTGGTGCTGGTCGGCGCCATGTCAGGGGTTATTGCCGGGGGCAGCATTGCCGATCGCATTGGACGGCGCTCCACGCTGGTGTGGGGCGGCATCATCTTCCTGCTCGGATCGCTGCTGGCATTCTGGTCGCCTGACGTAACCATTCTCATCGGCGCACGCGGCCTGCTTGGAATTGCTATTGGATTCACCTCGGTTACCGCCCCGGTGTACGTCTCGGAACTGGCGCCGCCGCAGTCGCGCGGGCTGCTGATCGGCCTTTACCAATTCGCGCTCACCATCGGTATCGTGCTTGCCGATCTCGTGGGCTACTGGCTGGCGGGACAGCACGCGTGGCGAACCATGTTCGGCTTGGGCGCTGTGCCCGCAGCGTTCTTTCTCGCGCTTATCTTCACGGTTCCTGAAAGCCCGCGCTGGCTCTTCGCGCAGAATCGCATGGCGGAAATGCGATCGGTGTTGAGCAGCTATACCGATGCGGCCGGTGAGAAGTTGTTGATCGAGGAAATTCGCACGGCTCTCGCCATCCCCGTGGAACAGCGCTGGAGCGAACTATGGAAACCCGCCGCGCGCACCTCGCTCTTTATTGCGGTGGGCTTTACCGTGCTGCAGCAGGTCACCGGCATCAACACCATCATTTACTACGGGCCGCGGATCTTTGCTCTGGCCGGCATTACCTCCAACAGGAGCGCAATCTTCGCCACGCTGCTGGTGGCAGTCACCAATATGCTGGCCACCATTATTGCGCTGGTGCTGGTGGATCGCGTGGGACGCAAGCCGCTGCTTTACGCGGGCGTGAGCGGAATGACGGCATGCCTGGTTCTGCTTGCGTACTCGTTTCACACGCCCACCGCTTTTGGGGCAGCGCCCGGCCTGGTGGCTACCGTTTGCCTGATGGTCTACATCACCTGTTTCGCTTTCAGCATGGGCCCCATCGCCTGGATCCTGGTGTCGGAAGTCTTCCCGCTGCGCGTGCGCGGCCGCGGCGTGGCAGCTGCATCGCTGGGCTCAGGTGCATCCAATTTCCTGGTCTCGATGACCTTTCTTTCGTTGATCAACGCGGCCGGCAGTAGTATCACGTTCCTCATCTACGCAGCGTTTTGCGTCCTCACACTGCTCTTTGTGCGCTTCATGGTTCCAGAGACCGCAAGGCGGGAGTTGGAAACAATCAGTACCGAGGCAAATCAAGCGTTGGCACGGATCGACAAGCCCATAACAGTTCACGAGGTCTAGAGACTGTTCACACTACTGAGGCGGTGGAGGCGGGAGCCAGTTTTATTTGAGTTCCGCGCCGATCGTCGCTAGCAGACGCCCGGTATCCACGCGACAATCGTCGTTTGCGGGGGTCCCGGTGTATGCGTTATTCCTCGCTTCGCGACTTGGGAAAGATTTGCTCTCAGCGACTCCTACGCGAAAGTTGATAACAGGCCCTAGACTGAATAATGGAGACGATTTGATGAAGCTTAAATTGCCTTCGGGCGACTTTCGCGCCTACCTCTTCGATTGCGACGGCACCATCGTCGACTCCATGCCACTGCATTACATTGCCTGGAAAAAGGCTCTTGGCGAATGGAACTGCGAGTTTGACGAAGAGCTGTTTTACGCCTGGGGAGGCAAACCACCGGTTGAGATCATCGCCGAATTGAACAAAATGAATGGCCTCGAAATGCCGGTCCAGTTAGTCGCCGAGCGCAAGGAGAATCTCTACTTCGAGCAGTTGCCCGACCTCAGGCCAGTGCCTGAAGTGCTCGAAATCCTTGAGTCGCAACGCGGCCGGATCCCTTTTGCCGTGGTCTCGGGAAGCACGCGCGAATCGATTATCAAATCGCTAACCGTAGTTGAAATGCTCGACTGGTTTACCGTGATTGTCGGCTCAGAGGACTACGCGCGCTCGAAGCCGGCGCCTGACGTTTTTCTTGCCGGCGCCGAGCGGCTTGGTGTGCCGCCGCAGACATGTCTCGTTTTCGAAGACGCCCCGATCGGCATCGAGGGCGCCATTGCCGCTGGTATGGCATCAGTCAGAGTGCCGAATCCACTTGAGCGACGCAAAGGAACCGAAACCGGGGTTCCTTCGTAACACTCAGTGAGCGGAGGTCTGCTTGCCCCATTCATCTCAAACTGCAATCAACGCCGAGCCAGAAGCGATGGCTGACCGCGCTGCTCGCCTTGTCGATAACACTGCGCTCTTCGCCATTGCCGCCGCCGTCGCGCTCCTTCACATCCTCACCAACTCGCGCTATGGCTTTCATCGCGACGAGCTCCAGTTCCTCAGCGATGCGCGACACATGGACTGGGGCTTTGTCGCCTATCCTCCATTCACGGCCGCCGTTGAACGCATCAGCATGGCGCTCTTCGGGCTCAACATGGTTGGACTGCGACTCTTCTCAGTCATCGCGCAGGCCGTCGCCGTATTTGTCGTGGGCCTCATGGCTCGTGAACTCGGAGGCTCTCGTTTTGCGCAGGCAACGGCAGCGCTCGCGGCCGCCTTTGCTCCCCTTGCGCTCTTTGAAGGTACTGAGTTCCAGTACACCACTTTCGACTACCTGTGGTGGGTGCTCATTGCCTACTTCGTCATTCGGTTGCTCAAGTCAGAGAATCCTCGCTGGTGGATTGCCATTGGCACGACAATCGGCCTCGGTCTCGAAACCAAGTATGCAATCGTGTTCTACATCGCCGGCATTCTTGCGGGCATCATCTTCACGCCTGCCCGGCGATTCCTGCTTACCGGCTGGTTTTGGGCCGGTGTCGGGATCGCGCTCCTGATCTTTCTGCCGAATTTCATCTGGCTGGCGCGGCACGATTTCATCTCCTATCACTTTCTCCAGCACATTCATATTCGCGACGTGGGTGAAGGCCGCGCCGAAGGGTTTCTCCGCGACCAGTTCCGCGTTTCAAACAACTACGCCGCCGCGCCGCTCTGGATCGCCGGACTGATCGGCTTTGCGCGCAGCCGGCGCTTTCGCATGCTGGCGTTCATGGCCGTGATTCCGGTCGCGCTCTTCGCCATCGGCAAGGGCCGTGGCTACTACACCGCCGGCGTTTACCCTGCGCTGACTGCGATGGGCGCGGTGATGGCTGTGAACTGGCTCGCCAGGCTGCCGCGCTGGGGGCGGTGGACCATCGCGTCGGCGTGGGGCGCGGCGTTCGCGTTTGTGTCAGTGTTTGTCTGTGCGATCATTCTCCCGATTGCGTCCAGCGGGCCGCTCCGCGCCTTTGCGCTCAAGAACAATGGCGACCTTCGTGAAGAGATTGGCTGGAATGAGCTGGTTCGAACGGTTGCGCAGATTCGCGACTCTTTGCCGCCCGAGCAGCGGGCTCATCTGGGCATCACCACCGGCAACTACGGTGAGTACGGGGCCATGGATATTCTCGGCCGCGCGTACGGGCTGCCTGAGCCAATCGGCACCACCAATTCCGAGTGGCTGCGCGGCTATCCGACGCAGCAAATCACTACCATCATTGCGCTGGGTATCAGGCCTGATCAGGCCGATCGGATCTTTACCAACTGCCGAGTCGCCGGGCACAACGGCAACTCCGAGGGCATCCATAACGAAGAGCTCGACGATCACCCTTACATCTTCGTTTGCGGCCCTCCGCGCAAACCCTGGTCCGAAGTTTGGAAAGAGCATAAGGATTTTGGCTGATAAGCCGACTCTTCCTCTCACTTCTTCACTCTTTCACTTCTTCGCTGCTTCAATACAGCAGCACCGCAATCCGATACGCTGTGAATCCACCCTGAACCTGCTGCGCCGGGCAACTGCCGATTGCGGCGGTACGGTAGTTGCCGGTGCTCAACTTGTCTGACAGCGCCTGCGGCAGCTTGTCCAGATCCGGGTCCTGCCAACGCATAATGAACCGCGGCTGTGAGCCGGCTGCGCTTCGCGGCAGACCCGAATCCATGGCACACGCCGCGCGCGCCAGCGTTGGGTCGTTTTGAATGGCAATGCCGCTCACGCGCACCAGGTTGGCCACCCGCGCCTCAACCTGCGATGCCGTTAGCGCGGGAACTCCGTGAGAGTAATCGGCCACGGCGTAGAGCACTCCGCGGCTGGCAATCACGGCAACACCGACGCGATCCACATCCGGGCTTAACAGATTCGCACGGTGCCCCGGCGATTCCATCCACTCCTGGTGAATTCCATCGGCGGATGGCCCGATCGCGACGTTCTCTTCAATCACGCCAAAGTGCGCGCCTGCATTGGCCGCGCGCCCGGTCAGATCGGGTTCGCCACCGTAGCGATGTGCAATCTGACCTTCCTGGACCATCCACCGGCAATGGTAGAGCGCCGCTGCGGCCAGCGCCGGGTCCCACTGCAATGGCGTCGCGCCCGCAATGCGCCGCGCACGGTTGGCAAGGGCGAAGATCTGCTCAGCGTCGGCGCGCAGATCGGGTGCTGCGGCGTTTTGACCGCCTGCATTGTAATTGTATTGCCCCTGCGCAAACACTAGTACCGGCGGCATCAGCACCGCAAACATGGTCCACGCTGGCAAGACAATCTTCATCGCTGCTCTCATGTTCAGATTAGACCCTGGCCGAAGCCGGGAGTCGCTGTATTCCTGCTCTGGTGGTGCATTTTCCCTCATCCAACGCGTCTCGCCGGCTCCGCCGCCAGCCGTTGGCTGCAGTTGGCATGGTGCTCCTTGGCCTCTTGGTCCTCTGCTGAATTCTAGCGACCTGGCTCACTCCCTATAGCCCCACGGCAATCGATTTGATTCACCGCCTGCGGTCTAGAGCTTCTAAGCCGAAGCCGGGCCTTTTGAAGTTCCATCCGCAGCTTTGAGGTCTGGATTGCGTTGGTTATTGCTGAAATCGTCGCGCGGTCCGATCCAGATGAACAGTATGATGGCTGGCAATGCGACAACGCTGGTAAGCTCGAAGAACCGCACCCAGCCGATCTTCAGTGACAATAATCCTCCTGAGGAGGCCACCACGGTGCGGCCAACCGAAGCCAGCGCGGCCAGCAGCGCGTACTGAGTGGCTGTAAAAGCTGGCGAGCATAGACTGGAAAGATAGGTGACCAATGCGGTTCCGGCCATTGCACCGGTGAGATTTTCGGCAGTGACACATAGAGCCAGATAGCCGATCCGATGCCCACCTACTGCCTGCAGAACAAAAAACAGGTTTCCGATTGATTGCAAAATGCCGCAAAGTATAAGCGAGCGGCGGATGCCGTACCTGGTGGTCACGACGCCGCCCAATAGAGCCCCTGTCACAATCGAGAAAAATCCGAACACTTTCGAAGCGGCGGCGATCTCAGGGAGCGAAAACCCCAGCGAAATATAGAGTGGCGTTGACATCACTCCCGCCATAGCCTCGCCCAGCTTGTATCCGAAAATAGCGATCAGGATCACGGGCCAAAGCGGTCGCTGCATGAAGTCGCGAAAGGGTCCGATCACGGCGGTCGAAAACGCATGGCTAATCGCCTGCCAACCTGATTCCGCGGTATTTGAAATCTGCGCCGGGACCTTTGGTTCGGAACCCAGCAAAAACACCAGAAGTCCCACGCCGAGCAGCGCAGCCATGGTGGCATAGGCCGCAAACCACCCTGCGTACGCTGCAATGAACAGGCCGCCTGCCCCGGAAATCAGCATGGCGATCCGGTAGCCGGACTGAATCATGGCTGCTCCGGGAGCCTGCTGATCGGGAGTCAAGCTCTCCACGCGCCAGGCGTCGATCACGATATCCTGGCTCGCGGATAGAAATGCGACCAGGACCGCCAGGGCGGCCATCAGAGGCAGGTTGTGCTTTGGACTGCTCAATCCCAGGGCGAGGACGGCGCCGATGAGAAGAATCTGGATGGTGATTCCCCAGCCGCGCCGCCGTCCCAAAGGCAGTGGCGGAGGTACGCGATCCATCAGCGGCGCCCACAGAAACTTGAATGCATAGGGCGTGCCAACCAGGGCAAAGGTGCCGATGGCTGCACGCCGCACGCCGGCTGTCGCCAGCCACGCTGAAAGAGTTGAGTAAGTCAGCAGGAACGGCAAGCCACTGGCGAATCCGAGCGCAAGTACCTGCAGCACGCGCCGGTCAGTATAGGCTGCGACCGCGCTGCGCCAGTTTGTTCGAGCGTGGGGTTCGTCGATTGGGAACAATTCCTTCATCTCAATTTTCGGGCGACCGGTTTTCGCCTCTTGCCCTGGTTCAGCATCTTGAATGAAGGATCGCTGGAAGCAATCTTAGAGCAGCGCCGGCCAAACACACTTGAAAGCGTGAACAGAGTTAACATAACACGAATGGCCTTGCTGGCTCTGGGCTTCGCGATCGGCGGCTGGGCCGGCTTCGCGCTGGTCCGCGGCAGGTCACCGCGAACCCCGCTCACTCCGCTTATCCTGATCCCATGAAGCTCGGCATCGTCAGCGATACTCACGGCCTGCTTCGCCCTGAGGTGCTTGCGGCACTCAAGGGTGTCGACCAGATTCTGCATCTCGGTGACGTGGGCAGACCTTCGGTCCTTAGCGCTTTGGAGGAGATCGCTCCGGTAATCGCGATCCGCGGCAACGTGGACCGCGAAGGCGCATGCGGCAAGCTGCCTGAGACCGAAGTTTTCCTCGCCGAGGGCCATTACATCTACATGCTGCACGACTTCAAGACGCTGCATCTCGATCCGGCTGCGGCAAAGTTCGCCGCCGTGCTGTACGGTCACACGCACGTGCCCAACTACCACACGAAAAGAGGCGTGCTCTACTTCAATCCCGGCTCGTGCGGGCCGCGGCGGTTCGAACTGCCGGTGACGATAGGCCTACTCGAGATCGATAAGAAACGCGCGCTGCACCCCAAGATTGTCACGCTGCTCTGAGTGATGCTCGGGTTCGGATGATTACGGCGGTTCTTCAATTTCTGTGGAGTCTCAATGCGCTTGCCAGGTGGCGTTTTGAAAAAGCTCGCGTGACTCGGTCACTGTGTCGTCAGGCTGTTTTCCTGGTGCGTTGTCCTGCGCAGTTGCACAGTTGCACAGCGGCTGGCAGGGGGGGGTGGGGGTATCCCCATTTTCTGGTACGGACCGGGGACATGGCTTACAGATTGAACCGGCCCGGACCTTTGCGGTTGATTGCATACGACAAGTATGCGCCGAAGAAGTGAAATTATCGGCAACGAACAGGGAACGAATGAACAAGGGACTAAGGGACTGAGGGACGAAGGAAACAAGGGAACAAGGGAACAGGAGAGAGGTGAGGATCCAAATTTGACTTTTATACTGTACCGATGAAGCGGTTGGCCTCTATTGCTCTGCTCGTTTTCCCGGTTTTCGTGCAGCCGTTGTTTGCACAAGCTGAAGACCACTCGCAACAGGTGGATCAGATCTTTGCGGAATTCGTCCGGCCAGGCTCTCCGGGATGCTCGCTGGGAGTTATACGCGACGGACAGTTCGTTTACCGCAATGCGTACGGCGAAGCCAGCCTGGAACTCGGAGTTCCGCTTTCGCCGGAGTCCGTGTTCTACGTGGGATCGATTTCGAAACAGTTCACGGCAGCCAGCGTTGTGCTCGCCGCGGAGCAGGGCTTTCTCTCGCTGGACGACGACGTACGAAAGTACATTCCGGAATTGCCCGATTACGGCCACACGATCACGCTGCGAGAGATGCTGAACCAGACCAGCGGTTTTCGAGACTTCTTCAGTCTGATTTATTTATCGGGCCACGATGCCGCCAATTTCAACTCGCCTGGCGAGGTTCTGAAACTGATTGAACGGCAGCGAGGGCTGAACAATGTGCCCGGTGGCGAGTGGGTTTACAGCAACACGAACTACTTTTTGCTGGGAATTGTTCTGAAACGCGCGACCAAAAAGACGCTGGCCGAATTTGCCGCCGACAACATTTTTCAACCACTGGGAATGACGCATACGCGCATCTACGATAACGCTTCGGTGGTGGTTCCGGGACGCGTGGCGGCGTACGACCCAGGCAAAGACGGCAGCTTCGTTGTGGATTGGTCAACGACGTACGCGATCGTGGGCGCCGGCGGACTGATGACGACGGTTGACGATCTGCTGAAATGGGACGACAACTTTTATTTGAGCCGGCTGGGCAAGGGGACTCTGGTGAAGGAGCTGGAAACGCGGGGCACGCTGAACGACGGCAAACGGACCAATTACGGAATGGGCCTGGTGCTGGGCAGTTATCGAGGGCTGCCGATCGTGGAGCACAATGGCGCGCTATTTGGGTACCGCGCCGATATTCTCCGCTTTCCCGAACAGAAGTTCACGGCGGTCTGCCTGTGCAATGTTTCGAATGCCGGTCCCGAGCTGCGGACGCGCAAGGTTGCCGATGTTTATCTGAAAGGGGACTTGCAGTCCGACGCGATGACTGAGCCGGAGACCGCCAGAACGCTCCCCGACCCGGGAGAGTTCGCGGGCCAATATCTGGATCCGCGCACGAAGACAATTTATTCCTTCAGCGCGGCGAACGGCCAGTTGCAGGGGTGGGGCTCGGCGCTGCGGCGCAAGGATGCCAACCAGTTTTACGATCTCTTTGGCGATGTGATTACGTTTCAGAAAGCGGGCGGCTCGATGAAGGCCGCGCTCGATATGAACGGCGAAACTTACTTCGCAGGCGAGAAGCTGGGTGAGTTTGATTTGAGCGAGGCGGAATTGAGGGATTTTGCCGGCAATTATCAGAGCCGGGAAACGGAGAGTGAGCTCGAAATCAAGCTCGAACAGGGACACTTGAGCCTCAGGATTGGAACGGGTTCGCCAGTGAAG
>Ga0335074_10013448_pt1 | contig 11503 bp, 7 predicted proteins | sample Lox_Sample_23_FD_206715 | JGI IMG/M metagenome (GOLD analysis project Ga0335074, IMG submission 206715) | Soil microbial communities from Loxahatchee National Wildlife Refuge, Florida, United States - Lox_Sample_2.3 | ecosystem: Environmental > Terrestrial > Soil > Wetlands | place: USA: Florida...
AAGACCCTGCCCGTCAAGGTGTGGATCAACGAGCCACCCGCCACCACCGAGACCAGCCCATCATCACAAACTGCACGAGCAGCTTGATGTCTCATTCAGTTTGACAGATTCCGAGCAGGGCGTCGTCGCTGCCGATACGATCACTAGAGGTAACCACCCCCCCCGCGGTCTGCGGCAGAAGCGGGCATTTGCGCCAATGGCGGCGCTGCATAAATATACGGCCAAGCCTCATGCCTGCCCGGCCTCAGCCGTGATCGCGAACACCGCGAAGCTCTTGATAACCGCGCACAGTCCCGCCGCTCTGCGCGGGTTTCGGGTCTTTGGAGCCGGCCCGTTGAGGCACGCAGATGCGGAAGTTATGTGCCGCCTCGCGGCAGCGGGGAGCTGACGAAGCGTGGGGTGGACCTGTGGGTGGCATGTCCGGCGGAGATCGTACGAGCTAGGAGGGGCTGGTCGGGGTCGGCCCGGCGATCTGGACGTTCCGGGCCGTTAGTCGGCCTGCATCCCAGAAGATGTCAGCGGGCGTGCCGGTCCGGGAAACTGACTGGTTTAGCGCGCTGCCCAGATGACCGGGTGTCCGGCGGGTGATTGACCGATGCCGGTCACGGTGGCGCCGGCCGGTATCAGGCCGGTGATCGCTGTGATGCCCGGGTCGGCCTGACGGGGCGCGGACCAGGCCGTGCCGTCCGCGGACGTCCAGTAGATCGCGTTCGTTCCGTTGGCCTGGGCGGCCGCGGTGAACCCGGACGCCGTAACGGTCACCGCGGTCACCGTCGCCGTCTTGCCGCCTGGTGCGGCGATGGGCACCTGGCGCCAGGTGGCGCCGCCGTCGGCTGAGGTGACCGCGAACGGCACGGTGCCGCGGGATGTCGCCGCGTTCCCGAGGGCGACGATCCGGTCGCCGGTGGCCGCGACCTTCGTCAACGCGGCGCTGGTCGCGCCGGCCGGCATCGGCAGGTCCATCACCGTCCAGTCGCGCGCGACGCTGGCCAGCCATACCGCCGGGAGACGGCCGTGCTGCCCGACCGCGACGAACTTCTGGGGCGTCACCGTCGCCGCGTTCATCTGGCTCGGCTCCAGCCGCCCGTCCAGGCCGCCGTTGGTGCCGTCGCGAACCCAGTTGTGGAGGTCCGTGGACCACCAGGTTGCCGCCGCCGCGTGCCCGCCGTTCACGACCTTGCCGACCACCACGTCCTCGGATCTGCCGGCCGCGATCGCGTAGGAATAGCCCCCCGGACCGCCGAACGACGGCTCCCCATCCACCACCTGCCAGGAACGACCGTCAGTGGAGACCAGAACGACAGGATGCGGCGCGGAACCGCCGCCGGGAGCCCCGATCGCGATCCAGCCGCGAGGACTGAGATGGATCTTGGTGAGAACGGCCGCACGGTCGGTAATGCCGGCGGTGTTCTGCGTCACCAGGGACCAGGAGCCGTTGCCGGTCCGGCGCCACACCGCGGGCAGGCCATCGACCGTGCCCACCGCGAGCTGGGTTCCGTCCTCCGACGCCAGGCCCTCCACCAGCTCCCCGGACACCCCCCGGCCGCGATACCCGGGAAGGACCAGCGCGGACACCGCCATGCCAGGAGCACCCGCGCCCGCGGTACCTGCCGTCCCCGCCTGGCCCGGCGGTGTCGTCGCCTTGCCGTGCGTCTTGCCCGTCAGCATCACCGCCGCGCCCACCCCGACCGCGGCGATCACCACCACCGGGAGACCAACCTTCAACACCGTCCGCCCGGCAGGCCGACGGCGCGGACCACGGCGCACGGCCCAGGCGGGCGGTGCCTGGAGGGCGGACTGGTCCTCCCAGCGACCGGCGGCGTCGTCCCCAACGACCCCCTGCTGGTCCCATGACATGCCCGAGCCGCGCCACGCGCCTTCCGACTGTCCCCACGGGGAGCGTACGCCGTACGGCGGAGTGACCGCCTCCGGGGAAACGGTGAACCCCGGACCGCCAGGAACCTGGTTCCGCGCCACCGTCGGACCCACGACCTGCCGTTCCTCGGGCTGCTGGGTGTCGTCGTACCAGTAGCCCTGGGGCACATCGTCCGCGGCAACCAGCCACTCGTCGGCGACCTGGCCAGAGGGGACCAGGCCACGGTCGTAGGCGTCCGCACGTATCGGCTGGTCATCGCGGCCGGCCTCCCGCGACGACGCGAACCAGCCGGCTGGACGGGCGACCCGCGGACCGGTGCCAGAACCTGGTCCGTTTTCGCTATCGGCTGTCATCTGAAACTCCGGGTGCTCATCTGGATACACATGGTTTCCGGCCTGTTCGTCGCCCTATCCGGCCCTGCCGCGCGGCGGCCCTTTCGGCGGTACATGCCTGCATCTGCTTCCCGCACCCGAGGGAACCTGACGGACGCGCCCGGACTTTCCGGGAACCGACCAGGGCAAGACCCTGTCCACCCTCGGACAATATTGCCGGCCTGCCCGCACGCGTCTACCTGCTTAAAGGAATTTCGTGCCGGTGGACGCACGCAGTAACGGTGAAGTGCTGATCACCACCGCGCCCAGACGAATTCAGCAACTGGGGCGAAACCCTCCACCCCAGCGCCCCGCCGACCCAACTCCAATCTCCACGGTACTCAGATGAAAGCACCGCGCGCGGCCCGCCGCCGCCCGCGTCCGGGACCCAGTCACGCACCGTGACAGCCGTTGGTTCGACCACCGCGCGAGAGCCGCCCTACCTGCATTCGCGGTGGCCGCGGTAGTCCGATTTTCGGGGATTTACGGTCGTGGTTGCCGTGGTCTTGGGGATAGCTGAGTCTGGTCCCTGTCCCTGATAGCTGCCAGGTCCTGCGAAGCGGGCGGGCCGGGTCATAGGGGCGCGAAGCGCCCGCGCAGCGGCGCCGCAGGCGCCCTTGACGCGATCGCCCGGGAGCGGATCATTGCCTGGCGGCAGGGGGCAGGGAGCCTGGTGGGTATGGTTCGGCGGTCTGGGCTGGCTGGTGGCCTTTCTGCGCGGGTGATCAGCTGTGGCGGCCGTGGGGCCCAGGCCGGAGCAAGCCAGCCTTACCTTGGCCCGCGGGGCTTGGCGTGCCCCGGTGACATGATGATTGATTGGGTGTCCCCGCCTGCGGGGATGCGGCCGCTCAGTCTAATCAGGCCGTCCGCTTGGCCCGGAGGCCGGCAGCGGCTGGCAGCGGCTTGGCGGGAGCTGGCCGCGGTGGTCCCCATCGGTGCGTTCGGCTTGCGGCGGACCTGGGCCGGGGCGGTCACCGTGCTGGTGTCACTTTGGCGGTGTCAGGCGGCGGCGAGCGCGTCGTCGCCGAGCTCGGCCAGGATGTGATGGGCCTGGCGGAGGATCTTGCGGGCCTCGGACAGGCAGGCGCGTTTGCTGTTCTTGCGGTCCTTGACCGCGGCGTAGTAGCGGTGGTCGGGGGCGGAGGTGCGGGCGTGCGCCTTGCCGGCCTCATAGACGGCCCAGCGCAGCACCGGCGGCCCCTGCCGGGACAGCTTCCCGGGCGGGCCCTTGCGGTCGGAGGAGGACACGGTGATGTCCAGCCCGGCGAACCGGACCGCCTTGCGGGAGGAGGAGAACCGGCCTGTCCCGCCCAGCCAGCAGGTGATCGCCAGCGCGGTCACCGGCCCGACTCCGTACAGCCGGGCGGCCAGCGCCTTGGCCCCGGCCAGGTGCCGGGCGGCGTCCAGCAGCTGGTGGCGGACCACGTGCAGCCGGGCCTCTAGCGCATCGATCACCTCCACGGCGGTGGCGACCTGCAGCTGCCCGGCCGGGGACAGATGAGCGGCCGCGGTGGCCCGTAGCGCGGCCACGCCCTTGTGGGTGCGCAGCGCGCCCTCGCCCAGGACCGGGGCGCCCTGGTGGAACAGCACCGCGTGGATCCGCTGCGCCCAGGCGGTGCGCTCGCGGCGCAGGTCGTTGTACAGCTCCAGCAGCGCCCGGCACTCCAGGATGTGCCCGGGCGGGATCCAGCATTCGGGCAGCCGGCCCTCGGCCAGCAGCATCCGCAGGTGCCGCGCGTCGGTCTTGTCGGTCTTGGCGTGCCGCTTGCGGCCGCGGGCGAACGCGGTGCCGGCTGGCTCGGCCAGGTGTGCCCGGGCGCCGGCGGCGGCCAGCTCCCCGGCGACATACCGCCAGCCCGCGCACCCCTCCAGCGCGAACGCGACGTCACCGCGGCTGGCGAACCTGGCCAGCCAGGCCCGCAGGTGCACCCGGTCGGCCGGGCTGACCTGACCGCGGCACACTTGCCCGGTCACGGTGTCGAGATAGTCGAAGGTGATCTGCTTTCGGTGGATATCGAGCCCGCCTACGATGGACATCGGGACCTCCTCGAGCTCCGGAGGGGCGCGTACCCCTCCTATGCGACTTTGCCTACGCGCTCAATCCTGACGCGCATCTGAGCTGGGGAGGTCTCCGCATCCGACCGCCGCCTCAGCCCAGTCCGGCCCGAATGCATGTCATCTAATTGGACGGCACAGGGAACTGCGGCGTTCGTCGGTTAGGGTGCTCAGAACGTCCCGTTATGCGTGCGCAGCGCACCAACGAGCCGGCATTGAGCCGCGCATACTCGGCGTGATATGGGTGATCTTGTCAAGAGCTGGGTGCGTAAGCCCGGTCGTGTTGATCATGGTGTCGGCTCGCCGTACGCCTCCCAGGCCGACGTCATCGCCAGCCTGTGGTCGCCGCCGGCCTCGCCGGCCGGTTCACCGCCGCCTGGATGAGCGTCGCCCGGCCGGCCCCCGCCCTGGACCCACTCGGCCTGGCCAGGAAATTCGGGTTCCTCGGCCGGGGTCTCGACCGAGGACAACCAAGATCCCGAGGCGTCCTACAACTGGCAGAAGTCCCGCAGCCGCGCCCTGATCGAGCCGGCCGGCGGGATCATCGTCACCGAGTACTTCGACATCGGCCAGTCCCGGTCACGGCGGTGCCCGGATCGGCAAGCACGCCGTACTACGGGAAGGCTACCTGCTCGATGGTGATCCGGCCGCCGAGGCGCTCCTGGGCCGCCCGCACCGCCTCCACTCCGGCCAGCCCGTGCTCGGTAACCACGTCCGTGTGCGTGCGGACGTAGGTGGTACCCGATGCCACCATCCGCTCCAGCAGCGCGGTCATGTACTCGACGTTCGGCAGCCCGAGCTCGGCACGCCGGCGCCGCTCCTCAGCGATGCGGTCCGCCAGCGTCGGCCCGGCCGAGTGCGGCACCCAGCGCCCCCCGAACAACGTCTTGTCGAGATGGCAGTGCGCGTCGACGAGGCCGGGCAGCAGCAGACGGCCAGGCACGTCCACCACCTCGGGCGCCGGATCGGCCCGCAGGCCCGGTCCGATCCGCTCGATGATCCCATCCGGATCAGCACCTCGGCCGGGGCGTCCAAGCCCCACGGGCGGCCGCCGCGCAACAACAGACCGGACATGGATACTCCCCAGATCACAATGGAGACATCCCCGCAGCCGATCTTAGCGTCGGCCGCTGCGCGCGCCAGGTAGGCCCGCGCGGCACGGGAGCGCCGCCGACATTGCCACCACCCGAGCACATAGTCTTCGCTGTCCCCGGTCAGCCCGCCACGTCCCTGTGCAGATCATCCCGATCGGGCGCCACGCCGACGACCGAACCAGCGGCGGCTGGTGCGTCGCATCTCATTTGTCGGCCGGTACCTCACCCGGACGGGGTGATGGAATTGATCACAGTTCACGATGTGATGATCCTCAGAGCGTGCACGGAGCACGCCGGATCCGGGCCGGATATAACCGGCGGAGGGGGGACCCCGTGGTCTTGGGCTTCACGCTAGGCATCATCTATTTTGTCCTGCTGCTGGTCTTCGCCGTTCTCAGCTTTCGCAAGGGCCATTGGGTGCTGGGCCTGATCGGCTTCATCTTCCCGGTCCTGTGGATCATCGGGGCGATCCTGCCCAGCCGGTACGCACGCCGCTGATACGGGCCAGGTTGATTGGCCGCTCCCTGATTCCCGGTCCGGGTTCGCCGTGATGACGGCGCGGCCGCGATGAGCAGCGCCTCGATCCGGGCTAGCCGCCGGTCGAGCTCCCGAGGGCGCCGAAAACCTGTGCCACCTGGGGCAAAGGCCCTGCAGAGCGTGGTCGAGCGTTCGGTATGCGCTGGCCGTGGTTGACCTGATCGGAGGTGGGATGATCTTCGGTTTGTGGGCTTGAGGCTGCTCTTCCTGATTGTTTCCCGTGCCGTGTCTCTGATGGGTTTGTCACGCCGGAAGGCGTGGTGGAAGGACGTCGAGGTCCTCATGCTGCGCCACCAGCTCGCTGTCGCCAGGCGTGAGCGGCCGGGGGCTCGTGCCCGGCTGACGTGGCCCGACCGTTCGTTGCTTGCCCTGCTGGCCGGGACGCTGCCGATCGACCGTCTCGCCCCGATGCGGGCCGGTCAGGGAATCCGGGGTCTACGAGCCGCCTGACGGCGGTCCAACAGTTCAGTGCCTTCTGGTCTGGGGTGGCGCATCGTCCTGCCTGTCTACTGAACTTCGACGTGCAGTCGGTCACGGTGACTGCGGACCCACTGCCAGGCGTTACGGACTTCGGCGATCACGCCTGCATCGCGCAGGGCGAGTCCTGAGGGCGTGCCTGCCGCAGCGGATGCTTGTATGCCGCGCCAGCAGCGATCCTGCCACCACAGAATCGTCTCGACCAGGTCGCTGCGTTCGGCCAGCCTGTACGCGTCGCACAGCATCCGGATTCCGGATACCGCGTCGCTCACCTCGGTGATGCCCGGCCCGAGGTCAAGGTACTGCCAGCACATGAAAGCCACATCATGGACGCGGCGTCCCGGGGTGACCAGATCCCAGTCGATGAACGCCACCGGCTGCAGCCCGGTACCCAGATCGCGATAGACGGTGTTCTTGGGCGACAGATCGTTGTGACAGACGACCTCCGCATCCCCGGCCAGCGTGCTGCCTGCCGTCAGGTCATGGAATTCGCGGACTAGCCCGGCGATCTGGGTGAGGCTGCGCTCCGACCATACGTCCGGCGGCTGTTCGGTCTCCCATGCCACGTGGCCATCGAGGTAGCTGAGAACCTCGCGGCCAAGCTCATCAGTGCCAAGGAACCGTGGCGCGCCGACCCAGCCGCGCTCAGCGAAGAAGTCCAGAAGCCGGTGCACGAACGCAGCGTTACCAGGCATGGTCCGCCGGACCGTGTCGCCGCTCCGCACGACCGTACTCACGAAGCCACCGGGCAGGACGATGTCGGCCACGCGCACATCATGCCCAGGTATTGACTGGCGGTCGCAACAGGTTTCCCGCGCTGGTCAGGGATGGTCGTACGGCTCGTCAGCTCGCCGAGGTTGGCAATTGCCCCGAAGATCTCCCGACGGCGAGCTTCCAAGTGCCGGAAATCCTGTCACAGCCGTTGACCTGGTGTTTTCTCCTGGCCCGGGACAGGCAAGTTCGGTATCTGGCTGCGCGGCTCTCGCGTGTCCCGCCCGGAAACTCGGTCTCGTAGTGTGAGCTGGGGTTTTGCAGCGGGATCAGATGGCAAGATTGCGGGCTTGCTGCACAGCCCCGGTCGGGTGCCCGGTCACCCGGCGACCTTCGCCGACCCGGCGGGATTCCCGTCCCAGTTGTTTGAAGGCTTGTTTAAAGACGGCCGCGTCCTTGGCCGTCGGGGTGGAGGCGGCCCGTCAGGAATTCGGTGACGCTCGTGGTTGGCCGGTGGATGAGGCGGGATAGGTCGTGGCTGGTGGTTTCGAGTTCACCGCGGGGGATGGCCTGGTCGGAGTCGACGATGACGTCGGCGTCGTCTTCGGGAAGTCCGGCGGCGACGAGGGCATCCCAGTGGGTTTCAGGTGTCAGGTTGGTGTATCCGACGGTGGTTCCGCTAAGGCGTGAGAGGGTTTGCGCGAAGTCGGTGTAGGAGAAGCTGGTGTCGCCGCCGAGTTCGTAGATGGTGTCCTCGTGGCCGCTCTCGAGCATGACGGTAGCGGCGGCTTCCGCGTAGTCCTCCCGGGGCGCCGCTGAGACCCGTCCGTCTCCGGCGGATCCGATGGTCATGCCTCGCTTCAGGGTGCCGGGGAGGTCTCCGACGTAGAGTTGGAGATACCAGCTGTTGCGCAGGATGGTCCAATGCGGTGGGGCAGCGGCGAGCAGTTGCTCCGTGGCGAGGTAGTCGGCCGCGAGCGCCATTTTTGATGTGTCTGCCTGCAGCACGCTGGTGTAAACGATCCGCTCGACCCCGGCCCTGGCTGCGGCGTCGATGACGGCCTTGTGCTGCATGATCCGGTTCGGGGCGTGGCCCGTGCTCACAAGTAGCAGGATGCTGACGCCGCGGCCTTCGCAACGTCACGGGCGATCGCGACGATGTTTTCCGGGGCCACCGCTGCTCGCTTATTCCAGCCACCGAGTCACAACAACGGGCCGCTCCCGAGAATGCCGCTATGGCCGGGCGGCAGAGCGGCTGATGGCATTAGGCCCCGCTGTTCGTTCTGCTCAAAGAACGTTTCCGGTGATCACGCCGCGACGGAAGTGGGGCAGCGTGGCAAGGAACAGCACGAGTGGCGGCGCCATTGAGATCCAGCTGGCTGCGACCGAGGCGCTGCGGCCGATATTCAGCTCGACCAGGACGGGCAAGGTCTGCAGGGACTGGCTGTTGATCATCACCACGGCGAGCGGCAGCTCGTTCCAGACCCAGACCACCACGAGCAGGGCCACGGCGATGATCGTGCGCGCCACGTAGGGGAGGAGCAGACGTCTGGCGATCACCAGCCCCTGTGCCCCGTCCACCCGCATGCTCTCGATCAGCGGCCCGGGCACACTGGCGAATGCAGGGCGCAGGAAGAACACTGCCAGCGGCAGGTTCGCGGCGCAGTACAGGATGATTACGCCCAGATAGCTGTTTACCAGGCCGAGCCTGGACATCTCCTGCACCTGAGGAAGGATTATGACGACGCCGGGGATGGCCAGAGTGAACAGCACGAATACGAACAAGGGACCGTTCAGCCAGAACCTCTTGCGGGCGAGCAGGTAGGCGGCGGGGACGGCCAGCAGCAGCGTCAGGCCCAGGGTCCCGCCGGTCACGATCGCGCTGTTGCGCAGCCCGGAGTCGATGGCTTGCCACTGTAGCGTGTACCCACTCCACTCGCGTACCGCTCCGGCGAACGGGGCCAGCAACAGCATGACCAGCACCGTCGCGAACAGCCAGCGGCCCCGGTTTTCCCAGGCTATGGAGTGTGCTGGTGCCCACCGCAACCGCCAGGCGGCTCCAGCACGCGCCCGCGATCGCGGGCTCCGCCGGATGACATGAAGAAACGATGGGATGCGTGCTGGCCTGGTCCGACGCGCCCGGGCGCACCGCCAGCCGAGGACCGCGACGATGAGCAGGGAAGCGCCCAGCAACGTGCCCAGCGCGGCCGCCTCGCCGAACTGGAAGAAGTTGAACCCCAGCTCGAACCCGTAATATGACGACAGTTGGGTGGTGAAGCTCGGCCCGCCGCCGGTCAGCAGCGCGACCGGGGTCAGGTTCTGCGCCTCGATGAGAATGCGCAGGACGATAACGAAGACGAACATCGGCCAGATGGCCGGTATCAGTATCCGACGCCAGAACACGGCGCCGCGGGCCCCGTCGATCCTCGCGGCCTCGAAGACCTCGGGCGGACTGATGCTCAGCGCGCCGAGGAGCAGGAGGTAGCACCACGGGACGCCCTTCCAGATGCCGATCACGACGACGATGGCGAACGCGGGAAGCGGGCGGTCATACCATGCTTGCGGCAGGGCCAGGAACAGGTCAGCCGCCGTCCCCCAGGGGACGACGAGCGGCAGGATGAACAGGGCCGTCAGCACGGCCTGACCCCGCCGGGCCCGCAGCGTCAGCAACGCGGCGGCCAGCCCCAGGCCAACCTCGCAGGGCACCGCGCAGAGCACGTAGATGACGGTGTGCAGCGCGGCGAGGCGCGCGATCGGGTCGTCGAACAGGCGCGAGTAGTTGGCCAGCCCCGTGAACGCGGATGGCTGGAGCTGGTACCAGAGGTAGAAGCTGCCATAGAACTGCTGCAGCAGCGGATAGATGGTGAAGGCGGCAAGAAACAAGAACGGCACCGCGGTTGCCGCGCCGAACACGACTCGCGGACCGGTCAGCCACGACGGCACGGCGTGGCGCCATGGGCCTGTCCGGCGTGCCACCACGCCTGTGCCCGCGTCCTTCTCGGCCGCGATGGTGACCCCGTTCCCTCATGACACTGCCGGGCTAGCGGAAAGCTAGGACACATCATCATATCATCCTGTCCGGACAAGCTCTGGGTTCGACCTCGCCATCGTCTCCGGAAGTACGCGGACTGCTGGCCGCGCGTCCGCGGCGAGGCCGCAGCTTGACAGTTAATTCATCTGTTCTATAACATATATAACAGATCAGAACGCAAACGCCCTCCGTACCGCTGTTCCCGCCGAGCAGGGAGGCGTCAATGCTGGCTAGCACGGGGTCAGGCGGAAAGGCGATGGCCAGGTGATGGTCGTGCGTCGGCCGGTCCCTTGTCGAGCACGATTAACACCGTGAAACAGGGAGATACCCATGACCCAGCCGCTCCAGCCATACCCGACCGGCGCCGGGATGCCCGAACCCCAGCGCCCGTCCGTCCCGACCCAGGTCAAAAACGCCGTCAAGGCGATGTACGCCGGCGCCGCCGCCAGCCTCGTGGGCATCGTCATTGAGCTCCTGACCATCAGCGCCACCAAGACCGCCATCGAGAAAGCGCACCCCAGCTTCACCGCGAGCAAGGTCAACAACGCCGAGCATGTCCTGATCATCGGGATCGTCGTCGGCGGCGTGATCGCCGCCGTCGTCTGGATCGTCCTGGCCAGGGCGTGCCGCAACGGCAGCAATACGGCCCGGATCATCGGCACGGTGCTGTTCGCCCTGGACACCCTGGACGCGATTGTCGGCAGCAGGGTCACGCTGGCCGCGGCGGACAAAACCTGGGGCCTGGTCGTCTGGCTGGCCGGGCTGACCGCGGTGATCTTCCTCTGGCAGCGCGCGTCCACAGCGTTCTTCAACGGGAACGCGGGAAACAACCGGTTATCGAAATCGGCCACTTGGTCACCTCGTCAGCGCGACGGCGGCGTCCGCGGCCGAGGCGAACAACTGCCGGCGCGCCGATTGGGCCGTCGTCCACCCACGGTGCTGCCACTCCCGGCCGGCCAGCGAGTCTCCGGACATCACCACCTCGCCGAACGGGATGGAGCGGTAGCGGGCGATCGCCATCAACGCGGACGCTTCCATCTCGACGACGAGACACCCTTCCTCCACCCGGCGCGAGACCCGGGCCCGGGTCTCGCGGTAGATGGCGTCCGTCGACCACCACAGGCCGTGCGTCGTCTCCACGCCGGCGGCGCCAAGCGCCTCGGCCAGGCTCTCAGCCGGACCCGGGTCAGCCGGGACGACCCGGCCGGCCGGCAGGTAGTGGAAGGACGTGCCCTCGTCCCGCACGGCGCCGGTCAAGATCACCGCGTGCCCCATCACCAGTTCCGGTACCAGCGCCCCTGCCCCACCGCAGGCGATGACGGCGCGAACTCCGCGGGCAATGACCTGCTCG
>Ga0335074_10013449_pt1 | contig 11503 bp, 13 predicted proteins | sample Lox_Sample_23_FD_206715 | JGI IMG/M metagenome (GOLD analysis project Ga0335074, IMG submission 206715) | Soil microbial communities from Loxahatchee National Wildlife Refuge, Florida, United States - Lox_Sample_2.3 | ecosystem: Environmental > Terrestrial > Soil > Wetlands | place: USA...
GTTCGATGTAGCGGGCCTGCGCATCCTCATCCGCCATGCCCGGCAGGCGACGATGTGTCACGGTGAACGGAACGCGAGACAGCACCGCGACCCCGTTATACGCCTTCTGCCCGACCGCCTCCGCCGTGTAGCCCAGCCCATGGAAGGACAGCGAGGGAAACGCGGCGGCCTGGCACTTGATCTCCTGCAGCAGCAGGATGTCGGGCTGCGCCTTCTCCAGCCAGCGGCAGACATGCTTCTCGCGCTGGCGGATCGAGTTGATGTTCCAGGTGGCGAGCCTCAATCGAACCATCCGTTACTGATGAGCGGGCCGGGATTGGCCGCTCGAAACCGAGCCGACTATCGCGCCGGTGACAAGGCCGCACGCAGTTTGACCATATCGTCGGCGCCACACAGGCCGCGGCGCAGGAACAGGTCGATCAGCACAAGGTTCACGTTGAACTTGAAGGTCTCGGTCGTGCGAACCGCCTCGGCAACGCGGGGCAACGGCCAAAGGTAGAAGGCCGCCACCTCGCCGTCGTGCGGGAAGGGTCGGAACGCCTCCGGCAAGATCAGGTCGTAGCATTGCAGCAGGTCGCGCCGCAGCCCCTCCTCGCGTGCCATTGTGTATCGGATCACGCCCACATGCACCGCCTGGCGGGCAAGCTCGGGGGGCATGCCGGCTTCTTCAGCGGCCTCCTTCACCAGCGTCTGCTCCGCGGTCAGTCCGGCCGGCACCCCGCCGGCCACGAGATGGTCGAGCTTGCCGGGGTCGAGCGCCTTGTCGACGGCGCGGCGGGCGACCCAGAGATACGGCCCGTCCACCCGCTCGACCAGCCCGTTCACGTGCACGCCGACCGCCTCGACGCCGAAGGCGGGCAAGGCGCCGCGATCGATTTGGGCGATTGCCGCGCCATCCGGGTGGGCGCGGACATCGAAGGCCTCGCCCCGCCACCGCAGCAGTCCCCGCTCGACCAACCCGTGGACGATCGTCTGCAAGGCGGCCGGGTCGTCCAGGCGCACGCCCTCCGGCCCGGTCGTGATGTACGGGAACGCGGCCAACACCTGTGCCAGCGCCGGTTGGACCCAGCCTACCTGCTGGGTGCCGATGCTGAACGGCAGCCGCCCGCCGGGCAGGACCGCGTTGTTGCACGCCCGGATGTGGCGCAGGAATCCGCTGATCTCAGCCTCAATGTGCACGTCGAATGACTTTCCTTAGCCGCGTCCAGATGCCACATCGGGGAGTATGGCACGATCCCCGACCGTCGATCTCGGCCTCGGGCCGCCGCGTGGCACCGTCCAGACGATCCGCTCGCTGCTCCCCTATCTGTGGCCGAGGCACGATCCGATCGGGCAGTTGCGCGTGGTCGCGGCGGGTGCCTTCCTCCTGCTCGCCAAAGGCGCAACGGTCCTTCTGCCGATCGTCTACGGCCGCGCCGTCGACGCGCTGGCGCCGGAGGGACGCGTAGCGGGACACCTCCTGCCCAATCACCTGCCGGGCGCGGCGCTGACGGTACCGGCGGCGCTCATCGTGGCCTATGGGTTTCTGCGGCTCGGCTCGACGGGCTTCGGGGAGTTGCGCGATGCGGTGTTCGCCGCTGTGCAGCAGAGGGCGGCGCGCCGGCTGGCGCTGGAGACGTTCGATCACCTGCACCGGCTGTCGCTGCGCTTTCATCTCGACCGCCAGACCGGCGCGCTGTCGCGGGTCATCGACCGCGGTACCGCGGGAATCCAGTCGGTGCTGCGGCTCGCCGTCTTCAACGTGATCCCCACGCTCTTTGAGATGGTCGCGGTGACCGCCATCATCTGGGGCCTGTTCGACTGGCGCTTCGCGTTGCTGACGTTCAGCGCTGTCGGCTGCTATCTGGGTTTCACGCTGACCTTCACCAATGTCAGGGTGCGCATCCGCCGCACCATGAACGAGACCGACAACGAGGCTCGCACGCGGGCAATCGACAGCCTGCTGAACTACGAGACGGTCAAGTATTTCGGCAACGAGCGGTATGAATCGGAACGTTTCGATACAGCGTTGGCGCGTTATGAACGCGCGGCGGTGCGCAGCCAGGTGTCGCTCAATATGCTGAACCTCGGCCAGGCGGCGATAGTCGCTCTGGGGCTCGCCGCCATCATGCTGCTGGCCGCCAACGGCGTCCGCGCGGGCACCATGACAGTCGGCAAGTTCGTGCTGGTGAACACCTATCTGATGCAGCTCTACCAGCCGCTCAATTTCCTCGGCTTCGTCTATCGCGAGATCAAGCAGGGGCTGGTGGACATGGAGCAGATGTTCCGCCTGCTGGCGATGAAGCAGGAGGTGACCGACCGGCCAGGCGCTCGGGCACTGGCCGCGCATCTGTCCGACGGTCCGGCCGGTGAAGTGCGGTTCGAAAACGTGAGGTTCGGCTATCGCCCGGACCACGAGATCCTGAAAGGGATCGATTTTGTTGTGCGCGCCGGCGCCAAGCTGGCGATCGTGGGCCCGACCGGCGCCGGGAAGTCCACCATCAGCCGGTTGCTGTTCCGCTTCTATGACGTCACCGGCGGGTGCATTCGGATCGACACGCAGGACATCCGCGACGTGACGCAGGACAGCCTGCGCGCGGCGATCGGTGTGGTGCCGCAGGACACGGTGCTGTTCAACGACACGATCCGCGCCAACATCGGATTCGGCCGGCCGGGTGCGACACAGCAGGAGATCGAGCGCGCCGCGCGGTTGGCCCAGGTGCACGATTTCGTCTTGCGCCTGCCGGACGGCTACGACACGCGCGTGGGCGAGCGTGGGCTGAAGCTGTCGGGCGGGGAGAAGCAGCGCGTGGCGATCGCGCGGACGATCCTGAAGGACCCGCGCATCCTGATCCTGGACGAGGCCACCAGCGCGTTGGACACCCGCACGGAGCAGGACATCCAGGCCGCACTGCGTGCGGTGGCGCGCCACCGCACCACGGTGGTGATCGCTCACCGGCTGTCCACGGTGGTGGATGCCGACGAAATCCTGGTGCTGGCGGAAGGCCGCGTCGCCGAGCGCGGCACACATGCGAGCCTGCTCGCAAGCGGCGGCCTCTACGCCCGCATGTGGGCGCTGCAGGCGCTGGAGCAGGACGAGGTTGAGCCCGAACCGGCTTCCGCGCAGCCGGTCCCGGCGAGTTGAAAGGAGCCCAGAGCAATGGCAAGCGAGCAGGACCTTCCCGATCCGCCGCCGGCCGAGCTGTCGCGTGCCGGTGCAGTGGTGGACAAAGCGATCGAGTACATGGCAGGCCAGAACATTGGCGAAGTGGCGATGGCCTCGGCGCTGTTGGGCGGCGCGCTCGCACTGCTCGCGCACAGCATGGCTGACGACGCGATCGTCGGCGTCCTGAACAATGCGATCGCCAGCGTGCGCGCAGGGGAGTTGCGGCGCGATGTGAGCGGCGGCCACGGCTAGCGAGCGGTCATCATTGCCGGCGCAGCGGAGCTGCCGCGTCGCCGGCCGCTTGACGCCTGCTCGGACCTCGGCCATAAGCCCGCGCTTCGCCGGCCGGGCCGGCCTTTCAACTGGGTTCCGACCATGTCGCGCCGCTGCCAGATCACCGGCAAGGGCGTGCTGACGGGCAACAACGTCAGCCACGCCAACAACAAGACCCGCCGCCGCTTCCTGCCCAACCTGCAGGCGACGTCGCTGCTGTCCGATATCCTTGGCACACCGATCCGGATGCGGCTCACGACCCGCGCCATCCGCACCGTGGAGGCAAAGGGCGGCATTGATGCCTTCCTGCTGAACACGCCGGACCGGCGGCTGCCCCCCGAGACCCAGGCGCTCAAGCGCCGGCTTCTGCGGGCGCAAGCGAAGCGCGACGCCCGAGGCTGAAACCCGAGCCGCTTTCAGCCGCTTAGCCCTCGCGCCATCGGGCGCGAGGGAGACATCACATGCGCAGCCTTCTCATCGTCGCCGCGACCGCGGTCGGCTTCGTCCTGCCGGCCCTGGCAGCGACCGACACGTCGCCGGGTTCCAGCAATCCCAGCTACAACACGCCAAGCTACGGGCCAGAGGCCAGCGGTCAGCAGGCCAACAGCGCCAACTCAGGGCAGCAGAACTGGGCGAACGGCCCGCTGGGTCAGCAGGGCAACGCCGGTCAAGGTTGGCAGAACCACAACCCGAACGCCGGGAATGCCGCCAACATCCGGCAGCGGATCTACCAGAACCTTTCACAGGCGGGGTTCACCGATATTCACATCCTGCCCCGCGCGTTCCTGGTCCATGCAAAGGACCGTGACGGCAACCCGGTCACCATGATGATCACGCCGAATTCCGTGACGGCGTTGACGACGGTACCCGGCAATGGCGGCCAATCGATGGCGCAGCAGGACGGTTCGGCCAGCACGCGGAACGGCATGGGGAACAACGGCAACGGCTCGATGGCCGGCAGCGGCAATGGCGCCAACAGCGGTGGCACTACGTCTGAATAACCATCGAAACCAGGGCGGCGGTCGCGCCGCCCTGGTTCGTTTCCCGGAGCGACGGATTCGCTCCGGCTGGCTACTGCGCGTAGTTGACCCGCAGCACCACCAGCCAAGTCACGACGTTGTTGCTTAGCCTGCCGTCCGGCGTGGCCGGGATGTGAGTCAGCACCACGGCGTTCTCGACGTTGCCGCCGATCATATCGATCTCACCCGTGCCGATGCTGGTCACGATACCGCAATGTCCTGGGAAGAATCCTTGCGTTGGCAAGTCCTGAAATCGGAGTCCTGCTGCCGATGACCGCGCAAAGCAGACGAGATCGCCCGGCTGCGGTGCATACGCTGCCGGATTCTCCGCCGTCAACAGCGGCGTCTGTCCCCGCACGGCCGCGTTGATATACGTCGCGTGAGCGGCCGCATACGGAAACTCCCGCCCGGCACCGGCGATCCGCATCACGTAAGAGATAAAGGCCGCCGACCAGGCATAGTCGCCCTTCTCGCTGACCGGGAATGCCTCGCCCGGGGCAATGAACTTGCCGGTGAGGCGCGAATCGGGCGCGCCCGCATTCTGGCCTTGCCACCAGTACTCGCCGACACGCTGCCAGAGCCCTTCCTGACGTTCTGGAATCGCCTGGGGATCTGGCGGTGCATAGGCGGACGGATCGTCGTCCACGCGGCTGCCCCAGAGTCGCCACTCGTCCTGAGCGATGGCCAGTGCGGCGGCACGAGAGAACGGCTGATAAGGGACCCGGGCGAACGGCGGCACGTGCGCATCGGGCGCAACGCAACCAGCAAGCCACAGCGCTGAAAGAGCCGTCGCTGGTCGCCAAATACCGTAAGAGCGGATCAAGCCCAATGCCTGCCCCTCTCGCTATCGATCTCGCCGAAGCCGTCCTGGCTTTGCACGTCGGGGTGATCCTGTTCAATGTCTTCGGTCTGGTGGTAGTCCCGTTCGGCGCCTGGCGCGGCCGGCGTTTCGTGCGCGTGGCCTGGTGGCGGTACCTGCATCTCGGCGCCCTTACTGCGGTGGCGGTGCAGGCGGTGATCGGGCGGGCCTGTTTTCTCACGCTATGGCAGGACGCACTGCGCGGGATCAGCGGCAATGGGACCCCGATGATTATGGGATGGGTGGATCGGGTCATCTACTGGCCGCTGCCATTTTGGTTCTTTGCGGTACTTTACCTGCTGGTGTGGTGCTATGCGCTGGCGCTGCTGTGGCTGGTGCCGCCGGCACGGCGGTAGCGGCGAGTGGTTTTGTGATAGAAATGGCCGGCCAACTCGAACCCACAAAACCGCGGACGCCGGCGAGCCGATCCGAAATGCTCGATCTGCAATGCTGCACCGCAACATCGCCCGCCTTGCGCTTCGCTGTGACCGTTCCCACAGTGAATCGCACCGGGGAGCGTCCAATCCTGTCAAGTTAAGGAGTAGGCGCAATGTTCTTCCCTATCGACCCGGCCACCGGACAACCCGCCGAGGTGTCGTTCGAGGACGTCGTGATGGTCTGGAAAGCGACCCGTGACTGGATGTCGCGCCGCCGGGCTGCCAAGCTCGGGCGGCGACTACACCGGTTGAGCGACGCCCAGCTTCGGGAACTGGGGTTCGAACGACTTCCGCGGCGTTTATAGCCGGCTAATGCTGCGAGTCGTTCATTTTGCCGGGTAGGCTATAGGCACAGGGGAGACGCAGTCCGCCGGCAGTGTACCGGCGGACCGTGTCCGCCCTGCGACGCTGCACAGTGTACCCCGCAACCACTGCCGGCCAGCGAGCGCAAAGTTGTTCCGTTTTGTGCGCCCGTAAGCTAGCTGGCGGCAGAGGTGCACTTGCGCGCGACGCCGGTCTCAATCAGTCGGTTCGAATCTCGGTGCAAGGCAATTGGGGCGCGACGATGAGCATCACCCTCGCAATGCCGGTATGAATGCCGAGATCTCCATCGGCCCGACGAGCGGCTTGCGAGGCATGCCGATCTGGCCGCTGGCAGCCGCGCTCGCGGTCCAGACCCTGGCCACCATGGCACAGTTCTCGGTGCCCGCCGCCGCCCCGCAGATTGCCCACGATCTCGGTGTGCCGGGCACACTCAGCGGCATGTTCGTCTCGATCGTTTATACAGTGGGTATCGGCTCGGCTGTGCTGTCGCCCGGCTTCGTGCACCGCTATGGCGCGGTGCGAGTCAGCCAGGTCGTGCTGCTCGCGGTGCTCGGGATGCTGCTGACCGCGACCGGTGGCACGGTCGCCGCACTCGCGGTGAGCGCCGTCGTGCTCGGACTGGCGTACGGGGCGATCGCCCCGTCCGGCACCCATCTGCTCGTGCCACACACGCCGAAGACCGTGTTCAACCTGGTCATGTCGCTGCGCCAGATCGGCGTGCCTCTGGGCGGCGTGCTGGGCGCGCTGATCGTTCCGCCGATCGCCGTGGCCGCGAGTTGGCGCGTCGCGATGCTGGTCCAGATTGCGCCCGCTCTGTTGCTGCTGGTTCTGCTCGAGATCCCCCGCGGGCGCTGGGATGCCGATCGGGACCCGCACCGACGGCTTTGGAGCGACGCGCTGCCACGGCAGATCGGGCTGCTGCGACAGAACCGGATGATGCGCCGGCTGTCGGCCGCCAGCTTCGTGTACTCCGGCACCCAGCTCTGTTTCGTCGCGTTCATGACCGTGCAGTTGACGGGTGTGGTCCATCTGGGACTGGTGCGGGCCGGGTTTGCGCTGGCGCTGTACCAAATCGCCGGATCGGTCAGCCGGCCGATATGGGGTTGGGTCGCTGATCGATATTTCTCGCCCGCCGCCATGCTGGTGGGGCTGGGAGTTGGCATGGCCGCGGTTGCACTGGCAGCAGCCCACCTTGGTCCCGGGTGGCCCTGGGCCGCCATCTCCACCCTCGCGCTGGTGGGCGGTGCGACCTCGGCCGGCTACACCGGCTTGGTTTACGCCGAGTATGCCCGTCTCGGCGGCGCGCAGGGGACCGAGGCCACCGGCCTCGGCACCGCCATGGCGTTTGCCGGCGTGACGGTGTTCCCCTCGGCTTTTGGCGCCGCGGTGACTGCGCTCGGGGGCTACGCGATCCCGTATTATGGGCTGGCGGTCATGGCCGCGCTGGCGGCCCTGCAACTCTGCGCCCCCGGGTCGACGGAGTGACTTGGCAGAGGCCATCGCCCGCCGCATCTACACTTTCATCCGCGTCATGACGAACCAACCGGTGCCCAAGCCCACCATACAGTCGGAGCTGACGGATGCTGATCGTGCCCTCTGGGCGAGCTTCGCGCGATCGATCCGTCCCCTCCCCGGCCGCGCGCGCCCTGAACCGCCGCCCGCGCCCGACATACCGGCCGCGCCAGCCGCGACCGCATTCGCTTCGAAGCCATTCCGACCGGCCCGGCAGTCGCCGGCGATCGCGGTCGGTGTGCATCCCCCCGGGGTGGACAGCGCCACGTGGTCGCGATTCCGCACCGGTAAACTGGCCGCCGCCCGGACGCTCGACCTGCACGGACACACCGCCCAGCGCGCCTTTCACGCGCTGGTGGCGTTCGTGCGTACGGCCCACGCCGACCGGCTGCGCTGCGTCGAGGTGGTCACCGGGCGCGGCAATGGCGAAACCGGCGGCGTGATCCGCCTCGAGTTCCCTCTCTGGCTGAACCTCCCCGACATTGCGCCGCTGGTGCTCGCCGCGGCGCATCCGCACGCCGCCAATCCCGGCGCGGTGCGGCTACTGTTGCGCCGCGTGCGGCGCCTGCCCCCGCCCCGTGCCGGAGGGGATCGGGAGCGGGAGCCTTGCCAGTGAAGTCACCATGGCGTGTCCTCACGGAGCGCCGCGCCCAAAAATGTGGTAAAAGTCGAGGCCCGCTCGATCTGTACCAGGAGCTATCGATGAGTCGTCCTGATTTCATCCGCCATTGGCGCGACCTGGAACAACCGGATGAATTGAACTATCCAGGCGATACCGAGTTGTTGTCGATTCGCGCGCCGCTCGGGCGCAAGCTCGGCCTGACGCGAATAGGCATCCACCATGAACGTCTGCCTCCTGGTCGCCGCACTTCCTATCCGCATGCCGAGAGTGCTGAAGAGGAGTTCGTCTTCGTGCTCGAAGGCACGCCGGATGTTTGGATCGACGGGCACCTGCATCGTCTGGGACGGGGAGACGCCATCGCCTTCCCGGCCGGCACCGGTATCTGCCACACGTTCCTGAACAACACCGCGGATGAAGTGCGGCTGCTGGTCATCGGCGAAGCCAACAAGCCGGAGAACCGAATTCGCTACCCCCTGAACGAAACCTACGAGGCAACCCGCGCCGACCGCTGGATAGATTGGCCGAAGCGCCCGATTGGCCCCCACGACGGGAAGGCTCGCACCGGTTCTGGTTGAACGAGGTGATCTTCCAGCTGGATCGAGAACCAGAAACGGGTCTGAGAATTTGAGGTTGCCGTGGCGGCTCGCCCGGCGGCTTCGGAAAGCTCTCGTCCAGCGTACATAAAATTCATCTCGTGCCCGGACAGGGTACAAGCGTATAGGACTCGACGCACGGTTGGCTCATGCCATACACTAATAAGAATGGCATGGTACCAATGGTTATAATGGGACCTACGATCCCGGATCCAATTCGGGCTACAATAAACCTAAATCCGGCAGTTGCGTGCGCTGCTCCTGCATTTGACGGGGCGGCATACAACCTTAGGTTCAGAGGCCCGCCGATTTGATGCGAAGCGGCGGCTGCAATTGCCGCCCGTGCAGGAAATGACGCAATGCTTCGCTCAGGATGCGATACCAGCGTTGCAGCGGATCCAACTGCTCCGCATTCTTTCGCAACCGCTCCAGAAAGCCGGCGACGCGCAGATACGCGCGCCGTGCCACTTCCCGCGCGCCATGCGTGCTGCTGATCGTCAGCTTCACCTGCCCGGCATGTTGGCTGCGCTGCGCGATCGCCGACAGCAGCAACGGCCGGGTGGTGATCGCCTCGCGATGGTGCTCCGGATCAGCCAGGCGAACGAACAGGCTCCACCAGTTGTAGATCAGCGCAACGATACCGGCGAGCAACCGACAGCGCGCCAGATCCTGAGTGGTGAAGCCGCCCCAGCCCCACTGATTCTTCAGCTCGTCGAACGCGTTCTCGCAGATCGCCCGATCGCGATACAACTGGCCCAGCGTCAGAATCTCGTCCTTCAGCGAGGTGACCAGCGCGGCGTATTCCCACACCTGCTGATCCGGCCCGATCTCGGTGAAGCTGAGACGTCGCTGCGCCGGCTCGCCGTGATCGGCCGCCGGCGCCCGTGTCGTCCGACGGCGCAGCAGGATCACCCGACGCTGTCGGCTCCAGCCGAGCAAGCGCAAGTTTGCCGCCTTGCCCTGCCAGCCTTGCCCGGCATCCGCCCACTCCGCCTCCGCCATCGCCTGCCGCAGCGCCCGCTTGACATTCTGCGTCACGCGCAGGCGGAACAGATACGCCTGTTCCTCCAGCTCGGCCCGCGCCATCACTGCCTCGACGCCCCACGACTTGTCACCACGCAGCAGCCACGGCCGTCGTCCGCGACCGATCTGGTCAAGCAGCTCCCACAGGCCACCGGTGGCGTGCTTGACGTTGTGCCGATCACCCGCCAGCACATCGACGCGCAGGACCAGCCGCAGGTTCGAAAACATGTAGCTTTGATAGCAGTGCGACGGCCGCCCCGGCTTATGTGGATTATAGCCGACCTCGGCGCCTTCCTGATGCCCATACAGCGGCTTGATCGTGGTATCGATGTCGAGCACCCATGCCTCGCCGAGTAGTGGCGCCATGCAGTAGTCGAGATGGTTTCGCAGCCACGCAACGCCCTTCACTTCGTCGATCTTCTCCAGCCCGCGGCGAACCGAGTCCTCGCTGACCACCTTGCGCATGCCGAGCAATGGTGGGTTCACCGGATCGCAGCGCAACGCAGTGACGTGGGCGTAGCGACGATGACCCGCCAACACCGACAGCAGCACGGTGCCGAGCAGATCGCGTGTGCGCGGCGCGTTCGGACTGCTGAACCTAAGCGGGCAGTCGGCAACCCATCGGTCGAACAATGCCGCCTGCTTCAGATAGTCGATGAAGAACGGCAGTTATCCAAGTGGCGTCACCGGCGCAGTGCCGTCCCATTCCACGTGTACCCGACCGGCATAGGTATCGGCGACCGCCGATGGCCCCGCGACTTCCGGTTGTTCACCCGCCGGGTGAGCAACCAGACCTCGCTGTTCTGTGCTCATCCCGCCGAATCTGCCGATCAGACCACGCCGCGCAATCACTCAACCGCCGGATTTAGGGTAAAGGATACAATGCCAACAATGGCGGCTGCTCCGGGTATAACAACAGCGGCAGTACCTGCAATACCGGCATGAACCCGGATAACAACGGGAACAACACACGCGGTTCGCTTGCGGATCGAGCGGGGCCTGAGTGCCCCGCTCCGTCACTGATCAACGCTTTGAACGCTGCGATCAGCCGTCGGCCCGCGGCACCCACGGGATGCGGGAGAACTCGATCCCATCCTCGGCCAGCGCCTCGGCTTGCTCCCGCGTGGTCTCGCCGTAGATGCCCTGCCGGTCACTCTCGCCCCGATGCATCCGCCGAGCCTCCTCGGCAAACTGCTCGCCAACATAGACGCAGTGCTTCTCGACCTCGCTGCGCATGCGCTGCAACATCGCCCGCACGTGGTCCGGCAGCTTTCCACCGACCGCTTCCGCCGGCGGCGCCTGTGGCGCCGGCTGGACCGGCGGCTGCGGTTGCGGCGATTCGGGCTGTGCCGGCACCGCGGCGCGGTGCGGCCTGGCAACCGCGGGAGCCATCAGCGCGCGGCGAACCGAGGTATCCGCGCAGGCCGGACACTGAACAAGATTGAGACCGACCTGCTTCTCGAATGCTGCGCTATCGCGGAACCAGCCGTCGAACTCATGGTCATTGCTGCACTGCAACTGGTAGTGGATCATACTCCCGACCTGCCGACCCCGCCCTCAATCCATCTGATGAACCGCAACAAAATAGGGCGATCCGGCACTTATTGCAAGCTGTTGGGAGCGGGTGATCTGTCCTCGCTATGAAGCGCGTCAAATGTCCGGAATGTTCGTCACCTGTTCTGGGGGTGATGGACGA
>Ga0335074_10013450_pt1 | contig 11502 bp, 11 predicted proteins | sample Lox_Sample_23_FD_206715 | JGI IMG/M metagenome (GOLD analysis project Ga0335074, IMG submission 206715) | Soil microbial communities from Loxahatchee National Wildlife Refuge, Florida, United States - Lox_Sample_2.3 | ecosystem: Environmental > Terrestrial > Soil > Wetlands | place: USA...
GTCGCCGAGGACGCGCTGTCCGAGGCCACGATCACCGCCCTGGACCGGTGGCCCAGGACGGGGATCCCTGATGATCCGCGGGCCTGGCTGGCGGTGGTCGCCCGCCGCAAGGCGCTTGACCTGCTGCGACGCGAGTCAGCCCGGGCGGCCAAGGAGACCACCGCGTTCCGGTGGGGAACCGGGCCCGCACCGGACCAGATCGAGGAGGCGATCGAGGCGATGGAGCCAGCCACGTCGCTGCGCGACGACATGCTGCGCCTGATCTTCACCTGCTGCCACCCGGCGCTTAGCCGTGAGGCCCAGGTGGCCCTCTCGCTGCGCACGCTGGCCCGGCTTGAGGTGCCGGCCATCGCCCGCGCCTTCCTGGTGCCTGAGGCCACCATGGCCAAGCGCCTGGTGCGGGCCCGCGCCAAGATCGCCACGGCCCGCATCCCCTACGTGATCCCCGCCGATGCGGAGCTTCCCAGCCGGCTGGCCGCGGTGCTGGCCGTGGTGTACCTGATCGCCACCGAGGCCCACGCCCCGACCGGCGGGCACGCGGTGACCCGGGTCGATCTCGAGGCCGAGGCGATCCGGCTGGCTCGCTTGCTGGCCACCCTGATGCCCGACGAGCCCGAGACGCTGTCCCTGCTCGCCCTGTTGCTGCTGACCTCGGCCCGCACCCCCGCCCGCACCGACGCCGACGGTAACCCGGTGACCCTGGCCGACCAGGACCGGACCCGCTGGAACCGGGCCGCGATCGCCGAGGGTTCGGCGTGGCTGTCCGAGGCGGTGACCCGGTCCGGCGGGGTCGCCGGGCCCTATCAGATCCAGGCTCACCTCGCCGCGGCCCACTCGACCGCGCTCAGCTGGCAGGAGACAGACTGGGACCGGATCGTCGGCCTCTACGACCTGCTCGGGTCGATCACGGCCAGCCCGGTGGTGGCGCTCAACCGGGCGGTCGCCGTGACCGAGCGCGACGGCCCCGAGGCGGGGCTGGCTGCCCTTAAGACCATCGCCGGCCTGGAGTACTCCCATCTGTGGCACGCTGCCCTGGCGGACAACCTGTACCGGCTCGGCCGCACCAGCGACGCAGCCGGGGAACTTCACGCCGCGGTGACCCTAGCCCCCACCGAGGTCGAACAGCGCCTCCTGCAGGACCGTCTGCGCAAGGTGCGGTCCGAGCTCGGCTGACCGCGTTCCGGTTTTCTCGCTTTCCTTGCCTGGGTTTCTCCCCGGATATGTCCTGCGCCCGCTTCACCGTTCGTCCTTTCCCTGCAAGCGGTCCCCGGTCTCGCGGATCGCCCGGGAAGGAGAAGCAGATGACCGGCAGCAGCACCAAGCAGGCCGGGGCGCCGGGCGTCAGATCCGGTACCCAGCTGAGTTCACCAGGAGGCACCACCATGACCGACGAAACCATCAGCGCAACCACGATCATTGACGCCCCAGCCGAGGCGATCTTCGCCGTACTCGCCGACCCCGCCAAGCACGCCGCGATCGACGGCACCGGCTGGGTCCGCGAACCCCTCGACAGCCAGCACCTGACTGAGGCGGGCCAGGTGTTCCGGATGGCCATGTACAACGACAACGCCCCGGGCGGGCACTACCAGATGGGCAACCGGGTGCAGGTGTTCGACCCGCCACGCGCGATCTCCTGGGAGCCAGGCATGGACACCGGCGATAGCAACCCGCAGATCGTCGGCCACATCTGGCGTTACGACCTGGCCCCTGCCGGACCATCCGGGACCAAGACCACCCTCTCCTATGACTGGTCGGCAGTCCCCGACTCCCTCCGCGAGCGACTCCCATTCCCATTTCCCCCGTTCGCCCCGGATCATCTGAGCAACTCGCTGGCTCACCTCGCCGAACTGGTCACCGGGTAACCGGCAGCGGGCCGGCCAGTCCCTGCCCCTGGCCTGGCCAGGCCGGGTAGCTGTTTAGGTGGTCGCCGGACACCCCCGTCTACACCCGCCCCGGCCCACGTCGCCGACCCGGCCGCGCTGTCGCCCGCCTACATCGAGGTCACCAAGCTCGACATGTTCCGCGACGAAGACCTCGCCCACGCCCTGCGCCTCGGCCAGGCGGGCGTACCCGTCGAGTTCCACCTTCACCGGCGCCCAGCACGAATTCGACTTCATCGCCTTCAACACCACCGGCGCGCCATCGCCAACCGCGTTCTTTCGAGCACCGGATGCCCCTGTCCCTCATCGGTGGCTGCCGTGCAGCCAGCCCTGATAAATGATCGCCGCAGCGTCCTGGCCGCACAGCCGGCGCCGATCAATCATTCCGGGCGTGCCCGGCTGACCACGACCGGGTCGCTGCGCTCGGAACGGCTGCGGCTGAGGGTTCGCCTGGGCCAGGTGGCGTTATGCTCTTTTTGCCGGTACCGGGGGTCCTTCCGGCGTCGTGTCTGCGGCCCGGTCCAGGAGCGGCTGGCAGCGCAGGCGGGCTGCGATGGCGCGGGCCTCGCCGATGGCTGCCTCGGCGGCTTCGGCGTCGTGCAGGCGGGTGAGGTACTGGGCGTGGTCGAGCAGGCCGTGGGCAAAGTGGTAGGGGGTGCTCAGTTCGCGCAGGCTGCTGACCGCCGAGGCGAAGGCGACCGCAGCGGCCGGGTCGCCGTCGCCGGCGGCCAGGCGGGCACGTACCAGGTCACGTTCGGCGCGCAGCATCGGGGCCAGGTGCCCGGGCTGGTAGTCATCGAGCAGGGTGAGCAGCTCGCCGACGGCGGCGCTGTCGCGCAGGTCATGGGCGGCGCGGGCGGCCAGCGGCCACGCCCAGCGGAGGAGTTCGTGGCTGATCCCGAGGGCGCCGGCGTGCTCTAGGATGGCACGGGCGTGGCCCAGCGCGGCCTGCGGCTGGCGGCGGGCAGCGGCGGTGAAACCCTCCACCAGGCTGACCAGCGCCCTGTCCTGGGGGTCTTCGCTGGCCCGCAGGTCCTTGAGTCCGGCCAGCATGGCCTGGGCGGCGGTGGTGTCGCCGCACAGCGCCGCCAGCCAGCCCTGGTAGCAGGCGAGGAAGTCGTAGCCGGCCAGCGCGCCGGAGTCCGCGGCCTCGGTGAGTTCTTTCTCGGCGGCGTCCCAGTCGCCGAGCATCAGCAGCGCCTGGGCCAAGTTGGTGATCGCTACTGCCAGGGCGCCCCGGTCGCCAACCCGGTGCAGTCGCCCGGCGGCGGTCCGGGCGATCTCTGCCGCGGCCCCGGGGTCGGTGCCCGCCAGGGTGTCCGCCAGGTTGAGCAAGGCTAGTCCCAGGCGGCTGCTGTCGCTGGCCTGCTCGGCGAGCCGCGCGCTCTCGCGCAAGTAGGCGGCCGCTTCAGCGCGCCGGTCAGTGGAGGCGAGGTAGATGCCGCGGGCGGTAAGCAGGCGGCTGAGCTCGGCGTCGCCGACGCCGAGGGCCTGGCCGAGGGACAGCGCCTCGGTCGACAACCGGTCCGCGTCCGGCGACCCGGCAAATACCTCCACCGACGCCAGGTTCCCCAGGGCGCGGACCGTGTCGGTGTCGGGATCGGCCCGCAGTACCTCGAGGGCGGCGGTGAGCTGCTCGCGTGCGTCGGCGTGGCGGCCCCAATTGCGCAGCGCCTGCCCGGCGATGGCCTGGGCCCGGGCCGCCGCCCGTGCCTGTCCGGCCTGCCGGTGGTAGTCGCGCGCCCGGCCCGCCAGCTCGACGGCCAGGGCCCAGTTGGCGCTGGTGTCGGCGGCGGCGGCGGCGCGTTCCCACAGGATGCCGGCCGGCGGCTGCCCGGCCGCGGCGTCTGGGTCCGGCGGGCCGACCAGGGCCAGGTCCGCGGCCGCGGCATAGCTGGCCGCGGCGAGCGCGGGCGCGCCGGTGCGCTCGGCGCGCTCGGCGGCCCGGATCAGCGTGCCGGTCGCCTGCCCGCGGATCTGGGCCGCATCGGGGGCATCGGGCACGGCCTCCAGCGCGTCCAGGTAGTGCCGGGCGATGACCTCGGCCACCTCCTCCCCGTCGCCGGGGAAGGCAGCGCGCAGGTGCGCGGCCACCGTCAAGTGCCGGACCTTGCGGTCCCGCCGGGAGAGGGTGCCGTAGGCGACCTGGCGCAGCATGTCCTGGGCGAACCTGTAACTGCCCCGTTCCGGCGAGAGCGGGTCGGCGGACACGGTGAACACCTCCCGGCGCACCAGCTCAGCCAGCGCGGCCTGCACCGCGGCCTTGTCCTGCCCGGACACGGCGACCAGCGCCTGAGCCGGGAACGTGGTACCCAGCACCGCGGCGTCGGCCACTAGCCGCCGCACGTCCAGGTCCAGGGCATCCAGCCGGGCGGCCAGCAGCGCGTGCAAGCTGTCCGGCACTGCCAGCTCCCCCACGTCGCCGGTCAGCCGGTACGCCCCCTCGACTGGCTGCACGATGTCCCGGTCGATCAGCGACCGCACCGTCTCCACCGCGAACAGGGGGATCCCCTGGGCCTGGCCGGTGACCGCCGCGCGGGCTGGTGGTGGCATGCCCGGGACCAGGGCGTCGACGAGGGTGTCCATCGAGGCCGCATCCAGCGGGTCCAGGGTCAGCGTGGTGCGGTTGCGCCCGGTGCCGAACCCCGGCCGGGCCTGGCCCAGCTCCGGCCGGGCGAACACCAGCATGTAGATGGGCAGGTTCCGGGACCAGTCGATCAGGTAATCCAGGAAATCCAGCAGCCCCGCATCGGCATACTGGGCATCCTCGACCAGCAGCACCACCGGATGCTCCGCGGTTAGCCGCTCGAAGAACAGCCGCCACCCGGCGAACAGCTCCTCCCGCGCCACCGTGGCCTCGCCGTTCCCGGCGAACGCCACCCCCAGCAGCCGGCCCAGCCCCGCCCCCGCATACGCCCGCTCGCCCGGATCGGGGACAAACCGGTCCAGCCCCTCCGCCAGCTTCCCCTCCGCCAGGTCCGCAGGGTCCTCCTCGGCGATGCCCAGCCGCTGGCGGACCATCTCGGCCAGCGCCCAGAACGCCACCCCCTCCCCGTAGGACAGGCACCGGCCCCGGTGCCACCACACGTCCGCCGCCAGGCCCTCGATGTACTTCTCGAACTCCCAGCCCAGCCGGGACTTGCCCACCCCGGCCGGCCCGGCCACCACCACCATCCGCGGCACCCGCCGCTCCGCCGCAGCATGGAACAACTCCCGGACCGTCCGCAGCTCCGCGTCCCGGCCGATCAGCGGCGCCTCCAGCCCATCGATCCGCTGCGACCCGCCGACCCCGGCCAGCACCCGGGTCGCCCGCCACAGGTGCTCCGGATCCGCCTTGCCCTTCAGCTGATGCTCCCCGGCGTCGGCGAACCCGACCCCGCCCCCCGCCAGCCGCTGCGTTGCCCCGTCGGCCAGCACCGATCCGGGTCCGGCCACCGCCTGCACCCGGGCCGCGGTGTTCACCGCATCCCCGGCCACCATCCCTTCACCGGCCGCGCCCAAGGTGACCGCCACCTCCCCGGTCACCACCCCGGCCCGCGCCGCCAGCCCCGGCACCCCGGCCTCAGCGCCCAGCTCGCCGACCGCGGCCACCAAGTCCAGCGCGGCCCGGACCGCCCGTTCCGCATCCCCCTCCCAGGCCACCGGGGTGCCCCACACCGCCATCACCGCGTCCCCGATGAACTTCTCCACCACCCCGCCATAACGGCCGACCACCGTCCGCGCCAGCCCGAAATACTCCGACAGCAGCTCCCGGACCGCCTCCGGGTCCCGGGCCTCCGACAGCGAGGTGAACCCGACCACGTCACAAAACAGCACCGAGCACACCCGCCGCTCCGCCACAGGCTTCCCGGCCACCGCACCGCGTGGCACTGACGTGATCACCGGTGAGGCCGACGCCATCTCAGCCAGCGCGTGCCCGCACGCATGGCAAAACCGGTTGCCCGCGATAACACGCTCCCCACACGCCGGGCAGCCCCCCGCAAGGGCGCCGCAGCTCCCGCAGAACCGGTGGCCCACCCCAAGCGCCGCGCCGCACCGCGCGCACCTGTCCACCAGGCATTTATACCCCGGGCACGGCGCCCCGGTACATGGCCTGGCCACCATGACGGCAGACAGCACCCGCCGATCAGAATCCAGCGCTCCGCCGTTAGGACCGTTCCTTAAACTGGGCGCGCCCGAGCCAGATCGCGTTGTTATGAGCGCGCCAGCCGTCGCTAAGAAGCCGATATTCAGCCGACAATACTCGATATGTGAGTATTTCGCGGAGGAGGCATCTCGCCCCGCGATTACCGTGCGTCACGATATTTGCATGCTGGAGGCCGGGGTGCGGCGTTCGGTGAACCTGGCCAGGCCGCCGGCGAGGGGGCGCCGGATCGCGGTCGCTGGGCGCTTGCGGCCGGGGATGAACTGACGGGCTGGTCGTGGGCGCGGGGTGAAAGCCGCGGCATGCGAAACCGGGATGTTCTTCTTGTGGTGGGACCGGGATCGTGAGGTTCCTGTCGTCTCTAGGGGAGGGATTCCGGTGAGTTCGTTCGATGTCCGGGTGTTCGCGATCCGGCGCAGGCCCGGCCGGAAGGCGTTCGAGGTCCGCTGGCGGGTCGCGGGCCGCGACAGGTCCCGGTCATTCGTGACACCGGCGCTGGCTGACAGTTTCCGCGCCGAGCTGATCCGCGCGGCCCGCAAGGGGCTGGCGTTTGTCCAGGGGACCGGGGAGCCTGAGTCATGGGCCGCACCGGGGCCGGAGCCGGTGACCTGGTACCGGCACGCGGTGGCGTACGCGGAGATGATATGGCCGCACCTGGCGCCGCATTCGCCGGCCAGCCTGGCCTAAGCGCTGGCTACGTCACCCCGTTGCTGACCCGGGAAACCGGCCGCAGGCCGCCGACTCAGATACTCTGTGCCGCCTTGTACGGGCATGCCTTCAACGCCCGGCGGCGCTGCGGTGCTCCCGGGCCGGACACGGTCAGCGCGCTGGCCTGGGTGGAGCTGGCCTCCCTGCCCAATGGCCTTGCTTTAGGTCACCTGCCAGGGATAGAGCAGGTGGAACTCGATCCGGCGGGTAACTGTGGTGACGCTGGGCTCACCGGGCTTGCGGGCGGGGAAGTCGCCGGCCTTCTTGGTTTTCCGGGGGCTGGCCCGGTCTGGCCGGTCGCGGGTGAAGAAGCCGGGCATGAGGATCTTGGCCAGGAACGTGGCGAGGGCAAGATCGGCCTGGTCAGGGGGAAAAAGCCGCGACGGTGGCGGTCGCGGCGGCCAGGGCGTGCGGGAAGCTGATCTGGTCCGGCGGGATGCCGGCCGCGGTCACGGCGATCCCGGTGAGCCGGCTGATGGCCTGGTAGACGGCGAACAGCGCCCACATTTCCTGCACGACCCCCTCGGGGTCGCCGGAGCGCAGCACGGGCTGGCCTTCTCCCATGCCGGTCTTGTGGTGGCCGATGACCGTCTCGCAGCCCCAGCGCAAGGGATAGCAGCAGGCCAGGTCCAGCGCCGGGTACTCCTCCGGGTCGAGCAGGTCAGTGACCAGGCAGAACACCTCCGAGGTCTGCTCGCCGCCGTCTGCTGCCGTGGTGTGCACGGTGTACTGGATGACCCGCACCGTGACCGGCGGGCCGTCGCTCTTGCGGGGTGGCGTCAGCTCCGCCAGGTAGGTGCCGTCCGGCAGGACCTGCACCGGCTTGAGGGTGAAGGTGGCCGAGGCACGCCACAAGATGTGCGCGCCGGTGGCCAGGAAAGCGCGGGCGGCGGACCAGGACAGGAACTTGCGGTCCGCCAGCACCACCATCCCCGGGCCGGAGCAGCCCAGCAGGTCCGCGGCCAGCGGCTGCTCGGCGCCGGTGTACCGGCCGATCGCCGCGCCCAGCAGGCTGCCGGTCCCGGACTCCGCCGCCGCCACCCACCGGGCCTGCGGGAACGCCCCATCCCGCGACTGGTTGGAGGGCCGCCCGAAGAACGCGGCGTTCTTCGCGCTGTCCGGCACGTCGGTCACCGACCCGTCCATCGAGACCACCCGCAGCCCGCAGCAGAACACCCCCGCCGCGCCGGCCTCCCCCGTCGGCCCCGCCACGTGCTCGAACAGCATCCGCACCGGATCAGCGCCCAGCTTCCCCCGGCCCCGCGACAGCGAGGAGATGTTCGGCAGCCACCACTGCCGGCCGCCCCCGGCATCAACCCGCCCGCCCGGAGCCAGCCGCCCGGCCATCAGGCCCGCGCCCCGCCGCTGGCAATACAGCCCGTCGGCCAGCTTGGCCATCACCTGCCCGTACCCGCAGTTCCGGCCCCGGAACAGCCACACAAAACGGTGACAATATCACATCAGACGCTAAAGCAACGCCATTGGGCCATGCTCAACCCCGATGGCACGCTCAAGGGCCACATCTACTTCCACCTTGGTGATGAATCCGCGTTCCGCGCCGAGCGGTTCAACGAAGCCATCCGGCGAGCGACCCCCATCGAAGTCGCGATGGAGGAAGCCGGCCCCTGCGCTTTGCCCAAGTCACCGTCGCGGATAGGCCCAGAAAGCTCGCATCCCATTGTGGTACCATATTGGTATGAGCATGCAAATCGCGGTGCGACTGCCCGATGACATGGTGAAGTTCGTCGACCATCTCGTCGAGACTGGCCGCGGTTCCAGCCGGGCGACGGTCATCATGCGGGCACTCGAGCGGGAGCGTCGTCACGAGATGGCCGTCCAGGACGCTGCCATCTACGCCAGATCTGGCGAGGACAGTGACATGGCTGATCTCGTACGGTACCTCTCCGGGCAGCCCGTGGACCTGGATCAGTGAGGCCGATCCATATCGCGCGCCTGGATAAGGCACGCCCGGTTCTGGTACTCACCCGCGAATTGGTCATCCCGGAGCGAACGCAGATAACCGTCGCGCCGGTTACGTCCACGGCGCGCGGCCTATCCGTCGAGATCCCGGTCGGGCAGGACAACGGCCTCGGCAAGGATTCAGTGGTGAACTGCGACAACATAGTCACGATCCCGAAGACGGCCATCGGCGAGCGGATCGGGTACCTGCTGCCAGCGCAAGAGGCAGCGCTGACAGCCGCTATCCGTGCCGCCTTCGACCTCGAATGAGCCGACAGGTAGCCACTGATAGAGTAAACGTGCCATTTCGTGGCGCGAGCCCGGACACGTAGACCGGGTAGTGATTGCTGCGCAACGGCAGCGGGCCGCGCGGACAGGATTCACGCCGGGTAGTTGCCTGCCTTGCTGTCGCCTTAGTCGGCGACCGCGATGACCTGTAGGGCTCGAATACACGAGTGTGGCTGTGACCTGGGCCGCCGACGGTCAAGCAGCGATCTGATACTCGTGCGCGAGGCCGCCCAGCACCTGCTTTCGGCGAACCTGGTGTTCGGCGAGGTCGATCTGCGGCGGCCGGGTATGAGCATGAGCTGGTGGCAGCTGGCCCAGGGTGCGGTGCGGCCGGGCACCGTTGTAGTGGAGCAGGTACTCGGCCAGTACCCGGCGCAGGTGATGCTCGTTCACGATCAGCAGCCGGTCAAAGAGCTCACGGCGCAAGGTGCCGATCATCCGTTCGCAGATGGCGTTGCCCCTCATCGTCAACTACACCCGGTCCGCATGATCGGTACCGCCGCGCCCGGGTGACGCACCCGTTCCACCCGCTGTCCGGCCGGGACTTCGAGTTCGTCGCATACCGCCAGAACTGGGGGGAGGACCGGGTCCACCTGCACGACGAGAACGGGCAGCTATTCTCGCTGCCGGCAGGGTGGACCGACGTGGCAGCGCCGGATCCGTTCGTCGTGGTCGCGGCCGGGCGGTGCCCGTTCACCACGGCTGGCCTGATGGCACTGGCCGATCTGGTGGACCGGATCCGCGCGCAGCGGGACGATGCCGAGGCCGTAAAGAAGATTACGCCGTGAATGTCAAGGAGATTATGCCGGTCTTCCTGGCGGCGCTGATCGTTCTCCCGGTCACGGCCGGGGACAGAGGCCTTAATCTCCTGCGGAATGTCACGACATGCCCACGGTGGTGCGTGCTCCGGCTGGCATGCTACGGCAGAATCATTCTGACGGTGATCAGGATGAGGAGGCGGCATGGCCGGGCAGCAGGGCAGGCGGGACCCCAAGCAAGCGGCACTGGCCGCCACGCGGTGCCTGAACCCCCATCCCGAGCAGGTGACCGATGCGGAGTTCCTGGCCAGCGATTTCTTCGACGCCCGGGACGCGGTGCAGGTCAAGTACGAGATGGTGCGCAAGGTGCGGGCCGGCGGCGTCCCGGTGACCGAGGCCGCCGCGGCGTTCGGCTACTCCCGGCCCGCGTACTACGCCGCGGCCGCCGCGCTGGAGTCGGCCGGGCTGGAGGGGCTGGTCCCGGCCAGGCCCGGGCCGCGCGGCGCCAGCAAGCTCACCGAGGAGATCTGCGCCTGGGCCGAGGAGCAGCTGGCCGCCGACCCCGGCCTGCGCCCGGCGGGGCTGCCGGACCGGATCGAGGACGCCTTCGGCGTGCGCGTGCACCCCCGGTCGGTCGAGCGGGCGCTGGCCCGCCGCCGGGAGCGGCACTCCAAAAGCCGCTGACCTGCCCGCCCGCGAGGAAAGAAAGGAGGAGCACCCGTCCCTGTCCCTGCGACCTTCACCTGGCCGAGCGGCTGCTGAACCGGGCGACCGCCCGGATGCCGGCCAGGCCACCGCCCCCGGCGGCGGGCTGGATGCCCGCTACGAGGAACTGCGCCATGCCGCCCTGCACGCACGCGCGCAGGCGTTCCCGCTCGGATTCGGCGTGCTGGCCGGCAAGGGCGTCACCGCCTGGCAGCGCGCCCTGGCCAGCCTGGCCGTCCCGCAGCCGGCGCCGGCCAGGCAGCTGCCCGGCTCCGCCCCGGCCCAGGCGGCCAGGCTCCCGGCACCGGTAGCCGCCGAGCTGATCAGCGCCCTGGCAGCCGTCGCGCTCGCCGGGACCATCACCAGCCCGCCCCCGTAACCGCTCACGCTGAAGGAGACCCCGATGCTCCCCGATACCGCGGCGTCGAAGGTAACCGCCGCCCATCTCTCGAGAAGGGCTCTGCTCTACATCCGCCAGTCCAGCCTCAAGCAGGTCATCCACAACACCGAGTCCGCGATCCGCCAGTACGACCTGCGCGGCAAGGCGACCGCGCTGGGCTGGGCGGCGGACCAGATCACCGTGATCGACATCGACCAGGGCCACTCCGGCGCCTCCGCCGCCGACCGGGAAGGGTTCCAGCAGCTGGTCGCCGAGGTATCCCTCGGCCGGGCCGGGATCGTGCTGGGCCTGGAATGCTCCCGGCTGGCCCGCAACAACGCCGACTGGCACCAGCTCCTGGAGATCTGCGCCATGACCGGCACCCTGATCTGCGACGAGGACGGCCTCTACGACCCGCGCGCCTTCAACGACCGGCTGCTGCTGGGCCTCAAGGGGACCATGGCCGAAAGCGAGCTCCATTTCATCCGGGCCCGGCTCCGCGGCGGGATCCTGTCCAAGGCCCGCCGCGGCGAGCTGGTCATGCCGCTGCCCGTCGGACTCGTCTACGACGCCGCCGGGCACGTCATCCTCGACCCCGACACCGCCATCCAGGGCGCGGTCCGCCACCTGCTCGCCACCTTCGAGGCCGCCGGCTCGGCCACCGCCGTGGTCAAGGCATTC
>Ga0335074_10013451_pt1 | contig 11502 bp, 9 predicted proteins | sample Lox_Sample_23_FD_206715 | JGI IMG/M metagenome (GOLD analysis project Ga0335074, IMG submission 206715) | Soil microbial communities from Loxahatchee National Wildlife Refuge, Florida, United States - Lox_Sample_2.3 | ecosystem: Environmental > Terrestrial > Soil > Wetlands | place: USA: Florida...
CGTCCCAGCTTGTCCACCTCGTCCAGCATGAACACGGGGTCGTTCGCTCCCGCCCGCCGCAGGTTCTGGATGATCTGCCCCGGCAGCGCGCCAATGTAGGTGCGCCGGTGCCCGCGCAGCTCCGCTTCATCATGCATCCCGCCCAGCGAAATCCGCCGGAATTCACGGCTCAGCGCCCGCGCGATGCTCCGTCCCAGGGACGTCTTGCCCACGCCCGGGGGCCCAACGAAGCACAGGATCGGCCCCTTCATATCCGCTTTCAGACGGCGTACTGAAAGGTAATCGAGAATCCGGTCCTTCACCTTCTTCAGATCGTAGTGATCCTCGTCCAGGATCTCCTTCGCTTTCACGATGTCCACGGCGCTGCCCGAGGACTTTGCCCACGGCAGCACCGCCAGCCACTCGATGTAGTTCCGCGTCAGCGAATAATCCGCCGCCATCGGCGACATCCGCGACAGCCGGTTCAGCTCCTTCAGCGCTTCCTTCTTGGTCTCCTCGGGCATCCCGGCTGCTTCAATCTTTTCCCGCAGCTCTTCAATGTCCTTCTGCCCCTCGTCCATCTCGCCAAGCTCTTTCTGGATGGCCTTCAGCTGCTCGCGCAGGTAATAGTCGCGCTGCGACTGCTGCACCTGATCCTGCACCTCCGACTGAATCTTGTTCCGCAGCTGCTGAACTTCCAGCTCCTTCGCCAGATGCTTGTTGATCCTCTCCAGCCGCGCACCCACGTCCGGCGTCTCCAGCAGCTCCTGCTTGTCGCCCGTCGCCAGAAAGGGCAGGGAAGCCGCGATGAAATCCACCAGCCGCCCCGGATCGTCGATGTTCATCGCGATCGTCTGCAGCTCATCCGAGAGTGTCGGCGAGGCAGATACAATCTGCTGGAACTGCGTGACCACATTGCGCTGGAGAGCCTCAATTGAGGGGTCCTTCGCCGCCGCAACCTCCGGAACCGTCTCCACCGCGGCCACCATGAACGGCTCGATCTTCGAGAATTCTCCCAGTCGAACGCGCTCCGTGCCCTCCGTAAAGACGAACAGGCTCTGGTTCGGCATCTTCACGACCTTGTGCACAGTCGCCAGGGTCCCAAACGTGTGCAGATCCTGAGGCTGTGGCGCGTCGACGCGAGCGTCTCGCTGCGCCACCACCACAATGCTCTTCTCTTCACCCAGAGACTGGATCAACTGGATCGAGCTTTCCCGCCCGACGGTGAGCGGAAGAACTGCATGAGGAAATAGAACCGTATCCCGGACCGGCAGGATAGGGAGAATGCGGCTTGCTCCGCCCTCCCTTCCTCTTGGATCGCCCGGTTCAATGACGCTGATGAAATCGCTAGCCATGAGTGTCCTTATATCAAATAATTACTCATTGGATTCAGCAGATTTAAAAAAGTCTCACGGCGCAGCCCCAAATTCCCGGAAATGACCCGTTTCCTTTCATGCTCTTCCCGTCACCACCGGCAAAGCCCCGTTTCCCCTGTGCTTTATCGGCAGTTTTGCCCTTCCGGTTGAGATGCGCCCTATACCCGGGGATCCTCTGAGGATTACGCTGCTCGATACCGCCCTAGTTCCCGCACCATCGAGCAGTGCTGTGGAAGCTTTTCAAGCGCTTCGTCGGCCGCGTCCATCCTGACCAGCTGGTAATCGGCATAAAAAACGTACTCCCAGGGGCGTCCAGGCACAGGGCGCGATTCCAGTCGCGTCAGGTTCGTCCCCAGTCCGGCAAAAACCTGCAGCGCCTCCACCAGGCTCCCCGGACGGTTCTCCACCGTGAACGCCAGGCTTACCTTGTTCGGGTGCTCGTGCCGCTGAACCTCCGCACGACGTCGGACCAAAAAGAAACGTGTGTAGTTTTCAGGATTGTCCTCGATATCGGCGGCCAGAATCTGCCCGCCATAATGGCGCGCGGCCTGCGCGCTCGCAATCCCGGCCACCGACGGATCGCGCAATTCCATCATCTGCTTCACGCTCCCTGCTGTGTCGTAACTGGGGCTGGCCTTGATTTCAGGATGCTGCACGAAAAATCTCCGGCACTGGGCAAGGGCCACCGGGTGGGAATACGCTCGGCGGATCCGGCTGAGCTCCGTGCCCGGCAGCGCAATCAGATTGTGCCGGATGCGCAGCAGCCACTCGCTTTCAACCGCCACCTCGTGCGCCAGCAGCAGATCGTAATGCTCCACCACCGACCCCGCCAGCGAGTTCTCGATCGGGATAACCGCCGCCTCCGCGGCGCCCCGCGCCACCGCCTCAAAAGCGTCCGCCGACAGCGCGCAGGGCAGAATGGTTGCCTGCGGCTCCGCCAGAAGGGCGGCTTCATGGCTGAAGGAGCCTGGTTCTCCCTGGATCGCGATCAGCAAACGCCCGTATCCTCCCCCTCCATTTGTACCGCAACGGCAACCCGGCGGAGCGCTCGCGCACCCTACTCATGAGTTCGCGAAGAGAACGATACGGTCCGGAAAGGAGCGATTCGGGATGCTTTGGACGATATTTGTGATCCTCTTGATTGCGTGGTTGATCGGGCTGGTGGGCTTCCACATCCTTGCCTGGTACATCCACATTCTGCTGGTGCTGGCGCTGGTGGTCCTCATCATCCAGCTCATCAGCGGACGAAGACCAGTCGCGTGAGCAACAGACTCCCCGGGTTCTCCTGCGCGCCCCGTGCGTTGGGGTGGTCGACCCGGGTCCCCGGCGCGCGCTGCGCGCGGGGGTGGCAGCAAATGATCTTAACCCCAGGGAGAAAAACATGAACTCGGACCAGGTAAAGGGCAGGATGACCAGCATCGGCGGCAAGGTAAAACAGGCAGCCGGCGAAGCGTCAGGCAATGAGAACATGGCCAATCGCGGCGTAGCCGACCAGGCGAAGGGCGCGGCGCAGGAGACGTGGGGCAACATCAAAGACGCGGCAAAGGAATCGGCCAAAACCCGCGAAGCCGAGCAGCACGAGCGCAACGCCGAGTCCCGCGAACGCATGTCCGAGAAGATCGACCATGCGAAAGACCGGGCCAATGAGAAAATTGACGAGGTAAAGGAGCGCGAGAAGCTGCGCCGTCCGGCGTAAGCCTTGAACGCACCCAACGGAAAGGCTCGCGGACTCGCTCCGCGGGCCTTTACTGTTTTTCGCCGGCGCGCGACCCGCTGCGACATAGAATGAGACCATGCTGCTCGAAGGCATTTTCCCGGCTGTCACTACGCCGTTCTATCCGGACGGCCGCCTGTATCTGCGCAAACTGGAGCACAACATCGAGCGCTACTCGCGCACCGTGGCGGCGGGCATGGTTGTGCTGGGCTCGACTGGCGAAGCCGTGATGCTCAGCGACGATGAGACCCGCGACGTCCTGCGCACTGCCGCTCAGAGCGCCGCCCCGGAAAAGGTTCTGCTCGCCGGAATCGGCCGCGAAAGTCTGCGCGAGACCCTCCGCCTCGCTGAACTGGCCGCCGACGCTCAATACGACGCCGTCCTCGTGCGCACCCCGCACTACTACGGCCCCCACATGCAGCCCCTCGAGCTGCTCACCTACTATCGCACCCTGGCCGATCACTCCCCCCTTCCCGTCGTCCTCTACAGCATTCCCAAATTTACCCATCTGGAATTGCCGGTCGAACTCGTTGCTGAGCTGGCCGCGCACCAAAACATCGTTGCCATCAAGGACTCGAGCGGGAACCTTGATCGTCTGGCTGCACTCATCGCCGCAACCCGCAATGCCCCGAAGCGCTCCGTTGCCGTCACCTCCGTTTTCGAGGCCGTCACCGGCCGCATGATCCTGGCCGAGGGCGAAGCGGAAGCAGCCCTGGCCGCCAGCCTGATTCCTGTCGACATCCTGGGATCTCAGCCCATCAGCCCCGTTGCCGTGGCCCTGCCCCTGCGCAGACCCCCGACCCGATCGAAGGAAATCGGCTTTCAGGTGCTTACCGGCTCGGCGGGACATCTGCTCCCCGCCCTCCAGGCCGGCGTTTCCGGTGCCATTCTGGCCTTTGCTTCCCCCGCTCCCCAGGCTTGTCAGGAAATCTATACTGCCTGGAAGGAAAACGACCCGGTGGTCGCCGCCGAAAAGCAGCGCCGGATCGCTGAATCCTCCCGGCTCGTCGCCAACAACTACGGCGTCCCCGGTCTGAAATACGCCTGCGATCTGAACGGCTACTTCGGCGGCGTCCCGCGCCTTCCGTTGCTCCCGCTCACGGCCGATCAGCGTGCCGAGGTTGCAGCGGCCATGGCCGACATTCGCAACTGATAAGGCGTGCAGCCCCATGTTCCTGAAGCAGTACTACCTCGGATGTCTCGCGCATGCCTCGTATCTGCTGGCTGACGAGGCCACAGGATCCGCCATCGTCGTCGATCCTCAGCGGGACATTCAGCAGTATCTGAACGACGCGGCGGAACGCGCTTTCTCCATCCGTCATGTCTTCCTTACCCACTTTCACGCGGACTTCGTCGCCGGTCACCTCGAGCTGCGGGACCGCTGCGGCGCGATCATTCATCTCGGCGCCCAGGCCAGGGCGGACTACCCCTTTGTCCCGGTGGGCGATGGCGACGCCCTCGACTTCCCAGGGCTTCGCGTGCAGGCGCTCGAAACGCCCGGACACACCATCGAGTCCATCTCGCTGCTCGTGTTCAATGGCACGCACGCGCGGCATCCGTACGCCGTGCTCACCGGGGACACACTGTTCATCGGCGATGTGGGCCGGCCCGACCTGCGCGCTTCGCTGGGCTGGAGCGCCGCCGAACTGGGGTCCCATCTTTATCGCTCGCTGCACCAGAAACTGCTCCCGCTGCCCGACCAAACCCTCGTCTATCCGGCGCATGGCGCGGGCTCCCTGTGCGGGAAGAACCTCTCCCGGGAGACGGTTTCCACCATCGGAGAGCAGCGGCGTCTCAATTACGCTCTTCAGCCCATGACTGAAGAACAGTTCGTCGCCCTGGTCACCGCCGATCAGCCGGAGGCGCCGCCCTATTTCACGCTCGACGCGGTCCTCAACACCCGCGCGCGCACGACCCTCGATCGCAATCTGGAAAAGGTTCTCCGTCCAATGCACCTGCACCAGCTGCTGCTCGCGGCTGCCGCCGGCGCTCAGCTCCTCGACGTCCGCCACCCCGATAGCTTTGCCCGCGCGCATCTGGCCGGAAGTCTGAACATCGGGCTCGATGGCCAGTTTGCCACCTGGGCCGGCACCCTCCTGGATCCCGAGCGTCCGGTCCTCCTCATTGCCGATGCGGGACTGGAGCGAGAGGCCGCCATGCGCCTCGGCCGGATCGGCTTCGACCGCATCCAGGGCTTCCTCCTCAACGGGATGGAAAGCCTCGCAGAACGTTACGAACTCCTCGCTGAGACCCGCAGAGTAACGCCCGGCGAACTTTCCCAACTGCTGCCTGGCGCGACAGCCCCGCTCATCCTCGACGTGCGCACACCCCGGGAGTGGCAATCCAGGCGCATCTCCGGCAGTCGCAATTTCCCCCTGAACCACCTGGTCGAGCACCTGCAGGAATTGCCGTGGCATTTGCCGATGGCCGTGCTCTGTGCCGGGGGATACCGTTCCTCGATCGCCGCCAGCCTGCTGCAGCGCGAGGGCGTAACCAACCTCGTCGAAATCGCCGGAGGCATGGCGGCATGGGAGGCAGCCCAATTGCCCGTAACCCGGGATGCACCAGGCGAGCCGTAGCGAAGCTGCATCGTACTCGCCGGAACTGAGGGATCCGGCTGCTCAAAGCTGCCGAGGGTGCTGTGAAGAGCGCCAGCCCGTACCCTCCGTTTCCCACCGGAGTGAGCGCCCGCCGCATCCGGCTTCGCTCACCTTTCAGTACGATTAGACTTCCCGATCCATACCCAACAAGCTTTTTTTCAAACAGATAGCCAGCCACTTTGCGCGTCGAACATGATGGCATCAGAAGAAGCAACAGTATCCAATCGGATAACTCTGCCTCTCCCGGTGACGGCCGTCACTGTACCCTCCGGCCGCCTCTCCTATGGTAAGGAGTTCCTCGCGCCGCGCTCCTTATCTCCGGTTGGGCCGAGCCGATGAACCAGAGTGAAGGAGATGCGATGAACCTGACTACCCTGGCCATTGCCGGACTGATCGCGGCCGCTGTCCTGGTCATCATTTCGGTGACCCTCATCAACAAGTTCGCTGGCGGAGACTGAGCCGGACTGCCCGCCTCAGCTTACTGAATCACGTCTGCCATCTGACTGTTCGGCGCGCTCCACGCAGCCGCTCCGCTCTGCGTCAATTGCCGCGTCGCCTGGTCCCAGTGCAGATGCGTCAGCTGATAGTCGCCCTTCTCGTACGCGTAAGTGGTCCCGTCATCCCGATACAGCGTGAAGTTCGCATCGGCGCCCGGCCACACTTCAACCCTGGCGATGCTCTGCTTCTCGTTCGCGCTCTCGATCCGGCTTCCGATCGGGATAATCGATCCCGCCCGCACAAACAGCGGTATCTGGTCGATCGGCGCCGCCACCGTGACCATCTGCCCGCCCGTGTACTTCCTGTGCGTCCAGTAGTCGTACCAGTCCGCCCCGGCCGGCAGATACACCTGTTTCGTCGTCGCCCCCTGCGTCGTCACCGGTGCCACCAGGAATGCCGGCCCGAACATGTACTCGTCTCCGATCTCATCCACTTTCGCGTCGTTCGGGAAGTCCATAAACAGCGCCCGCATGAACGGCGCCCCCGTCTCATGCGTGTACCAGCCCAGCGAGTAGATGTACGGCATCAGTGCATAGCGCAGCCGCACGTACTTCTCCAGGATCGGCTCCGCCGCCGCCCCATACGACCACACCTCGTTGTATTTCCGCGAACCGTGCGTGCGGAAGATCGGCAGGAACGTCGCGTATTCAAACCAACGGGTATAAAGCTCCGGATAATCGACATCGCCGCCGACATTTGCCCCGGCGCCCGCCGGGCTCAGCAGCGGCGGATGCTCCGGACGGTGCACCGGCGGCAGCGGTTGCCAGCCGCCGGTGTCGTTGCTCCAGTAATTCAACCCTGAAGCGGCCACGTCCAGTCCCGTCGGGATCTGCCGCCGCAGCGTGTCCCAGGTCGGGTAAATATCCGACGACCACACAATCGTGCTGTTGCGCTGGATCCCCGTGAACCCATCGCGCGACAGGATCAGCCCGCGTGTGTCCCCGCTCGCGCGATACCCGTCGTACAGCGCCGCCGTGTGAAAGAGCGGATACACGTTGAAATACTCCACGCCCGGTCCGATGTGGAAGTAGCTGCCGTCCGGAGGCAGATCGGGCTCCGTCTCATCCGCCCAGATGTAGTTGAATCCCTTGCTGAGAATGTTGTCTTTGATCGTGTTCCAGTACCACTTTGCCGCCGCCGGATTCGTGGTGTCGATATCCGACCCCGCATGATCGTAGGGCTCGCCGCTCGTCGGCATGCCGTCCGCCAGGTGCTCGAACCACCCGTTCCTCTCGATCGTCTGGTAGAAGCGATCCGTGGGCACAAACCGCGGCCACACGCTGATCATCGTGTCGATGCCCATCTTGTGCAGCTTCGCGTTCATCGCCGCGGGGTCGGGCCAGAACTTCGGATTGAAGTCCATCTGCCCCATGTTCGTGTAGTAGAACCAGTCCACCACGATCATCGACACCGGCAGTTGGCGCTGCTGGTATCCATCGGCAACCGCCATCACTTCGGCCTGGCTCGAATAGCGGTTCTTGCACTGGATGTACCCGTACGCAGACTTCGGCAGCATCGGCGTCGCCCCAGTCAGCAGCCGGTATCCCTCGTAGAGCTGATCCGTCGTCTCGCCGTAGATCACGAAGAACGAAACGCGATCGCCCACCTGCGACGTCCACTGCGTGCGCTCGTTGAATCCCGGATCGATGGTCGTCTTCGACGGGTTATCCCATAAAACCGCGTAGTGGCGATTCGTGACCAGGAAGGGAACGCAGAAGGTCGGCCCCGCGGCCGCCGTGTAGTCGTTCCAGCACTGAATCTGGTGGTCGCGGTGGTCGAAGTAGCCCTGCTGGTTCTCTCCCAGTCCGTAATAGTGTTCGTCGTCGGGCGAGAAGAATGTCGCCGAAACCCGGTCGTAGATCGCGTCCTCGGGGCGCGGCGCGAACTGGTCGAACCCGATGTCGGGCTTTGTTTCCGCCAGGATCTCCGCGTTCTCGTCCTTGTGGTTGGGCACCGTCATCGACCAGCCTTCCATGCGGAGGAGGTTCTCGCCGGTCTTCGCATCCACTGTCAGCGGAATCCACGGCACGTTGCCGGTGAAGTACCGGCAGGCGTCGCAGTTCGGCGGGGGTCCGCCGGAGCCGTACTGGATCACCGGCATCTTCACCGACATCACGCCGGAGCTGTACGTGTCCATGGCCGCGGTGTGCGTGTACGTCCAGCCGGAATCGGCCGGTTGCGCGGTGATGCCGTAGCCGGGAGGGGCGAGCGCGGCCGCGTGGCTCAGGCTGATCGTCACGCGCACGATGTTCGGCGCGTAGGGCTCCAGCGTAACCGTTGCGTTGCGGCGCTGGAGCACCACCTGTTTCTGCGCGGAAGCGCCGGCGAGGACGAGAAAACCCATTCCAAAAGCGGCCGAAAGCTTGCGGATCAAACGATAAGGAATACGGATCATTCCGACTCTCTTGCGGGAAGAATTGGCCGAGCAGTGCCGTTGGCAAGTTTACGACCGGAATGAGCGCGGGGACAACTCAGCCGCGAGTGAATCGATTTGGCTGCGGATCGCCTCGCGGAGCATTGACCGCCCGCGCTCGCGATTCGTATGATGAAATCTGTCCCCTCCGATTGGCGGCGTAGCTCAGATGGTTAGAGCGTGGGATTCATAACCCCAAGGTCGGTAGTTCGATCCTACCCGCCGCCACCAGGCTTCAGCGATCAGATCTCAGCGATCAGGGCTCAGAGCTCAGGAGAGCTTTTCGCCGCATCGCGGCGATTCGGAGGGGGTACCCCCCGTCGACTCGGAACGGTGGCAACCGTTTGATTTAAAAGGGGTTGCCGGGGGTGGTCGCGGAACGGTGGCAATCCTCTGATTGCAGAGGGCTTGCGGCCGCCTTTGGGGCGATTTCCCTGGTGTTACCGATCAGTAACCACTGCCAAATTCTCAAAGAGCGCAGCTTCGGCCTGGGCCGGGGGTAGCAGGCTGCGGGTTTCAAGTTCCAGAGAGGCGCAGCCCGCCCTGCAAGGAAAAAGCTCTGCCACGAGGACAGAGCTTTCCTGCTTCCAGGGTAGGGCGAGCGGGGAGCAAGAGCAAGGGAAATCGGGTTGGGGGACGGTACGAAGGTCACGCGCGAGGTGCGGGGAACAGGGGCGACGTTGGGTGTTCTCCCACATCTGCCAAAACCGGGCAGAGCCGTTCGCCTGCGCCTGGACGCACTCCGTTCGCTCAGGGGGCGCAGGCCAGGTCGTGGGGCAGCCGGCTTAGGGGCTGTGTTGACCGCGCGGCGGGAGTCGGGATGCTCGCAGCTTGATCCTTATTGCTGCGCGGAAGCCCGTTTGCGGGTAGGTATTCGTGCCTTGCCGCAGAAAACAATCTGGATGAGCGATTTGTCCTGTATGCGCCCATCGGGTCCCTACTTTGATTCGGATGGAGAGCGGAACACACGGTCGAAAGGGCTAAGTCTTGAGCCTTCAACGGTATTTACAGCCTTAACGGGCAGAGATTAGGCTAAAATCTATCCGTCGAGGGCGGCACTCTCGCTAGGGAATTCGTCGTGACAGGCACTAAAGCTCTGATAAAGGCCGAGTTGCTCAGCTGGGCGCGCGATCGCGCCAGGGTTTCGGTGGAGGATGCCGCGAAGGCTGCCAACGTCCCGCCCGAAATGCTGAAGGCCTGGGAAGCCGGAGAGGCCAGCCCTACAGTCAGCCAACTGCGAAACCTTGCGGGCAAATATCACTTTCCGCTTGCCGTGTTCTATCTGCCGGAGCCGCCGGCCGACTTCAGCCCTTTAAGGGATTTCCGCCGCCTGCCGGACGTGACAGACCGGACGATCAGTGCAGATCTAGCCCGGCACATCCGGAGCGCTCATGAACGACGTGAGCTAGCAATAGAACTACATGAGGACATGGGCGAGACTGTCAGGCCATTCCGGCTTAAAGTCAGATTGAGCGACGCACCTGAGACGGTCGGTGAGCGAGTCCGCGAGTTCCTCAGCGTGAACGATGCCGATCAGCGGAAGGCCGCGCGAGAGCAGAGGGCGTTCGACTTTTGGCGGCGCAAACTGGAAGAACAAGACATTCTGGTTTTTGTCGCGAGCGGTGCGCAGGGTGTCGATCTCAAGCAAATGCGCGGTTTCGCCATAGCGCGCGATCAGATGCCCGTCATTGTCATCAACGGACGCGACGAGAGCCAGGGTGGCAAATGCTATACCCTGCTGCACGAGCTAACGCACGTCATGCTCGGCGAGAGCGCGTTGACGAACGGAGATGGAGGCACTCCGGAAGAACAGAAAATAGAACGGTTCTGTGATGCCGTCGCTGCTGCCGCCATGATGCCGCGTGATCTTATGCTGTCGATCCCGCAGATAAGGCCGACAGGCGAACGGAAATGGACAGACGACGAGTTGCGGAGCCTTGCAAACGCAATAGGCGTGAGTCGTGAAGCGTTCTTGTTGCGTCTGGTCACGCTGCGGCGCGCCTCGTGGGATTTCTATAGGGCGCGGCAAAAGAAGTATAAGGACGAATACGAGGCCGCTGCGGCACTGAAGGCAATAGGCCCGAAAAAGCCCGTCGCCATCAAACGCCCGATCCTGCTGATGAGTTGGAATGGCCGAGGCTTCACCCGCCTGGTGCTGCGCAGCTATTACGATCAGCGCATTACGTTGAACGACGTTTCAAGCTATCTCGGCGCAAAGTTGAAGTATATCCCGGCGCTAGAAAGGGCCACTTTCCAGCCTGCGGAGTGATCCGCGTACGATGATCTATTGCGTCGATACAAGCTCACTGATCGCAGCGTGGCAAGAACGCTACCCCATCGAAAACTTCCCGAAGTTTTGGGATCGCATGGACAACCTGATTGGAGACGGCAGGCTGGTCTCTCCGATAGAGGTCTTCAACGAAATTAAGAAGCGGTCCGATGAATTGTACGGCTGGCTGAAGGCTAGGAAGGACGGTATCTTTCGGGAGCTGGATGACCAGGTGCAGGTTGAAGTCACTAACGTCTTGCAGCGATTTCCGCGTCTCGTGGCGGACAAGAAACTACGTACATCTGCTGATCCCTTCGTTATAGCGCTCGCGAGAATTACGGGTCATCAACTTGTTACGGAGGAGAAACCGACGGGCAACCTCAACCGGCCGAACATTCCAGATGTGTGCGCCCAACTATCTGTTTCGACTATTGGCATCCTGCAACTGATTCAGCGCGAGAAATGGGTGGCAGGTTGAGGCCTTAAGTCTACCCGACGGCTTATTCCAGGCCGAAAGCGAGGATCCGCACATCGGGCTGCGGCGATTCTGGAATAACGTAAACTCGCCAAATCACTTGTTGGCCGCAAATTAGTACCACAAGTCGGCCAGGGTTGAAGAATCCGGTTTGCGGGTCCTCCCGCCCCACGGGTAG
>Ga0335074_10013452_pt1 | contig 11502 bp, 14 predicted proteins | sample Lox_Sample_23_FD_206715 | JGI IMG/M metagenome (GOLD analysis project Ga0335074, IMG submission 206715) | Soil microbial communities from Loxahatchee National Wildlife Refuge, Florida, United States - Lox_Sample_2.3 | ecosystem: Environmental > Terrestrial > Soil > Wetlands | place: USA...
GTGCCTGGGCTGGAGTGGACGAAAGCTCAGTTGGTCGGGCATCTATGCGCCATATGCGAGGCGTTTGCCGCGACGCTCCGGGGCGAGGATCTTGTCGCCAGCTTCGGCCAGGAGTTCGTCGGCAGTTTCGGCTCCGGCCCGACTTTGCGTGAGGCGGTCGCCGAGGTCAACGCAAAAGTCGTGAGGTATGCCTCGTTCCCGACCCCGGCTGCCGCCGCTGACGCGCTCAATTCGAGTGCGGCGACACTGCTCGACGCCTTCAACGCCCACCCCGATCTCAGCGCGCTGCGGCCCGCTCCCTGGTACGGGCCTGAGGTCGCTGTGCCCGCCGGGAGCCTGGTGGCGCTCGCTGTTTCCGAGCTTCTGATACACGGATACGATCTCGCCCGAGCCGTTGGTGCCGACATGCGCCCGTCAGCAACCACGGGCGCTTCGGCAACCGCGGTGGCCGCGGCCGTGATGAGCGAGATGCTTCCGCGCGTGCTCGACGAGCACAGCGCCAAGGGATTCACCGGCAGCTACGAGATACGCGTCCGCGGCGGGGAGCGCTTCGTGCTGCGGATTGCCGATGGCAGGGCGTGGAGCGAGCCGGCACCCGGTCATAATGTCGACTGCGTGCTGACATTCTCGGCTTACCACGCCTTGCTCATGGGGTACGACAGGCTGCCGGTGTGGCGGGCCATCGCTGCTGGCAAGGCGTGGTCATTCGGCCGCCGGCCTTGGCTGGGGTTGCGGTTCAACAATCTGTTTCAGGCGGTCTGAGAGCGTCAGCACTCGCGCTCGGTGGCTCGCGCTGCTTAGGCGTCGCGGGTGGCCATCTTCCAGGCGCCGATCGCCAGCCAGCCGATGATCCAGCCGATGATGACGGCGGTCATCGCCCAGGCGGGCATGGGCGGTATGACCAGCCCAACGCCGCCGGTCGGACCGATGTGCACGCCTCCCGCCAGCACAGCCGGTCTCAGCTGATCCATCGCGACCCCGACGAAGAGCCGCTCGACGTTGACGAAGTCGGGCAGTGCGTGATCTGCCAAGGCTGGGGTGATGATGATCTCCAGCACGATAAGCAGGACAACGGGCACGGTCCGCTGGCCCATCAGCGCACCGAGGCCGAGGCCGGCCGTGAACCCGATAATCAGATAGAGCTCGAGCCAGAGCGCGGCGCCGGCCAGCGCACCGGCCGACGGAGTGAGTTCTCCTGGCCCTGCCGGGCTATTGAGGAATCCGGTCGCCAGGCAGGCCACGGTGAAGCCGACAGCGGAAAGCGAAAGCAGAATGGCAAGCCCGGCCGGGATACGGGCCAGGTAGAGCGCGAACCTTGACTGGCCGGTGATGACGAGCTGGCGGAACATGCCGTCCGCCAGGTCACCAGTGCCGGCCGTGGCGCCGAGCACGGCGGCCATGATGAACCCGAACTCTGCCATCAGCGTGCCAGTCGTCGCCAATGCGCTCGGGGTCCCAGCCGGTCCGAAGTGCCGCGGATCGCTCAGGTGGTAGATCACCCTAATGCCGTAGAAGATGACAGGCAGGCCGACTGTGAACGCCGCCGTGACGGCCATCAGAGTGCGGCGTTTCCGTAGGTCCAGGAGCTTGGCGCGGATCAGCGGCAAGGACGGCAGCCATGACGTTCTCCGGGCCGGGGCAAGTGCATGCTGGGTCACTGTCCCTCCCCGAGCCGACTGGTCACGGAGAGGAACCAGTCCTCCAGGCTGGCATGTGCCAGGCTCAGACCATGGACCGCGATGCCAGCCTCAACGAGGCAGCGGTTCATCTCGGCCGTGCGCTCACGGGCCGGGCCTCCGGCCAGCTCGACGTTCAGCCCGTCCCCGGTGACCTTGATGCGGGATGCGAGCTCGGACCCGCCGAGAGCGCGCGCCGCCCTGGCAGGATCGTCGCAGTGCACCTCGACGGCGGACCGGGTCGCGGCGACGAGCTCTCCGACAGGACCGTGGCGGATGACCTTGCCCCGGTCGACGATGGCGACCTGATCGCAGGTGCGTTCGACCTCGTCGAGCAGGTGCGAGGAGATCATGACCGTCCGTCCCTCATCGATCAGGCTGCGGATGATCCCGCGCAGCTCCTGCATGCCGGCCGGATCGAGGCCGTTCATCGGCTCGTCGAGAATGAGCAGCTGCGGATCGGCCAGCATGCAAGCGGCCAGGCCGAGGCGCTGGCGCATGCCCATGGAATAGGTGGAGACCTTGTCGTCGGCGCGCCCGGTCAGCCGGGAACGCTCGAGCGCCGGGCCGATCTGGCTCTCGGCGTCTCCCGCCCTGGCGGCAGCCAGGACCTTCAGGTTCTCGCGTCCGGTCAGGTGGCCGTGGAACCGCGGCTCGTCGACGATTGCGCCCACCCTTGCCAGGGCATGCCCCTGGTCGCCGGGCATGGGTACGCCGAGCAGCGAGATCGTTCCGCTGTCCGCTCTGGTCAGGCCGAGCAGGGTCCGGATCAGGGTGGTCTTGCCCGCCCCGTTCGGCCCCAGGTAGCCAAATGCCGAGCCCCTCGGGACTAGCAGGTCCACGGCGTCGACGGCAGTGCGGGCGCCGAAGCGCTTGGTGAGCCCGTGCACTTCGACGGCCCAGGGGTCGCGTCCGCCGGCCCGCGCAGGCGGAGCGGCGCCTTGATCGGAAACTGCGGTCATATCTGCGGTCCTCTTCACGTTCTCGGCTCAGGCCAGCATCGCCAGGCGGCGCGCGCACCGTCTGCGGCCGCCCGAACCTAGCCGTTCATCCGCGAGGATGAATCCGCCCTCGCCTGACGGATGATGCAGAGGTCCTGGTCAGACGCTACGTTCGTGGGATGCAGGCAGTTCAGCGCTCGGCCGGCGGTGACCCGGGCGTGATCCTCGATGCAGGCATCGCGCTCGCCGGGGCGGCCCTCACCGCCATTGCCGCCTGGGGCTCGTACGGCCTGATCGGCACGATCCACGGGCCGGGCTGGCTCCGGGCGCTGCTCCCGCTCCTGCTGGGTGCACCGCTCGCGCTGCGCCGTCGCGCGCCGCTGGTGATGTGGTCGGCGATCTGGGTCGCCATCGCTCTGCAGAACCTGGTCACCAGCCATCCGCCGCAAGGCCTTTACTTCTTGTTCGTCCTGTTCTCCGGTGCCTATGCGCTGGGCGCGCACCAGGGCCTGCGCCGCGCGGCCGTTGGCCTCGCCTTGACCATCCCCGCCATCGCCCTGATCAGCCTGGTCGGGGTCGGGTTGGGCCTGACCGCCATGCCACTAGCCGCGTTCTGGTTCGTCGGCGTGCTCGTGCGAGCCCGCAGTCAGCACACTGCGCTAGCACAACGTAACGCGGAGCTCGAGCGACAGGCCGAGCAGGCGAAGATGGCGGAACGGGCGAGGATCGCCAGGGAACTGCACGACATCGTTGCTCACCACCTCAGCGTGATCGTGCTGCAGGCGGCAGGCGCGCGCGCATCCGGAATGCCCGCCGGGCCGGCCCTGGAGAAGATCGAGAACAGCGGACGGCAGGCGCTGAGCGAGACTCGCCGGTTGCTCGGCGTCCTGCGCGAGCCCAACCCGGATGCCGGTCTGACCCCACAGCCCGGCATTCGGGAGCTCGACGAGCTCGCCGCCAGTGTCCGGGCGGCGGGGCTGCCGGTGAACCTGGTCGTCAGCGGAGACCACGCTGCAGTACCGGCAGCCGTGGACGTGTCGGTCTACCGTATCGTCCAGGAGGCGCTGACCAACGTACTCAGACACGCCGATGCGGCCCGGGTAGACGTCGCGATTGGCTGCGCGGACGAAGCCGTCACGATCGAGGTCACCGACGACGGAACTGAGCAGTCCGCAGACCCGGCTCCGACCGGCGGGCACGGCCTAACCGGGATGCGTGAGCGCGTAGCGATATTCGGCGGCGAGCTGTGCGCCGGGCCGCGCCGCGGCGGCGGCTTCGCGGTGCAGGCCCGGCTGCCTCTGGCGGACGGCCGATCGTGATCAGGGTTCTGATCGTCGATGACCAGGATCTCGTCCGCGAGGGGCTGCGGATGCTGCTGGAGGCCGAACCGGACCTGACCGTGGCCGGAGAGGCCGGTGATGGTGGTCAGGCCCTCGCCCAGGCGCGGGCCCTGGATCCCGACGTGATCCTGATGGACGTCCGCATGCCCCAGATGAACGGCATCGAGGCGACCGCTCGGCTAATCCAAAGCGGGTCGCACGCCCGGGTCCTGATGCTGACGACCTTCAACCTGGACGAATACGTTTACCACGCGCTCAAGGCAGGCGCGAGCGGCTTCCTGCTCAAGGACGCCAGCCGTGAGCAGCTCGCCGATGCGGTGCGCTCGGTGGCCGCCGGAGAAACCCTTCTCGCCCCCGCCATCACCCGGCGGCTGATCGAGGACTTCTGCCGCGGGCCTGCCCCCGGCACGCCGACCGGCGGTGCGGCCGGACGACTGAGTGAACGCGAACTCGGCGTCGTCCGGATGGTGGCGCAGGGCATGTCGAACGCTGAGATCGCCGCCAGGCTCTACCTCAGCGAAGCCACCGTCAAGAGCCACATCGCCCGCACGCTCGCCAAGCTCGACCTGCGCGACCGCGTCCAGATCGCCGTCTACGCCTACGAGCACGGCATCGTCAGGCCCGGCCACAGAACACCGCCGCCGGCACAGTGACGGAACCGCGGGCGTTCTGGCTGACGTCCAAGCTGCAGTCGGACCGAGGCGGGAAGAATGCGACGCTCGTACGTCGCCGCTTGTGCGCTACTAGCCACGGCCGGGCCGGGGCAGATCGTGGGCGTCGATGACGATGTAATCCAATCGGACAGGAAAGCGGTCAATGTGCGTACAGCCACCTATTGTTGACCTGTCATCACCGGCACGGCGGGCGGCGGGAGATGTTTGAGCGGTTTACCGACCGGGCGCGGCGGGTTGTGGTGCTGGCCCAGGAAGAGGCCAGGATCCTCAACCACAACTACATCGGGACCGAGCACATCCTGCTCGGCCTCATCCACGAGGGAGAGGGCGTAGCGGCCAGGGCCCTGGAATCTCTGGGGATCAGCCTGGAAGCGGTCCGCCAGCAGGTCGAGGAGATCATCGGCCAGGGCCAGCAGGAACCGTCCGGGCACATCCCGTTCACTCCGCGCGCAAAGACGGTGCTCCATCTTTCGCTGCGTGAGGCCCGACAGATCGGCCACAACTACATCGGGACCGAGCACATCCTGCTCGGCCTGATCCGCGAGGGCGAGGGCGTCGCCGCGCAGGTTCTGGTCAGGCTCGGCGTCAGCCTGAATCTGGCGCGCCAGCAGGTGATCCAGTTGCTGCACGGATACCAGGGCGAGCATCCCGACTTCTGGGACGACGCTCCAGGCGGGCCGCGGAGCGGCCGGGTAGGCCCCGGCGTCCTGTCCCGTGTGACTGCGCTCGAGTCGCGGCTGTCGGCGATCGAGCAGCGAGTGGGAACCGGGCCCGCCACTGCCGACCTCGACGAGCAGATCGAGCAGGCACGGCGGGACAAGGAGTCGGCCATCGACTCCTGTGACTTCGAGCAAGCCGGGTCGCTGCGCGACCGCGAACGGCAATTGGTCGCTGACAAAGACGCCCGCCATCAGCGATGGGAGGCCGCCCACCCGGACCTGGCGTCCCTGGCCGAACAGGTCCAGCGCCTCAGCACCGAGGTGGAACGGCTGCGGGACCTCCTCCGCCAGCACGGCATCGAACCCGAAGACAAGACAGCATGACGTAGGACGAGCCCACCACTGCTGGCCCCTACAGGCCCGCCCGGGTCCAGAATCCGCTCCATTTGGTCGAAGTTGCCTGCCCAGCCACTATCGTTCCCCAGGCCCCGCCTGAAGGCCGCCGCCGATCTACGCTGACCGTATGGCCCGTGCACCCGACACCGTCCGGCTCACGAGGTTGAGGAGCGCCAGAGACCTCATTGACCGGGATTTCGCCAGGCCACTCGATCTCCCCGCCCTAGCGAGGCGCGCGGGCTACTCCCGTTACCACTTCATCCGCGCTTTCCGTGCAGCTTACGGCGCGACTCCGGGCGACTATCTGTCGCGGCGGCGTGTTGAGCGTGCCTGTGAGCTTCTCCGGACCGCTAACCTCACGGTCACCGAGGTGTGCTTCGTTGTCGGGTTCTCTAGCCTCGGCTCGTTCAGCTCCCGGTTCTCCGAGCTAGCCGGCTGCTCTCCGTCCGAGTACCAGAGCCGCGCGCGTGCTCATGGCGGACCGCCCTTGATCCCTGGCTGCATGGTCCTCATGTGGGGCGCGGCGCCAGCGATAGTGCGCAATCGAGGAGAAGCAGCCGTCACGGCGCCGCCGGTAGCGTCAGCCCATACGGAAGGAGAAAGATCGTGATTACGAAGCTGTCGCACGCTGGCGTGCTCGTTCTGGACCAGGACTCGGCCAAGACCTTCTACACCGACAAGCTCGGCTTCACGCTGCGCAACGACGTCCAGATGGGCTCCGAGTTCGGCGACGCCGGGGGAGGCTTCCGGTGGCTGACCGTCTCCCCGCCCGGCCAGCCGGAACTAGAGTTCATCCTGGCCGCGCCGGAGATGGGACACGACGAGGAAACCGCCCGCCTATTGCGCGAGCTCCTGGCCAAGGGAGCCTTCGGCGGCGGAGTCTGGGAGACCGACGACTGCCGGAAGACCCACGCGGAGTTGTCCGGGCGCGGCGTTACGTTCCTGCAGGAGCCAGCGGAGCGCCCCTACGGCGTTGAGGCCGTGTTCCGGGACGACTCAGGCAACTGGTTCAGCCTGACGGAGCACTTCACAGGCACAGCTTGACCGGCTTCCTGCGCTCATCGGCGTGCGGTGAGCCAGTCGGCAATGTCGGCCGCCTCGGCTGAGTCAACGTGCTGCGGCCCGTCGTAGTCCGCCGGCGTGGACGCGCCCGTTCCCGGAAGAAAGAGGTGGTTGTCCTTGGCGTATACGAGCATGGTCACCCCGGACTTGCCCGCGAGGCCTGCGCGCCACCGGACCAGGTCGTCCTCAACGGTTACCTGGTAGTCACGTCCGCCCTGAGTATCAGCATCGGCTTGCCGACGGCGGTCGCGGCAGCCACGGGTCATAGCGGCAGCAGCGGCTTCGGTACCTGGGCCGGCATGGACGGTAGCGACGTAGCGGGCCAAGGCGGCGTCCTGGAGGTTGCAGGGGAGCCGCGGGTTCGCCGTAGCGATGGCCGCGCTGATCGCCGAGTTCAACGCCTACCCCCGACCGCCAGAGTGCCAATCCGGCCCAACGGGCGAGCCATTGGCAGCGGGAGATAATCGACCGTGCCCAGCCCTGCTCTTGACGCTCTCGACTCATCCGGCATCGGCTACCGGGTCATCCGGCACGGCCCGGTGCGAAGCCTCGCCGAGGCCGCAAACGCCCGCGGCGTCGAGCCTGCTGATGTCGTCAAGACGATGGTGGTGCGGCGCGGCGAGGGTGACTATGTCTTCGTGCTCGTGCCAGGCGACCGTGCCATATCGTGGCCGAAACTGCGCGCCCTGCTCGGTGTTAGCCGCTTGTCTATGCCCGACGCCACGGTCGCCAGGGAGGTCACTGGCTATGAGCGAGGCACGATCACACCGCTCGGATCTACGACGGCGTGGCCGGCAGTCGCCGACGAGCGCGTGCTCGGCCGCGAGATCACCCTCGGTGCCGGAGAACACGGCGTGGCAGTGGCCGTGCGCGCCGACGATCTGCTGGCGGCGCTCGGCGCCACCGTGGCCGACGTGACCGAACCAGAAAACACGAACGTCATCTAGGCCCGCAGCAAGTCAGCGACGGCTGCAAGGCCCGGCTCGATGTCGCGCTCCCGGACACTGCCGAATCCGAGCACGAGCTGCGGCGGCGCATCGACGGCCATGGCACGGAACGTGGACATCCCGTAAAGGCCAACGAGCCGTTCACGGGCGGTTGCCGTGATGGCCTGCTCGTCAGCCCCGCGGGGGAGATGCGCGACCGCATGAAGCCCCGCGGCCAGGCCCGTCAGCCTGACGGCGGGTGCGTGCTGCCGCAGTGCAGCGATCAGGCGGGTGCGCCTGTTTGCGTAGACGGCCCGCATCCGGCGCAGATGTCTGTCGTAACGGCCCGACTCCAGCAGGGCTGCAAGCGTGAGCTGATCCAGAGTTGATGAGCCGCGATCACTGATGAGCTTTTCCTCTGCCACCGCCTGAGCCAGGTCAGCTGGCGCAGCTACCCATCCGAGGCGCACCGCTGGTGCCAGCGCCTTGCTCGCGGTGCCGATCGCGAACACCCGGGCCGGGGCGAGTCCCTGCAGGACGCCGACCGGCTCGCGGTCATACCGGAACTCCGAGTCGTAGTCGTCCTCGATGATGAACGCGTCGCAGGCCTGTGCCCAGTCGACGAGTGCGTGCCGCCGCGCGGCCGACAGCACGACCCCTGTCGGTGCTGGTGGGCCGGGGTAGTGACGACGGCCCTGGCACCGCTGGCGACGAGCGCCTCAACGTCAACGCCGGAGGCGTCGACCGGCACGTGCCGGACGCGCAGGTCTGTTGCGGCGACTGCTCGTTGGACCTCGCCTGCTTCTGCGCTGTTATAGCCGGGATCCTCGAACGCTACGCAGGCCACTCCGGCCCTGGCCAGCGCGCGCAACACCAGGACCAGGCCCTGCCGGAATCCGGTGCTGATGATCAGCCGGTCCTTGTCAGCGTCGGCCGCGCGGACTCGACGCAGGTAACCGGCGAGTACCTCGCGCAGAACCGCGCTGCCGCGAGGGTCCCCGTAATCCAGTTCCGCAGTTGGGGCGCTGCCGCAGGCTTCGCGAGTTGCCCAGGCCCAGTCGCCGCGGGGAAAGCTCGCCAGATCGGGCACGCCGGAACGGAAGTCCGCTATCAGGGCAGGCGCAGGGATCGCTATTCGCGCCGGGCGCGCGGGCGCCGCATGTGCTCGTGCGGCGACCCGAGTGGCAGAGCCTGGGTGACTGGTCAGGTAGCCCTCGGCCAGCAGCTGGCCGCAGCACTCCTGGACGAGGCCACGGGACACGCCGAGCTCACGAGCTAGCGCGCGTGACGATGGCAGCCGTTCCCGCCGCTACCAGCAGCGCAGCCAGTGCTCCTTCCTGAACCGCCTGCGAGTGCGCTGGTGCCGCCAGGCTCACGCTAAGCCCGGCCACCGCGAGCACGACGGATCCGGCAGCCACGGCGATGCGCCCTCGGGTCCGCCGCACATCCGGCAGCGCACGGCCGACGCCAATCACGGGCAACTCAGGACGGTAAACAGGTCGTCGCCTCCACGTGAGCGCTGCCGGTTGTGTCAAGGCTATGCGCGCGAGTCCCGCTGACATCGTCGCAGAGGTTGATCCGGCGCCGCGCCGATCAACCCGTGGGTTGAGGTCGCCTGACACACAAAGCTTCCCGCCTGGTCCCTCGGCCGGGCGGGTTTACCTTGCGCTGCGGCAAGGGTTACTACCTCGCGGGAGGGCTAAATAGGACTCGAAAGTAATGTTTAAAAGGCCTCTGCTGCATGTTATTGACCTATAAGTATGCACAGGTTACAGTCGATACGGCGATCCATAAGCGTCGGCCGATCATTTCACGCGGCAGGGGCGATATGCTTTCGTCTATGGCGCGAGAAGGGTGCTTATTTATGTTGCTCAATCTGTTTCGACGGCGTGCCGCAACCATTCTGGGCGGTCTAGTCCTAGCTGTCGGGGCTATTGCTGGCAGCGGCTCCGCAGCATTAGCGTCCTCCTCCCAGCCGCACGTCGCGGCAACAATCTGTAAAACAGACGGCGAAAAGATCTATTCAGTCAGCGCGGTCAATGGGTCTAACATACAACTCTGGTACAGCGCGGCGTGCCGCTCTGCCTGGGCAGTCGAGATAAATGGCATCGCGGGCAATTACATTTATGTCTACAACGAGGACACCGGCCAGAGTGAAAACGCCACCGTCCAAGCAACCGGCCAGAGAACAGTCACTGATGCAGTGGACGATGCAGGTACGCAGTCCCAGGCGTGCGAGCAAGTAGCGCACGACGTAACTTGCACTGGCTTCTATTAAGATCTGGCCCGCCGCGTCACGGGTGTGCCGCTAGCGCACAGCGGGCAGTCCTTGGCAGGCCAAACCTGGCTGGTCATGGTCTCGACCGGGTAGAAGGGCACGGACAAATCAACCGTGACCTTGAGCGCAGCTGGTCCAAGGGCTAGAAGCGCGCCAACCGCCACCGGCTCGGCTGCCTGGCTGCGCAGTTCGGCGACACAGGCTCGCACCGCGGTTCCGGCGTTGACCGCGTCGTCCGTGACGGCCACGCGCCATCCGCTGATGCCCCCGGCGATCGGCAGGCAGTAGCCCGCGGGCTGCCTCTCGCGGTTGCGGTATGCGGGAAGGAACGCCGCGCCTAGGGCGTCGGCGACGGCCTGCGCCAGGAATGCGCCGCCCTCCAGAGGTCCGCAGACCGCGTCGATACCATGCGCGCCGAGTCGTTCGGCGAGCCAGCGAACATGCGGACGCAGCAGCGTGGGCCGCAGGAACAAGCCATCGAGATCGAGCCAGAGGTCGCCGTGGTAGCCGGTCATCAGGTCGAAGTGGCCAGCCTGCGGACTGACGAGCGCGGCTATGCCAGTTGCCATGGCGTCAATGGTGGTGTCAGCTGCCGCTTCAGGAAAGGCGCCAGGCGTGCAGATCTCTGAGCGCTGGTGCTAGGCATTAGCCCGGCGGAGCCGTTCGGCTGCTTGTGCCCGGAGCGCATCGCGGCCCACTTTCGATCGGTGCCAGCGCGGGCGGACCGGCGCTGGCGAACGAACCCACGTCGACCACTGGCGTGAGCGGCCGGGCACACGGAAACCGTCGCTCGGCCAACCGGGCCTGCGCTGCGACACACGACACGGCCCGGCCGTTGTCGGCGCGCGCCTTGACCACCACGTCCGTACCACCGGCCAACCGCAGACCGAACACCATCGAGACCTGTTGCAGCTGAAATAGCACCTCGGCGGGTTCGCCGCCCAGATTCTCCATACACCAGGCCGGCAACCAGTCAGGCAGATCATCCAGCGACACAGTCAGGACTGTGCCACAGGCACCGATCGCACCGGAAGCGAGATTCGCCTGCCGGGCACTTCCTCGTCGGTCACTTCCGACCAGCCGATCTCAACCGGGAGCGCGGCGGATGGTTCGCTCAGCGGCTCCGGCGACAGAATGTGATGCATGGCTGTGCGACCCACCGGAAAGCCAATTGTGATCATCGGCGCCGGCCTCGCGGGCGCCAACGCGGCCAGGACGCTGCGGGAGGAGGGTTTCGCTGGCCCGGTAGTACTCATCAGCCGGGAACCCGGCGTCCCCTTCGGCCGTCCGCCGCTATCCAAGACGTACCTGCGATCCGAGGAGAATCTCGAGGCCTGGTACGTCAGGCCGCCCGGCTGGTACGCCGATCACGACGTCGAGCTTCGCCGTGGCGATGTAGTGGTGGCAGTCGATCCACAGGCGCACGCAGTCACTCTGGATTCGGGTCAAGAAATCGGCTACCAGATGGCTCTGATTGCTACCGGAGGGCACAACCGGCGGCTCACCGTCCCTGGGACTGACCTGCTCGGTATTCACTACCTGCGCACGGT
>Ga0335074_10013453_pt1 | contig 11502 bp, 14 predicted proteins | sample Lox_Sample_23_FD_206715 | JGI IMG/M metagenome (GOLD analysis project Ga0335074, IMG submission 206715) | Soil microbial communities from Loxahatchee National Wildlife Refuge, Florida, United States - Lox_Sample_2.3 | ecosystem: Environmental > Terrestrial > Soil > Wetlands | place: USA...
GGAAGCCCCCGGCGGCCACGGCCAGCACCGAAATGATGACCGCACCATCGAATACCCAGTACGACCACTGGATGACCGGGTAGCGGGCCAGGGTCAAGGCCTGCGAAGATCCCTGTGCCTGGGCCAGCTGCACGAACACGGCCGCCAGCCCGGCCAGCAGTGCCCACGCCATTCCCGCCGTGGCCAGGCTCGCCCGCATCCGCCCCGGCCGGTCATACAGGTGACGCGCCGGCCACGCCCACGCGGGAACCGCATGCCAGGCCAGGCTGACCGCAGCCCGCAGGCCGGCCCCGGAATCCTCCAGCAGCGCCCGGACCTCATCCCCGTAACGGGCTCGCCAGGCCGGCGGGTACAGGCCCAGCGCGACGCGGGCCAGGGCGCCGGCTCCCCGCGCCCGCCGGGGCTGCCGGGCGCTCACGCGCCGGCCCAGCCGTAGTTCGCGTGCAGCCGCCGCTGCGCGACCGATGACACCTGGTGCATCCGCTCGGACTGCTCGGCCAGCTCGCGGGCACCGGCCGCCGTGAGCCGGTACGGGCGCCGCCGGTCACCGGACTCCAGCGGCTCGATCAGCCCGCGCGACTCCAGCCGCGAGATCACCGCATACAGCGTGCCCGCCGACAGCCGCACCCCCATCGTGTCCGCGATGTCCTGCGTGATCGCATACCCGTGCCTCGGCTCCTCCGCCAAGCTGGCCAGCACCAGCAGCGGCGGGTCGGCCCACCGGTCCAGCCGGTCTCTCATATCAACCTCCGCGCCTTGCTCGTCAGCCTCACTCAGCACACGCTATACCGTCCGGCGCTATACCGCAAGACAGTATAGCGCCCCGCGCGATAACTAGCTAGGGTCACCCGCATCCGGATACCGGCGTGTCGCGGCGCGGCCAGGCAGGATGAAGCCGATGAGCTGCGCAAGCCGACTGATGCGGGTGTGGTGATCGGGGCGGCGCTACAGGCCGCAGCGGGCGCGCGGTCCGGGTGGCGCCGGATGAGACGACGCTGCAGCGGATGTTCCGCCGGACCGGGCTGACCCCGGACATGCCCGCGTCCGGACGGTGGGAGGCGTCGCGGCCCAATGAAATCTGGGCCGGGGATGCGATGCACGCGATCCGGCTGCAGGGCCCAAGGCCTATCTTTGAACTCGACGAATCAAGAGACCAGACTGCCAGGGTCGGTGTTGGCGCCGCAGAGCACCACAACAACCCGCTCTCTTGGGGCGGGAGAATATGCGCCAGACAACAGAGCAGCGAGAGCCGTCGCTCCGCCCAGTTCAACAACTAGGCGCCGACTGCCCCACAGCGTCTGACGTGCAGACGCGATGGCCCGATCGGAGACCAGGACTGAGGCGACCTCTGGCCGAAGCGCCAGCTCGTAAGCCATCTGGGAGCAACGCCGCGCGCCTAGTGAGGCAGCTGCGATCGAATCTACGGCTACGTCCAGCGGGCCGCCAGCTTCCAGGGCAGCGTTCAAAGCACGGCATCGCTCCGGCTCGACCGCAACCACCCGGATGCCGCTACCCTCCACAGCGGCTATAGTGCCAGACAATAGCCCGCCACCTCCTACAGCGACGATGACGGTATCGACCGGCTGGGCAGCGATTATCTCAGCGGTCAGCGTTCCGGCTCCTGCTGCGATGAGCGGGTTATCGTATGCATGAGAGAGCAGGGCGCCCGTCCGGTTCGCGTACTGGATCGACGCGTCCAGAGCATCCGCGTACTCGCGGCCCACCAGTTGTACATCCGCGCCGTAGCTGCGCAGCTTAGCGACTTTGAAAGCTGGGGCAGTTTGCGGTAGAAACACCGCAGCTCGGGTCCCTGTGGCCTGCGCGGCCCAAGCGCAAGCCAGCCCTGCGTTCCCGCCAGAGGCGATGACGACACCCCGGTCGGCCATGGTGCCGTCCTCAATGTGGGCGACGGCCAGGTTCGCCGCGCCGCGTGCCTTGAATGAGCCGGAGTGCTGCATGAACTCTTAGGCGCTGCTTCGGCGACGGGATACTGTCCAGCGAGGGTTCGCTGCACCGGAACCGGCGCCGGATGCCGCAGCCCGGCTTCACTGCCGAGCAGGCGGCCCGCTGCGTACCCGCCATACAGCGGGTGATCGAGCGGCGCGTCTCGCGCTGGCCAGCCGGAGCGGAGCTGCGGCCGTGCGATGAGCTGCACGAGACGGCCGCGCAGGTCGTGAGCGAGGTACTGTTCGGTTTTCCTATGCCCCGGCGGCGAGCTGCCGCTGGTGGCGGCCGTCTTATGCGTGTTTGTGATTCTGGTCCGCTTACCGGCCCGGGGACTTGATGTGCCCCGCCCCGCCCCGCTCACCGTGCCGGCCAAAGTAGCGCATAACCGGCATGGCACGGTGAGGGCCTGGCTCACGGGCCGGCCCCGGCCCGTTCAACGTGCCGGTTTACCGCATCGTGTCCGCCTGACCGTCGCATACGTATGACAGGCTTCCACAACGCGGTAAACGTCCACGCTGTTTCACGCCGCGCCGCCCGGGACAGGCATCGCATACGTCACTTAACGGAAACCGCTCGACGAGAATCACGCGAAAGTCACCCGACAGCCTCATTAGGCCCGCGTGATTATCCCGCGGGGATTCCGCGTAGTACTGCGCGTCGTACCCGTCGGCGGTCCATTCCCCAGGCCATGCCAGAAATCGCACGCAGTCCGTGTCAGCGAAGCTCGGCATCAGCTCGTCGAGGTGCCGTTTCGCCACGCCCGCCGGAAAGAACGGACGGAACACCGCCGTGGTGTCGCCCGGCCTTCCGCCAGGGCCGACAGACGCCACATCGGAGAGCTGCGGAACTCCCCCGCGGCGTCCCCGCGGGGACACGCAATTGCGTAAACCGTCCCCGCTGGGACGCCTTACCTGCCGCAACGAGCGCCAGCGCGGTAGCGGGCCGCAGTCCCGCAGCCCGATCTGGCGGAGCCTTTCCTGCAAACGTCCTGTCATCGGGCATGACGGACGGGACCGGCACCACCACCTACAGCTACGACGCCACTGCCGGCACCGGGACGCTGACTTACCCCAATGGGCATCAGGTCACCGGCACATACAACCAGGCGGGCCAGCTCGTGCAGGTGAGCGACTGGCTCGGACACACGATCACCTTCAAGTACGCCCCGGGCGGTGCCCTCAACCAGGAGAACTTCCCCGGCGGCGTCCAGGTCACCGATGATGAGGCAAAGACCGGCGACGACCTCGAGGTCACCCGCAACGGCACGACGCTGGCGTCGTTCACCGATGACCGCGACTCCGGCGGGCAGCTCAGCACCGTCGCGACCACCGGCAGCCCCGGCAGCCCCGCCAGCGTCTCCTACGGTTACACCGTCGCCGGGCGGCTCTCCTCGGCCGGCCAGCAGCAACTCGACTACGACGGGCAAGGCGACCTCACCACGCCGCCCGGCGGCACCGCACAGCAGTTCAACGCCGCCGGCGAACTGGAGCCCGGGAACGGCGCCAGCTACGCCTACAACAAAGAAGGCGACCTGACCGGTGCCGACCTCTCCGGCCGCCCGCCGCAGCAGCTGTCCTGCAACCAGGCGGGCGAGCTCCGGCTACCGGACCGGGTCTGTCACCGCCCGCTACAGCTACGATGGCGACGGGCTGCTCGCGTCCAGGACCGTCAACGGCGTCGCCACCAGCTACACCTGGGACCTGTCCCAGGCCAGCCCCGAACTGCTCGCGGCGGGACCGACGTCGTACATCTACGGACCCGACGGGCAGCCGGTTGAGCAGGTCACCGGCTCGGCCGCCACCTTCCTCATGGCCGACCAGCAGGGGAACACCCGCCTGCTGACCAGCGCATCCGGGACAGTCGCCGGAACCTACAGCTACGGCCCGTACGGCACGGCCACCTACTCCTGCCCCAGCCAGCAGGCCAGCCAGTGCGCCACGACGGCCATACAGTACCGCGGCCAGTACACCGACAGCGCGAGCCGCGACCTGTACCTGGGCAGCCGCTACTACAACCCGGCCACCGGGCAGTACCTCACCCCTGCTCCGGCCACCGCGAACGCCCTGGCCCCCTACACGTTCGCCGACGACGACCCGGTCAACTCCGAGGCCACCAGCCTCACCTGGAACCCCGTAGCCCCCGGCCCGAGCCTTTGGGACGAGCTCGGAGGCATCGCCATGGGACTCGTCGACGTTGCCGACGCCGTCGCATCCGACAGCGAGGATGAGGAGCCCGGCCCTGGCGCCAGCTCTGGCTCCGCCGACGGCGAGGATGAAGGGCTCGCCGCCGACGAGGCGGAGGAAGATGACGTGGAGGCCGACGAGGCCATCAACGCCGGCCCGGTCACCGGGTACAACGGCCTGGTAGACACCCAGCCAGAAGCCGAGGACACAGGCTGGGAAGCAGCATCCCCCTCCTGCTGGGCGCTCCCCGGCTCCGGCGTGAGCTGCCGGGCCTTCCTGGTCAACCAGCTGAAGCAAGTTGACATAAATGGCCTGGTCAGCTTCATCAACGACTCCATCGACGCCGCGCAGACCTGCAGCAACCCCCAGAAGAGCAGTCTTCCCGAATCCGCAGCTGGAGTTCGTAGCGGCGGAGGTCCGGTATCCTTATGCCCCCCGTCTCAGGCTGCAAGATGTACGAGATGCGATCCTGATCGAACTGGAGGATCTGTTCCCGATCCTGCGGTCCCAGCAGCATCTGACTATGACAGGCGTCGTAGGGGGACCGTCAGCCAGCAACTGGACCAGGTTAGCCGCGCTTTCAACCGCTCTAGCAAGGCTGGCGTAGGCGTCACAGCTAACGCGCTGACGATCGGCACAACAGCATACGAGGACTTCACCAAGTTCCGCTCCGTGGTGAGCCGCTGCATAGCGGCGCTTGACAGACATGTCTCGCCTGCGGCTATAGAACGGGTCGGCCTCCGCTATGTCAACGAGGTACGCGTACCAGCCGAAATCCGGGATGTCCGGGACTGGGATAGCTGGATATCGAACGCGCTAGTCGGGGCTTCGGCCACGATTCCTGACCACAAAGCGGTTAGCTTGCAGGGAATGCTGCAGTACGAGATCGGAGCCGATCGAAGCCTCGTGCTTAGGTTCGCGGCAGCCCCGGAAGGTGCGGTTATCGGCAATGAACCGCTGATCCGCCGCCATCCCTCCCCGGAGGGACCATTCTTCGCCCTAGACCTGGACAGTTTCTGGCAGCCACCTGCGGATGCCCCAGCCGACTGGAACACTGACGAGATCATGACGGTGCTCGATGAGCTGCACGCGCCCGTCGGGTCTGCCTTCCAGGCAGCCATCACGGGCAAGCTCAGGGACACCGTGTTGCGGAGGACTCATGACTCCTGACTCCAATGCTCTACTCCCCATCGCAGATAAGGGCACAGCCGGATCCTCAGTCGTCGGATATCCGCTGATCGAACCGGCTACGGCCGATTCGACACTCCTAGCACAGAAAGCAGGCTGGCTGCGCAGCCGCACCGACGCACTCGGCCAAGAGATCGCCAGCGTCCACAATGAAGCACGGACGTACGACCTGGATCAGCGAGCGGCAGCAAAGGGGCGTCGTGGTGTTCCCGCTCTTCTGACGGAACTTGCGGTGGACCGGGGAATGGCATGGACTGGCATTGCTCGCCTTGCCGGTGTCAGTGTCAGCGCCCTTGCGCAAGTGGCGGACCAGCGGCTCAGCCAGTGCTGAGCATAGACTCGCATTGGCGCGCCTGGCTGCGTTCCTGGATCTGCTGTCCGAGTACGCGATTGAAGACCCTGCCCAGTGGATGGAGATGCGACTGCCGCTGCCGACGGGCTACCTGATTAGGCCCATCGACCTGTATCGGCGCGGTGCGGTATCCGGACTGCTCGAGTATGCGTCAGCGCGGTGCACTGCCGAGCAGATCCTTGATCAGATCGATGCTGACTGGCGTGATGCCCGAAGTGAATTCGAGACCTACGACGCGCCAGACGGCGCTAAAGCCATCCGTATCAGAGGGAGCGCCGGCTAACCTCATACAAGCTATGGAGGCCCGGGAAAAGCCCTCTACTGAGGACGAACTGTATGAGGCCAGGGGATCGGTGCCCTTGGCCCGCCCGGTTGCGCAAGGCGACGTATTTCGCGATATAGAGATTCCCGGGCTTGAGCAGCGGCCCGCCGCTGTGATGATCATCCAGCACCCCTGCTCTATGCGAGCCGGAGCGGAGTTGCGGAAGCGGCTCACCGTCGCGGCTGTCCGCTGCCGCCAGATGATCCGTGACGCAGACTGGCAAGGGTACGCCTGGGCGATGCTATTGCCCCAACATGCAAGGTGACAGCAGCGACTATCTCGCAGATTTCCGCGATGTGGCATCGGTTGCGTCAGCTCTGCTTGAGAGGTCAGCGCGGATCGCTGCGCTGACCAACTACGGCGTGCACATCCTTCATCAGCGGCAGATCTACTACCAGACGCGCTTCAATGTCGACATCCCAACACTGGCTGAGACGTTTGACCCAGTTGCGACTGAGTTGGAACTCCAATATGAATGGGTGGAAGCAGCCATGGACACCGCTTCGGGAATGGACATACCGGAAGTTATAGCTGCGGCCGAGCGCGACTTTGCCGCCTATCTAGATGAAGACGACCGTGCGCGCCGCAATGCACTTCAGCAAACCGCCAAGCGAGCAGATATCCGCCGCCAAGTCCGCCGCGAGATCATGAAACGGTACTGAACCCTTCCATCCTGGTTATGCCTCGCGGATCTGGAGTTCATCCACCCAGGTGGGAGCTATCGCGGCAAGAGTTGCCGCGGCCGGTCACCGCACCCGCGACCGACGTCAGGCCAGCACCGGCACCATCCTGGACCCCGGCCAGAATTGAGACGCTCATCGTTAGCGCACCAGGCAGGCTCACGCACGCCGGCCGGAGCGCGTCTTCCCGGATTCGCCCAGAGGTGCCCGCCTGCGGCCCTGGTCCCAAGATCCTTACAGCCCGTCGTCGAGTTGATCCCAGGTCAGCTTGAGCTGGAACGGCTTGACGATGTCGACGGCGTAGAAGTCGCGGCGGCGGACAGCGAGTCCCTGGGTCACGTAGTCACCGTGGTAGGCACGTTCAAGCCGTTCCACCGAGACGGCCGGGCCGTCGTTGTTGTCCATCCGCACGATCCAGTAATATGCGATCTCGGCGACCGCGTACTCCGCTCGCTTGTCACGGGTGTCGGTGGTTACCGAGTCGGCTGAGACAACCTCGACCGCCAGGAGGCAGTCCGACGCGAAGGGCTTTCGACCCCACTGGCCCCGGTCCGCGGTGATGCACTGGTAGACGACGACATCAGGGCGGCGGAGGTGGAGTTTCGGCTCGTCGGCCAGCAGCACGTCCAGGTCACCGTGGACCCGGTGGCAAGTGTGCTCGGTGGCGTCTTTCTCCCCCATCGCGCCGCGGATCGCGAAAATGAAGTTCTCGGCGATGCCCTGATGGCTGGGCTGCGCCGACTCGGCCTTGACCATGTGGCCGTCTACGACCTCGATCATCTTGCTGGCGTCTTCCGGGAACGCCTTGTATATGTCGAGCGTCATCTCTGGCGCGTAAGCGATCGCCTTGAGTTCGCTCCAGTCGAACGGCTCTTCGGCCATGGTTTCGAGAGTACCTAGACGACGCTTTCCAGGTCGTGCGCCACGCTGACAGGCTCCCCCGCGGGGACGTCCCACTCCATGATATCTCTCGAAAACCTATACGTTTCCTGGCGTGTCGCTCCGGTAAAATGTCAGATGGTCCAGCTAATATCGAACACATGGTAGAAACTCTTGCCGGGGCATCCGGCTCACCGCCATCCGAACCCGCCGACATCCCCAGCAAAGGGGGTGCCCTCACCCGGCCCGCGGATCTGACCACCGGGCAGTTGGAAGCGGAGATATGTACCCTGGCCGGGCATATCGCCGCTGCCACGTGCCGTTTCCTCGATCTCATCCTGGATTTCGATGAGCGCAGGGGCTGGGCGGCCTGGGACATGGCGTCGTGCGCGGCCTGGCTGTCGTGGAAATGCTCGTTGTCCCCGAAGACCGCCCGCGACCAGCTCCGCACCGCGCGGGCGCTGAAGGAGCTGCCGGTGCTGCACGGTGAGTTCGCGGCTGGCCGGTTCTCCTATTCCAAGGTCCGCGCCGTGGCCCGGATCGCCACCCCCGGGACCGAGGCTGGCCTGGTGGAGATGTGCGCGCTGATGACCGCCGCGCAGGCCGACCGGTTCTGCGCCGCAGTCGGCTCCCGCCTCCCCCGCGACGACCAGGACCAGGACAGGGACGGGCCGCGCACGGCGCTGCGCTGGCGGTTCGATGAGGATAACGGCGAACTGTCGATGACCGTGCACCTGCCGCCGGCCGACGGCGCGGTCGTGCTGCAGGCGCTGCGCGCCGCGCTCGGTGACCTGGACCACCCGCACGACATGGCTCAGGATCTGGCCGGGGACCAGCGGCCCAGCGAGTTCAAGGTCCCGGCCGGCGACCTCGCCGACGCCCTGGTCGAGGTCGCGGGGGCCTACCTGCGCGGGAAGATCGTCTCGGCGGACAACGCGGACGTGTACCAGGTGCAGATCCACCTCGTGCCGGACATCCTGGACCGGGACACCGTCCCCGCGGGGACGGGATCGGGGGAACCCGTCCCCGCGGGGACGCCCGGCCACCCGTGCCGACCGGGCCGCTGCCACCTTGAGGACGGCCCCGCCGTCAGCCCTGCCGAGGCGCAGCGGATCGCCTGCTCGGCCACCTTGTCGGCGATGCTGCACGACCCCGGTGACGGCTCGGTCCTGGACGCCGGACGGCGGTCCCGGACCGCCACCGCCGCGATCCGCCGCGCGGTCCGCGAGCGTGACGGCGCCCGCTGCTGCTTCCCCGGCTGCGACTCCAGGAGGACCGACCTGCACCACATCGTGTGGTGGCGCCATGGCGGCCGCACCAGCCTGGGAAACCTGGCCCCGGTGTGCAAGCGACACCACACCCTCGTCCACGCCAGGGCCTACATCATCACCCGGCTGGGCCCCGGCCAGTACAGCTTCACCGACCCCACGTCCGGCACCGTCATCGCCCCGCAGGGCACCCTCCCCGGCGCGGCCGGGGCTATCGACGGCACGCACGACGCGGACATCACGGACCAGACCATCCAGCGGGCCCTCGGCGACCGCCTCGACTTGCACTACGCCGTCTGGTGTGCCCTGCACAACGGCCGGAACCCTGAGCATGAGCAGTACCGGCACGAAGTGGCACTAGCCGCCTGAGTAGCGGGTAGTGACCAGCCAGCGAGGCTGCCTTACGAACGCCTTACGAACGCCGGCCGACGGAACCGGGCCTGCCAGTTCGACCCTAGTCACAGTTATATTGTCATTGCTGTGATTCACGCGCCGCTAGGCATCAGCCCAGCGCTTTCGCGGTACCAGCCATGCCAGCGAAGATCAGGAACGATCGTCACCGCGCCGCCTGAGCCGAGGGTGCCCAGCCTGTGATAGTGATGCATGTGAAAACGCGCTGGGCGCTGGCCGTGGCCGGGGTGGTGGCTGCCATGGCAGCCGGTATCGGGAGCTATTTCCTCGCGGCGGGGGACGAAACTCCGGTGATTCACCCATCGGCGTCCGCGTCGCCGTCCCCGTCGCCATCGGTACCCAAGAAGACGGACACGCAACGGCGGAATCCGCTCACCGGGATCGGCCCAGGCGGGCACGTGCTCGCGGTGAAGATCGATAACGTCGGGCCGGCTCAGGACCAGCAGGCCGGGCTGAACTCAGCCGACCTCGTCTATGTGATCCAGGTCGAGGGCGGCCTCAGCCGCTACCTAGCCATCTTCGACAGCTCCCACGCGCCGGACGAAGTCGGCCCTGTGCGCAGTGCACGGCAGACCGACATCCCGCTCCTGGCCGCCTACGGCCGCATCGGGCTGGCATACTCCGGCGCCATCCCCGGACTGCTGCCCGAACTGGCCGTGGCTAACCTGCAGAACATCACCCCGGACATCGCCCCGGACCAGTTCACCAACGGCGGCAGTTCCCCGACCTACATCGATCCCCGGAAGATCTTTGCCGCCTACCGCCACCTCGCCCTGACCAAGTACGTGGGATTCCAGTTCGGCGCGATGCCGGCCGGCGGGCGGCCCGACAAGTCGGTCACGGTGGATATGCCGGCCGCCGTCTTCACCTTCACCGCCAAGGGCACCGAGTGGCTGGTCTCAGTGGACGGCAGCCCGTCGATCACGATCAACCAGGGCCCGACCACCACTGACAACATCATCGTGCAGCACGTCAACGTCGTCCCCGGCCAGTTCACCGACCACAACGCCGCCCAGCCCGCCAACGAGGTCTTCTCCGAAACGACCGGCTCGGGCACGGCATACTTCTACCGCGACGGCAGAGTCTGGCGCGGACGGTGGTCCAAGCCCACCAAGACCTCAGCGACGGCATACACCGTCAACGGCAAGCCGATGGAACTCGCCCCGGGGCGCACCTGGATCGTCCTGGAGGGCTAGCCGGAGCGCAGCCTACGGGTTAGTTCTTCTCGGCCACGTAACAGGCGGGTCACCTAGCCGCTCATAAAGCGGCCCTGCGACAGCCTGGGCAACCAGGCCGACGTCGACGGTGAGGTAATCATGGCCGTCAGCTCCAGATCCAGCCGGCGGAGCCAATCGGTATCCATGCGTTCCATCATCGCCGCGATCTGCGCCCGGGCCAGCGTCCCGGGCACGTGCTCGAACAGCAGGACCGAGCCGACCAGGGCTCGCTCTTTGGCTATCGGGCAAGCGCTGGCCAGGTTCAGCAGGTCAATGACCGACGTGTCCGCCAGCCGACCGAGAGAGTCAAGGAAACCAAGTATGTCAGGGTCGGAATCCGCGAACCGCGCGCCCAGATCGGGATCGCGGGGCGCGCCGTCGCCGGGCCGCGCTCCCGAACGCGACGAGCAACTCCACGCGGTGCTGGTCACAGACAGATGCAACTCTAACCGCACAACACCCTGGAGCCGCCGCAATGCTGACCTAGGATCGCTCACTGTTACACCATATGACGGCAGCGAACCAGGTGTCAGTGGACACCAGGGGTAATGCCGCGCCAGGCATGGCCGCTGCTATCCCAGCCGACCGCTGAAGAACCCACTCCGGGTCGCCAGCGTGGTCCCGTTCCCGGACCAGGCACGGCGTTCTGCGCCTGATGCTCCGCTGCCGCGACCGGAACCGGGCCTTCCGGAACCACGCCTTCCGGGGCCGAAGCTGCGTCAGATGCAGACCAGCCAGTTCATCCATCGGCTGCGCAGCCCGCCGCGTCTGCGCGGATTATTGCGCCGGCGGCGGTGCGGCACTGTGCGGGACCATAGGCCGGAAGACGGGGTAACCGTGCGGCGGCCGCGGCATGCGCCGGGGCCGCAACGTGTTGTCAAAAAAAGAATCTAAAAGATGGCGACACGCTGGCCAGAAACTAGCAGTCACCCACCGTCTCGCAGTAGTATTCGAATCATGACCAGGAGACGGGCAGGGGACCGGGGCGCCCGGGCCGGGCAGCAGGACGGCCGGGCGGGACCAGCGGTATGCCGGGCAGGGTGACGCCGAGGTGA
>Ga0335074_10013454_pt1 | contig 11502 bp, 11 predicted proteins | sample Lox_Sample_23_FD_206715 | JGI IMG/M metagenome (GOLD analysis project Ga0335074, IMG submission 206715) | Soil microbial communities from Loxahatchee National Wildlife Refuge, Florida, United States - Lox_Sample_2.3 | ecosystem: Environmental > Terrestrial > Soil > Wetlands | place: USA...
CACGCCCCTGGCCTACGCGGGCCTAGACGGCGACTCCATCGCGATCGCCGCCTCCAATGGCGGATCGCCGAAGCACCCGGCCTGGTACCACAACCTCAAGGCCAACCCGGCGATCACCGTCGAGCTCGGCACCCAGCGATTCGAGGCGACAGCCGAGGAGCAGACCGGCCCCGCCCGCGCCGAGCTCTGGCCCAAGCTCGTCGCCCGGTTCCCCGATCTGGCCACGTTCGCCGCCAGCACCGAGCGCACCATCCCGCTCTTCCTCCTCCGCCGCGGCCCCTCCCGGCCAGCGGCCTGAGGTCTTTACCCGCCGCCGAGCGTCCCGACCTGTGGGAGCGCGCACGTGAGCAGGGCACGCATCGAGGACCCGATGCGGCTTGCGACCGCTAACCCGGCAGCCAGTCGAGCAGCGCGCTCAACTTCTTCGGCGCGCGGATCCGGTAGCTCTCGGTCACCAGCTCACGGATCTCCTCCCAGTCGGTGTCCCGGGTGAGCGCCACTGCGATCCGATCATGGCCGGTCCGCGTGGGGAAGAACGGTCGGCCGATGGCCAGCAACGCCCGCCGCTCCTCCGGATTGGCACGCACCACGAGCAGCGGAACCGCCTTCCCGGGGGCGTACTCACGCGCCACCAGACCGCAGAACGGCCTCCGCCGGACGTCGAACACCCACGCCGCCGACCGAGCGCTGCTCCGCGATTCGTCGACCCGCACCGTCACCTCCGGCAGCGCCAGGCACAGCGCCCGCACCCGCTCAACGATCTCCTCCGGCACCACCACGCTGAAGCTCGCGTCCTTCGCCATTGGACAAGCCTTCCCTTGACTATCAGCAAATTCTTCCCGAAGCGCCACCTGCGCGAAGCGACGGCCGTGCGGCAACATGGTCTTTCGTTCGCGGGAACTCAATACGGGAGGTGCGTCCCTTGCCCCAGTCGATCGCGGTGTTCGGCGCAGGCCCAGGCCTCGGCCACGCCGTCGCCCACCGCTACGCGCAAGACGGCTACGACATCGTGCTCGTCGCCCGCCGCCAAGAACCTCTCGAACGACTCGCGCACGAGCTACGAGAGCTGACTGACGCAGGAGTGACCGCCCACGTCATCACCGCCGACCTAGCCGACACCGACGCCATCCCGGCCCTGGCCGATCAGATCCGCGCCAAAGTCGGCCTCCTCGACGCGCTCTACTACGCCCCCACGCCAGAAGACGGCTTCGTCGCCGCCGCGAACCTCACCCCGCAGCGCGCCCAGGCGTTCATGCCGCTGGTCTTCTACTCCATGGTCGCCCTCGTCCGGGAGTTCCTGCCGGACATGCTCGCCCGTGGCGAGGGCGCGATCTTGACCGCCCAAGGTGCCAGCACCGTGCACGGCCTGCCGAATATGAGCGGTCCGGGCCCGGCTCAGGCCGCTCAGCGGAACTACCTGCAATCCCTGCACACCGAGGTGGCCGGCCAGGGCGTCTACGTCGGCATGCTCTACATCGGCGCGATCATTGAAGACAGCGCCTTCCACGCCTGGCTCCAGCAAGCGAAGGCCTCCGGCGCGGAAACCCGGGACTGGGGCCCGACCGTCACCCCCGCCCACCTCGCCGACATCCTCCGCGACATGCACAAAGCCAAGGCCCCGGCAGAAGTCACCTACCCCGACAGCAAGTTACCTGCGGGGGCGGAGCAGGTACCCGGTCCCGCACCCGACATCGAGAACGCGCCGTGGCGCCAGCACCACGCCCAGGGCAAGCTCCGCCGTGCGGTGGAACCACGACTGGCTCTCCAGCCACGCGAATCCGTACGTTTTTCGTGCCCGGCCTGCATGATCGGTGGGCTCCTGGGCAGTACGCGCCGGAAGTTCTAGAGAGTGCATGACGAAGCGCGGCAGGAGGATATCCATGGCGGGTGAGCTGTCGGTGACGGTTCGCCGCGAACGCGGCGTCGTGATCGCGGAAGTGACCGGAGATATCGACATATCCACGGTCAGCGGTCTGCGGGAGCGCCTGCTCGAGCTGGCAGACAGCGGGGAGCCGCTGATCGTGGATCTGAACGGCGTCAGCTTCATCGACTCGACCGGGCTCGGGGTCCTGGTGGCCGCCGCCCGCCGCGCCGACGCGCGCGGCGGCAGCCTGCACGCGGTCTGCTCAAGAAAGCCGACCCGCAAGCTGCTCTGGCTGACCGGGGTCGACCGCCGGATCCCCCTCACCGACACCGTCGACGAGACCCTGAAGCACCTGACAGCCTCCCGCGACGCCCGCGGCTAGCCCGCCCGCGCCGTCGACGGAAACGTCAGCGGGGCTCCTCGCCCCGCCCGAGCGTCTGCACCGGCGTCGCGCCCGGCCGGCTCCACTGCGGGGTCGGCCGGCCCGTCGGCCCCCAGGTCGCGACGCCGTCCGCGTCGACCCGCCAGTACCAGCAGGACGGCTGCCCCGAGGGCCAGCCCTCGGGCTTGTCCTCCCACGCCTCGCCGCGTCCGTGCGGGGTCATGTCGAGCAGCCCCATTGACCCGTTGACCGCCTCATTGCCCCGCCCCGTGGTCGCGTAGGTCAGGAACACCCGCGCTCCGTCGCGCAGGAAGGAGGTAATCGACCCCATGTCATCGCCGATAAGTCCCGAAACGTCACGCACCGAGTACCACGGCTCCGTGTACCCCATGAACTCGACGTACGGCGCCACCTCGTCCCAGCGCCCCGTGGTCAGGATCGCGAACGAGACCCCGCGGGCGTTCAGGTAGGCCGCGTCCCGCGCATGCCAGGCGGTCGTGGTGCACCCCTCGCACTGCCCCTGGTGCGGCGTCCCGTCCCACCACATGTGCTTGTAGACCACCAGCTCGTCGCGCCCCTGGAACAGGTCGATAAACGGCACCGGCCCGTCCCCTCCCACGACCAGGACCGTCCCGTCGACCTCCACCATCGGCAGCCGGCGGCGGGCCGCCGCGATGGCGTCGCCCTCCCGCGTGTGCGCCTTCTCCCGCACCAGCAGCACGTCCCTGGCAGCCTGCCAGGTGGCCAGGTCGACCACGGGCGGCCGCCCGATGGCGGGGTCGTTCGGCGTGCTCGTCATCGTGTCCTCCGCGACATCTCGTCCCCGGCGCCGTCCCACCGACGTTCCTCAGGGCAGACGCGCGCCCCGCCCCGAACTCATCGAAAAGCCCAAGATCAACTTCATGATCATCTCGAACGGACCCTGCCCTCCGCATCCCCCCTTCGCCTCACCCAGCTCCCGGGGCGACCTAAACAGAAAGGGGCGCTCCGCTAACCGAGGGCTCTGGCCGCCGTCCCACGCGTCGGCTACCGCTGAGCGCTCGCCTCCGGCTGGCTCAGCGCCCGGTCCCCGGCTCCGTCGTGGTCGTGGTCCTGGTCGTGCACGATCATCACCGGCCGCTGCGAGTGGGCCGCCACCTCGGCCGCAACGCTCCCGGCGACCAGCCCCCCGAGCCCGCCCCGGCGGTGGGCGCCGAGCACGATGAGGCTCGCGTCGTGATCCTCGGCCGCCTCGTTGATCCCCTTCTCGGCCGGCGTTCCCTGGACCGCCAGGGCCTCCGAGGAGAATCCGGCCTCCTCAGCCAGCTGGGCGCCATGCGCGGCCGTCTGGCCGGCCGCCTCCTCGACCGATCCGGCGCAGGCCGCGTCGAACTCGACCCCGGGTTCGGGGATGAAGCCGACGTTGAACGTCCGCCAGACGGTCAACACCAGCGCGTGGCGTCCGGTAGGCAGCTGGCGGCCCGCCTCGGCGATCGCGGCCTTGGCCAGCCGCGAGCCGTCATAGGCAAACAACACCGGGCCGACCGCCTCCGGTTCGCCGGCCGGGCGCCGGTGGGGATGGGCAGCCGAGGCGGTCGCCGTCACCAGGCGCTCGCCGCCCGACAAGGCGGCCGCCGCGGCCGACACCGCCAGCGTCGGCAGCGCGGCGCCGGGCCGGAGCGCGGCCAGCAGCGGCGGCGAGTCCCAGGCTGGCTCCATGCCGCCCATCCACGTCTCGATCGCCGGCGCGGCGGGCCGCACCCGCCCGAGCGCGTACAGCAGCACGCCGACGATCGCCCCGCCCGCCGCCAGCCCGAAGCAGATCCACAGCGCGGTGTTGAAGGCCGGGCTCGGCAGCCCGGTCAGCGTGATCGCGAAGTGCAGCAGGATCGGCGTGACCAGGAACGCGGCGATGGCCCGGAGCAGCTCCAGGATCGCGAAGACGCGCTGGATGGAGGCCGACCGCAGCGAATACCCGGCCATGAACAGGGCCGGCACGACCGAGGCGCCGATGCCGATCCCGACCAGCGCCGAGCCGACCAGGGTGATCGTCGAGCTCGCGGGGACGACGGCGCGCAGGACCAGGATCCCGGCCGCCAGCACCACCAAACCGGACAGGGCGTAATAGTGAATGAACCGCGTGCTGAATATCCGCCCGAACGCGATCGCGGTGACAACGGCCGCCGCCAGCTCGGGGATGTACAGCAGCCCCAGGTGCAGCGGCGTGTAGTGCGCAGTCTGCACGGTCGCCGTCAGCGCGATCGCCGAGGTCGCCGCCGCCGCCGCGCACATCGCGATGATGACCCCGGTCACCGGGATCGTGGTGGTCAGGGCGCGCAGAATGAGCAGCGGATGACGGGCGCGGTACTCGTACAGCACCAGGGCCACGATCAGCGCGATCCCGACCAGCAACGGCACCACCGCCACCGGGTCGAAGAACCCGTGCGTGAGCAGCTGCGCCGCCCCGAAGAAGGCCAGCACCGAGCCGCTCGCCGCCAGCCCGATCGCGACCGGGTCCCGAGGGGCGCTGAGGTCGGCCGGCGGCGCGTCCGAGAACGTCAGCAGCGCGAACACCAGCCCCAGGAAGGCGACCCCGGCCACGATCCAGAACAGCGGCCGCCAGGCGTGGAACGAGGCCTGGGCCCCGCCGATGAGCGGCCCCGCCGCTACCGCGCCGAAGATGCACAGGTTGAAGATCACCGCGGTCTGCCGTAGCTTCCTGACCGGGTAGCCCAGGATCAGCGGCGGCGTCGAGGCGATGAGCAGCAGGCTCGTGCACAGCCCCTGGAGCACGTGCCCGACGATGAACATGGCCGGCCCGTTCGCGGCCGCCGCGAGTACGGACCCGATCACCAGCAAGGAGGCGTAGACGACCGTCAGTCGGCGTTGCGGCAGATGCTGGGCGAGCTGCACCGCCAGGACGGTGCCGAGCGCATAGCCGGCGTTGGCCAGGCCGTAGCCGATGCCGAGGGTCTGCTCGCTCGTGTGCAACGACGCGGCGATGGTCGGCGTGAGCGAATCCAGGGCGCCCGACAGGCCCAGGTAGGGGACCAGGAACAGGACGACCATCGCCGCCGTCGGCGCGTACCGCCCCGATAGCGGCCCGGGCCGTATCGGCTCGCGCCGTACACCCTCGTCATGGTGACGCTCCGGAGTCGGCAAGATCCTCTCGCGTGCCATCTGTCCATTTTTGCCGGCCGCCGCTAACCCGCAGTGAGCGGGTCGGCCAGTCGCCCGGAATGCGCCGCTTGCCCGGAATGCGCCTCGGCGCCCGGCCCAATAACATCGGTCTCGTGACTACCGATTCAGCCCCGCCCAGCCGCGACCAGGAGCGGGTCGTCGCCGAGTTCCGGGCCCGGGGCGGCCGGGTCGGCGGCTACCACGCCAGCATGCAGCTCCTCCTGCTCACCACCACCGGTGCGCGAACCGGCCGGCGCCGGGCGGTGCCGCTCACCTACGTCCCCGACGGCGACCGCTACATCGTCACGGCCGGCAACGCCGGCTCCGACCGGCATCCGGCCTGGTACCACAACCTGCTGGCGAATCCGGAAGCCACCGTCGAGGTCGGCCGCGAGGCCTTCGACGCCGTCGCCGTCATCGCCGACGAGGCCGAGCATGGGGCCTTGTACGAGCGCTTCGCCGCCGTCTACCCCGTGGCCGAGGACTACCAGGCGCAGACCGCTCGCCAGATCCCGGTTGTCATCCTCACGCGCCGCTAATAACGCTGCTCAGCGGCGGGGGCCGAGTCGATCCCGTCCAGTCGCCCATGCTCGACTCGCCGTGCCCGCGCATGTCCGGCGCCGCGACCCGGAATCCGGCCCGCACCAGTTCAGGCGCCAGGCCCCGGGCCGCCCGGGCCGCCCCGGGCGAGGGAACCTTCTGACCTCGGCCGAGCGTTGACCCGTTGTGCTGCCGGTGCCCAGGGTCGTGTACGTCGCCCACGTCGCGTGCGTCGCCGCTGTCAGCCGGGCGCGATGCTGAACGGCCTGCGCAACCGAGCCGCGCGCTTCCTCCAGCGCCCCGGCACCGCCGATCTCAGGCCCTACCTGGCCCTGCTGCCGGCCATCGCCGACCGTGAGCAGGCGATAGCCGCCCTCGGCGACGGCGAACTGGCCGCCGCCGCACGGCAGGCGGCCGACGCCGCCGATGACGCGATGCTCTGCGCGGCGGGCCGCCGGGCGGCCCGCCGCGCCCTCGGTGAGCGCCCCTTCGACGTGCAGCTCGTCGGCACCCTGGCGATGCTGAACGGCCAGGTCGCGGAGATGGCCACCGGCGAGGGCAAGACGCTCTCGGGCGCGCTCGCCGCCGCTGGCTACGCGCTCCGCGGCCGGTCGGTGAACGTCATGTCGGTCAACGACTACCTGGCCCGCCGCGACGCGGAGTGGATGCGCCCGGTCTACGACCTGCTCGGCGTGACCGTGGGCTGGATCGGCCAAGCGTCAACGCCGGCCGACCGCAGAAGCGCCTACGCCGCCCAGGTCACCTACGGGGCGGTCAGCGAGTTCGGCTTCGACGTCCTGCGAGACCGCCTGGCAACCACCGAGGCCGCGAGAATTGTCACCACGCCCGACGTGGCCCTGATCGACGAGGCCGACTCGGTGCTCGTCGACGAGGCGCTGGTGCCGCTCGTCCTCGCGGGCGCCGCCGACGCCGGCCAGGCCGACCACGACACCGCGCAGATCGCGAGGAGCCTGCGGCCAGGCCGCGACTACCAGGTCGACGAGGACGGCCGCAGCGTCCACCTGACCGACCAGGGGACCCGGGCGGTCGAGGCGGCCCTGGGCGGCATCGACCTGTACACCAACCCGCACCTCGCCACCCTGACCAGGCTCAACGTGGCCCTCTACGCCGAGGCGCTGCTCCGCCGCGATGTCGACTACATCGTCAGGGACGGCAGAATCCACCTCGTCAACGCGTCCCGCGGCCGGGTCGCCCGGCTGCAACGCTGGCCCGACGGGCTGCACGCGGCCGTCGAGGCGAAGGAAGGTGTGGCCGCGACCGAGACCGGCGAGATCCTCGACAGCATCACGATCCAGTCGCTGGTCAAGCGGTACCCGACGGTGTGCGGCATGACCGGCACCGCCGTGGCCGTGGGGGAGCAGCTCCGCGAGTTCTACGACCTCGAGATCGCCGTGATCCCGCCGAACCGCCCGTGCGTGCGCACCGACCAGCCCGACCGCCTGTACGCCAGCCAGACCCAGAAGGAGAAGGCGCTCGCCGACCACGCCGCCGCCGTGCACGCCGAAGGCCGGCCGGTCCTGATCGGCACCCTGGACGTGGCCGAGTCCGAGCGCATCGCCCAGCGCCTGACCCGCCAGGGCCTGAGCTGCGTCGTCCTCAACGCCAAGAACGACGCCGAGGAAGCCGCGATCGTGGCCGAGGCCGGAACCCGCGGCGCCGTCACCGTCTCCACCCAGATGGCGGGCCGGGGGACCGATATCCGGCTCGGCGGCGCGGCGGGCGACGACGGCCAGATCGCCGCGCTCGGCGGGCTGCACGTGATCGGCGCCGGCCGGCACGGCAGCAGCCGACTCGACCACCAGCTGCGGGGGAGGGCCGGTCGCCAGGGGGATCCGGGCAGCTCGGTCTTCTTCGCCAGCCTGCAGGACGAGCTCGTCACCCGGCACGTGCCGGACGCACGACCGCCGGCGGCGGTCGGCCCGGACGGCAGGACCGAGGACGCCGGGTCACGGGAGACGGTCGACCACGCGCAGCGGGTCGCCGAAGGCGTCAGCCTGGAGATCCACCGCAACACCTGGCGCTACAACAAGGTCATCGACGTCCAGCGGGAAAACGTGCTCGCGCAGCGCGACCGAGTGCTCGGCACCGACGTGGCCCTGCGCGCCCTCGCCCGGCAGTCCCCGGACCGCTTCGCCGCCCTCCAAGGCATCGCCCCCGACGGGGTACTGGAAGACGCCGCCCGCCAGATCACCCTCTGGCACCTGGACCGGGCCTGGGCGGATCACCTCAGCTACCTGGCCGACCTCCGCGAGGGCATTCACCTGCGCGCGCTCGGACGCGGTCTCAACCCGGTCGACGAATTCCACAAGGAGGCCGTCCGCGCGTTCTCCGGCCTGCTCGCGGACGTCGAGGAACGGTCGGTTGAGAGCTTCGAGACCGTCCCCGTCACCGCCGACGGGGCCGACCTGGCCGCCGCCGGCCTGAGGCGTCCCACCGCCACCTGGACCTACCTGGTCCAAGACAACCCGTTCGGCACCGACATCGACCGGGCGCTGCGCACCGTGGCCCAGGCGATGCGCCGCCTGCTGCCCTCCTGACCGCGTGGCCACCCGGGTGCGGGGAGTAACAGGGGAGTAACATCGGCCGCACGGCCTGTCGCCGGCGGGGCGTTCAGACTCAACCAGTGGAGGTCCCCGATGGCCGAGCTCCCACCGCTCCCCACCGGTTTTGTGGTGAACCACTTCATCACCTCGGACGACGTCGAGCGCGCGGCCCGCTTCTACACCGAGGTACTCGGCGGCACGGTCGTCTTCGGCCCGGTGCCGACCGTGGTCGAGCTATCCAACAGCTTCATCGTCATCAACGCGGGCGGGGGCCCGACCGACGACAAGCCGACGGTCACGCTCGAGACGCCACCCGATCCCAACCGGACCAGCAGCTTCCTCAACCTCCGGGTCAAGGACATCGAGGCCGCCTACGCCGCCTGGAGCGCCCGCGGCGCGCAGTTCCTGACCCCGCCGAAACAGCACCCGTACGAGACCCGCTGCTACATCCGCGACCCCGACGGCTATCTGATCGAAGTGGGGCAGACCACGGACCCGAAGGGGGACTGGATCCCCGACGGCTGGTCACCGAGCTAAGTGAGGCCGGCATGACCACCGCGATCGTCGGCACCGGCGGGATCGGATCCGCCATCGCCCGCGAGCTCGCCGCGGGCGGCGAGTCCCTGCGGCTCGCCAGCGCCGACCACGAGTCGGCGCGAACGCTGGCGGCCAAGATCGGTCACGGCGCCGTCGCCGCCGCCGACAACCACGACGCGCTCCAGGGGGCCGACTCCGTCATCCTCGCGCTCCGGTTCACCGTCCTCAAGGGCGTCATCGCCGAGATCGCCGACCGGCTGGCGGGCAAGCTCGTGGTCGTCCCGAGCAACCCGATCACGGCCGACGCGCACGGCAACCTCTCCCGCCTGCTGCCACAAGGGCAGGCCTCAGGCAACGTCGTGGCCGGCTGGCTGCCGGCCGGCGCCCGCCTGGCGATGGCGTTCGGAACCCTGCCGGCCGACCTCCTCGAGTCCTCGAGCCGCCAGTCACCCACGCCCGCGGTCCTCTTCTACGCGACCGACGACGACCAGGCCGGCCGGGAGGTCGAGCGGCTCATCCGCACGGCCGGCTTTGAGCCGGCCAAGGTCGGCGGCCTCGACCAGTCAACCCGGCTCGAGGTCGGCGGCGACCTCCACGAGCTCGTCGTCGGCCCCGCTCAGGCGCAATCACTGGTCAGCACGGCCTGACCCCCGGGCAGGCGGCCCTAGCGGGATCGCCCGTCCAGCCACAAACTCCACGCCCGCACGTCCTTGATCCGGAACACCCCGTGCACCGTCCACGGGTCCGCGTCGAAGATCGCGCGCGCCGCGTCCTCGTCGGCCGCCTCCACTGCCAGCAGCGCGATGTCCTCCTCGTCATCGCTGGCAATCGGCCCGCCCAGCAGGATGACCCCGCGCTCGACCAGCTGATCGGCGAAGTCCCCGTGCTCGTCCCAGAAACGCTGCTCGCGCGTACCGCGCGCCCGATCCCAGTTCGGCCCCTGAGCCGTTCTGACCGCGAACACCGGCATCGTCCCTCCACTCCATCTGATCTCCACACCCATTGCGCGCCAGCTGCACCCCTATCGGCGAGAGTACAGATAGCTGGCCCAGCGGAAGGCAACTGGCCAGCGACCGGATAACCGAACCCGCCAGGAGAGCACGATGACGACCACGCCGACCATCCCGCGCCCGAGGACCCCCAGCGAGTCCCTCGACAACTCGCCGCCCAGGGCCGCCTCGGTCCTCGCGGTGACGGCCCGGCCCGGCCAGGAGTCGGCCGATCTCGGCGGGCTGCTGTACGCGTTCCGCCGGGCCGGCGCCAGCCTCAGCCTGCTCAGCCTGACCCGCGGCGAGGCCGCCGGGCAGAACTCGGGCAGCGCGCGACTGGAAGCGGTGCGCCCCTGGGAAACGCAGCTGGCCGCCTCCATCCTCGGCATCCGCAGCGTCGCGGTCGCGAACTACCGCGACGGCGCGCTGCCCGAGTACCCGGCCGCCGAGCTGGCCGACCGGATCGATCGCGCGATCCGCGAACGTGCCGCCGACCTGGTTCTTGTCATCGCCCCCGAGGCCGGCGACCGCGCCGACGCCGCCGTGGCCCGCGCCGCGGCGGAAGCCGCCGCAGCGGCCGGGGTATCAACGATCGCGCACACGCGTCAGGGCGTGCCCGGCGCGTGGACGCTTGACCTGGGTCCCGACACGGAGACCGCCCGGGCCATCCAGAAGTCCGCCGCCGCCGCCCACGCCAGCCAGTCCGATACGCTGCCGGCCCTGATCCGCCGCCTGGACCTGCTCGGCCGCGCCGAGACGCTCCGGTGGCTCCAGCTCCCGCAGCAGATCCCGGCCCCGCGCGATGACCGGGCCCTGGTGATGGCCTAACTGAGCGGCGATTCACTCCCAGCGCCGGGCGTTAACGTCGTTCGGGGATCCTGGACCCACCGGATGCCCTGGTGCTACTCCACCGCCCGCACCTCCGCCAGTCGCGCGTTCAGGAACCGCCGCTCTGGCTCGGTGCCGGCCAGCGCCGCCGCCTCCGCATAAGCGACCGCCGCCTCCTCATTCCGCCCGAGCCGCCGCAGAAAGTCAGCCCGAGTCGCGGCCAGCAGGTAATACCCGCCCAGCGCGCCCTCGGCCTCCAATCGCGCCACCAGCGCCAGCCCCGCCGCCGGCCCGTCGGCCATGCCCACCGCCACCGCCCGGTTCAGTTCCACCACCGGTGAGCCGGTCATCTCCGCCAGCAGCCGATAGAGCCGGGCGATCCGAGACCAGTCCGTCGCCTCCGCGGTCGCGGCGGCGGCGTGGCAGCCGGCGATGGCCGCCTGGATTTGATACTGCCCCGGCCGCCGGGCGGCCAGGGCGTCAGCAAGGTGCCGTCGCCCCAGCTCCATCTGGCCCCGGTCCCAGCGGCTGCGGTCCTGGTCTTCCAGCGTCACCAGGTCCCCGTTGCCGTCCACCCGCGCCGCCTGCCGAGCGCGGTGGAACAGCATCAGCGCGAGCAGCCCCGGAACTTCCGGCTCG
>Ga0335074_10013455_pt1 | contig 11501 bp, 12 predicted proteins | sample Lox_Sample_23_FD_206715 | JGI IMG/M metagenome (GOLD analysis project Ga0335074, IMG submission 206715) | Soil microbial communities from Loxahatchee National Wildlife Refuge, Florida, United States - Lox_Sample_2.3 | ecosystem: Environmental > Terrestrial > Soil > Wetlands | place: USA...
ATAGGCCGCCGATCCGCTGTTATCGCCGCTGAACACGTATACGCCGCCCACTTCGGTGTTGGCGAAAGAGACCAACTGGCCGAGCAGGCCCTGAACCTGCGAAGCCAGATCGTTCAGCGTGCTCGCGGCGGTGCCGCTGCTCGCGCCTTGCGAGCCGAGCGAAACGGCTTGATTGAGCAGTTGAATGGAGCTTTGGACCGCGGAGTCGGCGGTCTGCACCTGGCCTTGGATGGTAGTGAGGTTCTGGGTGGTCTGATTGGCTTGCCCCAGGGCGGAGCGGGCCTCGAAGATATCCTCGATTTGCTGGGGCGCATCCGACGCCTCATTCACGCTCAGGCCGCTCGCCAGCTCCTGGTCGGTCTGCGTCAGGTTGTTCTGAAGAATGTTCAGCGACGTCAGGAATTGTTCGTTGGCAGGGCTTAAGCCGCTAATCATAAAGTCTCCTTCGTCGCTCCTTAAGTGGGAATCATCGCGATGAGCGTTTGCAGCGTGTCGTCAATCACGGTGACTAGTTTGCTGGCCGCGTCGTACGAGCTTTGGAGCTGCACCAGGCGCGTGGCTTCTTCGTCCAGCGATACGCCGGAGACCTGCTTCTGCAGGCTTTGGGCCTGCGCCACCAGTTGCGATTGCGCCGTGGCCTGCGTGGTGGCGTTGCTGACGGCATAGCCCACGGTGGAAGTGAGCGAGGCGAAATACTGCGTGAAGCCCATGCCATCGACGGGGCCGGGGCTGCTCGAATCCAAACCGGCCAGCGTGTTGGCAGTGCCGTTGGCGACGAAGGGCGGACCGGCGCTGGCGGCCGCAAGCTGGCTGCCTGTGATTCCGGAAGTAACCGCGAGAGTGGACGCGATGCCCGAGGGCGAACTGGCGTTGTAGGTAAAAAGCGGGCTGCCGGCTTGATAGGGCGGCGTATCCGTTGTAGAGCCTTGCGCCAGAACGTTGTTGACGGTATCGGCCAGGCCCTGCGCCAAAGTGTTCAATCCGCCCACCTGCTGGCCGCCTCCGATGAGCGATGGGAGCAGGTTATTGCTGACGCTCAACAATCCGGCTAAACTGCCCGCCGTAACCAGGCCGGTGATGTCGTTGCCGTCGCTATCCTGAATCGCGATCAGCGGGGCGGCGCCTGGATTGTTCTGATTGGATGCGGTATTGTTGACGGCCTGAATCGCGTTGACCTGGGTACCTTCCACCAGCGGGGACTGCCCGCCGAGCAGCACGGTGACCTGTCCTCCGATGCCGTTCAGCACCTGAACGTTCGCCAGGCCCGACAGATTTTCGAGGGTGCTTTCCAGTTGCGCGCTCAACCCGGCGTTGGGCTGCGAATTCTGGGCGATCTGCTGGTTATACGACGCAATGCTCGCGGCGTCCTGGTTAATCTGCGCCACGGTGGTTTGAATGTCGTTGTTGGTGGAGGTCTGAATCTGGCCGAGCTGGACGGCGGCCTGCTGAAACGCGCTGGCCGTCTGCTGGGCAGCGTCGATCACGGCGGACTGATAGTCGGTGTTGGTGGGCTGCGATGCCCATTGCGAGAAGCTTTGGAACAATTGATTCAACGCCGACGGGATGGGGCTGGTGGAAGAAACATCAAAGACGTTTTCGAGCGGCGTCAGCGTGGTTTGGAGCTGCTGATACATGCCTTGCAGCGACAGTTGCTGCTGCACGGCGGTGTCGGCGTAAGTGCTACGCGTGTCCTGCGTCGTTTCCGCGACGCCGCCGCCCGTTCCGCCGGCGTTGGACTGAAAACTCTGCGAAAGCATCTGCGGAACCTGATCGGCGTAGCCGGGGCTGTTGGCGTTGGTGACGTTATTTTCGGTAACGTCCATGGCGCGCTCAAAGGCCTGCAGCGAATTGCTGGTCGAATTCAAGATGGAGAAGAGACTACCCATGGCGCATTATGCTCCTCAACCCTCTACGCTCATTCTCTGAACCAGCACCAGAGGCGCCGCTTCGCCCCGCCGGGTATAGCCGCGGCGCGAGCGGACGGTGTCCAGCCATCTGGAGACCATCTTGTTGGCGCCGCTGAAAAAAGCGGCCAGCAAGGCCACTTCGCGCTGTAGCTCTTCGACTTCTGCGCGGATTTCGGGGTTCGGCTGGGCGCCGCTCCGCCGCAGGATGGCGGCCACGCAGCCCAGTTGAATCTCCACGTCGCGCAGGAGCGCGGCCGATTCGTCGGCTGCCTCGGCCGAGGGATTGGCGAGCAGCCGCTTCACCTCGCGCATGCCGGCGCGCGCGGCCCGCAGGCATTCCCGGGCATCGCCGAATTCGGTGCCGTTCTCCATGCCAGATCCGGTCCCCGGCGGGTCAGACTCCCGCCAGATGGGCGCTGATAATCGCGCTGCTCACTTCTTGCGCGTTCGGCTCGTACTGGTTGTTTGCGACTAAAGCCTTTAATTCCTGAATGCGGGCATCGCGCGAAGCGGATGAAGCATTGAGTGCCTGCTGGACAAGATCCTGGGAGTTGGAAAGCGAAAGAGTGTCTTCCGGTGTGCTGGAAGCGGCCGGGTTCGACGACGCGGCCGAACCGGCGCGCGCAGATGACTGAGTCTTGCCGAGGCTGGCCTGGTCGAGATTCAGCCGGGAAACATCGGGGGTCTCATTATTGTTGATGGTCATTGCTTTCTCAATCCGGGCTTCACTCCGTTGGCCCTCACCTCGGGCCGCCCGCTCTTCTATCGCACATTTTCAAAGGGCATTGAAGGTTTTTCTAGGACTTCTCTGGGACCTCTCCCCCCAGCGGTGACAGAACAACCTCCTCATAGGGGCGCATCACGATTTTGTGAACCTTCACCAGCAGGTCCACTTCGCCCTTGGGCACGCGCAGGCTTCCGGCGATGCGCTCGGCCGGCTGGCCCAGACGATGCATTTTCAGCACTTTGCTGCGCAGCGTGTGGTTGATGCCGTTTCCCGTGGCTCCGGCGGCGATGGCCGAGCCTGGTTCGGGAGGCGGCGCGGCGCTGGCGGCCTTTGCGCTCTCTTCGAGTTCCAGGATGCGGCCTTTCAGCTCGCCGATCTCCGCTGCCACACGCGCGGATTCGGTTTGCTGCGCCTTCTCCTCCTTGGACGAACGAGCGCTCAGGCGCCGAACCCGCTGGTTCACGCCCAGGAGCACCCCTAGCACCAGCGCAAGATTTGCGACCACAGTTATATAAGGAAGGAGGATCAGTAACATTCGCGTCACCGGAGTTTTTGGGAAAGGCTGAACAGATCGGACACCGCGCTTTGTGCCTCAGCTTCGTCTTGGCGGGAGGCGATCTTGGTAATGCGCACGCCATAGTTTCCCGATACCACCACCACTTCGCCGTGCGCGATCACGCGATCGTTCACCACAATCTCCACCGGATCGTCGGGAGAACAGTCCAGCTCAACCACGGCTCCGTTTCCCAATTGCGAAACATCGCGAAGCGAGAGATTCGTACGTCCCAGCAGTACGCGGATGGGCAGCTTGACGCCCATCAGCAGCGGCGCGGCCTGAGAGGAAACGCCGGAGGAGCGCGGCTCCTTACCGGACGGCGCGTCCGCGCTCTGATCGACGCCCGGGGCGGTTTGGGATTCGCCGGTCTCGGCCGGCGTGGTGGTTTCCTGATCGCTCATTTAGAGAATTCCTCGCGTCGACGGCCATTTCTTGATTACGTATGCGCGCAACCGCAGCACGGCCTGCGACTTCAACTGGCACACGCGCGTGGTATGAATGCCCAGGATCTCGGCGATTTCGTGCAGATTCTGGCCTTCCTTGAAATACAGCGTGAGGATGGTTCGTTCGAGCCGCGGCATCTTGTTCACCGCTTCGGCCAGCAGCTTTTCGAGCTCGGCCCGCTCCAGGATGCGCGTGGGCAGGGCTTCTTCGTCGTGCGGAACGTAACGCAGCAGCTTGCTTTCTGAAAACCCGTCGGAGATTTCGTCCAGGCTGCCCAGGCTCACGCCGCGCAATTCCGCCAGAAGCTCCTGGTATTCGGCCAGTGGGATGTTCATCTCGCTCGCAATTTCTTCTTCAGTGGGCACGCGCTGCAGGCGCTGCTCGGCGGCGGCGATGGCCGCCTCGACGTCTTTCAGCCTTTTGCGCTTGTGAACGGGAATGCCGTCCAGACCGCGAATGCTGTCCAGGATGGCGCCGCGGATGCGATGCTCGGCATAGGTCTTGAGCTTGACGTTGAACTTGGGATCGTAACTGTCGACGGCGTTGATGAGCCCGATCACGCCTGAGGAGACCAGATCGTCCAGGCCGACGGCGCCGCCGATTTTTTCGTGAATGCGCATGGCCACCCAGCGCACGTGCGGCAGATTCTCGAGGATCAAGCGGTCTCGCTCTCCGCTCTCGATCGCCGCGGTTTCCCGATAGAAGGCCGCGTTCGTGAGTAGATTGGATGCCATCTATGCCGCCGAAACGGCCTCCGCAATTTCCGGCCGGAACACCGAGGCGAGCAATCCGCGGGCGTGGGCCGGCTCAAGATCTTCGGGAATGTTCTGGCCGCCGGCGAAATACGACAGAGGCTTGGCGGCTTCGAGCGCCGCCGACAGGATGGCTCCCCGCGACCCGGTTTCGTCCAGCTTGGTGAACAGCAGACAGTCGGGTTTAAAGACCGCGTAATCGCGCAGGACGCGGCTCAGGTCGGAGCGCTTCATGGAAGCCGGCAATACCAGGTGAATTTGCTTGTTCGGAACCCGCGCCAGACAGCTCGCGATTTCTTTCGCGCCGTCCAGGTCGGCCGGACTGTAGCCGGGCGTGTCCACGAGCACCACGCTCGGGTTCCGCGGTTCTTCGAGCGCGGCCACAAATTCGGGCATGGAGCTGGCGGCGGTGAATTGCACGCCGATGATCCCGGCAAAGCTGCGCAGCTTTTCGTGAGCCGCCACGCGATAGGGATCCACCGAGAGAATCCGCACCGATTGGCGCTGAGCCAGGCACTCGCGAATCGCGATCTTGATCAGGCTGGTAGTTTTGCCCGCGCCCGCGGGGCCGACCAGGGCGACCACCTGCGCCGAATCGGCGGAGGATTTCGGGAGCGGCGGCGCAATTTGCAGGCGTTTCGTGATCAGCTCCGCGGCGTAAGATCGCAGGGCAATCGGACGCACCGGCTGATCGCGCGTCAATTGTTCGCGCAACTGCGCGGCGGCGGAAACAATTTCCTTCGCGATGTTGCGGGCGAGATCTTTCGAGACCAGCTCCTCAAAAAGCTCTTCGGCCTCCGAGGCGGCCTGGTCCGAGCCGCGCGAGCTTTGCAGCGTGCTCTTGATTTCTTCCAGTTGCGCGCGCAGGTTTTGCAGCTCGCTGGATACGTCCCGCGACAGATCGGCCGCGGCGGATCGAGCCCGCGCGCCTTGCGGCTGCGACGCCCCTTGCAGTCCGAACACGACTTCGTAAGCGCCCAGGCTGCGCGTCTCCGCCGACGAACGCCGCGAGGTGATGAGCATGGCTTCGGCGCCCAGTTCCTGACGGGCCTCCTGGATGGCCTGCTCCACCGAGTCGGCGAAATACGATTTGATTTTCATGGATGAGGATTGTTCCATTCGTTGCTCACCCGACCCATCCGAGGGACTTTATCTTGATTTCCGGAGGCACTTCGCTGTGCGAGAGGACCGTGACTTCGGGGAAAGCCGTTTCCAGGAGCTGCTTGACGAAATACCGGATGGAGGGGTTCACCAGCACCACCGCCAAGGAATCCGGCCGTTCCAGCTTGCGCGTGATGCGGCCCACCAGGTCGCGCGCGGCCTGCGGCGCCAGGCCGAGAACGCTGTTGTGCTCGCTGTGCTCCACCGCGGCTTCGACGGCATGTTCGGCCGAAGGCTCCACCATGTAAGCCGTCAATTCGCCTTGCTGGGTGAGGTGCGAGCTGACAATGGCCCGGCGAATGGACTGCCGCACGTATTCGGTGAGCAACACCGGGTTCTTGGTCATTTGCGCTCCTTCGCTGAGAGCCTCCAGGATGGTGACGGAGTCGCGGATAGGCACGCGCTCCCGCAAAAGATTCTGAAGCACTCGTTGGACCACCGAAAGCGATAGCATTTTTGGCACCAAATCCTCGACCACTTTCGGATTGTTCTGCGCCACCCGGTCGCAGAACGCCTTGGCGTCCTGCCGGCTGAACAGTTCGTGCGCGTGCCGCCGCACCACTTCGGCCAGATGCGTGCCCATCACGCTGACGTCGTCCACTACGGTGTAGCCTTTGCCGCGCGCCATGACGGCGCGTTCGGCGGGGATCCAAAGCGCCGCCAGATTGAAGGCCGGATCCTTGGTGGGCTTGCCTTCGATGCTGCCATCCACGCCGGCGCCGGGTATCGCCAACTCCTGGCCTGCGGGCATTTCGTAGCGCGCCACCTCAACGCCCTTGATCGAAATGGTGTACTCGCGCGAGCGCAGCGACAGGTTATCGTTCACTTTGACGGGAGGCAGATAATAGCCCAGCTGCGTCGCCAGATTCTTGCGGATGCCGGCTATGCGCTGCAGGAGGCGCGAGCTGGATCCGCCTTCCACCAGCTTCACCAGGCCCAGGCCGACTTCCACGGTGAGAGGCTCCACTTGCAGCAGCGATTCGATGTTTTCCTTGGCCGGTTTTTCGGCCGCTTCCGTCGAGGTTTTGACTTGAGCGTCGTTTTTCCGACGCATGCGCCAGGCGAGGGCGCCCAATCCGCCGCCCAGCGCGAGGAACGGGAGGGTGGGCAGTCCGGGGAACACCGAAAGAACCAGCAACACGCCGCTGGCCAGCATGAGCGGCTCGGATTTGCCGAAGACCTGGGTTTGAAATAGCGCTCCGAGCTTGGAGTCGGAACTGGCGCGGGTGACGATCAAGCCGCCGGAAATCGAAATCATCAGCGCCGGAATCACGGTTACCAGGCCGTCGCCGATGGTCAGCACGGTGTAGGTTTGAATGGCGCGGCCGAGGTCCATGTTGTGCTGCAGGACGCCGATCAAAAAGCCGGCGATAATATTGACGCCGGTGATGATGATGCTGGCGATGGCGTCGCGCTGGGTGAAGCGCGAGGCGCCGTCCATGGCGCCGTAGAATTCGGCTTCGCTGCTCAACTCGCGGCGCCGCCGGCGCGCTTCGGTTTCATCGATCAAACCGCCGTTCAAGTCCGCGTCGATGGACATCTGCTTTCCGGGCAGCGCGTCCAAGGTGAATCGGGCGGTGACTTCGGAAATGCGCACCGAACCGTGATTGATGACGACGTATTGAATGGCGATGAGTACGCAAAAAATCACCGCGCCGATAATGTAGTTGCCGCCTACCACGAAGCTGCCGAAGGCTTCGATCACGTGGCCCGCGGCCGAGGTTCCGGTATTTCCGTTAAGGAGAATCAGCCGCGACGAGGAGACATTGAGCGCCAGACGAAACAGCGTCAGCAGCAAAAGAACGGTGGGAAAGACGCTGAATTCGACCGGCCGGCCGATATACATCGCCACCATCATCACGATCACCGACATCATCAGATCGAGCACGATCAGGATGTCCAGCATGAAGCTGGGAAGCGGGGTGATCAGGGCGATAACGATCAGCAGGACGGCGATCGGTACCGCGAGCTCGCCGATACTGGAGAGCCCCGCGGCCGCCGGCTTGCCGCCGGCTTGCGGGTTGGGGGACGGCGCCGGAGCGCTAATGGCACGCGCTTGAGCCATGGACCACTAGGCGCAGACTTCCAGCGACTTGAATTTGGACAGCAGCGTGGTGCGCTTCATTTGGAGCATGCTGGCCGCCCGCGCCTTGTTGCCGCCGGACTTGGCGAGCGCGCGCTCCAGCAGCCTGCGCTCGATGCCGGTCATCAGCTCTTCGAAATTGATGCCGCCCTCCGGCACGTCCAGCGCTGATAAAGAGCCGATTTCCGATAGCTGGGTTTCGGAAGGAAGATCGAAATCGCCGGGGTACAGGATGGAACGGTCACCGCTCAAGGCGCTGGCGGACTCCAGCGCGTGCTCCAGCTGCCGCACGTTGCCGGGCCAGTGATACCGCAGGAAGGTTTCCAGAGCCTGCGCCGATAAGTGTTTTCGCCAGGACGGCTCGTGCTCCGACATTTTGTTGAGGAAATGTTCGGCCAGCTCGGGGACGTCGGAAGGCCGCTCGCGCAGGGGCGGCATGCGCAGCGCCACCACGTTCAAACGATAATAGAGATCTTCACGGAAGCGCCGATGCGCCACCGCGTCCAGAAGGTTGGCGTTGGAGGCGGCGATCACGCGAACGTCGATCGAAATCGGTTCGGAACTGCCGATGCGCTGGACCTCCCGCTCCTGCAGAACGCGCAGCAGTTTGGCCTGCAGAGCGAGCGGGAGCTCGCCGATCTCATCCAGAAAAATCGTCCCTCGATGCGCTTGCTCGAACAGGCCGACGCGCGGATTCACGGCTCCGGTGAAAGCGCCCTTGGTGTGGCCGAACAGCTCGGCTTCGAGCAGATACTCCGGCAGCGCGGCGCAGTTGATGGCCACCATTCTGGAGGCAGCCCGGCTGCTGGCCAGATGAAGCGCGCGCGCCGCCACTTCCTTGCCGGTCCCGGTCTCGCCCGTAATCAGCACCGTGGAGCGGCGATTCGCCACCAGTTCGATAATCTCGATCACTTCGCGCATCGGGCCGCTGGACCCCACCAGGAGACTGCGGGGCTGGCGGGCGGTGGCCTTCGTATCACGCTGCGCCGCGCACTGGCGAATGGCTACCGAGAGCAGGTCGCACAGTTCCTCGGGCTTGACGGGATGCGATACATATTGAAACGCGCCGCCTTGCATGAGCGCGGGCGACTTGCTGAGCGCTCCGCCAGGCTCGTAAAGAACAATGGGAACGCGGCAGCCCTCGTCATGAATGCGCCGCAGAACTTCCGCAGCGCTGCAATCGGCGATGGGCAGATGAACCAGAAGGGCGTTTATGGACTGTTCTTTCTGCAGTTCGAAGGCGCTGGATAAGCTGGCTGCGAACAGAACCTGAAGTCTTTCCGGGCCGTCCTTCAAATAAACCTGTTGACTGCCCGTAGCGCTTTCATCGATCCAAAGTACAGTATTCACACTAACCGCTCCCGACGCGAGTAAGGTAACTTCATTCAACTTTGCCTTGTGTTTACAATATCGGAGGTTCGAACGTCGGACTTCAGACGGTACGTTGTGTTTCTTATGTGGGGGGTCGTCGTACGCGGGTAGGACTCCTACCCCCAAATGCGGGGTAAAAGAATGGCTAAAAACTCAGTAAGGTGGATCGATATATGTTCGCGCTCAGAAGTTATGGCACCTCCGAAACCACACGACGAATACCTGGCGAGCCGCGTCGCATCTGCAACGCCGGTGGAACTTACTCGCATGTTATTCGAAGGGGCCGTGCAATCGGTCCAGGAAGCGATCGCCGCGCACCGGGCGGGCGACATTCTCGCGCGCGGGAATGCTGTTACCAAGGCGGTTCAGATTTTGGGCGAATTGCGTTTCTCGCTGCGCCGTGACGTGGCGCCCCAATATTGCGACGTTTTGAGCGGCCTTTACGGGTATCTGCAGAATCGCCTGATTCAGGCGCACGCGCAGAAATCGGAAAGCATGCTGGAGGAATCGCTGCAGTTGATCCAGACTTTGCTCGACGGCTGGAACGGCGCGATGCGCAACCTTAGCGCTCAGGATGCGCGGTCCGCTGCGGCAGAGGAATCGCCGCGGGCGGTAGAACCAGCGCCGGCGATGAGCGCTTCAAATCCATACTTGTCGCCGCACTCGGCGCCGATCCTGACGGCGGAGCCTCCGAATCGGAGCTGGGAGTTTTAGTCTCGCCGCTCGATTCTCCGCGCTCCAGGTTCGTTGCCACCATCTTCGCGATTCCCAGGCCGCCGCGGGCCGCCAGGGCTTGCGACATGCCTTGTTCGGCCATTTCCATCACCAGGGACCCGGTCTGATCATCCTGATCGTCTTCGTCGGAAAGCCAGCCGCCGCCCGAGGATTCGCGCGCGGTCTTCAGTATCTGGCCGATCATGAGCGCCTCGAATTGCTTGGCGACGCCGGGGATTTTTTCGGGCGTGTCGCGCTTGCCGGATGCCGATTCGAGGGCCTGCTGAAAGGTCTGGTTCTCGGGGATGACGCCGTTCTGCGAAGAATGCGGAAGCTTCCAACCGCTCGCCGCCAGATCGGTCGCCGCTGAAATACTGAGGTCCGACATGGCGGCCTAGATTACTTCGATCTCCGATTCCAAAGCGCCCGCCGCGCGCAGGCTTTGCAGGATGGCGATGATATCGCGTGGCGTGGAGCCGATCGAATTGAGCGCGCGCACCAGTTCCTCCACCGTCGCGCCCTCTTTGAGAACGACATTGCGCGCCTTTTCTTCCTTGACGCCAACCGAGACCTGCGGGATAACTTGCGTTGTTCCGTTGGAGAAGGGCGTCGGTTGTGAAACATCATAAGTGGTTTGAATTTCAACCGTGAGGTCGCCGTGCATGATCGCGACGGGAGAAACGCGCACTTCCTTGCCCATGACGATGGTTCCCGTTCGTTCGTTGATTACTACCTTCGCGGGCCGGTCGGTTTCCACGGTCAGCGTCTCGAGCTCCGCAATGAATTCGGTCGAATGCGTGGCGAAGCTGGAAGGGATGGTGACACTTACTAAGCCGGAGTTATCGGCGTGAGCGATCGCTTGCGCCTCGGGCATGAAGTGATGATTCACAACTTCGGCAATGCGCGCCGCTGTGGTGAAATCTGCGTCGTGCAGCTGAAGGCGAACCTCCTTGACCGGTTCGACCGAAGGCGACGGACGCTCGACGCTGGCGCCGCTGGGGACGCGGCCCACGGTGGGATGATTCACGGTTTGCGAAGTTCCCGCCGTGCCGCCCGCGATGAATCCGCCGGTGACCACCGGGCCTTGCGCGATGGAATAAACCTGGCCGTCGATGCCGCGCAGGCTGGTCATCAGCAGCAGACCGCCTTGCAAACTTGCGGCGTCGCCCATCGCGGCCACCGTCACGTCGATCTTCATTCCCGACTGTGCAAACGCCGGCAGCGTCGCGGTGACCATAACCGCGGCGGTGTTCTTCACCAGGATCAGCGACCCATTCACGGTGACGCCCATCTGCTGCAGCATGTTCGCCAGGCTCTGAGCGGTGAACAGCGTTTGCTGCCGGTCGCCCGTGCCTTTCAACCCCACCACGATCCCGTAGCCGATCAATTGGTTCTCGCGCACGCCTTCGAGCGAAACCAATTCCTTGAGCCTGGTCATGGGCGCATCGGTGGCAGCCGTCAGCCGGGGAAGCAACCCGGCCATTAGAATGATGAGTAAAGATCGCATGTTCCTAAAAGGGCAAAATTCCAAGCAGAAGACGATAGAGAAAATTGGGACGGTGCACGGAGTCGTTGATGACACCTTTGCCGCTGACCTGAATTTCCATCTGGGCGATCAGGTTCGAAGGAATGGTATTCGGCGGGACTAAGTCCACCGGCCGAATTACTCCCCGCACAGTTACTACTTGATTTTCCGAACTCACCTGCACGCGCTTCGTTCCCTCAATCACCAGATAGCCGTTGGGCAGCACGTGCGTTACGCGAGCGCTCATGTTAGCGGTCAAAA
>Ga0335074_10013456_pt1 | contig 11501 bp, 6 predicted proteins | sample Lox_Sample_23_FD_206715 | JGI IMG/M metagenome (GOLD analysis project Ga0335074, IMG submission 206715) | Soil microbial communities from Loxahatchee National Wildlife Refuge, Florida, United States - Lox_Sample_2.3 | ecosystem: Environmental > Terrestrial > Soil > Wetlands | place: USA: Florida...
CAAAGCCTTTTTCAAGTTCTGCACCGCCTCCGGGATCACACCGGGCAATCCCACTCTGCAGCTTGCCACAATTCAGGTGAAGGCCGATGAAGCCAACCCGGCCATCCGACCCTTTGAGCCGAAGGAATACAAGACCATTCTAGCCACGGTGAACAAAGCGGGATTACAGCGGGAGGTTGCGGCCCGCGTGAAAGCATGTATGCAGTTACAGCGGTGGTCCGGGCTTTCACTGATAGACGCGGTTTGGCTCACGAAGGATGAGCTGATACGGGACGGCAATACGTTCCGGGTGAGCACAACCCGGCGCAAAACTGGCTCACACATCAACAACGTCATCCCCGCTTGGCTAGGCAAAGAGCTGCTCAAGGTCCAGAACGGCAACCCACGGTACTTTTTCACAAGCGGTGAAGCCAAGCCGAGTGGTGCTCTTAGCACGTTTCATAAGCGCTATCGGAAGATTTTCAAGCTGGCGGGCATTGTCGGAACGTCCCACATGTTCCGGCACACCTTCAGCGTGGAGCTCCTCAAGGCGGGCGTTGACATCCGAAAGGTGAGCCGGGCATTGGGCCACAGCTCCGTGACCATCACCGAGAAGTATTACGCGAAGTGGAACAAGGCCCAGCAAGACATCCTGGATGGAGACCTAGCGCGGGCGTGGAAGCGATGAGCACTGCGAACGGCACGGGTACACTCGGGAATTTGAGCGCTAACTCCGTTCTCGACAGTTGACATCGCTCCAGTTTCGTTAGGGTAAATCGGCTTCAGCTATTTTATCTGGGACAACGGAATCACCAGACTTCCAACTTCTGCAGTACTCGAGTCTTCGACCAGTATACGCAACGTGGTGGCGTTGACTTTGGGTTGCACGTACTGATGAAAATTAGAGGTGAAGATCGTGCTCCCCGACTGCGCAACAACTTTGCCGGACTGATCCTGCTCAATTGTGACCACGTCGAGAGCAACCTTGCGCACCCTGCCATTCTGCAGGACTTGAAGGTTGTGAATGTCGATCGAGGCGTAAATACTTAGACAGTGCGGCAATGGTTTCTCCACTCGCTCGATCTTGACCTGCACAGGAATTGCGGACGAATCGATCGGACTGTGCAACGCGGCGATCAGGCTGCTGCGGTTCTTTTCCTTTGTAACGGGCATGTCTTGAAAAGCGAAGTAGCCCTTCGGGTAATGCAGGATCACGCCCTTCCGCTTCACCTCTAACTTAATCTCGTGGAACTTCCCGTCAATCGAGTCACTCCCAATGTAGAAGCCGAGGGTGTATGTGACCGCCGAATCCTCGATGGCTTGCCGAATCGCGCCCGTGAGGTCATTCGTATTTACGAACGCGCGGCCGCCCGTGTCATCAGCCATATCCTGCATCGTTGCAACGCCAATCGGTTCTGCGGACATCGCCGGAGGCCCACCGAGAGTACCGAGTGCGAAGGAATCCTCGTCCACGACGCCGTCCAAATTTTCTTGCGGAAGTCGGGGAAGTAACCCCCGGGCGTCTACGGGATATGCGGCGATGTTTGCGCGGCTCAGTATGCGCGCGATCACGCGGCCGGAAAAAGGAAGGTTCGAGGTAAGCCAAAGCAGGTTCTTTCGTCCAGGAACATCGGCTATGTGTGCCGCGATCGCGCTCAACGCGGCCATCGTTGTCTGCGCGCGCGCTTGATTGTTCAATGCGGCTAGCTCTTGCGCCTCTTCATCGAGGTGCTCGTGGAACTCCCCGGGCACGGGGGTGTGGAAGTTCCCCGGCTCAACCGTGTCGCGTCGTGTATGCGAAGTCACGTCGTATTTGCTTGCCACAGCGAGGAGTTGTTCACGATCGCAGGTGAAATCGCAAAGCACGTGCAGCGACTGAGTCAGCCCATAGATGGCGATGCGGTCTCTTGGATCAGCCTGCTTGAGAAACTCGATCAAGCGCTGCTTGGCGTTGGCCAACGCATGATCCTCAAGCCAAACGGGCGTCGTTTCATAGGGCAGTGGTGCGGAACCGGAGAGGGTATTCAGGTTGTCGAGTAGCACGATCGTCAGGCTTCGCGGTGCGCTCGTCCCCAATTGTGGGCGGTCTGAGAAAGTGTTTTGGGGAAGCGGTTGGACGAGGTGGTTCTCAGAACTTGCGGATTCGACGGAGAAAAGGCTGATTTTCCGTGGCTCCCCTCGATCAAGCATGACGAAATCTTCCTTCGTCAAATCGGCGACCGGGCCATTCTTGTCATGGGCGATGACGTCTACTTGAACCAGTCGAGTCGATACGCGAATCCGGGGAAGCTGAGGCGGGTCTTGCGCCGAAACCGCAATCGCCTCTAGCGCGAACGCAAGCAACGCAAGCGCAGTTGAGACGCGAGACATAAATCCCAGCAATGGAGTATGCCACAGAACGTTTTATAAAGGCTTAGATGTTGAAAAATCTCCCATTACCCTCAAATCACCGCGAATACCTCAGTCTGAAACCTTAGAAGTCACTCAGTTCCTTTAACCGAACACCTCAGGAGAGACTCCGTCTATCCCTGTTCCGAACCCGCCATGGCCACTTCATGTTCCACATTCTTTTGCGCTGCACACCCGATAGTCTTCTCCATCGTGGAGACTTATGGTGTAGACGAAAAGGTTTTCCGGGAGGTGCCAAATGGTGTGCCCCAGATGCGCCAGAATACGAATTGAACGACACGGAGTAAGCTTCCAGTGCGCTGTTTGCGGAATGTCCTACGATCCGAACGACAAGCCCATCGCTTCGTCGCAAAAACAGAGTTCTCCCGCTCCCCGGACCGTCGATCACACATGAGCGGCGACAAGCCATACGGTCTGTTGCATCAACACCACGGAGTGGCACTACGCCAAGTGGGTCAAAGGACGGCAGGACCGGCTCGACTCGCTTGTTAGTGCCACGTGGAAGAAAGCGGAAAAAACGCTGAAGGGTGGAAGGAATCGAATTCGGCCCCAAACGCAAACACAATAATTTAGCGCGCAGCAGACGGCACGATTTACCCGCTTTTCGACCTAGCGCAGCGCGAACGGCATGTAAACGGCATGGAAAAGCGCTCCCAGCCCTGCCGTTTCTGACTGCTCCCAAAACTAAGTTCATCGATGCCTGCGTGTTCGCTTTCGGACATCCCGGGCCGATCGTGGACACCGCTGAAGGGTTTGCTTCGAGAACGATGTCCTCTTGTACTTGGACACCAACGGGTTAGCTTCGCACTGTGTTGGCAGGAGCATTGCTGAGGAAGTGCGGAGCTTTACGGCGGACGTGTCTGTTTCGCCTTGGTAGTGGGACGGGGAATCGCGGTAGCAAGGAGGACGACCTGAGATGACCGGCCTCGCACAAGATCTTCGCTATGCACTCCGCCAGTTGCGCAAGAGCCCAGGATTCACCACCATCGCCGTGATAACGCTCGCCCTGGGCATTGGTGCGAATACCGCGATTTTCAGCATTGTTTATGGTGTGGTGTTTCGGCCACTGCCGTATCCGCAGCCGCAGCGGATTGTCGAGCTTACGGAATCTTCGCCTCGCGGCAGCGATGAAAAGGACGTCACTTATCAGGAACTGCAATTCCTGCAAGAGGACAGCTCTCCATTTCAATTCCTTACGGGCTACACGGTCCAGGGCTACAATCTTGGTCTAGGCAACGAAACTGAGCGCGTTAAGGGACAACCAGTTTCCGCCGATTACTTTCATGTTCTAGGGATTAGGCCGGTGCTGGGGCGCGATTTTCTTGCTGATGACAACATCGGCAACGGCGCTCATGTTGCCATCCTCAGCTACGAAATCTGGCAGAAACGAATGGGCGGTGATCGCGCAATCATTGGGCGAACAGTCGCGCTCGATGGCGAGCCCTTCACTGTAATCGGCGTAATGCCACCGGGGTTGGAAGCCAGTGTTGATCCCATCTTGCCCGGGGATACCGACGTATGGACGCCACTGGCGCTGGTGAGCCAAACGGCAGGCTCCGGGCAGAATATCGAAGTTCTTGGCCGGCTCGGGGCAGGTCTCTCGCTGGCTCAAGCCCAGACGCAGATGCGGAGCATTACCGCTGAATTCCGCAAGGCATTTCCTGACGAACTCGGCCCCACAACTACACTTGGTATTCAGTCTTATCAGACAATGCTTTCGAGCGATGTTCGGAGGATTTTGCTGCTGCTGTTTGGCGCAGTGGGATTCGTGCTCCTGATAGCCTGCGCCAATGTTGCCAATCTTCTGCTTGGACGCGCCACGGCCCGCCGCCGCGAATTTGCAGTGCGCGCAGCATTGGGAGCTTCGCGTAAGCGGCTGGTCCGGCAATTGCTCACCGAATGCGTTTTGCTTTCGATCATGGCGGCTCTCGTGGCGCTACTGTTGGCCCGGATCGGGATGCGGTCGCTTGTTGCGATGAGTCCTTCAGATCTCCCACGCGTGAATGACATTCACCTGGACGGCTGGGCCTTTGCATTCACTTTGGGAGTGGCAGTCGTCACCGGAATTTTGTTTGGTCTAGTTCCTGCCTTCCGCGTCTCTTCCCAAGAAATTTCTGAAAAACTCGGCGAAGCCACGGCCCGCGTCAGCAGTGGCAGAAAACATGGACGCTTCCGCGCCGCACTCGTGGTCAGCCAAGTGGCTTTGTGCCTGGTGCTGCTGACCGGTGCCGCGTTGTTGATCGAAACTTTCTGGCACGTGCTGAGCACCGATCCCGGCTTTAATCCTAGCCACGTGCTCTCAGTTGAGGTCTATCTCTCCGGCGCACATTACAGTTCGACCGCGGCCGTCTCGCGCTACTACGACCAGGCTGTGCAGCGGATAGAATCGCTGCCCGGCGTGCAGTCGGCTTCAGCCGTAACCGCTGGTCTGCCTTTGCGGCGTGGTGCAAATTTCGGACTCTCGGTCGCGGGTGAACAAGTCCCCCACACGTTCGGAATTCGCATGGTTATGTCGGACTACTTTCGAACGATGGACGTGCCGCTGGTGTTGGGGCGACGTACGACCACAGCTGACGATGAAAAATCCCCGCCTGTCGCTGTCATCTCCCAAGAAGCAGCGCGGCTGCTATTTCCGGGGCAAAACCCGATCGGCCGACGCTTCCAGTTTGCGCGACTCGACTGGCTAGTTATCGGCGTAGTTGGAGACGTAAAGTCTTATCTCGACCAGCCAACGGAGCCCAACGTATACATTCCGCTCGCTCAAACATCTTATCCAGTACTGAAACTCGTTTCCATTTGGTTTCCTGAATATGTTGTTGTCCGCACCTCATCCGATCCGCTGACCCTTAGCCACACTATCGAGCAGCAACTTCAGGCAATTGACCCTTCCATCGGGATAGGCCAAATACGCACTATGGAGCAGGTGCGTTCCGCCTCGGTGGCCATGCGCCAGTTCAATATGACATTGCTCAGCTTATTCGCAGCGCTCGCGCTGGTGCTGGCGACCATTGGAATTTATGGTGTGATTGCTTATACCGTCACGCAGCGCACACATGAAATTGGCGTTCGCATTGCGCTCGGCGCCGAACGAGGCGATGTCATGCGACTCTTGTTGGCGCAGGGGATGTTTCTGGCCGGTTTCGGTATCGGAATGGGAATTGCCGGGGCGCTCGCACTCACGCGATTGCTAGAAGGCTACTTATATCGGGTACAACCAACTGATCCCGTTGCGCTCGGTTCGACAGCTCTGCTTCTGGGAACGGTTGCCATGCTGGCAAGCTACATCCCGGCGCGCCGGGCGGCGAAGGTGGATCCGATCGTGGCGCTGAGATATGAGTGAGGAACAATCATGACCGGCCTCATACAAGACCTTCGCTACGCGCTGCGCCAGTTGCGCAAGAACCCCGGATTCACCGCGGTTGCGGTGATCACGCTGGCGCTCGGCATCGGCGCGAACACCGCCATCTTCAGCGTGAATAACGCGGTAATCTTTCGCGCGCTTCCTGCCGAAGATCCACAGCACCTTGTCATATTTAGCTGGGCAGCACGTCACAAGCCGAAAATCGAGGACCAAGACACCTACGGGGATTGCGCTTCAGACTGCTCGTTTTCAGTGCCTTTCTTCAGGAGAGTACATAAACAGGCCAATGTGTTTTCGGACTTGGCTGCATTTGCAGGTCCGCTCACGGTCAACTTGAGCGGGAACGGTCCGGCAAGCCTGTCGCGTGGAGAATTTGTGTCCGGTGATTTCTTTGCCACGGTCGGTCTGGGGACGGTTCTAGGTCGTCCGATCACCCCCGCAGACGATTCGCCCTCCGCTCCACCAGCCGTCGTCTTGAACTACCGCTATTGGCAACGGGCTTTCGGCGCGGACCGTTCTTCACTTGGCCGCACCGTACGAATCAACAACGTAGAAGCGACGATCGTGGGGGTAGCCAGCGACGACTTTTCGAGCCTGACACCCGGTAAGACGCAGGATTTCTTCATGCCTCTTTCCCTTTCGGGTCGGGTTCGGGACGAATGGTGGGGGGAAAAGGACAGACTTTCCGACGCCGGCATCTGGTGGGTCGTCATGGTCGGCAGGCTAAAAGCAGGTTCCTCCATCGGCCATGCGCAGGCGGAGGTTGCCACGATTTTTCGCAATGAAATGCTACACGGTGGCAAGCCGTTTTTCGAAGCGGCTGATGCGCCGGTAATCCAGCTTTCCCCGGCAAGAGAAGGCCTCAATGGCCAGACGAATTCCCTCAAGCCGATGTTGAAACTCATTACGTCGGCGGTCGGTCTTATTCTACTCATCGCGTGCGCCAACGTTGCGGGGCTGATCGTGGCGCGTTCGGCGAAGCGGCAGAGAGAGTTCGCCATGCGTCAGGCCTTGGGAGCCCGTCGCGGCCGCCTCGCTCGCCAGTTGCTCACCGAAAGCATCCTGCTCTCCGGGGCTGGGGGCGCCCTTGGCGTTATCGTTGCGGCCTGGGGCGTCAACTGGCTCACCAAACTGATGGCCAGCGGCTCCGGTGATCCATTTCCATTTACTATCGTGCCCGATTGGCGCGTGCTCGCGTTCACCGTGGCCGTGACATTGGCAACAGGAATTCTCGCCGGTCTCGCGCCCAGTTTGCGGAGCGCTCGCGTTGATCTCACCCTGAAGCTGCGTGAAAACGCTCCCTCTACCTCAAGTGACGCAAGCTTTCACGGTCGGCGATTCCGGATCGGCGACGTCCTGGTCATCGCGCAGGTCGCTCTCTCGACGGTGGTGCTGGTCGGCGCAGGATTACTGGTTCGAACCCTGCACAACCTGCAATCGCTGAATCCCGGGTTCGACGCGCAAAACATTCTTCTCTTCGGCATTGATCCAACCATGGCCGGCTATAAGGATCTTCAGACCGTGCAGCTTTATCGCGACCTGCAACAGCGTTTGGCCGCACTGCCGGGCGTGATCTCAGTGAGTTATTCCGAGGAGGCGTTGGTTAGTGGAAGCGTGTCCGGCACCCATCTGCATCTCGATGGCGCGCCTGCGAAATCGAACATCCACACTGACATTCTTCCCATCGGTTCGGATTTCTTTTCCACCATGCATATTCCGATTCTTGCCGGACGGGCATTCACGGCGGCAGATTTCGCTTCTGCCGACGCGACGAATGCTGCGACCAGCGCCGCCGAAGAAAAAGGCCATCAAGCTCCCGCCATGCCCTCTCGTCCAACGGGACTGAGCGTCGCGCAAACCAAAGAGGTTCAACCCGCGCCTGTGCCGGTGATCATCAATGCTTTGTTTGCGCGAAAATTCTTTCCGAATCAAAACCCCCTCGGCAAACACATCGGCGAAGCTCAGGGCGATGAGCCGCCGACCGGGCCTGAGCCTGGCTATCTCGTCGTTGGCATCGCCCGAGACACAAAATACCGAAATCTGAGGCATGAACTTCTGCCCACGATGTTTCTGCCTCTTGTCGGCAACAGCGCGCATTTCGAATTGCGCACCGCAGGGGACCCCAACGCGCTTGCTCAAACGGTGCGCGGCATCGTTGCATCGGTGGATAAGAATCTGCCTCTCTTCGACGTCCTCTCGCAAAGCGAACAGATTCGGCAAGTTCTCCATCGCGAGCGCTTGATGTCGGACTTGTACAGTTTCTTTGCGCTGCTTGCGCTGGTGCTGGCCTGCATCGGGCTATATGGTCTACTGTCTTTCGACGTGGCGCAGCGCACCCGCGAACTGGGCATCCGCATGGCGCTTGGCGCACAACGACGCCTGTTGATGCGCATGGTCGTGCGGCAAGGAATTCTTCTGATCGTCATCGGCACCGCCATCGGCATTGCAGGAGCCATGGGCGTAACGCGCTTTATGTCCAGCATGCTCTACGGTGTGCGCGACTACGACGCCACGACTTTCGCTTGCATCGTCGCGTTGCTGACGGCGGTTGGACTCATAGCCTGTTACATCCCGGCCCGCCGCGCAACGCAAGTCGATCCCATGGTGGCGCTGCGATACGAGTAATCGCGCACCAGCATGATTCTCCATGCAGGTTCGGTCCATTCTGCAGATTCGATATCTTAGCGGTAGATGCCCAGATTAGTTCGCGGGTTCCCAGTCCTGGGGCAACATATCGAATGCGAGCGTGTCGCGATAGGCGAACTGATTGCCTTCCAGTACTGCCACGGGCGTTAACATATGCCAGATGCGATCATCGTCGAAGATGTAACACTCACCCACCTCGCGCATTGTAAAGCGATCGATTTCGCGTTTGTCATTGTCCGTTATGATGACTTCGCCACCCTGAGCCCCGCACCGGCCCAGTAGATGCGTAGCAATATACTTTTCACCGTCCTTATGTAAGCCCGGTGGACTTGTATCGCAGGGCCGACGTGGCGTAGCTGTGAACCGGATTACATGCAGGTTCACTAAATACCTCGTGCCCAGTTCCGAGAGCGGCAGGTATCGCAGGTGATAAGCAATCATTTTGCGAACGCCCACCGCACTCGCGATCGCCAGGGGCAGTGCAGCGTACTCTCGCGGCTGGCCGCCGAGTGTGGTGTTGTATTTTTTTAGCTGTACGTAAGGCGTACTCTCCTCGATCGGCCAGACTTTCACACCGCCCTCAACAATTTCCGCGCCGAGACGATTTAACGAACGATACCTGTCGCCCCCGCCGTAGTACTTGTCTCTTGGGATCGACCAAGCGGCGTGGGCCAACGTTTCCAGTGTGTGCGCTACGTCAACGTCAATTCTGAGAGGCTGACGACTAAACCCTCGTTCGACGAGGTCGTTCCTCGACGTGACATTTGTTTCCATCGGAATAAAGCTATCTTGATTCATGAATCGGGCTCCGCTAGGGCTGCGCAAGCAATACGCCTCCGATTCTAACAAGCGGCGGAAGGTCGTTGATCCAGATGGCCGTAGTTGGTTTTGCTCCGCGTTGCAAACTAGGACTAATTGCGACGGAGCGTACCGCCCACGTCCTCGACGCGAACGATTGCTTCTTTTGGCCGTGTGTTCAAAGCTGGATAAGGCCTGACTCGACCCTCGATGATCCAGTGACAAACGCTCGGATATGAAGTGAATCGAAAGAAGCTGAAGTTTGAGGGAGAAGGCCTTCCATGAGAAGGCCGGTCGGAGTCAAGTGGACTTTTCTTTCATTCGTTGGAACAACATTTTCTCCCGCCGAGTTAGCCACTGTCGCCATGCTTCCATCCGCACTCTCGAGGAGCGATTCGTTCGCTCGGTGCAGGTTGGGCGTAGTGTCTTCGCACTCGTTCGCACACGCTGTTCCAACTGTACCGTGCCCGTTTCATCCAACACACAGTACCAACTGTTGCGATCTCCCAGATCCAATCCGATGGTCAGTTTCTATTGTGAAATATTCCTGCTCTCGATCGTCGCTGCGGTGCTAACCTTCTTCATTGCCGGTCTCCTTTATCTCTTGTGCCTTGAGCACGTCGATAACTTGGGAGCGTACCGCATCCCGTCCGGAGACCGGCCTTCTCATCTCATCTGTTTACAACACCCATTTCTTAGGACCACCGGAATCTGTGAACAATTAACGTCGCTGCCCCGTATCGTGAATAGACTGGCACTCCGGTCGCGGGATTCATATGACGTTATGCTCGAAAATTTGCAGATTCTTGGTGGTCGCTTCAATCTGCCTGCAGTGTCAAACCGTTGTTGCTGTTACCTCTGCAAGTGATTCTGCAAAAGCTCCGACGCTCGCGGGTCTTCCTCAAGTAACGGGTCCGTCTGCTGTCGGGAAGGTGACAGTACATTGGACTGATGAATCACGCATCGAGCCTCTGTCACCCGACCGCGGGCCGCGTGAGTTAATGGTGGACATCTGGTATCCCGCCGAAGCAGCCGTCGCGGCTCCTGCTAACTATCTAGACGCGGCAGCGTATGAGAGGGCAATGGGTACAGATGGCTTCAAGAACTTTTTCCGCGAGGCATCCGAAGCGATAAGGCAGGGGATAAAAACCGACGCGCTTGCCTCCGCACCTTATGCCCGCTCCGCAAGACAAAGCCCTGTACTGATCTTCTCGCCCGGTGGCGGAATGATTCGAGAGGTCTATTCTGCGCAATTTGAAGACCTCGCTAGCCACGGTTATGTCGTAGCTGCGATCTCACACCCTTATGACGCCGTGGTAACCCTCTTCCCTGATGGCAGACAGATCGCTTACTCAGACAAACGCTGGCCCACGACGCCATCGGTAGAAGGCGAAGCGAACCTCAACCAACTGGAATGGCATGCCAACGACATTCGATTTGTCTTGGACGAGTTGACTCGTGCGAATTTAGCTGGCCCTCGAGCGCTACCTTTTGCTGGCCACCTTGACCTGAATCATGTAGGGGCGTTTGGCCACTCGATTGGCGGGATGGCGGCGGCGCACGCGTGCCAACTCGACCGGCGTTTCAAGGCGTGCCTGAACGAAGACGGCGTAGTGGCAAAGAGGCCACTGTTTCTGGATGATCGTGGGTGGGGCATGGACCAAGCGTTCATGCTCATCCTGCACGACCCGCCAACTCGCCCACTGACTGACGAGCAAGTCGCCCAGATGAAAATGTCGCGTGAACGCGTCGAGGCGCTCGTCAGAAGGCTGGATGCGGATGAGGAAGCGGCGTTGCGAAATACGGGAAGAGGAGGCTATCGCATAAGATTGCGAAACGAGAACGTCGGGCACATGGACTTTACCGATTTGCCTTTGCTCGGAGCGCACGACCGTTCCGATGCTGAAAAACGCACTTCGATCCTCGGGACGGTTAGGAGCTACGTTCTAGCTTTCTTCGACCAATACCTTAGAGGAACGACTTCGGAGCTGCTCAATGCGACGGCTTCGACGAATGAGCTCGTTGACTCGATACAAAGATTCGAGCCAGCCAAGTTTCCATGCCCAAAGCAGTGACCCTCGCCTACGCACAAGGGCAACAGTGCGATCAACTGTTGCAAAATCCTGATTTCACTCAGATTCCGCGGGGCGGCACTTGTGCTCCCTGACGTGCTGGCGCAGAGCTCCCACGGCGCGCTCCTTCTCGCCAACTGTGAGCTCTAATTCTTTATCGAGGTGCTTGTACTGTTCGGACTTATCCGAGCGGAATAGTTCAAGCAGAAGCGTCGTGACTTGTGCGAGATTTCCGA
>Ga0335074_10013457_pt1 | contig 11501 bp, 6 predicted proteins | sample Lox_Sample_23_FD_206715 | JGI IMG/M metagenome (GOLD analysis project Ga0335074, IMG submission 206715) | Soil microbial communities from Loxahatchee National Wildlife Refuge, Florida, United States - Lox_Sample_2.3 | ecosystem: Environmental > Terrestrial > Soil > Wetlands | place: USA: Florida...
CTGCCACATAGCACACCGGTAACGTAGGGCTAACCAAGCACGCATCCGACCAGGATTGGCCTGCATAAAATCACTCGAAACAGAGGGAGATTCGGATTACCATGTCCGCTATTGGGGCCTGGTGTTCCGGACGCGGCCTGACAGGCTCACTACTGGCGACGAACAGCCAGGGGACTTAACCAGGCCACGGGGTTGAACCGGCCCACATGTTTCCACTCTTGTCCGCGGCCAGGGCCAGGATCACCGTATTGGTGAGCCCTTGTGCGCGCGTCAGATTTCGAAACGGAGGCTCGCCGTTGGCGGGAAGCACGCTGATTCCCGAGTCAGTTCCGATCCAACCCGCACAACGAAGGATTACCGCGCGGAGAGCTGCTCAGGTTGGCCGAAGCTCCGGATGGAGCGATCTGTTTCACGAAAGGCCCGGATCCCGCGGTCGGCTTCGCGCGGTGTGTTTCACAGGACGCTATCGGCCGCACTCTGGACTACATGTCCGTTCTCATGAATAGCTGATCGCACGAGTTGTCGTGTGGGCGACTGGTGCCGTGCACACCGAATATCTTCCGCTCAATTAGATACCTCAGGAATATGGCTTTGAACCAGTGGGCGGGGTTCGAGTCCCCCCCGGCGCGCCAACGTTTTCGAGCGAGCTACTCCTCCATTCCATCTATGCCGAAGGCAGTCTCTTGCAGGCGCGGATGCAGGGCTGGCAGCAGTTTTCGCGGCGTTGTTCCGGGAACACCCCCATACTGCAAGCGTTCAGTTGCAAAAGCGTTTCGATTTCCGCCGCGCGGGCGAGCTGTGCCCATTCATGAATCACGTAGGGACGGGTAAGTCCTGTGCCGCGCCCGCGACTTGGCGCAAATCCCGTTGTAACGGCTGTGGCGCGGGACGGGCGCCAGATTACAAAGCCGGATCACGGTGTGAATCGGATTACTATTGACTGTCCGATCTCAAAAGGAGCTTCCAGTCTGAAATGAATGTCCTCATCATCGGAAGGGGTGTGGTTGGCACAATCTACGGATTCGTGTTATCGAAAGCGGGCATCCATGTCACCCATGTCGTGCGAAAAGAGAGGCTTCCTGTCACTGACACTCTGGACCTATTGGACCTGCGGACTGGGTATCCCAAACACAGTCGGGTTACCTATGCTCCGAAGACCGTTCGGGAGATCAGCCGCGCCGGCGATTTCGACCTCGTGATTGTCGCGACCAAACACTACCAGGCCGTTCAGGCTATTCAGCAGTACCTGCCCGATGCGCCTCGCGCCACCATTCTCTTGTTCACTGCCAATTGGGATGGCACGGAGAACATTGACCGAATTCTGCCAAGATCTTCCGCCCTTTGGGGTTATGCCAAAGCCACGGGCGGTGTCGATGCGCAGGGCATCCTGGTTGCAACCGTAGACCCGGCCGTGCGCCTGGGAATGCTGAAGGGTTCTGATCCGGACAGGTTCAAAGCCGTAGCGGAATTGTTTCAGCGCGCTGGTTTCACCTTGGACGTAAAGCCAAACATCATCGAATGGCTGTGGGTACACCACGCCATCAACGCGGGCGGAATAGGAGTCTGTCTTTGGGCGGGAGGTATCGCAGAAGCCACGCGGAGCCCCAAGACCTTGAGGTTGGGGGTGTGGGCCGTGCGGGAGGCACTGGCCGTGGTGGCAGCCCGCGGCATCAATCCGGAAAAATATCCCGAAGCGCGACAAATTTTGCATATGCCTGCTTGGCTGGCGGCCCTAGCCGGCGCTTATGGCATTCGCTTCACGGAAAAGGGGCAGCGCCTTCTGAGGGCCAGTCACTTCGCCAAAAGCGCGGAGGAGATGAAACGGTTTTACTTCGATGTGCTCCACACAGGAGAAATGCTGGGCGTGGCCATGCCGCACCTGGCGGCGCTTCGTGAAGGGATTGAGTCATATCCGGCGAACCATGGGAAAGTATAGCTGGCTGCTAGCGCCGCCTCCCGGTGAACCCGGACGAAACAACTTGTGCCTTGGCACCGTGGCGGACGAGGGCCCGTCCCACCCTGACCTGGCGCACGGCGGCGTGCGAGGGCTCGCCGCGCGCGATACGCTGCCCACCCACGATCAAGCGATGACGTGCGCGGCCGGAGCGAATCTGTCCGTCGCCGCCACAAGAGCGCGACTGTTCGGGGGTTCGAAAGCGCTATGGCCGCTGTCAGGAGTAATGATGAGGTCGGCCTCGGGCCACGCACGGTGCAGCGCCCACGCGCTTTCCATGGGGCAGACGACATCGTAACGCCCCTGCACAATCACTCCGGGGATGTGGCGGATGCGCGAAACATTGCGCAACAACAGGTCGTCGGTTTCGAAAAAAGCCTTGTGGAAGAAGTAGTGAACCTCAATGCGCGCAAAGGCCAGAGCGAATTCATCCGCTTCGTAGTGGCCGGTGAAATCCGGGTCGGGCAGGAGCTTGGAGGTGGCTCCCTCCCAGCCGCTCCAGATCTTCGCCGCCGCGAGTCGCACGGCCGGATCTTCGTTGGTAAGGCGCCGATAATAGGCGGAGAGCAGATCGCCGCGCTCAGCCTCGGGGATATGGTTCAAATACGGCTCCCACGCGTCAGGATAGAGGACCGAGGCGCCGCGTTGGTAGAACCAGTCAATTTCCTGCTTGCGGAGGAGGAAGATGCCACGCAGGACAAGTTCGGTGACACGCTCGGGATACGTTTGGGAATAGGCAAGGGCCAGGGTGGAACCCCACGATCCGCCGAACACCTGCCAGCGCTCAATGCCCAGGCGCTCGCGGACCTTCTCGATGTCGGCGACGAGGTCCCAGGTGGTGTTAGCTTCGAGAGACGCGTAGGGCGTGCTCTTGCCGCAGCCACGCTGGTCGAAGTTCACGATGCGGTATTTTTCGGGATGGAAGAAGCGGCGCTGTTTGGGATCGGAACCGCCGCCGGGACCGCCGTGCAAAAAGATCACCGGCTTGCCGGACGGGTTGCCACTTTCCTCGAAGTAGATCTCGTGGATGGGTGAGACCTGGAGCCGGCCGGTGTTGTAGGGCTCGATAGGCGGGTAGAGCCAGGTGACGGGATCCTTCATGGTGGATACGGGCTGGAACTCCTTGATCATCGCTTGCAATATACCTTTCTGTCTCCGGCACGAGCCATGCTGGACCGGATGACTCGACACGTCGAATGATCATGATAGCGACTGGCACGCTGCCATGCGCACTACGCCGTTCGGCCCGCTCGGCCATCGTTCCGGCGCCGGCCATCACTCGCGACTCATCGCATGCCCATGGCGCGATACAATTCCGCGCTGCGGTAAACGACGCCATCTTTGATCACCAGCTCGGGGTTGCGAATATCGGAGATGTGGCGCAGCGACTTCGCATCGATCAGCACCAGATCCGCTAATTTGCCGGGGGCGATGGAGCCGCGCTCGGCGTCGGCTCTGGCTACGCGGGCGGCGCCGATGGTGGCCATCTGTAGAACTTTTTCCGGCGGAATACCGGCTTTCACCCACAGCTCCAGTTCACGATGGAACATCAAGCCGTTGCTTTCATCGGTGCCGATGACTAGCGGAACACCGGCGCGATAGAGCTTCGCGGTCATATTCAGGAAGGCCTGGAAGGAAGCGCGATAAGTGGCGTCGAGCGGGCCGGGGGCGGAGAGGCCGCCCTGGATCGCTTCGCGCCTCTCCGCGAGCGGGAGACGGTCAAAAACCGGGGCCAGACCGGGGCTGGGGATTCCAGGGCGGGCCACATATTGGCTCTCGAATACACCCAGGGTGGGGTCCACTACAATGTGCTTCTCGCGCAGCTTTTCGATGAAATGGGCGACTTCCGGCGAGTTCAGATCGATGGCGGCGGCACGTTCCGCGGGGATGGTCAGGCGGGCGCGGGTGTTGGTTTGGGCCGCTACGTCCGGCATGAAATTCAGGAAAACGAAATTGATGTGCTGCATCTCGTCGACGCCGGCATTGATGAACTGGTCCGCGATCATGCCGGCGGGTACGTGGCCGCTCACCCGCATGCCCTTCCGATGGGCCACGCGCACAATGAAGGGCACCAACTCGGGTTTTACGGAACTGTAAATCTTGATTTGGATATAGCCGGCGGCGGCGTAGCGCTCAATGAGGGCGCGGGCTTCCGATTCGGTATCGGCGAGCATATTGGTCGGGCTGGTGTAAGGGCCGCGGCCATCGATGATGCCGGCGAGCACGACGCGCGGGCCGATGGTTTCATTGGCATCCATCTGGCGCTTGAGGCGGAGCAGGGCATCCATGTCGTTTCCGAGATCGCGGACGGTGGTGACGCCGCTGGCGATATCGAGGGGACCCTGCCAGGCTTGAAAATGTGCGTGCATGTCGAATAAACCGGGCAGGAGGATCTTGCCGGCGCCGTCAATGATCTCGGCGCCATCCGGGGCGGAGGCCTGGATGCGGTCGCCCACGATGGCGATGGTCTGATCCTGGCGCAGGGTGGCGGATTCGGCATCGAAGACTTGCACGTGGCGGATGAGAAGGCCGTTGGCGGGATGATGGGCGAGGCGGGCCGCCAGGCTGCGATAGCGGGCTGCGTGGGCGTCGCGCGCGGCCGCTTCCAGCTTGGGGTAAGCTGCTTCGGAGCCTTCGCGAACCAGGTTCTCGGCGGCGAACAGTTCGTTATCGGCGTCCAGCCAGACGAAACTGGGAGAGAAACCCAAGCCAGTGATTTGAAACAGCGTAACGCGGCGGGCGCCGATTTCGAGCGAGGGGCCGCGCTCGAGAGTGGCTTGGCCAGCGGGAAGGAGCGGCATGCTGTGGAGACCGGCGCGAAGCATATAACGCACCAGCCAGGCGATCTCGGAGGGCGGACCGGCGGCCGTGACGTACCAGCCGCGAGTGGGCGATTCGCCCTGCTCGGCGGTGTTTTTCCAGCGCGAGACGCCGTCGGAAAACGCGAAGTGTTCGTCGACCGCGGACTTGTTGTAATCCACGCCGGAGAGATCGATGGCGAGGGGCAGCCCGGCGGCATCAAAACGATAGCGGCCGTGGATTTCGGGACCGCGTCCCCGATCGTTGTAGGAATAGGAAATCCCGGTGGCGGCGGGCGTGGTGGTCGATTGCTCGTGTCCGGCAACCCGCCCGGCTACTACGACGGTGTACGTCTGGGCCTGCAGCGCGGTTGAAACGGCGGCCGCCAGCAGACGATTGAGCTTAAGCATTTTTCTATTATTGCTGTGTTAGACTCGCATCCAGTGACTAACAGACGGCAGTTTCTGAGAGCAGCCGCCATAGCCGGCGCGCCCTTCTTCAATCGGAACCGGTACCGGCTTTTCGCGCAATCCGCGGCGGAGTACTCGGAGCGCGCGGTGCGCCTGGTGCGGGAATCGCTGGTGATCGACATGCTGAACCAGTTTCTTTACCGGCGGGATCAGGCGGCGAAGCTGAAGGCCTGGCTTTCGCACCCCGGCGCATTTACCGCGGCGGATTTCGCGCGCTTCAAAGACTCGGGCATAAACGCCATCAATTTCGGCGACGCCGCCGATACGTTTGAGGACGGCATCCGGCTGTTTGCGGATTGGAACAGCTTCCTGGCGGAATACCCGGACTGGCTGCTGCGCATTGGCTGCGCGGCGGATTTCACGAAAGCGAAGGAATCCGGGCGCTACGGCATCCTGCTGGGATTGCAGAATGCCACACACTTCCGGCGGCCGGAGGATGTAGACGTGTTTTACGGGCTGGGGCAGAGGGTCTCGCAACTCACTTACAACTTCCGCAACCTGGTGGGAAACGGCGCATTTGAGCCGCACGATGACGGCATCAGCGAGTTCGGCGCGAAGATCGTGGAGCGCATGAACCGGGTGCGGATGGCGGTCGATTGCGGCCATGCGGGGGACCGCACGACGCTGGACGCGTTTCAAATCTCGCAGCGGCCGGTGATTGTTTCGCACGGGAACTGCCGCGCGCTCAACCCGGGGCATCCGCGCTGCCTGCCGGACGATGCCATACGGGCGCTGGCTAAACAGGGCGGTGTGATGGGGATCAACTTCATCAGCTTCATGGTGAAAGACCACGAGCCGGTGACGGTGGATGACGTGGTGGATCATTTCGATCATGTGGGGAAGCTGGTGGGGATCGAGCATGCGGGAATTGGGAGCGACCTGGGACTGGAGAGCAACGACCTGGGCGATCCGAAGGTGCTGGCGGAGATGCTGGCGTCCGCCGACAAGCGGTATCGTGTTCATCGCCGCGAGGCTGTAGCGGGCTTGGATCATCAGAAACGGGTGTTCGATCTTACCGACGCTTTGATCCGGCGCAAGTACACGGACGAGAATATCCGGTTGATTTTAGGGGAAAACTGGCGGCGGGTATTGACGGAAGTTTGGGGCGGGTAGCGCCCCAATGTCCTCCCGCATCCGGTACCTGGCGGACCGGCTGTAACGAAAAATGGGGCTATGTCCTGACTGATAGCTTCAGCTTCTCGCGGTCCCACACGACTCGCCTTCCACCTTGCCGGTACGATGTATTTGCCATGTGGCAGGCCACCGCGGTGCCGCAGCCAAACTCGACATTCTCCCGCGGCTGTTGGCGGCTTCGTACGCACTCAAACAGATTCTTAAAGTGGTCCTCCGTGCCTTCTCGCTGCTGTGTGAATGCCACCGGCTCGCGCTTGGGTTGCTGCCTCGCCGTGCCTATGTCCGCCAGCGGATCGTTCTTGTGCTCGGCGATGAAGCGATCCTTGGTGTCTTTCGGCCAACTTTCCAGTGGGTACTCGTAATCCTCCACGGGATTATAGGGCAACAGCCTGGCGCCTTCTTCCGTAAGTTCGATGGTGCCCTTGTCTCCCATGAAGCGAACGATCTCACCGCCTTCCCAATTGGAGACCAGGTTGGCGCTCACCTGCACCTGGAACTTGCCGTAGTCGTACAGCGTATTGTGAATGTCCGGCACATCCCGATCGCCTTCCCATTTGTAGATGCCGCCATTCGCCACGGCGTTCAACGGATATTGCACACCCATGACGTAATGCACGCGGGAGAGGAGATGCACATACTCGTCTCCGGCGATGCCCGTGCCATAGTCCCACCAGTTGCGGAACTGGAAGAAGCGCCGCGCGTCAAATGGGCGCTTAGGGGCATTGCCCAGGAAGCGCTCCCAATCGATGGTCTCGGGCGATGCATCGGGCGGAACCGGATAGCGCCAGGCGCCGATAGCATTGGGCCGATAGATGGAGCACTGCACCATGAACACGTGTCCGATCTCGCCGGCATCGAACCACTGCTTGCCCTTCTGAGTAGATTCCATACTCAAGCTTTGGCTTCCAACCTGGACAAGGCGTCCCGTTTCCCGCGCGGCGCGCACCATGTCCAGCGCTTCCGGAATGGTGTGTGACATGGGTTTCTCGCAGTACACGTCTTTGCCGGCCTGCATGGCGGCGATGGCTACGGGCGCGTGCCAGTGGTCGGATGTGGCCACGATTACGGCGTCGATATCGTTTCGGCCGATCACCTCACGGTAGTCGCGCGTAGTGGGGGTGTTCGGCTGGATCTCCTGGGCGCGGCGCAAGTGGCCGTCGTAAAGATCGCACACGACCACGATTTTGCCCCCGGCATTAAGGGCGGCCTGCATCAACTCAAGGCCGCGAATACCGGCGCCCACGATTCCCAGCCGTACGGCATCCCCGGCCGGCTCCGAGGCGTTCTGCGCTCTCGCAGAAAGGGCCAGGCCGGTGGCGCCGGCTATCGAGGTTGCCAGGAAAGCGCGACGAGTTTCCTTTTCGGATGACATAGGTACTCCTTTCGAAGAGCTATAGTATCGGCTCTTGAGGGCGCGAGCAAGGGCCTCCGCTCCGGTCGAGACGCTAATTTCCTCGAACATCCACCGTCCTATATCTATGCGGACCGGAATTCGAGCGCTGCGGCGCGATCTGGTTTACTCGATTCGGATATTGGCGCAACGGCCCGGGTTCACGGCCGCCGCGGTCGCCGTACTGGCGCTGGGAATCGGCGCGAATACCGCGATCTTCAGTTTGCTGAACGCATTCGTGTGGAAGCCGCTGGTCTTGCGGAATCCGCGGGAACTGGCTCAGGTCTTCAGCCACGACACCAAGAAGCCGGACTCCTACCGCGCATTTTCGTACCCGAATTACGCCAGCCTACGCGTAGCTAGCGGCGGCATTTTCTCCAGCCTGGCGGCGCACAGCATCACCGTGGTTGGGGTGACACAGGGCGATACCACCCGGCGAATCATGGCTGAAGTGGTTTCCAGCAACTTCTTCGATACTTTGGGCGCGCCAGTGTGGCGCGGGCGGGCGTTCACCGCCGACGAGGAGCGGCCGGGCAGCACTGTTCCGGTGGCCATCGCCAGCTATTCGTTCTGGAAACGCAACGGCGCGCCCGCGGACTTGCTGGGCAGGACACTGCGCGTCAACGGCCTGCTGGTTACCGTGGTGGGAATTACGGAGCAAGGCTTCAACGGCACCATGGCGCTGTTGAGCCCGGAGCTCTACCTGCCTCTGGGCATGTACGAACACATGACAGGGGATTTCGGCGGCGCCGTCCGCCCGCTCGCCGCGCGCGACAATCATTGCCTGATTCTGGTAGCCCGGTTGCGGCCCGGCCTGGCGCCCCAAGCGGTGGATAATCGGCTGGCCGCCATCGCCGCCGGCATGCAGCGGGCGTACCCCGCGGAGAACCGGAACCAGGCCGTGAGCGTTCATCCGCTTTCCCGGCTCAGCATCAGTACGGAACCGCAAAACGATAGCGGCGTCTTCATTCCGGCCTCACTGATGCTCTGCATGTCCGGCGTGGTGCTGCTGATCGCGGCGCTGAATGTTGCGAATATGATGCTGGCGCGGGGCACGGCGCGGCGCAAGGAGATCGCCATCCGGCTGGCGCTGGGCGCCGGGCGCCGGGCGATTGGGCAACAACTGTTCCTCGAGAGCTTTGTGCTCGCCGCCATGGGCGGAGCAGTGGGCTTGTTCCTTTCCTTTGGCGGGACAACTTTGTTTGTCAGCTCAATGTCGCGGCTGGTGCCTTTCGACCTGGTCATCCCGACCAGTCCGGACGTGCGGGTGCTGGCCGCTACGCTGGGGTTCTGTCTGGCCAGCACCTTGCTCTTCGGACTCTTCCCGGCGTGGAATCTCTCGCGTCCCAGCCTGGTGTCGGACCTGCGCAGCGGCGATAACGCCGCCTCTTCCGCCGGCAGAGCACGGCTGTTCTCTCCCCGCAATCTGTTGGTCATCGCGCAGGTGTCGCTCTCGCTGGCGCTGCTCACCGCGGCGGGGCTTTTCATCCGCAGTTCCGCGCGCATGACCGGTGTGAACCCCGGTTTCCGCATGGAAAATCGTGTGGTGGCGGAGTTCGATGCCGGCCTGGCGGGCTATAGCGAAGCGCGCGGCCGGCAGGTGTACGCGGCGCTGCTCGATCGTTTGAGCGCAATGCCCGGAGTGGACTCGGCCGGGCTCGCCGCTACGGTGCCATTCGGCATGGTGTCGCTGGGGAAGAACGTACAGCCCGCCGGCGCCACACCGTCGAAACCGCAGGATCTCAACTTCAATATTGTCAGCGGCGATTATTTCCAGACGCTGGGAATCCCACTGCTTCGCGGGCGCACTTTCGAGGCCGCCGACACGCCGGCGAAGACGCATCCCGTGGCCATCCTCGATAGGTTGGCGGCGCAGCGCCTATGGCCGGGTGGCGATGCGGTCGGCAAGCACATCCACGTGCTCGGCGAGGGCGCCGGCGACCTGCCGGATGTCGAAGTGGTGGGCATTGTGGGCGATGTGCGGGAGCACATTGTCGGGGGTGCCATAGGCAAAGTCTCGGGAGGGGAGGGGGACGCGAGCGGCCAGCCACACCTCTATGTGCCGTTTGGGCAGGACTACATGGCCGACATGCACATTCACCTGCGAACGACGCCGATGGATGCCGATGCGGCGGGACGATTCCTCGCCGCCGTGCGGCAGCAGATTCGAGCCGTCGACAACGGGCTGCCGGTGCTCGGAGTGGAAAGCCTGCGGTCGCACGTGGAGGCCAGTACGGACTACTGGCTGATGCAGACCGGGACGCAAATGTTCTCGCTGTTCGGGGGCATCGCGTTGCTGCTGGCGGTGATCGGGCTGTATGGCGTGCGCGCGTACAGTGTGGCGCGCCGTACCCGCGAGATCGGGATCCGCATGGCTCTGGGCGCGAGCGCCGCCGAGACGCAGACGATGGTCTTGCGGGAAGGCGTTCAACTGATGGCGGTAGGCGCGGCGATCGGGCTGGTGCTGTCTTATCTATTAGGAACCGTGCTCGCCGGGTTGCTTTTCCGGGTAAAGGCCACGGATCCGCTGGTGTTCTCCGCGGCGGTGCTGCTGCTGTGCGTGTTTTCGTTACTGGCGTGCTATGTCCCCGCGCGCAGGGCGGCCCGCGTTGATCCGATGGTGGCGCTGCGCTGGGAATAGGCTGTCTTTGGTAGCCAAGACCACGTCGAGGCCTCGGGCGCCTTGGCGGAGGCGCTTACAGGCTGTACCCGGGAGGCGGTTTGAACCCGCCGATTTCGGCGCTCAGAAGAGATGCGAATTCGATGGGCGTGGCATCCTCCCAGAAGGGGCCCATGATCTGGATTCCGGCTGGCAAACCGGATGCGGTTAGACCGATAGGGGCGACCGTTGCCGGGCAACCGGTGAGGGTGGCGGTAACCATCCAGGGCATCAGTTGCATGTAGGGTCGTTGGCCGCCGGGAGTTTCGAGCGTTCGCGAGTTGATATCTCCGCTATGGATGTGGGGAAAGGCAACGGTGAAGCTCGCGGGCATGAGGAAGACGTCGATATTTTCGAAATAGTCTTGCCAGATGGCACGCAGCGCCAGTTGGCGGAGATGCTGGCGCTGCCAATCGGCAAAAGAGGCGCGCACGCCCGCGGCATACGGGTTCGCGGTCATCTGCTGGTAGCGCCGGCGATCGGTCTCCTGATCCTGCTCACCCTCGGTCGAGAAGGTGAAGGCGGCCAGGAGAAACATGTAGTTGTCGAAAGCCTCGGCCAGGTTGTATCTGGGCGGCCAACCGGGATGCAATTGTGCGCTTTTGGCCTCGAGCGCCGATATGACGCGCTCGAGCAAGGGCCGCACGTCCGAAGTGGGGGGCGCCATGGGGCTATCGAGGACATAGCCAACCCGAAATTCTTTCAGAGCGTGCCGGCGGGGCGGCGGTAATCTCCAGGACCAGGCCTGGCGCTCGTATCCCTGGGGCCCGCCGAGCACTTTGAGAGCGGCCATCAGATCGGGCGCGCTACGTGCCATGGGGCCGGCCACTGCGAGGCCGGTGGAGAAACCGCTCGGACTGGGCGCGCCGCCGGGCGCTTGGCCCCTCAGACTGACCAGATCTAAAGTGGGCTTGTGAGAATAGATGCCGCAAAAGCTTGCCGGAATACGGAGGGAGCCGCCAATGTCGCTGCCTACACTGAGATATGCCAGGCCGGCGGCCAAGGCTGCGGCGCTGCCGCCCGAGGAGCCTCCCGGCGTCCGGGTGAGGTCCCACGGATTGTTGGTGGTGCCATAGATCTCGTTGTAGCTTTGCC
>Ga0335074_10013459_pt1 | contig 11500 bp, 6 predicted proteins | sample Lox_Sample_23_FD_206715 | JGI IMG/M metagenome (GOLD analysis project Ga0335074, IMG submission 206715) | Soil microbial communities from Loxahatchee National Wildlife Refuge, Florida, United States - Lox_Sample_2.3 | ecosystem: Environmental > Terrestrial > Soil > Wetlands | place: USA: Florida...
ACGAGGGCATCGCGGCGTCGGCTTGATCGATGGCCTTCGTCACCGCAGTCTGCAGCTTGTCGTCCTCGACCACGACGAACTCGATGCTCATCGAGGTCTGGAAGCGGATCTCATCGAGCGCGTGCAGGTTGGTGGGGTCGGCGACCGCCAGGAATAGCCGCTTGCCGCGCTTCATGAGGGGAAGGACGCGATGCTTCTGTAACAGCTTATCGCTGACCGCGCGCACGGCCTCCATGTCGATGGCAACCGCATCGAGATCGAGAAGCGGCACGCCGAACTCATTCGAGGCCGATATGGCGATATCGCGGGCGGTGGCTAAATTCGAGGCCACCAAGTGGGTCACCAGGTTGGCCCGCTTCTCCTTCGCTCTCGCAACGGCATCCTGCATCGCCGCTTCGTCCAGAAGTCCGTCTTGCACGAGTCGCTGTGCGAGGCCGCCGAGGGCCATGCGATTGGTGCTAATGGCCGACGCTATTGCGTTGTCATTCATGGACTTAAGGAAAATCCTGAGTCTTGAAAACCTAGTGTACGAGATGCCGGGAAAGGGCAATTGTTAAATCACCCACAATGTTCTCACATCGCGGCGCCCCCCCTGCGTGATTGCGTTCCCAATATCCGTTCACTCCCTCGGATTATAGTCCGGCGTAGGGCGCTATCCGGCCAATGGCAATCCGGTAGGCCACGGTCAAGGCTAACGGACAAAGAAAGAAGCCCCTCCGGGGAGGGGCTTCTTTGGACAGCAGAACTCTGTCCAGATCGACCTTAGGCGTGACAGGTGGCCGGCAGATACTGCGCGGGGACGTTGGATCCGTCCGCTTGAGGCGCCGTCTGCGTGGCAGCAGCAGCCGAAGATTTGCCACAAACCCAGATCACGTCGTTGTTAGCGTCGAGACCCGGGCTCACGTCGAGAATCAAGCCCGCAAGCTTGGTGTTCACCGAGCCACCGTTGTAGACGATGGCGAGCTGGCCACAGGTGGTGACGTTCACGGTGGAGTACTTGCCAGCACTGGTGAGCGCTGCGGCAGCAACGCTTCCGCCACAAGCGGCACCCGCGGCAGGGGCGGCACCAGTGGTTGATACCGCGCTCGGGAAAGCGCCGTACTGGGAATAGAACTCAGAAACGGCCGTCTTCCAGCCATCTGCCAAGCTCAGGCCTTCCGTGACCTGCGCCCGGATGGTGTAGTTCTGATAGGCCGGGATTGCAATCGCGGCCAGGATGCCGATGATCGCAATGACGATCATCAACTCGATAAGGGTAAAGCCCTGTTGCACTTTCTTAAACATTTTAGCTCCTGATGTGAACACTGATGCTTCGAACGACGGCTAGTTTGCCGGTATGCATCACAAAGCAAACGCTGTGCCAACCCCGTCTGCCAGATGTAAGCGTTTGATTTTCAACGAAAAGACGCCCGTTGATTGCAGGTGACTTTACATAGGAGCGTCGTCAAGCTGCGTCGCGAATAGCGGACAACGTCACAAATGGACAAAATTTGTCACCGGCTGTGATCAATCGTCGCTGTCAAACTCCTCGTGATATCCGTCTTCTGCATTTATTTCCCAGATTTTGAGCCGGCTAACATGCGTGTTTGTGATTGAGTCAACGGCGCAGCGAGCCGAGAGCATCGAGTGATCCTGATTGTTGTATCGGTGCATGCCATTGCGCCCCACCGAGTACAGATTCGTGAACGTGTCGAGCCACTCGCGCACGACGTTAAAATTCCGGTATTCACCAAAGTAGGCGGGGTATGCCTTTGGAACACGTACCACCGTCCCATCAATTACGTCGTGCCGATCGATCAGGCCAATTTTTTCTAACTCTCGCGCCGAAAAATCGATGAAGCTCGCGTCGTCCGTGGCCCAAAGCTCGTCGTTTTCGCCACAGAAGTACTCCAGCCCCACCCAGATCTGCTCGGGGTTTGCCACCAGAGCCGGGCTCCAGTTATTGAACACCTGCAGCCGGCCGATCTTCACGTCAGGTTCCTGGATATAGATCCAATTATCGGGTGGCATGCCGTTACCTACTACATCTCCTTGGCCCGCGCCGCTTCTCATGCGGTGCAGCAATAGCCCCGCGGTAACGAAATCACGGTAGGGCAGGTTTTGCGCGACATGCATCACCTGCTCGTGTTCCGGTACCAGCATCTGAACGAGTTCGCAGATTGGCAATGTTGCAATCATATAGTCGCAGGCCACGCGGCGTACCGATCCAGCCACTTCGTCGAGAACTTGAACCGCCGTGACGACGCTGCGCTGGCGCTCAATGCCGATCACCCGGTGCTTTAGATGAACGGTGCCACCGCCTGCCCTCACCCGGCGCGTCACCTCCTCCCACATTTGACCGGGTCCAAGCTTGGGGTAAAGAAACCGCTCGATCAGGCTGGTCTCCACCGTCCTTCGCCCGGGGTTGAGCCGAAACCGTTTTGAGAGCGCGTGAGACAGGGCTTTTGTCACGGACAGCCCTTTGATGCGTTGGGCACCCCATTGGGCGGAGATGTCGCGGCAGGGAACCCCCCACACCTTCTCCGTATAGTCTTTGAAGAAGGTCCGGTAAAGCCGCTCGCCGAAGCGGTTAACAAGAAAATCTTCCAGGCTGACTTCAGGAGATCTCGGCTTGAACCGGGCGCGGCCGTAGCTCAAGCCAATCCGAAGCATCTCATGGGCCCCGAGATTCTTGATCGTTTCGGCATTAAGCTTAATTGGATAATCGAAGAAGCGACGCCGATAGAAAATGCGAGAGAGCCGCTGGCGGACCAGCATGACGGCCTCGGCGGTGACCGGATTCGATGCACGAACCCGGATACTCTTTGATTGCCGCTGGTAGGTGAGGTCGATTAATGAGGATGCGGCTACCTCGGAGGTGGCAATGGGGAGAATCTCCTGCCACCATCGGGTTACCCAATCCGACTTTGAAAAAAATCGATGACCCCCCAGATCCATCCGATTGCCGCGATATTCCACGGTTTTGGAAATACCGCCGACTTGACGATCCACTTCGAAGACAATCGGAACGATGTCGGATCGCCGCAGCAATTCGAGTGCTGCGGTCAACCCAGCCGGGCCGGCTCCGGCGATTACGGCGATCTTGTTCATACGGTCGAGCCGAGCGCGCGAATCCGGCGGCAATCATATAAATTCCACGCTTTCAGGTCGCCCGATAGTCCGCTTGGGCTCGACTCCACTAGGTTGAGCTTTTCTTTGGCGATGACGAAACCGAGCTCCGGGTCGCGGCACACGCTCAAAAGACCCTCATGGGTCAGGCGGTGTACGGGGTCGGGAATTGATGGTGACCCGCGGGAGCCCGCACTCGAGTTGCGTGGCTTCCGTAAGTTAGACAGCAGCAACCAATCCGGATCCATGAGTGGTAGCAGAACCTGCGACCTGCGTCTGACCTCTAGCGCGGTCACGCGAGAGAAGAGCACCCCCGACGACTGGTCCACGGTCAGATAGCTCGGGCGAATCAGAGTAAACCAGGCAAACTTAGGCGAGATGGGGTCGGGCAACACCAAAACGTTGTCCTCCGGGGGTATCGCCCGCCGCCATCCGGAAAGTGGCTCAACGGACGACTGAGCGAATTGGGCTCGGAACGTCCCGGACGCGCACCATATGCAAAGCGCAACCGTGCATGCGGCGACAATCCCGGTGGATTTCGCGGATCTATCTTTCAGCGATCGAACGCAGCCCCAGAGGCACGCATATGATACGAAGTTGAGCGCTAGAGCCGCTTCAAAAAGTGCCGCCAGATCTATCCCGCGATGATCTTCCGGCGCAGGCCAAACGTGCGACCACAAACAGCGAATGAGCCACACGAGCAGGGCACAGCCCCCCCCCACCGACGCCCAGTGGAGACACGGATCTAGGATCGACGTCATTCGGCGTCGCAGGCCAAATAGTGCGACTGCGAGCGCCAGGCAGATTGAGCCACTGATCCCGGATAGCAGCCACCCCGCGAGCGCCAGGAGGACGACCGGCACGCCAACAGTGCGGACGCGCCAAAGTTCGCTGATCGTGAGGGGAAGAAATAGGATGCTCAAAAAGACACCGAGCCAAACCCAGCGCCACGCCTGGCCCTGCAGGAGCAGGGATACAGGTACCCAGCTCGCTATCAGCCCGATAATCACTCCCGTCAGGCCGACCAACATTGCGCTCAGACAAATCTTGCGTACCATTCGATCGCCAATCGCCAGGGCGGTTAGACTTAGCGAGAGCGTAGGTCGAAGATATTCATTCCAGTCCGAGAGTCTCCAGAGTGTCAGAAACAGGAACTGCGAGCGCTCACGCACGATGCAAAGCCACTCTGGGTCCATGACGACAAACATTCTCGGTAGGTGAGCTATACCGGTCGCGTCGAGCACGATACCGCACGCCGCCAGCAGCGCAATTGCGGCACCGAGAAGCGAAACCCAAGCCGGAACCATCATACACAGGAGCAGCAGTATGCCGGGGAGCGCCATCAGCGGATGAATCAGGAGATTACCGGCGGCGAGCAAAATGCCGGTCCGCGTAGAGCCGCGCAGATACAAGACCATGGAGGCGATGACTAGCGCTTCTGCGAGGGTGCGCGCGGTCAACCAATCCTCGGCGAAATGGAACACATTGTACGCGCCGTAGTCACCGTTGATGACGATGAGTGCGCCGACTCCGAGAACGGCGACATCACGATTCATTAGCCGTCTCGCGAAAGCCCAAGACGCTGCGAAGAAAGCCGCCTTGAAGACGATCGTGAGCAGCAACGCTGCTCGCAGCAAACCTAGAATTTGAATGAATTGCGCGTAGATGTAGGAGAAAATCGAGTATGAATCCTGAGAGCGACCGCGCAAAAAAAGATCGCTTGCAAGATTGGTGTGGATCTTTGCGAAGGCCTGCACCGCGTATAATTCTGCGTCGCCTTGCAATCCCTTGTAATGATGCGTGAGGCACCAGAGAGCTGCCAGCAGGCAAGCAAATGCGACGGTCGTGAGCGAGCGTCCAACGTGGCTCGCACTTCCGGTGATCGCACCCCCAGGTATAGTCGCGTCAGGCATGATTATCGGAACGCATCTTGGACGGGCGAAATGCGCTCAAAGGCTATCCATTGGGCGGGCGGCGTCAACCGCGTCCCCGAGATCGATTTGCAAACATCCTTGGAGCTAGCGCAGCTTTCTCAGTGGGCCAATGTGCCTTTCGTAATTGCGCCAACGTCCCACGGAGTCCTTGTATATCCTCTGACGCACGTGCCATGCACTAGCTGTTAGGACAGCGCGCTTGGTATCGTGGAACGAAAGGAGGCTACCGTTCCACTCGAGACCCAGGAATTCAGTCATGCGGCGCATCCAGGCCTCCGGCTGCTCGACCAGGTCCGCATATGGCACCTTTAATATCGAATCTGGGGGCAGTGTCTCCAACCAATGTTTTTCCAGCCGTCTATGCTCATGATAATAGTGTGCCAGATTCGATAGATCCATTGTAAAGTTAAGTGCCGCCCGGAACTGTTGGAAGTAGCACGACAGACAGGTATCGATGGGGTCGCGCTGCATCAGTATGAAACGCGCCTTGGGAAATACCGTGTGGATAATGCCCATGTAATCGGAATTGAGCGTTGTCTTGTCAATCACGCGTCTCGCACCTGCCGCGCGCTCCATGAGAAGGCCTAGATATTCGTCAGCGAGCTGGGTCCGGACCGTGGCCGGAAGCGGCGCTCGGCGCACCTCGTCTTGGTATTTCCGGACAGCATTGTTCCAAAACTCCAGTTCGCCAACTCCTTGGATATTGGGGTGCGACGCAAGAATCTGTTCGGCAAGCGAAGTGCCGGATCTCATCATCCCGACGACAAAAACGGGTAGTTCAGAATTTGAACCATCGTCGACCGCGTTCGCCATGGATCGTCTGGTATGGGAGCGCACAAGGTCCCGGACGAGCCGCTCGCGCTCGGAGCGATTGTACGGCACAGCCACCATTGTGAGCAGTTCATTGGCACGTTTGAAGTTGTCGAACGCCGACTCGAAATCACTCACGTCATCGTGATACTTACCGATCGCGAAGCGGATATTGGCCTCGGCCAAGGGCTCGAGTCCTTTGGCAGCCAGTTGTTCGGCCTTCTCGAGCCAACCCTGGTCATCCGCGCCCATTTTCTTGAGCCGAACTAGCGCTGACCAAGCGTTGACCATGTTGGGACTGGCCTTCAGGGCCATGTCAAACCAGCGCTCCGCGTCTTCAAACCGACCTTCGAAGTGCGCGATTTGACCCAGGCCGAACATTGCGTCCGCTTGAGCCGGAGCGCGCTTCAACACCTTCTCGAATCGTCGCTTTGCCTCAGGCAGGCGCCCAGTGAGGGCCAAAACGAATGCGAGACTGATAAGCGCTTCCACGTAATTGGGTTTGAGCTTGAGAGCGCGCCTCAAGCACGGCTCCGCTGCCTGGAGGTCCCCTCGCCACCGCAGGATATTGCCCAGATTGCAGTGCGCTTCGGGCATCTCGGGCTCCAGATCGATCGCTTGCCGAAGGCGCTGTTCTGCTTCCGCGAATTGACCAACGCGGGAAAGTGCGACAGCAAGGTCGTTGAACACATTCGCTCGAACGACACCAAGATCGAGGACCTCGCGGTAGATGCCGACTGCATCTTGGTACGCGCCTTCCGCCAGGCGGCGCTTGCCGCGCTGAAGAAGGGTATGCGTATCCACTGCGCGATCGGGATTTCGAGAGCCGCGCTCAAGTGCCCCGCTCATTGAGGTACGGCGCGAAAGGTGCATCACCAGCGCGTTGGTCATTTGCTCTGCGACTACTTGGTCCATGCCGCTTTCTAGCAGCCGCCACTTGAATGAGTTGGCGAGTCTCGCCTTGGTGTATAAATTCAATTTGATGTTTCGCGCTTTCCGCTCCGCAAGCTCGAATAGCTTCTCGTAATGGGAGTCGAGCGCAGTTAACGGCGCCGACATGCTGGCGGTTATTTGATCAGCGAGCTCATAACCGACCCGCGGCGCCGAACCGCCGCTAAACCACTGGCGCATACATGATCCTTGACGCACCCGAACGTCGGGGCACCGCAAATCCGTCGTATTTTTGATCCTGGTCAATGAGCCTTCCGCTTTCCACGATCAGGATCACAGATTTTGGACGATTTGTTGCGCGCCGCTTGGACCATGGCGGGCTTGACTACGCAGCTCGACTCCAGGGCGCTCCACTAACATTGAAAAGCCACATGCCAGCAATCTCTGGTTCACTCGATCCCCAGTTTCTTTATTCTGTATCTGAGCGCTCGAAAGCTCATGCCCAGCGCTTTCGCGGCGGCTGTCTTATTATATCGCGTCTGCTCCAGCGCCTTGAGGATCGCGTCGCGTTCGACGTCCTCGAGATGATCGCCCAGGGCACTGGCGCTAGTCGTGCTCGGTGCCGTGCTCGGTCCCACCGGCGGCGGGCGCAATTGAACGTCGCTCGCACGAACTTCGCCACTGGTACTCAAGGTGATCGCGCGCTCCAGAATGTTCTCGAGCTCGCGCACGTTGCCGGGGAAGGAGTAGGTCTGGAGCGCAGCGAGCGCGTCCTTTGCGAGAATAGGCGGTGCGATTTTCATTCGGCGTCCCAGCCGGCGCAGCACCGCTTCGGCGAGCTCCGGCACATCTTCGGGTCGCTCGCGCAGAGACGGTACTCTCAGTTCGATCACGTTGACACGGTAGAATAGGTCTTCGCGGAACTTTCCCTCGGCAACCAATTGAGCGAGATTCTTGTGCGTCGCTGAGAGAATACGTACATCGATGCCCACCTCTGATTGCTCCCCCACAGGTCGGACTGCCTTTTCCTGGATGACGCGTAAGAGCTTGACCTGCATGTGCAGGGGCAAATCGGCGATCTCATCGAGAAACAGAGTTCCGCCTTCCGCGGATTGAATCAGGCCCTTCTTGTCGCTTACGGCGCCGGTGAAGCTGCCGCGTTTGTGCCCAAATAGTTCACTTTCCATGAGCTCTGTCGGGATCGCGCCGCAGTTGACCGGCACGAACGGGCCGTCTCGGCGCGGCCCGGACTCGTGAATGAGCTTCGCCACCAGTTCCTTGCCGGTCCCCGATTCCCCGCATATGTGCACAGGGGCCTGGCTGCGCGCGACGCGCGCAATCATCTCACGCAGATGCTGCATCGCGGCCGATTCTCCGAGCAAGCGCGGCCCGAATACGCTAGTGTCGGTGTCATTGGTGTCAGACAGCTTGATGGCAGCAGCGACCAGCTTGCGCAATCCCGGTAGGTCGAGAGGTTTGGAGACGAAGTCGAAGGCGCCGAGTTTGAGGGCGCGAACGGCCGTTTCCATGTTGCCGTGCGCGGTAAGTACTGCAACCGGAACGCTTGGCGAGTATTGCTGGATCCATTTGACGAGGTCCAACCCGTCGCCGTCCGGCAACCTCATGTCCGTAAGACACAGGTCGAACCTATCGGCCTTGAGCATCCGCTGCGCCGCGCCGATCGTGGCGGCGATGCGTGGAGCGAGGCTCATCCGTTCCAGCGTGATGGACAGCAGTTCGCAGATATCCGGCTCGTCATCGACGACCAATACGGCGGGATTGGACATGTGCCTATTGTAGCGTCAGCTACGAGCCGCGCTATTCCTCCCAGCGCTGCGGGTCGCTGAAGACGACGCGAAAAATGCTGCCGCCGCCACCACGCGGCTCGTATAATAAAACTGCGCGATTCAACTGGCAGAGTTCTCTCGCGATAAACAAGCCGAGACCCGTGCCGCCCTTGGGGCCAGTAAAAAAGGGCTCGAATATGCGATCGACCGCCTGCGGGTCTATACCCGCCCCGCGGTCGGCGACTTCCAGGTACGGGCGGTAACTCGGCGTAAGGCGGCCGAGCTTGATTTCGACTTTGATGCCGCCGCAAGGGTTGCTGTACTTGATCGCATTGTCGCACAGGTTCCAGACGACCTGGTGCAGGTGACTTGCATCAAAAAGCACCTCGATCCCCTCTGACCCCGCTTGCAGTCCGATCTCTTCGCGCCTTACCTGCATGGTCTCGCAGAACTCGGACAAGAATTCTTCCAGCCAATCACCGAGCGTCAAGCGCGTCGGTTTGGTTGACTCCCGTCGCGAAAGCTGCAGCACGTTGTTTATGATGGTGCTCACGCGCTGGGAATTGCCGCGGATGATGTCAGTGAGCCGCCTGTCTTCTGCGCTGATGTTCGGGCTCTCGGCGAGCAATTGCCCCGCATGGCTCATCGCGCCTACCGGATTGCGGATCTCGTGGGCGATGCTAGCCGACAGGCGGCCAAGCGCCGCCAGCTTGCTCTGCTGCACGCGCTCGGCCATGAGACTCGTGTCTTCGAGAAAAATGAGGGTGGGTCCTGGAGCGCTCCCCAGGGGAGCGAAATGCGGCTGTATCAGGCGCGCGCCATCGGCGGCCACGAAATTGGGCGGCTCATCGTCTTGTTCGCCGCGCTGCCGCCACGTGCTCAAGCTATAAAGCAAGCGAGGTGAGACTTCGCCAAGGAGTGCTCCTGGAACCGCGTGGATATCCCCGAGTATCTCGGCCGCGGATTCATTGATGAGCCGTATCTTATCTGCCGCATCCGCGACCAGGATGCTCTCGCGCAAGTGCTGGACGATGTATTGCGACAGGTCGGCGAGGTTGGCGAGATCCAGATCCCGCTGCAGGACCAGCGCTTCGCTTTCGCGCACCCGGCCGGCGAGCACGCTGGCGGACGCCGCGATCGTGAACAGCACCAGTCCCAGAAACCCCGCACTCGCGTACGCCGTGAGGTCGGAATGCCCGCTGATCTGTTGCCAGATGGTGTGCGCCAAGACGGCAAGCGCCGCGAGTGCTGCCAGGAACAGGGCGCTGCGTGGGGGCAAGAGAAAGGCGAGGCCCCCGACGGGAACGAGCAGCAAGAGCCCCAAACCGCTCCCGATGCCGCCGCAGGCATGTAGCAGCAGAATGAGGCACGCGATATCGACGGTTGCCTGAATGACGGTCTGTGCGTGAGCGCTGGCGAGGCGCCTGCGCACCAGTACGACACTGGCGAAGGCGAAGCAGAGGTAGAAGACCGAGACGGCAAAGAAAAGCTGGGGCGACTCGACGGGCAGGCCGCGGGATCCCCCCAGAGAATATAGTCCCAGGAGCACCACTGGAACGAGCACCCGGTAAAGGTTCAAGAGTCCCAACACCCGCCAGTTGAGCCCGATCTTGGGGGCGCCCTGCAGGTCGATGGTGCGGTTTAGAACGTTCACTTGCATCGGGTTTCGAGCTCGCCGCCTGTCCCTGGCGGCCGAGGCGGGGCCGCTTTGCGGGAAATCGAAGCTTAATTCAGAATAGCGTGCCTCAATGCGACCGGCTCGACACTGGTGGATAATCGGTGAATTCTCAGAAGTTGGATAGGGGGCCGGATTGAGCAAACCACGGCGGCTGCGTTGCGTCATGGCGCAGCTCAATCTGGTCGTCGGCGACGTCGAGGGCAATACCTCGCGGATCATCGCGTCAGCCAACGAGGCGCGCGAGGAGTCGGGCGCGGAGGTGGTGATGTTCCCGGAGCTCGCCGTATCGGGCTACCCGCCGGAGGACTTGCTGTTTCATTCCGGCATGCGCTCCCAGGTCGCACGCTCGATCGATCGGCTGAAATCCGAGGTGCGCGGTATCACACTCGTGGTCGGCTACCCGGAATACGTGGACACGGACATCTACAATGCCGCCATCGTGATCCGCGACGGCGCGGTGCTCGCCAATCACCGCAAGGCCTGCTTGCCCAATTACCGTGTCTTTGACGAGAAGCGCTACTTCACGCCGGGCACTCTGCCGACCGTGATCGAGCTGCAAGGGCTGCGGGCAGGGATCCTGGTGTGCGAGGATGTGTGGGAGCCGCAGCCCGCCGCTCGGGCGCGCGCGGCCGGCGCAGAGGTTTTGCTCGTGATCAACGCATCCCCATACGAAGTAAACAAGCAAAGCCAGCGCGAGCGCGAGGTGGTCCGGCGACGAGTGAGCGAGACGGGCATCCCAATGTTGTTTACCAACTTGATAGGAGGTCAGGACGAGCTGGTATTCGACGGTAATTCCTTCGTGATGAATTCACACGGCGAGGTCGTGATGCGCGCACCGGCCTTCACCGAGGGGTCCTACCCCGTGGAGCTCGAAATCGGAGCTCACGGTCGGGTCGAGCCGCTTGCGGCCAGCGTCGTGCCTTTGCAAGGCGAGGAGGAAAGCGTCTATGGCGCCCTGGTCCAGGGGACGCGCGACTACGTGGACAAGCACAAATTCCCCGGGGTGGTGCTCGGGCTGTCGGGCGGGGTCGATTCGGCGTTGACTCTCTGTATTGCCGTCGATGCGCTCGGCGCCGATCGGGTGCACTCGGTGGCGATGCCCTCGCGCTACACCTCGCGGATGAGCAAGGAGGACGCCGCGCAGCAGGCGGCGTGCCTCAAGGTCAAGCATAGCGAGATCTCCATCGAAGGCATGTTCGAGGCCACGCTTGCGGCGCTCAAGGATGAGTTCGCCGGCAGGCCGCCCGACACCGCCGAGGAGAACATCCAGTCGCGCTGCCGCGGGGTGCTCC
>Ga0335074_10013460_pt1 | contig 11499 bp, 10 predicted proteins | sample Lox_Sample_23_FD_206715 | JGI IMG/M metagenome (GOLD analysis project Ga0335074, IMG submission 206715) | Soil microbial communities from Loxahatchee National Wildlife Refuge, Florida, United States - Lox_Sample_2.3 | ecosystem: Environmental > Terrestrial > Soil > Wetlands | place: USA...
CAACATCTTCGGCCTCGGCTGGCGCGCCATCTTCCTGGTGAACGTGCCGGTCGGCGTCATCGCGCTGATCGTCGCCGCCGTGGTCGTGCCGCGGGCGCGCGGGCTTCGCCGGCCGAGGCTCGACCCGCTCGGGGCGGTCGGCGTCTCCGGCGGGCTCGCGCTCGCGCTGGTGCCGCTGACGCTCGGCCGCGACGAGGGCTGGCCGGTCTGGACCTGGGTCTCGCTGGCGCTGGCGGTGCCGGTGCTCGCGGCGACCCTCGCCTGGGAGCGCAGGCTCACCCGGGCCGGCGGCGAGCCGCTGCTGAACCTGGCACTCTTCCGCGACCGGGCGTTCTCGGCCGGGCTGCTGCTGAACTTCGCCTCGCTGTTCTTCTTCGGCAGCTTCATGTTCGTGCTGACGCTGCTGCTCCAGTCGGGCCTCGGGCTGTCGCCACTGCACGCGGGGATCGTCAACCTGCCGCTCGCGCTCACGTTCATCGCGATGACCCTGCTCGGGCCGAAGGTGGCCGCCCGCCTCGGGCCGCGGAGCATCACCCTGGGCGCGGTCGCGGCCATCCTCGGCGCCCTCGTGCTCGCCCTCACCGCCGTGCATTTCGGCGGCCAGCTGACCGGCTGGGAGACGGCGCCGGGGACCGCCCTGATCGGGATCGGCCAGGGCCTGATGGTGCCGTCGCTGATGAGCGCCGTGCTCTCGCACGTCCGCCCGGAGCAGGCCGGGGCGGCGGCGGGCGTGCTCACCACCACCCAGCAGTTCTCGATCGCGAGCGGCGTCGCGGTCATCGGCGCCGTCTTCTACGAGGTGATCGGGGGCGCGCCCAGCCGGGTCAGCTTCGTCACCGGGCTGACCGTGGTCGCCTGGGTGGACGTGGCGGTGCTCGTCGTCGCGGCCGCGCTCACGTTCCTGCTGCCGCGCGCACGCAGCGCCGAAGTCGTGCGTCACGCGGTGGAGTAGGTCAGGCGATGAACAGCGCGATCGCGGTGAACTGGCAGGTCGCGGCGGCGCAGACGTAGACGTGGAAGACCTCGTGGTAGCCGAACACGGCCGGGTTGGGGTTGGGCCAGCGGAACCGGTACGACAGCGCCCCGGCCGTGTACAGCAGGCCGCCGACGAGGAGCAGGAGGCTTGCCGCCACGCCCGAGTGCACCCAGACCGCGGGGATGGCCAGGCCGCCCACCCAGCCGAGGGCCACGAAGGTCGAGCCGACCAGCAGCTCGGGCGCGTTCATCCAGACCATGTGGATCGCGCCCGCCGCCAGCGTCAGCCCCCACAGCGCGGCCAGGCAGGCGATCCGGAAGACCCCGTGCGAGGCGATCAGGAACGCGGGGGTGGCGGTGCCGGCGATCAGCAGGAAGATCATCGCGTGGTCGACCCGCTGCAGCCGGACCCGCCACGTCTCGCTCCAGTTACCGCGGTGGTAGAACGCGCTGACCCCGAACATCAGGCTGACGCTGACCACGAAGATGGCCAGCCCGGTGATCCGCAGGGCGCCGTGCGTATGGACGAGCGCCAGGGTCCCGAGCACGAGGCAGGCCTCGAACCAGACTAGGTGCATCCAGCCCCGCAGCAGCGGCTTCGCCGGGGTAACGCTGTTCACAACCGCCACAAGTGCCTCCTCGTCCTGCTTCTCCAGTGTGACCGACATATGGCCGTGCGCCGACCCTTTCGTCTCCGACGTGGCGACCGGCAGGCTGAACGAGGTCGTGTAACCTGTCCAACCGGGTAAGACCCAAGCGCCGGCCACGGTGTCCACCGGGCCGGCGCCACCGTCATGCACCCGGGAGGAAACCGCAGTGAGCGTCGCCGATGAGTACCTGCACAACAACGCCGCCTACGCGCAGCGGTACTCGGACCCGATGTCCGCTCGTCCGTCGCGCCACGTGGCGGTGGTCGCGTGCATGGACGCGCGGCTCGCGATCTCCGAGTTGCTCGGTCTCGCCAACGGCGAGGCGCACGTGATCAGGAACGCCGGCGGGGTGGTGACGGACGACGTGATCAGGTCGCTGGCGATCAGCCAGCGGCTGCTCGGCACGAGCGAGATCATCCTCATCCACCACACCGCCTGCGGCATGCTGAACATCACCGATGACTCGTTCAAGCAGAGCATCGAGGACGACACCGGGCTGCGGCCGCCGTGGGCGGTGGAGGCGTTCACCGACGTCGAGGAGGATGTCCGCCAATCGCGGGCTCGCATCCTCGCCAGCCCGTATATTCCGTACAAGGACGACATCCGCGGCTTCGTCTTCGACGTCGCGACCGGCAAGCTCAACGAGGTGACTGGTTGATAACGCTGCTCAGGATCGGCGCGATCACGGTTGGCAGCGACGGCTACCGGGGCGAGGTCCGGGCCGCGGTGATCGACCCGGTCGCGGCCGTGGTGACCCACCTCGTGGTCGAGCCAGCAGGCCGGTCCGGTCTCGCCCGGCTCGTCCCCCTCAACCTCGCCGAGGCCGAGGCCGACACCGATGACAACGACGTCCGCGCAACACCGGGCAAGCTCCGGCTCCGCTGCACCGAGGCGGAGTTCATGAACCTGGACGCGGCCGAGGAGACCCTGGCCGAGTTCGCGGTCGGGCAGACCGTGCCGGTTCAGCTGCTCCCGCCGGGCTGGCGCGGGACCGGCGAGCCGGTCGCGGAGGGCGGCGACATCCCGCGGATCCCGGAGCGGGAGACGGTCGACGTCATCCCGCCGGGCGAGGTCGAGGAGCACGGCGGCGATCACGTGCACGCCACCGACGGCGACGTCGGCCAGCTGCGCGCGTTCCGCATCGACCCCCCCAGCGGCCGGGTGACCCACGTGCTGCTCGGCGAGGGCCACCTGTGGGGCCGCAAGGAGGTGTCGATCCCGTTTGACAAGATCACCGGGTTCGAGCAGGGCATCAGGCTCAGCCTCACCAAAAAGCAGGTGCAGGACCTGCCCGCGGTCGGGGCATAACTGCAGCTTAACGGCGGAGGGCGATCCACGGGGGGACCACCATGAGCACCGGCACCACCGGCAGCGCCACCGGCGGCGGGTCGCGGAGCCTGATCCTGGCCGCGATGATCTTCGCCGTGGCGATGACGTTCATCGACCAGACGATCGTCTCCATCGCGGCGGCCACGATCCAGAAGGACCTCGGGCTGTCGTCGAGCGGCATCCAATGGGCGATCAACGCCTACCTGCTGACGCTGGCGGCGCTGTTCGCGTTCGGCGGCCGGCTGGGCGACATCGTCGGCCACCGGCGGATGGTCGTACTCGGCGTGATCATCTTCGCGGGCGCGTCGGCGCTGTGCGGCGCCACCCCGCACGGGAGCGGGGCCGAGGCGTGGCTGATCATCTTCCGGGCGGTCCAGGGCCTCGGCGGCGCGCTCATGTTCCCGGCCGCGATCGCGATCGTGGTGCAGACCTTCGACCTCCGCTCCCGCGGCCGGGCGCTGGCCCTGTTCTTCGGCATCGCCGGCGGGCTGACCGCGGTCGGCCCGATTGCCGGCGGGTACCTGATCGAGTGGACCTGGCGCGCGATCTTCTGGATCAACATCCCGGTCGCGGTGATCGCGCTGATCCTGATCGCCGTGTCCAAGCCCCCCAACGACCGCCATCCGGCCCCGATCGACTACCGCGGCCTGGCGCTGATCGTGGGTGGGGTCGGGCTGAGCGTATTCGGCTTCCAGCAGTCGGCCCTGTGGGGCTGGGGCAACCCGTGGATCTGGATCAGCATCGTCGTCGGAGTGGTGCTGCTGGTGGTGTTCGCCATCGTCGAGCGGCAGACCCAGTCGCCGCTGATCAACGTGCGCATCTTCGAGAACCGGACGTTCGACGTGCAGAACGTCGTCCTCGGGGTCGCGTCGATGGCGTTCATCCCGGTGTTCTTCTTCGCCAGCATCTACGGCCAGATCTCGCTCGGGCAGAAGGCGACCACGTCCAGCCTCGCCATCCTGTATTTCTTCATCGGCTTCGTGGTCTTCGCCCAGATCGGCGGGCGGATGCTGGACCGGGCCGGGGCCAAGCGGCCGGTGGTGCTCGGCTGCGTCATCGCGACGATCGGGTTCGCGCTGTGGGCGGGCAAGGTCACCGACCTCAACGCCGGCTCGCAGACGATTTACATCATCATCGCCGGGGCGGGCATGGGCCTGATGCTCGGCCAGTCGAACACCGACGCGATCAACCGGGCCTCCCGCTACTCCTACGGCGAGGCCACCGGCATCACCCAGACCGTCCGCAACTACGGCGCCAGCCTCGGCTTCGCCATCCTCGGCACGGTCCTCATCAACCGGTTCCGGTCCGAGATCACCTCCTCGCTCACCAGCCGGGGGATGCCCGGCCCGGCCGCCGCGGCCGAGGCGTCGAAGCTCGCCCAGCTCCAGGGCACCGGCAGCAGCAGCACGGCCACCATCCCGCAGTTCATCCGGGCCGACTTCGCCAGCGCGATCGAGGTGGTGCTGTACGGGATGGCGATCCTCATGGGGATCGCCGCCCTGGTCGCGCTGCGCGGCCTCAACCGCGGGGTCCAGCAGGAGACGCCGCCAGCCGCGGCCGCGGCCGCGGCCGCGCGCAGCGAAGACGACGGCGTGCCGCTCTACCGCCAGCCCGACTGACTCCTAGACTCGACCCATGCGACCGACGCTGTACGAGTTCGCGGGCGGAGAGCAGGCCTTCGCCGGCTTCGCCGCCGCGCTGCACGCGCGCTGCCTGGCCGACCCGGAACTGAACCACCCGTTCTCGCACGCCGACCAGAACCCGCTGCACGTCGAGCGGCTGGCCGCCTACCTGGCCGAGGCGATGGGCGGCTCGCCCAGGTACTCGGGGGAGCACGGCGGCGACCAGACCGCCGTGGTGCTGCTGCACGCGGGCAACGGGGACATGAGCGACCTCGGCCGCCGCTTCGCCACCTGTTTCATGCAAGCGGCCGACGACGCCGGCTGGCCCGCCGACCCCCAGTTCCGCGCCGCCATCCGCGCCTACATCGACCGGTCGGTCGACGTCGTCGCGCTCTCCCACCCCAACGACACCGACGTCCCGGCCGACCTCAAGATCCCCCGCTGGTCCTGGGACGGCCCGGCCGAGTTAGGACGCTGCCCGGTCCATGTACGCCTGGATGCCGTCCAGGATCCGCTCGATCCCGAACAGGAACTCCTCGCGCTCCGACGGCGGCCCGCCCGAGCCGCCCTCGCCGGAGCCGGCCGGCGGCGTCCACGCGATCTTGTACAGCCGAGGGTAGGTCGCCTCGTCCGCCAGTTCCCGCAGCAGCGCGTCATAGGTCCACGGGGGCGCGGGCTCGCCGCCCCCGGCCGCCGCCGCGTCCCGCGCGGCCCGCAGCGCGTCGTTCGCCATCCGGGCCTCGCTCAGCGTGTAGGAGCTGATCAGGCCGATGAACCGCAGCTTGTCCGCGTCCGCCAGCGGAGTCCCGTCCATCGCCCCGAGCCCGCGTTCGACGAAGATCATGGAGTTCGGCGCCATCGGCGGCGCCGCCATCGGCATCTGGGTGAGCCACGGGTGCCGGTCGAGCATGTCCCGCTGCACGATCGCCCACATCCGCAGCCGCGCCCGCCACCCGTCGCCCTCGAGCACCAGGCCCTCGGAACCGCGGGCGCTGCCGTTCCACATCAGCTGGAGAAGCTCCTCCTTGCTGTCGACGTACCGGTAGAGCGACATCGTGGTGAACCCGAGCTCGGCCGCCACCCGCGCCATCGACACGCCCTCGAGGCCCTCGGCGTCGGCCAGCCGGATGGCGGCGTCGACGATCGCGTCGGCCGACAGCCCCGGCCGGGGCCCGCGCTTCCCCGCCTCGCGACGGCCCCACAGCAGGTCAAGGCCGGCCGGCAGCTGCGCTTTTTCCATATGCCCGTACGGTACTCCTCCGCCATCGCTTGCCTAAACTGTGTATGCAGTATACGTTACGTGTATGTCATACACAGTTAAGGCCGAGGGCATCCGCAAATCCTTCGGCAGCGGCAAGGCAAGCAAGCTGGTCCTCGACGGCGTTGACCTCGCGGTCGAGTCCGGATCGATCTTCGCCCTGCTCGGACCCAACGGCGCCGGCAAGACGACCCTCGTCCGCATCCTCGCCACCCTGATCCGCCCGGACGCCGGAACCGCCTCGGTGGCCGGCCGTGACCTGCTCGCCGACCCGGTCGGCGTCAGAAGGTCGATCAGCCTCACCGGCCAGTACGCCGCCGTCGACGACATGCTCACCGGCGACGAGAACCTCAAGATGATGGCCCGGCTGCTCCACCTAAAGCCCCGCGAGGCAGCCGCCCGCAGCGCCGCGCTGCTGGCCGAATTCGGCCTCGACGACGCCCGCGACCGCCGGGTGAAGTCCTACTCGGGCGGCATGCGCCGGCGCCTCGACCTCGCCATCAGCATGATCGCGCGGCCCGCGCTGCTCTTCCTCGACGAGCCGACCACCGGCCTCGACCCGCGCAGCCGGGAGCAGCTGTGGGGGACGGTCAGGAAGCTCGCCGACGAGGGCGTGACGGTCCTGCTCACTACCCAGTACCTGGCCGAGGCGGACGTGCTGGCGGACCGGATCGCGATGCTCGACCACGGCCGGGTCGTCGCCGAGGGCAGCGCCGACGAGCTCAAGTCGAGCCTGCGCGGCGAGGTCGTGCGGCTCCAGTTCGCCGACCCGGGCGACTACAAGCGCGCCCTCCGCGAGGTCGACGCCATCGGCGCCGACGAGCGGCTGCGCACGGTCGAGGTCGGCACCGACGGCTCCGCCGCCTCCGTCTACCGGCTGCTCGGTCAGCTCCAGGCCGCGGGCGCGCCCGCCGCGCGGGTGTCGGTCGACCGCCCCAGCCTCGACGACGTGTTCATGAACCTGACCCAGAACGAGACCGAGAATGCGAGCGCCCGATGAGCACCACCGCCTACGCCGTCAGCGACACCAGCGTGATGATCACCCGCTGCCTGCGCCGCTCGCTCCGCGACCCGGAGGCGTTCTTCACCGCGCTGATGCTGCCGATCATCTTGATGCTGCTGTTCGTCTACATCTTCGGCGGCGACCTCAACACCGGCGGCAAGTACGTCAACTACGTGGTCCCCGGCCTGATCGTGCTGTGCGCGGCCTTCGGCGCCGGCACCACCGCGGTCGTGGTGGCGACCGACATGAGCAGCGGCATCGTCGACCGGTTCCGGTCGATGCCCATCCACGCCTCGTCGGTGCTGGCCGGGCACATCGTCGCCAGCCTGGCCCGCAACCTGCTCGCGACCGCGCTGGTGATCGGGGTCGGCCTCGGAGTCGGCTGGCGTCCGACCGGCTCGCCGGTCAGGTGGCTCGCCGCCGCCGCCATGATCGTCGCGTTCATCCTGGCCATGTCGTGGCTGGCGGCCGCCTTCGGCCTGCTCGTGCGGAGCCCGGAGGCGGCGACCGGCGCCACCTTCGTGCTGATGTTCCTCCCGTACCTGTCGACCGCGTTCGTCCCCGCCCGCACGCTGCCCGCGGTGCTGCGCCCGATCGCCGCCAACCAGCCATTCACCCCGGTGATCGAGACCATGCGCGGGCTCTGGATGGGTCGCACCTCGACCGGCGCCTCCGTCGGCCACGAGGCGCTGCTGGCCGGCCTCTACTGCGCCGCCATCCTGGTCATCTCCTTCGCCTGCGCGTCCCGGCTCTATACCCGCCGCACCGCAGCCTGACGTCGTGGCGGCGTCAGGCGCGGCGACCTACCCTTGACTACAAAGAGTCAATCTCGATGACTATGAGTGAGATTCTTGTCATTACGATGCGTACCGCAGCGCGTCGATGGGTATCGGGCCGGTCGTGACCACAGAAAGTCGCGCTGGGCGTGACCCCACCATCTACAACGACCCGCTGTTCAACTACGCGCAGTACTGGACGGGCCGCGACTACGAGCACGAGGCCGAGCTGCTCGCGCTGCGCCGCCTGCTGTCCGGAAACCACTATCGGCACGCGGCGGACATCGGCGGCGGCTTCGGCCGGCTTTCCGCGGTCCTCACTGACTACGCGGACCAGGTCACCCTGGTCGACCCGAGCACCCAGCAGCTCGACCTGTCGCGGGAGATCTTCCCCGGCCAGCCCTTCGAGCGGAAACTGGCCGAGGCCGCCAAGCTGCCGTTCGACGACGGCAGCATCGACCTCGCCATCATGGTCCGGGTGCTGCACCACCTGCCCGACCCCGAGAACGAGCTGGCGGAACTCGCGCGCGTGCTGCGGCCGGGCGGGCACGCCGTCGTTGAGGCGGCCAACTCGGCGCACGCGGGGCGCCGGCTAGCCGCGCTGCTGCGCAGGCAGCGGATTTCCCTCGACCCGGTCGACATCCGCGCCGCGCAATCGTGGCGCCGGGGCAGCGCTCCCTATGTCAACCACCACCCGCGCACCATCACCAGGCAACTCGCCGCCGTCGGCCTCGAGGTCCGGGAGACCCTGTCGGCTTCCAACTTCCGGCACCCGCTGGCCAATTTGCTCGTCCCGCAGCGCGTGCTGCTGGCCGCGGAACGCGCGGTGCAACGGCCGCTGGCCGGCATTCACTTCGGGCCGAGCGTGTTCCTGATGCTGGAGAAGCGGCCGACCGTACCGGCGCCGTCTCCCGCGCTGGACGACGTTACCCGCCAGCGCCGCAGCACCGTCGCGGAGTTGCTGCTGCCCACCGCCAGCGCGGGTGGCGATGTCGCCGACGACGCGCTGCTTTTCGACTCAGCGACGTACCGCAATGACGACGGGTGCGCGTAGTTCCCGGCTCTACACCCGCCGCACGGCCGCCTGATCCTCGGTAACGTCGGTGCCCGGAGGGATCTCGCTCGTCGGCTCGCCGCGGGTGTTCGCCGCCCGCAGCCCGATCACCGCCGCGGCGACCAGGAAGACGCTGCCGATCAGCAGCGCCCGGTGGAACCCGGACGACAGCGCCACGGCCGGGGTCGCGTGCACGGCCAGCAGCGACCGGGTCCGCGCGGTGGCCACGGCCGACAGCACCGCCAGCCCGAGCGCCGCGCCGACCTGGAAGGACGCGTTGATCAGGGCGCTCGCCAGCCCCGCCAGCGACGGCGGCACGCCGGCGTTGGCGGCGGTCTGGACGCCGACGAACACGCCGCCGAGCCCGAGCGCCATGACCATCATGCCCGGGAACACGTCGGCGAAGTAGGAGCCGTGCGCGGGGATGCGGGACAGCCAGAACACCCCGCCCGCCGCGATCAGCGCGCCCGCCACGATCAGCGGCCGGCTCCCGACCCGGGTGATCAACGCCGACCCGATGATCGCGGAGACCGTGACCAGCAGCGCGACCGGGACGTAGGCGGCGCCGGCCCGGGTGGGGGAGAAGCCGAGCACGTTCTGCAGGTAGAGGGTGACGAAGAAGAACACCGAATAGAACCCGGCCATCGCCAGCACCTGCACGGCGTCGGCCGCGCCCAGCCCCCGGATGCGGAAGATCGGCAGTGGCACCAGCGGGTTCGCCGCCCGCGCCTCGTTCACGGCGAACGCGATCAGCAGCGTCCCCGCCCCCGCGAGCTCGCCGATCGTCGTGCCCGTGCCCCAGCCGTTGTCGGGCGCCCGCACCAGCCCGAAGATCAGCAGCAGCATCCCGGCCGTGCCGAGGATCGCGCCCGCCGTGTCGAAGCTGGAAAAATCAAAATCCTTCCGTCCGAACGGACCGGGGTGACTCCCGTCGATCAGCCGGAACGCGGCGGTCAGGACCACCGCGCACACGGGCAGGTTCACGAAGAAAACCCACCGCCAGCCCGGCCCGGCCGATATCACGCCGCCGAGGAAGACCCCGATGACCGACGAGAGGCCGCCGACGGCGCCCCAGGCGCCGAGCGCCTTCACCCGGTCGGTGCCGTAGCTGAAGCTGGTGGTGAGCAGGGAGAGCGCGGCCGGCGACATCAGCGCGGCCCCAAGCCCCTGCGCGAGCCGGGCGCCGACCAGCGTCCCCGCGTTCGGGGCGAGACCCCCGGCCAGCGAGGCGAGGCCGAACAGGGCGGTGCCCGCCACCAGCGTCCGCCGTCGCCCGAGCAGATCGGCGATCCGGCCGCCGAGCAGCAGGAAGCCGCCGTAGGTGACGATGTAGCCGCTGACCACCCACTGCAGGTTCTGGGTGGAGAAGTGCAGGTCACGCTGGATGGACGGGAGCGCGACGTTGACGATCGAGGTGTCGAGGAAGTCGAGGAACCCGACCGCGCAGAGGAAGACGAGCACGAGCCGTCCCCGGCGGGTGGCGAGGAAAGACGACGTCGCGACCGGTGGTGCCGTCATATCTGGTTGACCTTTCATGTAATTATGTAATCAGTTAGTTAGCTAACTTACTCGCCGCGTCCGCCGAGGTCTATACTTCTCAGCAAGATGACTAACTCAGTGGGTAATAAGCGGGCGCGGCTGGTCGCCGCCGCCTGCCAGATGGTGCACCAGCAGGGCGTCGAGTCCACCACGCTGGCGGACATCGCGCAGGCGGCCGGCGTGCCCCTCGGCAACGTCTACTACTACTTCAAGACCAAGAACGACATCGTCCGCGCCATTGTCGAGACCCAGCTGAGCGAGGCACGGGCGATGCTGGCCGCGATCGAGGGCGCGCACGCCACGCCTCGGGAGCGGCTGAAGGCGGTGTTCGCCGGACTGTCGCAACAGAGCGAGCTGATCGCGCAGTACGGCTGCCCGAGCGGCTCGCTCTGCACGGAGCTGGACAAGCGTGCCGACGGCCCGGGGATTGCGGCGGAGCTGATGAGAGTCCCGGTCGACTGGGCGGCGCGGCAGTTCCGGGCCATGGGCCGCTCAGACGGCCGCGATCTCGCCATCGAGCTCATCGCCCGGTACCAGGGGACCGCGCTGCTGGCGAACACCTTCCGCGACCCCGGCCTCATGGACCGCGAGGCCGCGCGGGTCGCCCAGTGGATCGACTCGGTCTAGCGCCGCCCCGCCGTCAGTCGGCGGCGTAACGCCTTGAGCGGCGCCACGGTCTTGGCGTTGGCCCGCGTGGTGGCCCGGGTGGAAGTCTGCGTGGTGGTCCGCTTGGCCGGCGAACGGCGGCGCTTGAGCCGGGCGTAGATGATCGGCTGCTTCCCGTCGCCCGGGCTGCGGCGGTCCGTCTCGAACAGCGTGGTCGCGGTGATCAGGTCGCTCAGCTTCCGGTACCCGTAGCTCCGCGGGTCGAAGTCCGGTCGCTGGTTGGTGATGATGTTCCCGACTCCGGCCAGCGGGGCCCAGCCGTCGTCGTCCGACGCCGCCTCGAGCGCGTTGCGCAGGAACGTCACCAGCGAGACGTCGTTCTTGAGCTCGGCCGCCGTGGCCGGCTGGCGCCGGGGCGGCCGGACCGAGGCGCCCGGAGCGGGCGCGGCGCCATTCTCGTCGTCGTCGCTGTCGTCGAAGGTCAGGTTCTCGATGTAGATGAACTTGTCGCACGCGGCGACGAACGGCTTGGGGGTCTTCCGCTCCCCGAACCCGTACACGGTCAGCGCGGACTCCCGCAGCCGGGCGGCCAGCCGGGTGAAGTCGCTGTCGCTGGAGACGATGCAGAACCCGTCGAACCGCCCCGAGTAGAGCAGGTCCATCGCGTCGATCACCATCGCCGCGTCG
>Ga0335074_10013461_pt1 | contig 11498 bp, 9 predicted proteins | sample Lox_Sample_23_FD_206715 | JGI IMG/M metagenome (GOLD analysis project Ga0335074, IMG submission 206715) | Soil microbial communities from Loxahatchee National Wildlife Refuge, Florida, United States - Lox_Sample_2.3 | ecosystem: Environmental > Terrestrial > Soil > Wetlands | place: USA: Florida...
TGGAGATCACGTAGGGCTCCCAGCGGGCATTGGCGGCCCGGTCCACGCCGGTGCAGCCCTCGTCGTACAGGCCGTCCAGGGGCATCGCCTCGCTGAAGTCAGAGGGATACGTCTCTCCGATGAGGAAGGAGCCAATCCCGCCCATCGAGTACCCGCTGATCACGGTGCGGTCGGGGTCGATCTTGTAGTCGAGCGCCATCTGGCGCCACACCTGCCAGAAGTCGTGCTCGGCGTCTCCCGCCCAGCCGCCGTCCGGGCCGAAGCCCTCAGGGCTGACGCAGATCGAGTCACGGTCCTGGCACTCCTCCTGGATCTGGCGCGGGTCGATCGCGCCGTACTGGTTGTAATTGACGTCCAGCGAGTGGAGGATCCAGGTCAACGGGAGCGGCGTCCTACCGTTGTAGTTGGTGGGGACGTAGACGGCGTAGGGCTGCACCCGTCCCAGATAGGCGGGGTTGGCGTCCTCTGAGTCGTCGGTGCCCTGCCCGAGCGACAGGTCGGTGACATACCAGCGATCGCTGTAGCCCTTGATCAGCGGTGAGGCGGTCGTCTTCCTGTCCGCCAGCTGGGACCAGTGCACGAGAACGGAGAACTTCGACACATTCCCGGTGGCCAGCGTGTCGGCCTGATCGTCCTCGCCCCAGAAGTTGCCGGTAACCAGGGCGGTGGCGCCGTCAGCGCCGTAGGCCGCCAGGAGGGTTGGGTTGTTCTGGAGGACTGAGCGCAGTTGCGCCACCTGCGCATCCGTCTGGCCATCGGTGAAGATCGGGGGCTCCTGCGCCGCCGTGCGGAAGGTGATGTTGTAGACGCGCGGCGCGGTGGACGAGGCCGGAATGCCCCCGGTCAGCGTCGGAACGGCGAAGGCGGTGCCCGTACTGTTGGCCAGGCCGGCCGCAAGCCGGACACGCCAGGTGCCGCTGACGGGCATGATCGAGCGCGGGATCTTGACCACGAACGATTGGGCGGCCATGTCGACCTCAGTGGGGAACGTCGCGATCGTGGCGCCCGTGACCGCATCGATCAGCTCCGCGCCGGCGGCGGACACGACGAGCGCCTTCTCGATCCCGGGCGAAGACACGTTGGCATCAGCCGGCCACTGCGATGCGCCGGTCTTGGCGTTGTCGTCGGTGTCGAACGTCCACTCGGCGATCGGAATCGACGGATCGGCGAGCGTGTTCCAGTCCACTCGCCAGTAGGTGTCCTGCGAGGTCAATCCGATCGCGGCCCGGAAGATGTCGGCGCCGTCGTTGTCGGCTGGCCCCGACGGATACACGTAGTCCCCCTGCGCCGGCGACAGCGGGCCGTTGTAGGTGATCGTGTTCAGCGGTGCGCCCTCCGGGCTCGAGGCCCCGTAGGCGTCGTCCACCCAATCGGTCCACTCCAGCGCTCCGTCGGCGAGCCGGCCCGTGCCCGAGGTGCGGGAGAAGGCATCGGGGAACGGCCAGCCGGTGGGCACGGGGAGCGACGGCTCAGGCTCCAGGGCTGCGGCGGCCACGCCGGACGGCAGGCCCGGAAGCATGCCGCCGGTGTCGGCCGCCGCGCCGGTCACGCCGACGACGGCGCTGCCCGCGGCTACGAGCAGGGTCGCGATCGCCACCGTCGTCCAGGCGGCGATGCCACTGTTCCGAAACACGCTGCGCATGAGCCCTCCCTGTCGCGAGCTACCGAGTCGGCTGCGTGCCGGTTCGTCGGACCACCCACAGGCTGTTTGATCGCGCCGCCCTCCCGAGCGGCCTCTCTTCCCGCGAGGGTGAGGAAAGCATGCATCTGTGCTTGGCGTCAAGCCCGCGCGTTGGGGGCGATGCCTGCTAGCGCTGCTCGAGTCCGAGGTAGGGCTCGAGGAGGACGCGCAACTGCATCCGTCCGCGGTGCAGCCGGCTCTTGAACGCCGCCGACCGGATGCCGACCACAGCGGCGGCCTCCTCGGTCGAGAGGCCCTCGATGTCACGGAGCACGACCGCCGCGCGCCACTGCGCTGGTAGCTCGCCCAGCGCGCGGTCGAGGATCGCTTCAAACTCGTGGTCGAGCGCCTGCGTTTCCGGACCGAGAGATGTCGCCTCTGGCAGCGCGGCGACCGGATCGCCGCCCACTGGCTCGGGCTCAGCGGTCGGTGGGCCACGCCGCGACAACCGGCGCTGTGCCTCGTTGAACGCGATCCGGTAGAGCCACGTCGATAGCTGCGCGCGCTCCTGGAAGCGGGCCAGGCCGCGCCAAGCGCGCAGGAAGACCTCCTGGGCGACTTCGTCGGCTTCGTCGGCGTCGAGCCCGAAGCGTCGTAGGGCCCCGTACACCCGCTCTGCATGGTTCGCGACGAGCTCGGCAAAGGCGTCCTCGTCACCTGCGCGGGCACGCGCGATCAGCTCATGTTCGGGAACCGGGTCGCCGGGACTCAGACGGCCAACCCTATACGGCGTGCGCGCGATCTTCTCGGCTCTCGACGAGCGCTTACCGGAATCCACTGGGGGTTGACTGAACCGCCTACGCTCACGGTGCCCCCGATGTCGGATGTCCCGATCAGCTCTCCCCGCAAGCGCCACGCGCTGGCGCTGTTCGAAGGCTTGCCCCGCCACTACGATCGCATGGGCGCCGTACTCAGCTTCGGCCAGGATCCACGCTGGCGTCGCGCGCTTGTGCGAGTGATCGACCCGCGGCCCGGGGACCGGGTGCTCGACGTCGCGACCGGCACCGGCATGGTCGCGGTGGCCCTCGCGCGCCGCGCTGCGTGCGAGGTGATCGCGCTCGATCAGAGCGAGGCGATGCTGGCCGCGGCCCGCGTTCGCGTCCAGGCAGATCCACGGCTCGCGACGCAGATCAACCTGATACGTGGCGAGGCCGAGCAGCTTCCGTTCGCCGACGCCGAGTTCGACGCGCTCACCTTCACATATCTGTTGCGCTACGTCGACGATCGCGGGGCGACCATGCGCGAGCTCGCGCGGGTGGTCAAGCCCGGCGGCAGAGTCGGGATGGTCGAGTTCGGCGTTCCGCAGGCGCCCGCGCTGCGTGCCCTGTGGCGCCTCCACACGCGGATCGGGCTGCCGTTGCTCGGTCGCCTCGTTTCTCCAGCGTGGCTCGAGGTCGGACGGTTCCTGGGGCCGAGCATCGAAGAGCTCCAGCAACGCGAGCCGGACCTGGCCGGGCTCTGGGAAGGGGCCGGGCTGAAGGATGTGCAGCTCCACCACATGAGCTTCGGGGCGGGCATCGTGATGTCCGGCACGAAGGATGGAAACCGAGCGTTCTAGGCTCAACCGTCCCGCCTTCTACGCGCTTTCGAGCGGCGGCTGGCGTGACCTCGTGACGTTGCTTCACCCGCCGTACACGGCGTGGCACCTGAGCTACGTGGCACTGGGGGCGGCCGCCGCGCCGACGCTTCACATCGGTCGGCTGGGGGCGACGCTCGGCGCGTTCTTCCTGGCCGTCGGGATCAGCGCCCACGCGCTCGATGAGCTGAATGGACGCCCGCTGCAGACGACACTGCGCCGCTGCACGCTGATCGGTCTCGCCGTCGTCGGACTCCTGGGCGCGGTTGCGATCGGCGTCATCGGTGCGATCGTCGTCTCAGTGCTGATCGCGCCGCTTGTCGTGGTGGGGGCACTGCTCGTACTCGCCTACAACCTCGAGCTCGCCGGCGGCCGCTTCCACACCGACGCCTGGTTCGCGCTCGCCTGGGGCGGATTCCCGGCATTCACCGGCTACTTCGCGCAATCCCTGGCGATCCACCCTGCCGGCCTGCTCATCTGCGCCGCCTGCTGCCTGTTGAGCACCGCCCAGCGCCGACTGAGCACGCCGGCGCGAGAGCTCCGGCGGCGCACGATCTCCGTAACCGGGGAGCAGCGTCTGATGAACGGGACAGCGGTGCCATTGACGAAGGCACGTCTCGCCGAACCGCTGGAGGGCGCCCTGTCAGCGCTCTGGCTCGCCGTTGTCCTGCTCGCAGTCGGCCTCGTGATGGTCAAGCTGTGAGTGAGCCGACGCAGCTCCCGACTCGAGGTGATAAGACACCGGAGCCGGTGAACCAGCAACGATCAGCTCGAGCGTGATGTCGAACCAGGAAGCGGGCGAGACCGTCGCGCAGCTGATCGTGAAGTGCCTGGAAAACGAAGGCGTCTCGCACGTCTTCGGGATCCCGGGCGAGGAGAACATCCACCTGGTCGACGCGCTCTCGAGTTCGTCTATCCGCTACGTGCTGGTGCGCCACGAGCAGGCCGCGTCATTCATGGCTGAGGTCTACGGTCGGCTGACCGGACGGGCGGGTGTTTGCTCGGCGACGCTCGGCCCCGGCGCCATCAATCTTCTGCTGGGGGTCGCCGATGCCACGACGAACTCGACCCCGGTCGTCGCGCTGTCGGCGCAGGTGGGAATGAATCGGATGTTCAAGGAGTCCCACCAGGGAGTGGATCTCGTCTCGATGTTCAGGCCCGTGACCAAGTGGTCTGACTTGATCGCGACGCCGAATGCTGTGCCCGAGATGATCCGAAAAGCATTCAAGCTGGCGCAAACCGAGCGGCCGGGCGCGGTCTACCTCGCTCTGCCGGAGGACGTCGAGAAGGCGCCGGCGCCGAGCATGCTCACTCCGCTCGTGGTCAACACACCCCGCGCCGATGAGCCCGCCGCCGGCCAGCTACGCCGAGCATCCGAGGTCCTGCAAGCGGCGCGGAACCCCGTGGTTCTTGCCGGCCACGGAGCCGCGCGGGCGGGTGCGAGCGATGCCGTGCGGCGGTTTGCCGAGTCGCTCGGTGTGCCGGTGGCGACGACCTTCCATGGCAAGGGAGTGATATCCGATGATCATCCGCAGGCGCTCGGAGCCGTGGGTTTCATGCGACACGACTACGTGAACTTCGGGTTCGATCAAGCCGACGCGATCGTTGCCGTCGGCTACGAGCTGCAGGAGTTCGATCCAGTTCGGATCAATCCCCACCGCGATAAGAAGATCATCCACATCCATCGGTTTCCCGCTGAGGTCGATGTCCACTATGAGGTCGAGGTCGGATTGCAATCTGACATCGGTCCGACACTCGACGAACTGGCCGCGGCGGCGGGCAAGCGCTTCGAGCCGGATATCGGCGAGCAGAAGATCCGCGCGATGATCGCCGCTGAGCTCGAGCGCGGCCGGGACGACGACCGGTTTCCGCTTGCACCGGCGCGGATCGTCGCCGACACCAGGGCGGCTCTGGGCCGAAACGACATCGTCCTGGTCGACACGGGGGCGCTGAAGATGTGGATGGCCCGGCTTTACCCGACCTACGAACCGAACACCTGCCTGATCTCCAACGGGTTGTCGACGATGGCCTGGACCGTTCCCGGCGCGATCGCGGCCAAGATCGCCCGCCCCGATGCTCGCGTGCTTGTGGCCACCGGCGACGGTGCCTTCATGATGAACTCGCAGGAGATCGAAACGTCGCTCCGCGAGCAGGTTCCGATCGTCGTATTGATCTGGGTCGACGACGAGTACGGGCTGATCAAGTGGAAGATGGACCTCGAGCTCGGGCACAGCCTTGACACCGCCTTCGGCAACCCTGACTTCGTCGCCTACGCTGAGAGCTTCGGGGCCCGCGGATACCGCATCGAGGCGGCCGAGCAGCTCTTGCCCACCCTGCGCCGAGCCCTGGCCGAGAACACGGTCTCGGTGATCGCCTGTCCCGTCGATTACACGGCCAACTTGCAGCTGACCGATGCCCTTGGGGAGCTCGACGAGTCGCTCTCGTGACGGCTGCTGAGCCGCCGCGCCCGGCGGGCGGTCACGAGCGTCGGCGCCGCGCCAGAGCCGGGGGCTGGTAGCGAACCAGCGCCGCGTGATCGATCTTCTGGAACGCAGCGACGACCCACGGGTCGAATTGGCGGCCACCCTGCGCGACAATTTCCGCCACTGCCTCCTCGGCCGGCCAAGCGGGCTTGTAAGGGCGTTCGCGCGTGAGCGCGTCGAACACGTCAGCCACGGCCACGATACGTCCACTCAAGGGGATTGCCTCGCCGACCAGACCACGCGGGTAGCCCTGGCCGTCCCAGCGCTCGTGGTGGGTCGCGGCGATCTCCGCGGCTGTCCGCAACAGCCGTGATTTGCTTCCGCCCAGGATCCGAGCGCCGACCGCCGGGTGCGTCTTGATCGCCTCGAACTCCTGTGCGGTGAGGCGGCCGGGCTTGAGCAGGATCGCATCGGGAACGGCGATCTTGCCGATGTCATGCAGCGGCGCGGCGTGAAGTATGCGTTGCACCTCCCGCTCGGGCAGGCCCATGGCGCAAGCAAGCAGTCCGGAGGTGTGGCCAATCCGCTGGGCGTGCTGATCGGTCACGTCGTCGCGGTACTCGCCGGCGATGGCGAGCCGTCTGAGGAGATCGAACCGCGCCTTTTCGATCTGGGCGGTCCTCTGGCGGACGCGGTCCTCGAGCAAGTCGCCGTGCGCCTTGGCGCGCAGCTGCAGCAGTCTCGTCTCCAGCAGGTTGGCGACCCGCAGCCGGACCTCCTCCTGATCGAACGGCTTGGTCACGAAGTCGCGAGCGCCCGACGCCAGCGCCCGGCGTATGGCTTCGGAGCTCGTGTCGGAGGTGAGGACGAGGATCGGCAACGGAGTCGGACCGATGAACAGATCCTCGAGCTCCCGCATCAGGGCGGAGCCGCTCACATGTGGCATGTGCAGATCGAGGAGCAGGAGGTCCGGACGGACCCGCTTGACGGTTTCGGTAACGCGCCGGGAGTCAGTCAGGGCGAGGATGTGGCGATATCCCCAGCCCTCGAGCAGCGCTCCGAGCAAGCGGGTGTTGGCGGGCTCATCGTCGACCACGAGGATGCGAAGGTCTTGCAGCTCGAGCTCCGTCGAGGCCCCGCAAGTTCGAGCGGCACTCATCGCTTCGAGTTTCGACGGCGCCTCCGGCTATCTCAATACCGCAATCGCGGCATCTTTGGGGATGGCGGCTAGGAGGGCAGCGAGCAGATCACGTCACGGCCCGTCGACGATGTGCCTGTCGGCGAGTGCCATCGCCACGAGTTGGGCTCGGGTCTTCGCGCCCGTCTTGGTCATGGCATTGCGCACGTGAGTACGGACGGTCTCGGTCGAGATCACCAGCTGCTCAGCGATCTCCGAGCTGGTCCGCCCGAGCGCGACGCAGGAGACGATTTCGCGCTCGCGCGGCGTCAATGCTCCGAGTTCCGTCACCGGTGGTGAACCGTCCTCGCGCTCAGCCCGGACGCAGACGACGACCGCGATTCGCCGTCCACCGACGGTGCCCGTTTGCACCGCGAACTGGACAAGCACGTGACTGCCATCCGGTTGCTCCAACATTCGCTCACGGAGCCAGTCGCCGCTCTCCCAGAGCTCGGGCCACTCGCTCGCGAGCCTCGAGCGAGCCTCCGCCGTCATGAACCTATCCGGACGCTCGCCGATGATCTCCTCGCGCGAGGCACCAAACAATTTGCATCCGGCCGCGTTGACATCGATTACGCGGCGATCCTCGTCGAGAAGCCAGATCCCGTTCGTCGAGCGTTCGAACACGCTCCAGAAGAGTCGCTCCCATCCGGCATCCTCGGGAGTAGAGCTCTCCATCTGGCCTACATTCGCATAGGCCCAACCGCCGCGGGGGCTAATCGACAGCCCTAGGAATGGGCAGGTCGGCGGCGCTTGCCGGTCTGACCCTTAGGATCGCACGGTGCAAGCGCCGAACGGTATGACAAGAGCTTCGATCCAGAGGAGAACTTGAAATGGAAGCGACAGCGGTTGAGCAGCCTCAGCAGGTGAAACCCGTGCCGGATCCGCTCCGCCACCACCAGCATTATCAGCACGACGACTCGCCTTATGCCGGCGGGTCAAGCTTCATGGAACGGGTAGCCGAAGCCGTGGCCAGCGGCATGGGGACGGTGGCGTTCATTCTCGTTTCGTCGATGCTGATCCTCGCCTGGGTCTTCGTCAACGGCGCTGCGCACTACGTCTCGTCCACGATCACAAACATCGGAAAGGGGAAGCAGTTCGATCCCGAGCCGTGGATCCTGCTGAACCTGATCTTCTCGGCCGTGGCGTTCTACACCGGAGCGCTGGTGATCATCGCCCAGAAGGCCCAGACGAGAACTGACAAGGCAAACGAGGAGGCGGCCGCGAAGCATCGCGACGAGCTGGCTCAGTTCCAGACCGATCTACTGCAGCAGAACACCGATCTCACGACCCAGATCCACACCCTTGCTGAGCAGCTTCACCACCTGACCGAGCAGGTTCACGCAGCGACCTGTGGGAGTCACCCCTCGTCGGCGTGATCGGCCGACGTCAGCGGCTGACCTCGGCAAGGTCCATGGTGCTTGCGACGCTGTGGAACTTAACGTCCGGGGTCGCCACGATCGCCGCGGGGATCGCCCGCATGAACTCTCGGATGTGCGAGGTGGCGAAGTGCCGCTGGAGCGCCTCGCTGCTCTCCCATTCTTCGACAAACACGAACTCGTTGTCTCGCTCGGTGTCTTCGTAGAGGCGGTAGCTGATACAGCCGGTTTCCTCGCGTGATGCCTGGGCGACTGCGTGCCCAATGCGGACCAGTGCGTCGCGCCTATCCGCGTCAGTCTGAACCCGTCCAACGACGACGATCATCGCATCCGGCTCAGTCGTCGCCGTTGGGGCCGCCACTGCCCCCGCTGCCGCGCCCCCGGATCCATTCGGCGACCTGCTCGGCCATACCGCCCACCTGAGAGCCCAGCTTGGTGACGTTGTCACCGATGTCCTTGAAGATCGCGCGGAAGCGCTCGGCGTAGAACTCGACCGCGTCGCCTGCCTCGGCTCGCGCTGGGGGCTCCTCGCCGCGCTTGATGTAGTCGCCGCGAACGATGCGGTCGTACTCGCCGCTCTGGACCCACTTCATCACCTCCGAGACGCGCCTGACCGCGTACGGGTGAGTAGCGTTGATCTCGTAGAAGAAGCGCCGGACGCGGTCGCTCGGGTCATCCCAGTCCTCGTACTCGCGAGCCTGGGTCAGGAAGGCGTCGAGGTCAAGCTGGTCGGCCTTCACGCCGCCGGCCAGCACCATCAGCGCTCGGCAGACGATCCGTGGATCGCGGACGACCAGGACCTCAGCGCGATCACAGCTGAGCTCGGAAGCGCGATACCACTCCAGCAACACCGTGCGGACGGCGAGCGCCGGAATCGCCAGCGGGAACGGGACGCCACCGCCGGCGCTGAGCAGGATCTGGAGCGCAGTTCGATACAGCATGTGGTCGGAGAGGATGTGGGCGACTTCATGCGCGAGCACCGAACGCTGCTCTCCGGGTCCGAGCCGTCCGAGCAGCGTGGAGCCGACGACGACGATCGGGTTCTGGGCACCGATCGCCATCGCGTTCGCGCCAAGGGCGAACGAGCCGCTCACGTATGTGTCATAGGTGCGCGGCATGTCGAGGATCTTGCAGACCGCGACCTGGTGGGACCACAGCTCGGGTAGCTGGCGCTCGCCGACGCGCACGGAGTTGCTGAGGTACATCTGCCGCAGCGCGCGCTCGTAGCGCCACTCGATCAGCCTGCGGACCACTGTGTCGAGCATCGGGATCGACTTCAGCGCCGCGGTCGCGGCCCGGTCGGATGGATGCTCGTATGCCTTCGACGAGATGTTCGGATACGGCTCGATCGCCTCAGGCAGGTTGTCAGTCATCGCGTGCGAACAAGACTAGTCCCCTCGGGTTGGGGATACCAGCTCGCGAGGCGCGATCGTGCCGTCCTGATCGGCCGGCACGACTAATAGATGGCTTCAGGATCGATCCGGGCTTGGCCGAGCACCACCCGTTGACCTCGGATCGGGACGCCCTCTTGCTCAAGGAGCCGACGCTGTTCCTCACCTTTGGCCCAGCTTCCGTCGCTGCGTACGACCCGCCACCAGGGTAAGTCGACAGTGGCAAGAGACAGTGCGCGGCCGGCCTGACGAGGCGCGCCTGGACATAGGTCGGCGTACGTGGTCACGAATCCGGCCGGGACGCGCCGGACCCGAGCGTGGATCACAGCGGTGGTTACGCCCATGCGATCATCTGCTGCGAGGCGTCGGCCAATCGTAGCCCTGGAACCATTCATCTCATCACTCTGTCAGTAGGGTTATGTCAGCGGCCGCTGAACTCGCTGCTGCCGACCGGCGCGCTACACACGGAGCATCAACCCATCTCGCGACCCCTGCACACCTCTGGTTCTCGTGAGTTCAGGAGGTTCTAGCGGCGCGCGCATCACAAGCCGAGATTGAGCGCGAGAAGCGCCTGGCGGCGGAGCGGGCCGCAGAGATGGTCGAAAGCGGTATGACCGTCGGGCTCGGCACGGGCTCCACGGTCCGGTACCTTCTCGCGCCGCTTGCTGCCCGGAACCTCGATATTCGCTGCGTGGCGACGTCGGTGGTCACCGCTCGCGAAGCGACACGGCTCGGCCTGAAGGTCGTTGACTTCACTGGCTTGCGCGCGCCCGCTCGCCTGGACATCGCGATCGACGGCGCAGACCAGGTCGCTCCGTCCGGATGGTTGGTGAAGGGAGGCGGTGGAGCCCACACCCGTGAGAAGGCGGTTGCCGCGGCCACGAGTCACTTTGTCGTAATCGTCTCCTCGAACAAGCTCGTGGATCGGCTGTCGCCACCGATCCCGGTCGAACTGGCGAACTTCGGTCTGGCCGGCACACTCGCTCGATTGGGTTCGGTGCGCATTCGCGATGCACCACTGAGTCCGGACGGCGGCGTGATCGCGGACTATCTCGCCGATTTCGACGACCCCGAGGCCCTTTGCTCCTTTCTTTCCGCCGCTACCGGCGTAGTCGAGCACGGCTTGTTTCCTGCGACGATGGTCGCTGAGGTGCTCATCGGCCAGGCGGGCCGCGTGGAACGCAGGCCAGCGCGGCCCACGACTCATCGGGCGCCGTCAGTCGCCACGTAGCGCTGATCTGCGTCGTTCGCTGGACTGCGCTGATCGGATTGGTTACTCGCGCGCTTACCGCGTTGCCTCGGTGTCCGGGCCGTTGGTCATCCCTGTCTCCGCCGCGGCGCCGGCAGCAGACTCGAAGTCCTCCGCGCTCCAGGTCAGTGTGCCGGCATCGAGGTCGTGGACGATCTCGTCGACCCAGGCAAGTTCGGCGGCGATCGCGGCGTGCTGATACTCGGTTTCGAGCAGCGTCACCCTCGGCAGGCCGGCTGAGTACCGGTCGAGATCGGCGTCCAAGCGAGTGAGCTCGACGCGCAGCGCGATTGCGCGCTGCGCAAGCACGGCTCGCGCCGAGTCGGGCTCGAGCAACATCAGGAACGAGAGTGCGGCTGGGAACTCGGGGAACTCGTTGCGAGGCGTCGAGAGGATGTCGTTCAGCCACTCACGAGAGGCCAGACGTCCCCCCTCGGTGATCTCGTAGACGGTTCGCTCAGGGAACTGCTGGTCGCGCTCGGTCTGGAGGATGGCGATCAGCCCAGAATCGGTGAGACGGTTGATCGTCCGGTAGAGGTTGGAGCGCTGCCCGACGTTGACTACCTGGTCCTTGCCCCACAGCTTGAGCAGGCGCCCGATCGCGTACGGGTGCAGCGGTCCA
>Ga0335074_10013463_pt1 | contig 11498 bp, 11 predicted proteins | sample Lox_Sample_23_FD_206715 | JGI IMG/M metagenome (GOLD analysis project Ga0335074, IMG submission 206715) | Soil microbial communities from Loxahatchee National Wildlife Refuge, Florida, United States - Lox_Sample_2.3 | ecosystem: Environmental > Terrestrial > Soil > Wetlands | place: USA...
TCGAGGTCCGGCCGCACGACATCGCCTGCTTCATCGCCGAGCCGATCCAGGGCGAGGGCGGCGACAACCACTTCCGCCCGTCCTTCCTGCAGGCGATGCAGGCGCTCTGCCGCGAGTTCGACGCGCTCTTCATCCTCGACGAGGTGCAGACCGGCGTCGGCCTGACCGGCACCGCGTGGCTCTACCAGCAGCTCGGGCTGGCGCCGGACGTGGTCGTCTTCGGCAAGAAGACCCAGGTCTGCGGGGTGATGGCCGGCGGGCGGGTGGACGAGGTGGCGGACAACGTGTTCCGGGTCGCCTCCCGCATCAACTCGACCTGGGGCGGCAACCTGACCGACATGGTCCGGTCCCGCCGCATCCTCGAGGTCATCGAGGCCGACGGGCTGATCGACCGGTCCGCCGCCCTCGGCGAGCACCTGCTGGACGGGCTGCGCGACCTCGCCGGGCGCCACCGCGGTATGGTCGCGCACCCGCGCGGCCGCGGGCTGATGTGCGCGCTGACGCTGCCGACGGCGGCGCTGCGGGACGAGGTCGTCCGGCGGCTGCGCGAGGAGGAGCGGGTGATCATGCTCGGCTGCGGGGCGGCCAGCCTGCGGTTCCGCCCGGCCCTCACGGTGGCGGCCGGGGAACTCGACCGCGCGCTCGCCGCGCTGGACCGGGTCCTGGCCGGCATAGGCTCGTAAGCACGCGGCCGCAGACCCCGTCCGACCGCCACACCGGCGCGCTGACCAGGCGCTGACGCCTGAAGGAGAACGTCAATGCTCAACCATGACACGCTGCTGGCCCAGACCGGGGACGTGCTGTCCCGGCTCGGCGTCGAGCTGCCGCGGGCGGACGGCCAGGCGGACCCCGGTCTGGTCGACACCGTGCTGATCGCGCGCTCGCCGGTGACCGGCGGCGAGCTCGGCCGGATCCCGGCCCACACGCCGGACCAGGTCGCGGCCATCGTCGGGCGGGCGGCGGACGCGTTCGCGGCCTGGCGGCTGGTCCCCGGCCCGGTCCGCGGCCAGCTCGTGCGCGAGTTCGGCAACCTGCTGCGCGAGCACAAGGAGGACCTCGGCGCGCTGGTGTCGGTCGAGGCGGGCAAGATCCGGTCCGAGGGCCTGGGCGAGGTCCAGGAGATGATCGACATCTGCGACCTCGCCGTCGGCCAGTCCCGGCAGCTGTTCGGCCTCACGATCGCCTCCGAGCGCCCCGGCCACCGGATGATGGAGCAGTGGCACCCGCTCGGCGTGGTCGGCGTGATCAGCGCGTTCAACTTCCCGGTGGCGGTCTGGTCCTGGAACACCGCCCTCGCCCTGGTCTGCGGCGACGCCGTGGTCTGGAAGCCGTCGGAGAAGACGCTGCTGACCGCGCTCGGCTGCCAGGCGCTGCTGGCCGAGGCGGCCCGCCGGGTCGGGGCGCCCGACGGCGTCAGCGCCCTCGTCTTCGGCGGTCCGGAAGTCGGCGAGGCCCTCGTCGCCGACGACCGGGTGGCGCTGGTGTCCGCGACCGGCTCGACCCGGATGGGCCGGGCGGTCGCGCCGGTGGTGGCCGGGCGCTTCGGCCGGCTGCTGCTCGAGCTCGGCGGCAACAACGCCGCGATCGTCGCCCCCTCGGCCGACCTCGACCTGACCGTGCGCGGCATCGTGTTCTCGGCCGCGGGCACGGCCGGGCAGCGCTGCACCACCCTGCGCCGGGTCATCGCGCACTCCTCGATCGCCGACGAGCTGACCGGACGGCTGGCGGCCGCGTACCGGACGCTGCCGATCGGGTCGCCGCTGGCGGACGGGACCCTGGTCGGGCCGCTGATCGACCAAGCCGCCTACCGGGGCTATGACGACGCGCTGGCCCGGGCCCAGGCCGACGGGGGCAAGCTGGTGGCGGGCGGCCGCCGGGTGCTGGCGGACGAGGCGCCGGACGCCTACTACGTCGAGCCCGCGATCGTCGCGATGCCGGCCCAGACCGACGTGGTGCGCAGCGAGACCTTCGCCCCGATCCTCTACGTGCTCACCTACGACACCCTGGACGAGGCGATCGCCCTGCACAACGACGTGCCCCAGGGGCTGTCCTCGTCGATCTTCACCCTCGACCTGCGCGAGGCCGAGCGCTTCCTCGCCGCCGACGGCTCGGACTGCGGGATCGCCAACGTCAACATCGGGCCTTCCGGGGCCGAGATCGGCGGCGCGTTCGGCGGCGAGAAGGAGACCGGCGGCGGCCGCGAGTCCGGCTCGGACGCCTGGCGGTCCTACATGCGCCGCGCGACCAACACGGTCAACTACTCGACCGAGCTCCCGCTCGCGCAGGGCGTCTCCTTCGGGTGACCGGTGCGCGGGGCGGAATGACAGTCGCCCGGGTCCGTTCGAAAATCAAAAGCCCTTGAATTCAAATGCCTTTGATTTCGAACGGACCTCGGCTCGAGCTGGCTTCGTCGGCTAGCGCCTTTTTCTCGCCACCACCGCATAGACCGGGACCGGCCGGACCCGGCCGGCCAGGCCGGGCGCCGGGCGCCATTCGTTCACCGGGACGAGGCCGGGCTCAACCGGGTCGAGGCCGATCGTGAGGGCGGCCACCTCGGCCCGCGAGCGCAGGGTGAAATGCGGCGCCGAGATCTTGTTCCAGTAGTCGACGCCCGCCTCGAGGGCCGGGTCGAGGTCGCTCGCCACGTGGCAGAGGGCGAGATAGCTGCCGGCCGCGAGCGGCGCCATCAGCGCCGACACGATCCCGGCGGCCCGCTCGGCGCCCGCGATGAACGGGAGCGAGGACGGCAGCAGGACCGCCGCCGGCTGGCCGAAGTCGAGCGTCTCGGCCGCCCCCGCCAGCAGCGCGGCCGGGTCGGTGAGCCTCGCGTCGAGGGCGGCGAAGGCCCCCTCCGAGGCCGATCGCGAGAACGCCCGCAGGTGCGTCAGCACCATCGGGTCGTTGTCCACGTGCACCACCCGGCAGGCCGGGTCGACCGACTGGACCAGGTCGCGGCCGGTCTCGGCCCCGGCCAGGCCGGTGCCGACGTCAATGAACTGCCTGATGCCCGCCTCGAGGGCGAGAAAACGGACCGCGCGCTGGTGGAAGTCGAGGACAAAGGGCACGATGCCGGCGATCGCGGGCGCGATCGAGAGCATGGTCTGCGCGGTTCTTCGATCGGCTTCAAAGTTATCCCGGCCGCCATTGAGGAAATCCGCCACCCGGGCCGGGTTGGGCACGGCCGTATCGATCCACTCGACCCTCGGCCGGGAATCGTCGAATTGCCCGTCCTCAATCATTCGTTCCCCCCGTGAAGCAGCTTTGCAGTGACGCTGCGGCGGCGTCAATGGTGAGGGGTGGTGTCACTTAGTGATACCACAAGCCGCGACGGTCACCGTGACGCCCATTCGGGTGTCACGCCGCGGCGGGATATCGCGATTCGCGATTTTCGGGTTTTCCGGTTTCCGGGTTTCCCCGATCAGGCCCGAGGCGGACGGCCGCCTAAACGGCCAGCGCCAGCGCGGCGGTCAGGTCGGTCGAACGCCGACGCGGGCTCACCGCTCACGGGTGCGGGCCCCGTCCTGGCCGTCGCCCGCCAGCGTGACCTTGACCCCGGAGTCGGTCAGCGCCCGGACCGCGTCCGGGTCGGCCCCGGCGTCGGTGATGAGCTCGCTGATCTCGCCCACCTCGCAGATCCGGGCGAACGCGACCTTGCCGAGCTTGGAGCTGTCGGCCACCACCACCACCCGCCGGGCGCAGCCGATCATGACCGCGTTCGTGTGCGCCTCCACCTCGTGGTGGGTGGTGCAGCCGGCCTGGGCGTCGATGCCGTCGACGCCGATGAAGGCGACGTTGAGGTTGAGCCCGGTCAGGCTCGCCTCGGCGATCGGCCCGGACAGCTCGTAGGACTGGCTTCTGGCCACCCCGCCGGTGGTGATCAGCTTGATGCCGGGACGGACGGCCAGCTCGGACGCGATGTTGAGGGCGTTGGTCACGATCGTCAGCTTCTGGCGGCCCGCCAGCGCCCGCCCGACCTCGGTCGCGGTCGTCCCGCCGGTCAGGCCGACCGCCATCCCCTCGGTCACCTGGGCAGCCGCCTCGCGGGCGATGCCGCGCTTCTCGTCGGCGTAACGGACCCCCTTGTACCGCAGCGGCAGCTCGTAGGAGACGGCGTGCGCGGTCGCGCCGCCGTGGGTGCGCGCCAGCAGCCGCTGCTGCTCCAGGGCCACCAGGTCCCGGCGGATCGTGCCCGCCGAAGTCTCGAGGTCATCGGCGAGATCGGCGACCGCGACCGATCCACCATCGGCGAGCCGTTCGAGGATCGCGCTCAACCGCGCAGCTCTGTGCATAGCAAAAGAGCATATACGTGCAGGTTGAGCGCAAACGATCGCCATCCGTCACTCGGCCCATCTCATCGGCGGGTATCACGGGTGGCTCGGCCGGTCAGCGAGCCGGGCGATCACGGGGCGGGGACGGCCGCCAGGTAGTCGCCGACAAGCTCGAGGTAGCGCGCGGCCACGGTGCGGACGGCCGCGTCCCGGTCGCCGTCGTCCAGGTAGCGCCGGAGCGCGTCCCACCAGATGGTCCGGCCGACGGCGAACCCGGCGAAGCCGTCGGTCGCCGCCGCGATCGCGAGCCAGCGGCGGACGGCGGCGTAGTCGGCGCCGCGGCCGAGGACGAGGCAGGCGGCATCCGGGTCGGCTGCGCGCACCGCCCCGGCCACCAGCGCCGCGTCCTGCGGCGACTCGGGCCCCTCGATCTTCCACAGCCCGGGGCGGATGCCGTCCCCGGCGATCTCGCGGACGGCCGCCGCCGTCAGCGCCGCCCGCAGCTCGCGGTCGAACCGGCCGCGGTCGCCGCCCGCCGCTGCGAGCTGAGCGTCCTCCGGCGGGACGAGCAGCTCGAGCATGAGCCGCTGGTCTGGGCGGCCGTCGAGCAGGGCGGCGAGGTGGCGCAGCCGCGCCCGCTGCCTGGCGTTCATCGGGGCGTCCCCGCATGGGTTGTAGCGGACCAGGACCTTGACGTAGTCCGGGTGGTAGGCGGCGATGACGCGCTCGGGGTGGCCGTCGTCGAGATAGCGCAGTTCCGCGCGGCCGCTCTCCTCGACCGGCATCGCGACCAGGACCCCGCCCGCCTGCGCCTTGGGCACCAGGTCGCCGCCGTACTCCTGGTCGATGAGGAGGACCACGGGGCCGGCCGCGATCTCCGGCGCGGCCGCCAGCAGCGCGTCGACCACGACCCCCTTGGCGGCGACCATCGCCTCGTGCTGCGTTTGCGCCGGCGCCCCGGACAGCCGCATGAAGTCACGCCGGAACGAGTTGCGATGGTCAAACGCCAGGGCGAAGACCGGGGTCATAGCTCGCTCACCACGGTGTGGGCCTCCAGTTCGGCGACGTCGGTCGGGTCCACTTCTCCGGCCACCGGCTGCCGGACCGCCGCGGCCGACATCGCCGCCGCCCGACGCAGCCGATCGGGCCATGGCCGGCCGGCCAGCTGCCCGTCGACCAGCGCCGCGATGGCGGCGTCGCCCGCCCCGACCGGGTTGCCGCGCTGCTCGGGCGGCGCCGCCAGCAGCGCGCTGCCGGGCCGGACGGCGAGCAGGCCGCGGCGGCCGAGCGAGACGACGACCGCCCGGGCGCCGTCGGCCAGCAGGGCGCGGGCCGCGCGGGCCGCGTCCGGCAGCGCGATCGGCACCGTCAGCCCGGCCGCCTCCGCCAGCTCGTGCTCGTTGGGCTTGACCAGGGCCGGCCGCGCGGCCAGGGCGGCCAGCAGCGGTCCCGCGTGCGCGTCGACGAACACCTCGGCCCCGGCCTCGGCCGCGGTCGCGGCCAGCGTGCGGTAGGCGTCGGCCGGGAGGCCGGCCGGCAGGCTGCCGGACAATACCGCCGCCTTCGCCCCGCCGATCAGCCCGGCGAAGTCGGCCGTGAACTGCGCCCACTCGGCCGCCGTGACCGGCGGCCCGCTCTCGTTGTAGCCGGTGGCGGCGGCGTCCTCGACGCTGAAGGCGCTGACGGTTCTGCGGCTGACCGCCGCGCAGCGGGTGAACGAGTGCGGGACCGACCGCTCGGCCAGCTCGCGGGCGATCTCGTCGCCCGCCGGGCCGCCCGCGAACCCGGTCACCAGGACGTCGTGCCCGGCCTGCCGGAGCAGCCGGGCGACGTTGACGGCCTTGCCCCCGGGCCGGGTGTGGACGCGGCCCACCCGGTTGGCCTCGCCGGTGATGAAGCGCGGGCTGACGTAGGTGATGTCCAGGGCGGGGTTCAGCGCGGCGCAGACGACCGGCCCGTGGCTGGCCGGCCCGCGGCTGGCCGGCCCGTGGCTGGCCGACCCGCTGCTGGCCGGCCCGTGGCTGGCCGGCCCGCTGCTGGCCGGCCCGCTGCTGGCCGGCCCTCGGCCGACTGCGGTCACTGGCCGGTGTAGATGACGGAGCGAGACAGGTGCCGGGGCTGGTCGGGGTCGAGCCCGCGCCGCTGGGCGGTGGCGACCGCCACCCGCTGGGCCAGCACCAGCTCGGCCTGCGGGTCGCCCGCGGTGACGACGACCGTCGCCCCGGTCCGCCTGATGTCGTTCACGAGCACGTCGTCATCGACGCCGAACAGCCAGACCACGGTGTCCTCGTCGGCGGTGGAGAGCGGCCCGTGCCGGTACTCGAGCGACGGGTACGCCTCGCTCCACGACGCGGACGCCTCCTGGACCTTGAGCGCCGCCTCCCGCGCCACCCCGACGGACCAGCCGCGGCCGAGGAAGACGTAGTGCCGCCGGTCGATCAGCTCCTCGTCGAGGTCGGCCGCCACCGCCGCCCGCGCCTGCTCGACCGCCGGGCCGAGGTCATGCCCGATGCTGGCCCTGGCCACGGTGAGCGCGGTGGTGGCGAACCGGGTCTGCACGACCGACTGCTCGTCGGCGTAGTCAAGGACCAGCAGCTGGTCCGTGACCTCGCTGATCGGCGTGTTGGCGTCGGCGGTGATCCCGATCCTGCGGGCCCGGCCGCGCGGGTTCCGCAGCGCGTCGAGGACCTCGGCGGTGGTGCCCGAGCGGGTCACCGCCAGTACCGCGTCGTAGTCGCGGGCCGGCAGCTCCGAGGCGGTGAAGGCGTCGGTCTCCCCCTGCCCGGCCGCCTCGCGGGCGGTCGCGATCGCGCGCGCCATGTGCCAGGAGGTGCCGCAGCCGATGACCGCGACCCGCTCACCGCGCGCGGGCAGGACCATCGCCGCCTGCCCGGCGGACTGCAGCGCTCTCGCCCAGCAGTCCGGCTGACTTGCGATCTCCCTCTGCACGTGCGCCTCAGGTCGCTGCACCCCGCTGGTCCCTCCGCCATCCAGGTCCTGACCGCTTGGCGCGGTCGGCCTGCGCCGTACGCTGCTCGCAAACGCGCATATGTTGCCCATGAGTCATGCGCAGTATTGCCCATTTCCTCCGACTCTACGACATGTGTGATCACTCCACAAGGCGGGATTGCCGCCGGCGCTGCCCCGAAGTCCCCGGCAGCGCGGCCGGGCATCAGGTGTTGCGCCAACCTCTGGGGCAGCCAGTCGACCGTCGTCGGCGGCCCGACCACGTTCGGCATCCCCTCGTCGGGCAAGATCAGCGCGACCGTCCCGCCCGAGGGCGTGGCGCTGTACCGGGTCACCCCGCTGTCGTCACCGGCTCGCCTCACGAGTGCGAGGCCGACGGGCCGACCGGACGTTGGGGGAGCCGTGATTGTGTTCCGTTTGGGACCTGGGTTTTCGTCCGTGGACGTCATTGTGTGCCGGTGGGGGCGCTATACGACCCGAAGTCCCCACGCTGACCCTTTGTCCGATCCTGCCTGGTGTCCGTGGTGCCGTTGAGGACGGTGTTCCGATGGGCGGCAGGGATGGGGGCCGCCGCGTCGTCCGAGGGCCATCCGGTCAAGCTTTGCGACGCAAAGCTTGACTTTGCCGCGCAAAGCTAGTTAGCTTTGCAGTGCAAAGTATGGCGCTCCAGAGAGGCCAGGGAGGCCGTTCCGAAGGAGCCCTGGAGGTCGAGATGAACGACGGAACTGGCGCTGACCAGGACATGAACATGAACGCGGCCGCCGCGGCGGCCATCATCGCCGAGGCCGACGCGCGGGCCAGGCCCGTGCTGCGGCCCGATCACCGGGTGACGTTCCTCGTCTGGGGGGCGATCTGGTTCCTCGGCGATGGCCTGATGTGGCTGGCGGTCCGCGGGCAGCATCCGTATCACGGTCCCAACCCCGGCGGGTACGCCGCCCTGGTCCTGCTCACGGTCCTGGTCGCGCTTGCCTCGATCGCCCAGTCCCGGGCGGAGTCCGGCGTCCGCGGCCTGTCGGTGGTGCGCCGGTGGGCCTTCTCCCTGTCGGCGCTGGCCGGGCTCGGCGGGGCGTTCCTGGTCGAGGGCGCGCTGGTGCACGCAGGCGCAAGCCGGCCGGTGGTCGGGGTCTTCGAGGCGGTCGCGCCGCTGCTGGTGATCGGCCTGCTCTACCTCGCCCGGTTCTCGGCCGAGCTGGACTGGGCCGTGGCCGGCCTCGGCCTGTGGCTGGTCCTGGTGGCGGCAGTCGGAGCCTACGCCGGCCCGCAGAACGTCTGGGCGGTGGCGACGCTCGCCGTCGGCCCCGCGTTCGTCCTGGTCGCGGCCCTCGAGCACCGGCGGCAGCGGGCATGAGCCCAGGCGAACTCGACCCGGTCATCCACACCCCCGCCCGGCTGCGGATCGTGGTGACGCTGGCGGCGCTGCGCGACGGCGACGACCTGTCCTTCACCGGCCTGCAGGAACTGACCGAGCTGACCCCCGGCAACCTGATCACCCACCTGCGCAAGCTCGAGGAAGCCGGGTACGTGGCCACCCAGAAGAACGGCAGCGGGGTGACCGCCAGGACCTCGGTCGCCCTCACCGACAGCGGCCGGAAGGCCCTCGAAAACTACACCACCGTGCTGCGACGGCTGCTCGACTCGGCCTCGCCGAACTGAGCCGTTGTCCCCGCGGCGAATGCCGCGCCCCGCGCCTGGAGCAGGGGCGACCGCTCAGCGGCCGCCCCTGCTCCAGGCGTCGGTGCTCTGGTTGCAGCCGGCGAATCGCGTGACCGCGGGCGCGACCACCTGGTCCGATGACAGCCTGGGGCAGTCGCCGCTGGTGGAGCGGATGCCGACCACGAGCACGGCGAGCAGGCAGACGACCACCATCATGAAGATCGCCAGCGTCCGCCGCGACGGCCGGCCAGAGACGACCTCGGCCGCCGGGCCCGCCGCCCGGGCCGACCGCCCGAACGACGCGAACATCGACTTCAGCCGGGGATCGGCCGCTAGCAGCGCGTGCTCGATCTGGTTGAGTATCCGTTGCTGACGGCGGGGCAGGCTCATCTCAGTTCCCAGGGGGCGCGCTGACGGGAATGCCTACTCGCGGAGGCTAGCCGATGACTTCCCGTTGGGCGACGGCACAAACGCAGCCGACGGCGGGCTGGGGCCGGCCCGGGCTGGCCCGACGCCTCTTACCCGGGAACTTGGCCGGCGCCTAAGATCGAGTCCGCGGCGGAGCAGTCGCTGACGGACGCGCTGACGGAGGCGAGCTCGTGAAGCTGGGCACGGTGCAACGAGACGGCGCCGAACGGGTCGTGGTCGCGGTCGACGACCAGCGGGCGGCGCTGCTCGACCCGGGCCTGACGATGAGCGGCCTGATCGCCGACTGGGCGGCCGCCGGGCCTGCCGTGCTACGGTCGGTCGCGCAGTCCGTCGAGCGGTCGGCCACGTTCGGCGTCGGCGAGCTGGAATGGCTGCCCCCGGTGCCCCGCCCGGGCAAGGTCATCTGCGTGGCGCTCAACAACAGCGCCAACGCCGACCGGATCATGAGCGGCCCGGGCCACCCGGCCGCGTTCACCAAGCCCGCCAGCTCGCTGCTCGGCCACGGGCGCCCGATCCGGCTGCGGAAGGAGTACGGCCGCGTCCACCCCGAGCCGGAACTGGCGGTGGTCATCGGCGCCGGCGGCGGCGACATCAGCCGCGACGCCGCGCTCGGGCACGTCTTCGGCTACACGATCATCAACGACCTCACCTCGCCCACCATGCGGGCCGAGGACACCTTCCACTACCGCGCGATCCACCCCGGGCCCGACGGCCCGGACGGGATCGAGTACGTCGACACCTGGGTCTCGTACCCGGGCCGGTACAAGGGAACGGACGGGTTCGGGCCGATCGGCCCGTGGATCGCGACCGCCGACAGCGTGCCCGACCCGCACGCGCTCACCGTCTCCTGCGCCCACCAGGGGCGCCTCGTCACCTCCGACAGCACCGCCAACCTGATGCACAAGGTCGACGACGTCATCTCGTTCATGTCGTCGTACATGACGCTCGAGCCGGGCGACATCATCGCGATGGGAACCGCGCTCAAGCCGTCCGCGGCCGGCGGCCCGGCCATCCAGAACGTCAACCTGGTCGCCCTCGGCGGCCCGATCGAGGTCACCATCTCCGGCATCGGCACCCTCAGCAACCCGGTCGAGCTGCGATGACGGGGGCGGCCGAGCAGGCGGTCCTGCTGCGGGCCGAGATCGACGCCGTGCTGGCGGACTGGGCGTACCGCCTCGATCACGGCCAGCTCGACGAGCTGGCCGGGCTGTTCACCGAGGACGCGCTGTTCATCACCGGCGGGGTGGAGCTGCGGGGCAGAGTCAAGATCAAAAACCGGTATCTCGAACGGACCGTGGCTCGCACCACCCGGCACACCTACAGCGGCCTGCGGGTGAGCGTCATCGGGGCCGATCCCGAGACCGTTCGCATCGCCGACGAGGGGGCCGCCCGCCCGGTCCGGGTGCGCGCCTGGTCCACCTGGGTCAACTACGCGGCCAACGCGGCGCCGCCCGTCGACGACGTCGGCGTGTACCTCGTGGCCGACTTCGACGACGTGCTGACCTGGTGCGCGGACGACCGCTGGCGGATCAGCGAGCGCCGCATCATCCCGGTCTTCCGCGATATCGCCCGCGCCCCGATCACCGGGTGACGGCGCCCCATTTCCCTCGCTCGCGGCGGCGACCCGGCCGTGACCAAATAGGAAGTGGGCCCCGGCCCATAGCCGTGCGCCACCCGATGTTTCTATCCGTAGCCTCATGGTAACTATAGGTAACGGCTGAGCTGCGTACGTTCCCCCCGAAGCGGCCAGGCACTGATCGCAACGGGAACTAGTGGAACCGCTGGGAGCGATAATGCCGAGACCTGTTCGGAGCGACCAAAAGTACCTACCGGGGCTTGACGGGCTGCGCGCCCTGGCGGTGACGGCCGTCATTGCCTACCACCTCGGCTACGGCTGGGCGCAGGGCGGACTTCTCGGCGTGGGCGTGTTCTTCACCCTCAGCGGTTATCTCATCACCGACATCCTGGTCGGGCAGTTCGCCGCCTCGGGGCGGGTCAAGCTCGGCGACTTCTGGCTGCGACGGGCGCGACGGCTGCTGCCGGCCCTGTTCGTCATGCTCGCGGTGGTGACGGTGTGGGTGAACGCGTTCAACCGCGCGTTCGTGCCCGGGTACCGGGGCGACGTCATCGCGTCCGGGCTCTACGTCAACAACTGGTGGTACATCTTCCAGCACGACTCCT
>Ga0335074_10013464_pt1 | contig 11497 bp, 5 predicted proteins | sample Lox_Sample_23_FD_206715 | JGI IMG/M metagenome (GOLD analysis project Ga0335074, IMG submission 206715) | Soil microbial communities from Loxahatchee National Wildlife Refuge, Florida, United States - Lox_Sample_2.3 | ecosystem: Environmental > Terrestrial > Soil > Wetlands | place: USA: Florida...
GGACGTTGCTCAAAGGGCAAACCGATGTTCAGGCCGATGGTTTTGCCGCCCGCGTCCGCCGCGCCCCGATTGGCGGCCTCCATGATGCCCGGCCCTCCACCCGAGCAGATCACGAAGCGGTGCGAGGGAGCATCCAGCTTGCTGGACCATTCGGTCACCAGCCGGGCCAGGGTGCGTGCGTCGCGATAGTAGCGGCCCAGCGCGCCTTCTTCGCGGATCCTGGCTGAGCCGAAGAAAACGATGGTGTCCTGAATCTTCTCATCCCGAAAGTGGGAAAGCGGCTCCAGGTACTCGGAAAGAATCCGCAAGCCGCGCGCATCGGGACTTTCGAGAAAAGTCTCGTTCAGATAGGCCACCGGCCGGTGGCTGTTATTGGAATGGTCTTCCATCATTGAGACGGGGATGGCGCGCCCTTGAGCGCGTCCAAACGCTTCTCCAATTGTCTCACTGTCTTCAGCAATTCAGGCAGTTTCGGAAAGGCCGTGATCGCCCGCAGCCATTCGCGGGCTTCGAAAGCGGGCGAGCCGGACATGACCGCGCCTGCGGCCACATCGCCGCCGATGCCACTCTGCGCATAGATGACCGCATTATCGTGAATGGTCAGGTGGCCCGAAATCCCCACCTGCCCGGCCAGCAAGACGTTCTTTTCCAGAATGGATCCGCCGGCCAGGCCGGTCTGCGCGCAAATGATGTTGTCCTCGCCCACCACGCATCCATGCCCCACTTGCACCAGGCTGTCGATCTTGGCGCCGCGCTTCACGCGTGTCTCGCCCACCGAAGCCCGGTCCACCGACGTTAGCGACTGGATCTCCACGTCGTCCTCAATCACCGTCACGCCCGATTGCACGATCTTGAAGTGCGTTCCCTGGCGCGTTTTGGCGAAGCCGTAACCGTCCGCGCCCACCACTACCCCGTTCTGCAGAATCACCCGGTTGCCGATGCGGCAAAACTCCCGCACCACGGCGTGGGAATGGGCGCAGAAATCGTCGCCGATCTGAGCGCCTTCATAAATCACCACATGCGGGTGCAACACCGCATTGTTGCCGATGGTCACGTGTTCGCCTACCACCGCGAACGCGCCGATGGATGCTCCGTCGCCGATCCGCGCCGTCCCCGCGATCGAAGCCTGCGGATGAACGCCCGGTTTGGGCCGAGGCGGCTGATAGAACAGGGCCAGCGCCCGCGCGAAGTCGTGGTAGGGGTTGGCGGAAACCAGGCTGGCCGGCCCCGGCTGATTCGATGCGTGCTTCAGCGCCTGCTTCACCAGGATCGCCCCCGCGCGCGTTTCCTTCACCTTGGGCGCATATTTCAGATTGGCCAAAAACGTCAACTCGTTCGGCCCGGCGCGATCCACACCAGCCACGCCGGTGATTTCGAGTTCCGGATCGCCATAGAGCTCGCAGCCCAGGGCCGAAGCCAGATCGCCCAAGCGAATCCGCTGAATCGTAGTCATCTCATTTATATGCATGTGAAGGCTTCATTGTATCCGCCCGCTTCCAGGCTCTCCATCGAATCGAATTCGCAGCGGGCAGCAGCAACATAATATTCATAGCAGCGCCCTAAAGGGATGGGCTACAATGCTCGATCAGAGAGCGAGCGGGTTTTCCCTCGGACTTGCCGCCCCCGAACCGCCGGAGGGTTCATAAACGTTCTCATGTCCACTTCAACACCAGTTCAAACCCAGCCAGCCCCAGCGGCGCCGGCGACATCAGGCGCGTCTGAGACTTCAAATGCACCCGGGGGTTCAAACGCACCCGGGGGGTCAAACGCAATGGACCAGCTTTGCGTCAACACCATCCGTACCCTAGCCATGGATGCGGTGCAGCAAGCCAATTCAGGCCACCCCGGCACGCCGATGGCCATGGCCCCGGTGGTCTACACTTTGTGGCAAGACTTTCTCCGGTTTGACCCCGAGGATCCCATCTGGCCCAACCGGGACCGCTTCGTGCTGTCGGCGGGGCACGCATCGATGCTGCTGTACTCGATGCTGCACCTGTGCCAGGTGAAGGCCGTGGATCCCGATTATGAAGCGCTGGGAACGGTGAGTGTTTCGCTGGAAGATATCAAGAATTTCCGGCAGCTCAACAGCAAATGTCCGGGACATCCGGAATATCGCTGGACTTCGGGGATCGAGACCACCACCGGTCCCTTAGGTCAAGGCGTGGCCACCAGCGTGGGAATGGCGCTGGCTTCGCGCTGGATGTCGCACTATTTCAACCGTCCCGGTTTTGAAATGGTGAATTTCAATGTGTACGCGCTGGCCGGCGATGGCTGCATGATGGAGGGGGTGAGCGGGGAAGCGGCTTCCGTGGCCGGGCACCTGAAGCTCTCGAACTTGTGCTGGATCTACGACAACAACCACATTACGATTGAGGGCAACACCTCACTCGCCTTCAGTGAGGACGTGGCCACGCGCTTTCTGGGCTACGGATGGAATGTGCTGCGCGTGGGCGACGCCAACGATCGCGAGATGCTGGCGCGGGCCCTGCACACCTTCCAGGTTACCGACGACCGGCCGACCATTATTATTGTCGACAGCCATATCGCCTATGGGGCCCCGCACAAGCAGGACACCAGCGCCGCTCACGGCGAGCCGCTGGGCGAGGAAGAGATCCGGCTTACCAAGCGCAATTATGGATGGCCCGAAGACGCGAAATTTCTGGTGCCGGACGGAGTGTATGAGCACTTCAAGCAACATCTGGGGAAGCGCGGGAGGAGCGCGCGCGACGCCTGGATGGCTAAATTCGCCGAATACTCCGAACAGTATCCCGAACTGGCGAGCCATCTGGACCGAATTCAGAAGCGCGAACTGCCCAAGGGTTGGGATGCGGAAATTCCCAAGTTCCCGGCCGATCCGAAGGGCATGGCCGGGCGCGAGGCCTCCGGCAAAGTGGAAAACGCGATCGCGAAGAATTTGCCCTGGCTGATCGGCGGCGCGGCGGATCTGGCGCCGTCCACAAAAACGCGCCTGACCTTCGAGGGCGCGGGCGATCTGGAGGCCGGCAACTACGGCGGCCGCAACCTGCACTTCGGCATTCGCGAACACGCGATGGGGTCGATTTTGAACGGCCTGTCGCTTTCGAAGCTCCGGCCCTTCGGTTCGGGCTTTCTGATTTTCAGCGACTACATGCGCGCGCCCATGCGGCTGAGCGCGCTGATGGAGATCCCGGTCATCTATATCTTTACGCACGATTCGATCGGCGTGGGCGAAGATGGGCCGACCCATCAGCCGGTGGAGCAACTGATTTCACTGCGGGCGATCCCCGGCCTGATCGTGCTGCGGCCGGGCGATGCCAACGAGGTGGCGGAGGCTTGGCGGGTGATCGTGAAGCTGCGGCATGAGCCGGCCTGTCTGATCCTGTCGCGGCAAAATATGCCCACGCTGGACCGTTCGAAGTATGCGCTCGCTTCCGGCGTGGCCATGGGCGCGTATGTTTTGGCGGATGCCCCGGCCGGCAAGCCGGATGTGATTCTGATCGGAACGGGCAGCGAGGTTTCGCTGTGCGTGGATGCGTACGAAAAGCTGACTCACGAGGGAATCAAGGCGCGCGTCGTCAGCATGCCCTCCTGGGAACTGTTCGAGCAGCAGTCCTACGAATATCAGAACGCGGTTCTCCCGCCGCACGTGCACGCGCGGGTGTCGGTGGAACAAGCGTCGGTATTCGGATGGGATCGCTATGCCCGGCGCCGCATCGGCATGCATACTTTTGGCGCGTCGGCGCCACTCAAGGAGCTGCAAAAGAAATTCGGCTTTACTCCGGACGCGGTGGTGGCGGCGGCCAAAGACGAGCTAGCGAAGGCACAATAAGAATGGAACGGGCGCGTCATCGGTGCCGGATGGAGTGCCGGATCGCCCGTCTAACTGACGAGAGGAGTACCAATGACGAATACCACGAGTCCGACCGTTACCACCTCGGCGGCGACGGCCAATCCGTTGCAAGAGCTCCACAAATTCGGCCAATCCCCCTGGCTGGACTATATCCGGCGCAGTCTCATCACGGGCGGCGAACTCAAGCGCCTGATCGATGAAGATGGGCTGGGCGGCGTTACTTCCAACCCCGCGATCTTCGAGAAGGCCATCACCGGGAGCACCGATTATGCCGACGCGCTGATCGAGCTGCAGAAGCGCAAGGACCTGGACGCGATGGGCGTCTACGAGATTCTGGCCATAAAAGACATTCAGGACGCCGCCGACATTCTGCGGCCGGTCTACAACAGCACCAAAATGCGCGATGGCTACGTGAGCCTGGAAGTGTCGCCGTTTCTGGCGCGCGACACCGAAGGCACGATCAAGGACGCGCGCCGGTTGTGGAAGGCCGTGAACCGCCCCAATCTGCTGGTGAAGGTTCCGGCCACACTCGAAGGGATTCCCGCAATCGAGCAGCTGATCAGTGAAGGCATTAACATCAATGTCACGCTGCTGTTCGCGCAGGAGATGTACGAAAAAGTGGCCCTGGCTTATATCGCCGGACTGAAGAAGTACGCGGCCTCCGGCGGCGACCCGGGCCACGTGGCGAGCGTAGCCAGCTTTTTCATCAGCCGCATCGACAGCATGGTGGATGCCATCGTCAAAGCCAAGCTGAAGGGGAGCAACGATCCCAAGGAGCAGGCGCGGCTCAAGAGTCTGCTCGGCAAGGTGGCGATTGCCAACGGCAAGCTCACCTACCAGCGCTATAAGCAGATCTTTTCGGGCGCGGACTGGAGCGCGTTGGCCAAACAGGGAGCGCAAACGCAGCGCGTGCTGTGGGCCAGCACCAGCACCAAGGATCCGGCCTATTCGGACGTACTGTACGTCGAGGAACTGATCGGGCCCGACACGGTAAACACCATGCCTCCGCAGACGCTGGATGCGTTTCGCGATCATGGCAAGCCGCGCGCGGCGCTGGAAGAAGACCTGGACGCCGCGACAAAGACCATGGACGATCTGGCCGCGGCCGGCATTTCGATGAAGAAGGTTACCGACGATCTGGTCACGCAGGCCGTGAAGCTGTTCGCCGAACCCTTCGACAAGCTGCTGAACGCGGTGGACGCCAAATGCAAGTACGTAGCGCAGGCGGAGGTGGACGCCCAGACTCACACGCTTCCCGAAGACATCGGCGCGAAATTTTCCGAAGCCATCGACGATTGGAAGATGGGGGGCAAGGTGCGGCGGCTGTGGGCGCGCGACGCCACGCTATGGACCGGCTCGGATGAAGGCAACTGGCTGGGATGGCTCAGCATCACCGAGGACCAGCTCGCGCACAAGCAGCACTTGGAAGACGTAGCGAAAGACGTGAAGTCGGCCGGTTTCAAGCACGCGCTGCTGCTGGGGATGGGCGGATCGAGCTTATGTCCCGAGGTTTTGCGCATGACGTTCGGGAAGATCGATGGTTTCCCGGAGCTGCACGTGCTCGATTCCACGGATCCGGCGCAGGTGAAGGCCATCGAGAACAAAATCGATCTGGCCAATACCATTTTCATTGTTTCGAGCAAATCCGGGACCACGCTCGAGCCGAATATTTTCAAGCAATATTTCTTTGAGCGCGTGGAGCAAAAGCTGGGCGCCGGCAAGGCGGGGAACCGCTTCATCGCCATCACCGATCCGGGATCGAAGTTCGAGCAGGTGGCGCAGGCCGACGGCTTCCGGCACATCTTCCATGGCGTCCCAAGCATCGGCGGACGGTATTCGGCGCTGTCGGATTTCGGCATGGTTCCGGCGGCGGTGATGGGCATGGACGCGCTGCGCTTTCTGGACCGCGCCGATGTGATGTCCATCGCCTGTTCGTCGTGTTTGCCGGTAGACAAGAACCCCGGCGCGCAGCTGGGGCTGGTGCTGGGCGTGGCGGCCAAGGCGGGCCGCGATAAGGTGACGCTGGTCACGTCGCCGGGCATCTGGGACTTTGGAGCATGGCTGGAGCAGTTGCTGGCGGAGTCCACGGGCAAGGAAGGCAAGGGACTGATTCCGGTGGACGGCGAGACGCTGGGCGCGCCGGAGGTCTACGGCAACGATCGCGTATTCGCCTACATCCGGCTGGAAAAAGGCGCGGACGCCGCGCAGGACAAAGCGCTGGACGCGCTCGCTAAGGCCGGGCATCCGGTGGTGCGGATCGCGCTGTCGGATATTTACAATCTCGGCCAGGAGATGTTCCGCTGGGAAATTGCGACCGCGGTGGCCGGATCGGTGATCGGCATCGACGCATTCAATCAACCGGACGTGGAAGCGAGCAAGCTGGAGACGCGCAAACTCACGTCGGAATACGAAAAGACCGGATCTCTTCCCGCCGAATCCCCGATTCTTTCGGGGAGCGGCATCGATCTGTTCACCGACGAAGCCAATGCCGGCGCGCTCAAATCGGCGGCGGGAGCGGATCAAACGGTGGCGGGGTATTTGCGCGCGCACCTGAACCGGCTGAAGGCGGGCGATTATTTCGCGCTTCTGGGCTACGTGGAGATGAACCAGGCGCATGAGAAGACGCTGAAGAACATGCGGATGAGCGTGCGCGATAAAAAGAAAGTCGCCACCTGCCTGGGTTTCGGCCCGCGTTTCCTGCACTCCACCGGGCAGGCGTATAAGGGCGGCCCGAATTCGGGTGTGTTCCTGCAAGTGACTTGCGACGACAAACAGGACCTTCCGGTGCCGGGCCAGAAGTTCACGTTCGGAGTGGTGAAGGCCGCGCAGGCTCGCGGCGATTTTCAGGTGCTGGCCGATCGTAAACGGCGGGCATTGCGCGTGCATCTGCACGATGTGGAGAGCGGACTAGCCACGTTGCAGGCCGCGATCGAGAAAGCTTTGGTGTAAATAAGGCTTGGCATAAACAAAGCTTTGGCCATAAATTTAGTCCGCTTGCTCACGCGCGCGGCTCGGCAACCCAGCCTTGCGAGCCGCGGCCGTCAGGGGCGGTGTAGGAGAAAGGTGAAGAATGCAGCTAGCGGAAGACATCGCTTCTAAAGGAAATACTTTCGGCGCCGGCCGCCCCGGCGATCCTTGCGTGATGGTGATTTTTGGGGCATCGGGCGATTTGACCAAACGCAAACTGATCCCGGCGCTCTACAATCTGGCCAAAGACAACCTGCTGTCCAAGGAGTTCGCGCTGGTGGGGTTCGCGCGCAACGAGCTTACCAGCGAACAGTTTCGCGATGAGATCGGCAAGGAGATCGGCGAATTCGCCACCACCACCATCGATCCCGATCTGTGGCACTGGTTTTCGCGCCGGATCTATTATCTTACGGGTGACTTCGCCGATCCGAACGCATACAAGACCCTGGGCGAATTGCTCGAAAAGATCGACAAAGAGCATGGCACGCGCGGCAACTATTTCTTTTATCTAGCGACGGCTCCGGCGTTCTTCGGTCCCATCATCACGCAGTTGGGCCAGGCGCAGCTGGTGCAGGAGGACCACGGCTGGCGGCGCGTGATCATCGAGAAACCGTTCGGGCACGATTACGAATCGGCCGTCGCGCTGAATAAAGAGATCCGCAAGGTTCTGGAGGAAAAGCAGATCTACCGGATCGATCATTATCTGGGCAAAGAGACGGTGCAGAATATTTTGGTGTTCCGCTTCGCCAACGGCATTTTCGAGCCGATCTGGAACCGGCGCTATATCGACCACATTCAGATCACCGTGGCGGAAACCGTGGGCGTGGAGCAGCGCGGGACTTATTATGAGAAAGCCGGCACGCTGCGCGACATGGTGCCCAATCACATTTTTCAGCTCATTTCGCTGACCGCCATGGAGCCGCCGGTCTCCTTCGACGCCGATGTGGTTCGCGACGAACAGGCTAAAATCCTGAAGGCGCTTTCGCCCATGTCGGACGAAGAGGTGCTCACGCGCACGGTGCGCGGCCAGTATGGCGAAGGCGTGGAGGAAGGGCATCGCGTCCCTGGCTACCGGTCCGAACCGTATGTCGCGGCGGATTCGCGCACCGAGACGTTTGTCGCCATGAAGCTGTACATCGACAACTGGCGCTGGGCCGACGTTCCGTTTTATCTGCGCACCGGAAAGCGGCTGCCGCGGCGGGCCACTGAAATCGTGATTCAGTTCAAACGCGCGCCGTTCGTGTTGTTCCGAAAGACGGCCGTCGATAAACTGAATCCGAACCGCCTGGTTCTGCACCTGCAACCGGATGAAGGCATTTCGCTGAGCTTTGGCGCCAAGATCCCGGGCCCGGTAGTGCAGATCGGCGACGTGGACATGAATTTCAACTACACGGACTATTTCAACGCCACGCCGCAAACCGGTTACGAGCGTTTGTTGTACGACTGCATGCTGGGCGATGCGACGCTGTTCCAGCGGTCGGATATGGTGGAGACCGCCTGGCACGTGGTAGCGCCTATTCTGGACGTTTGGGAAGCGCTGCCGCCGCGCCGCTTCCCCAATTACGCGGCGGGCACCTGGGGACCGCCCGAAGCCGACGAATTGCTGAACAAGGACCATCGCCACTGGAGCAATGAATAAATGATCCTGGCCGGCGATATCGGCGGTACCAATACCCGACTGGCATTTTTTGAAGGAACGGCGGATCGCCTCCGTCCATTGCACGTGGAGATCTATCCGAGCCCGCAGTTTGCGGGGCTCACCGAAATCGTCCGCAAATTCTCCAGCGCGCATCCGCTGGCGGTGGATGCGGTCTGTTTTGGTCTGCCGGGCGCGGTGTTGAACGGGCGCGTGGAAACCACCAATCTGCCTTGGACGGTGGATGCCAACCGCATCACGGCGGACTTGGGTTTCCGTTCCATCACACTGATCAACGATCTGTACGCCAACGCGCACGGTATCGCGTTGCTGGAGGATTCCGATTTTGTGGTGCTGAATCCGGGTCTGGGGAACAGCACGGGAAATCGCGCGCTCATCTCGGCCGGCACAGGCCTCGGCGAGGCCGGACTATATGCCGACGGCTTCGGCGGTTATCATCCGTTTCCGTCCGAAGGCGGCCACACCGATTTCGCGCCGCGCAACGAGCTGGAAATGGATCTCCTGCGGTATTTGATGGGCCGCTTTGAGCACGTCAGCTACGAACGCGTGCTTTCGGGGCCCGGCCTGCACAACATCTATCAATTCCTGCGCGACACCGGGCGGGGAGCGGAGCCGGCCTGGCTGGCCGAGCAGATCGCCCAGGGGGACCCTTCGGCCGCCATCTCGAAATCCGCGCTCGAAGGAACGTCCAGTATTTGCGTGCAGGCTTTGGATATTTTCGTCGCGCTGTACGGCGCCGAAGCAGGCAATCTCACGCTGAAGGTGCTGGCGACGGGCGGCGTATACGTCGGCGGCGGCATCGCACCGAAGATCATTCGCAAGCTGAGCAGCACCGCGTTCATGAAATCATTCACCGCCAAGGGCCGAGCCGGGGGTCTGCTCAAAGATGTTGCGGTGCGCGTGATTACGAACGATCGCGCCGCGCTGCTGGGGGCCGGACGCGTGGCGGCTCTGTCCCTGGTCCGATCTGTCGCGAATTCGCAGACCTAAAAAATTACTCTCACACTCAGCTGGATCTCGCGCGGCGTTTCGTTCAGAGGAGCCACCGCCGGAAACCCGGAGGGATAGCCTTGCCGTCCGTAAGGCGCCACGCCGAAATCGGTATCGCCCAACTGGGAGTCGGGCTGGCCGAGATTCGCATGATTCAGCAGGTTGTAAGCGTCGGCGCGAAACCGGAGCTGGCCGGCTTCGCCCAGCCACGGCAGCGGAAACGCGCGCGCAAGCGACAGATCCAGGCTATAAAATCCCGGGCCGAAGAATGCGTTCCGTCCCGAAGTGCCCAGCACGCTGGGCGCGGCGTCGGCGAAGGCTGCCGGATTCAGCAACTGTTCGCCGCCGGCCACTGGCAACGGATTCGCGAACACCGCCTGGCTGGGATTAATCAGGTTCGCGCGGTTGTTCAGAATCAGCCCTTGGCCTGGGATGGCGTTGGAGGTTCCGTACACCGTGTACGGCAATCCGGAGCGAAAAGCCGCCAGGCCGCCCAGCGTCCAATTGCGCAGCGGGAGGCCGGCCTTCGATTGCGCGAAGGGCGCGGGCAGATTCCAATAGGAGAAGATCACCAGATTTTGCCTCTGGTCGAAATCCGAATTGCCGCGGTCGGCGTTGGGATTGAACTGCTGGGAGAACGTGGCGCGCTGTTCGGGCGACGTGCCGGTTTGCGGGCTGGTAAAAGTCAAATTGAAAAAATCGCCGGTTAGCGGATCGCTTTGATTATCGATGGTGTGGCCCCAGGTATAGGAGCCTTGGATCATGCCGCGTGAGCTGCGATAGCGCAACACAGCGGTCATGGCGTTGTAGTCCGAAAATCCTTGGTTCGCGCGATAAGCGATATCGGGAAGATCGTTATTGTAGCGGCCCGGTGAATCGAGTGTGGAGAATTCGCGGTTGATTACGTCGGTGGTAACGAGGGACCGTCCGTAAGACCCCAGGCCGTTTACTTCCAGAATCAGGTTATTCGTCAATCTCTGCTCTACCCCCGCGAAATAGCTTTTCACGCGGCCATTGCGGAGGCTCGGATCGATGAGCGTCAGATCGGGAAACATCGTGGTGAGCGAAGTCTGGCTTTGGTATTGCCCCAGAACGCTCGAAACCGGCGCGAGAAAGTTGATAGGCGTCGAAAATTGCGTCAACCCCAAAATGAAGTCGTTATTGCGGACGTTTTCCCAGAGGTTGTCGAACGGACGATCGTAAAATGTGCCGAAGCCGCCGCGCAGCAGCGTGCGGCCCGTGCCGAACAAATCGTAGGCTGAGCCCATCCGCACTTCGAAATCGTTGCTCGATCCGAAGATTTGCTGATTGCCCGATCCCGTGGGCTGCACCACCGAAGCACCCACTAGTTCTTGCGCCAAGCTGCTTCCCGAGCCAAGCTGAACCAGCGCGTCCTTGACCGACCCACTGTTCTCCGCACCGCCGTAAAACTCGTAGCGCACACCGTAATTCACCGTCAGACGCGGCGTGAGCTTGTAGGTGTCCTGAGCGAACAGGAAATCCTGCCCGTATTGATAGGTGCGGTTCGGATTGGGCTGCTGGAGAGAGGGCAGAGCCGTGCGGTCGACAGCGGCCTCGAAGAAACCAGGCGTGCCCAGATCGAAATCCAAAAGGTTCCCAAAGAAATATTGGCCGTCCTGCCCGGCCGTCAAATATCCATTCGAACTGCGCCACAGTAATCCGCCTCCGAAGGTCATCAGATGCTGCCCGCGGGACCAGATCACGTTGTCGAGAACCTCCCACGTATTGTTGAGATTCCGATACGCGTAGAACGCGGGACTTCCCGGAAGAGTGACGCCTGTATAGGAGACGCCTCCGTATGTATAGGGATCGCTGGTGGTCAGCGTGGGCACGTCAGGATGCGGACGATTCCATCCCAGCCCGTCGGTGCTGTAACCCAGCCGCGCTTCATTGGTGAGATCGGCCCGGAAAGCGTGGATGTAGCTGCCTCCCGCGGATACCGTGTTCTCGTGCAGCGGAGAAATAAACTCTTTGTAGGGGCTCCAGATGAAATCCGGCTCGCTGAGACGATTGATCAACACGCGCGCCATGAG
>Ga0335074_10013465_pt1 | contig 11496 bp, 13 predicted proteins | sample Lox_Sample_23_FD_206715 | JGI IMG/M metagenome (GOLD analysis project Ga0335074, IMG submission 206715) | Soil microbial communities from Loxahatchee National Wildlife Refuge, Florida, United States - Lox_Sample_2.3 | ecosystem: Environmental > Terrestrial > Soil > Wetlands | place: USA...
AGACGGCCTTGCCGTTCGAGTTGGCGATTATGTAGTCACCGTCGGCCTCGCCCATCGTCTGGTAGTTGGGGCCGATGTCGAACTTGTATCCGCCGGGGCTCGGAGCCACGCCCTCAGTCGCCGACCCAACAGGGATCCCCTTGGCGGCGGCGGCCTTCAAGGCCGACACGATGAACGCCGGGTTCACAGCGCCTGTGATGATCGCGTTGGCGCCGGAGGTGACCGCCTGCTGCATGGCGTCGTTCATCCCGGATGGGGTCCCATCACCGTTGTACAGGGTCACCGACCAGCCGAGCCGCTTGGCGACAGCCTCAACGCCAAGGGATGCGTCTTCACACCCGGCGAGCGCCTCCGAGCACGGGACGACCGCAAGCTTGATGTGCTTCGGGACCTTCACAGCTTTGGTCGGCCCCTCATACAAGGTGGCACCCTTTTCAAGTGCTGCCACCTGCTTCTTGATCGCAGCGAGGTTGAAGCTACCCGAGCTCCTACTGCTCGAAGCCGGTGCCGATGCCGTCCCACACGCGGCTACCGCACCTCCGATCGCCAAAGCGGCGATCAGGACGAAAACCTGCGGACTGACAAAACGGCTCATTGCTACCTCTCCTCCTGCACACTGATTTGTGGTGTAACGCCTCGTTTCCACCGGTGGCTCGACCTGTCGCCGTCGGGTAGCCATAGCCACCAGCGCGAATCGCCACGTATGGGTACCGGAGAAACAAGCCTCTAGCTGTGGAGAATCGGGGGCCCGTAGCACGACGCCGGCCCGTCATCTCTCCTCTCGTCGCGAACGGACGTGATAGGCGCGAGTGCTGCGGGAGACAATGCCAGCGAGCGCATCTTGAGCAGCGTCTCGGCGTCCCAAACGCCGATCTGCACCAACTATCCTGAGCAGCCAGCCACGACTCAATGTCTCGCGAAACCACCAACCGGTGGCCGATCCGCCCACACGAGGTCCGCTTCTCCTCGTGGCGCGCGTACATCGCCTGAGAGGAAATTTGAAGCTCGGCCTGGCGCGCGGCAGCGAAACCTGGCCGGTGACCACGGCAGGGTGTCGCAGGGTTGTGGCAAGTTAGCGGGTGCAGGCCGAGGTCGATGAAGACTCCCAGGCAGTCGCCAGGGGTCTGGAGCGTCAGGCCCGATCAGGGCAGACCGAGGCGCTGGCGGCCGCCATCACGAGTTGATCACAGCGTCCGGCGGTCCGTATTCGGCCCGGCGCGAGGCGCCATCGTCCCCCCGTCCCGCGCTGTAGTTTGCGCTGGGCACGGCTTGACACGCGATATCCGCCTAGTGGGTGGCTTGGGGACCAGGCTCAGGTGGCCAGCTACTAGCGCAGGCGGGGATGTTCTGCACGTGTGGCGGCTCGCCTGCCGAGTCGGCTCGCGGCGGGCGCTGGTGTCGGCGCCGCGCCTGGCTTGCGGTGGTCAGGTCGGGGTGCCGTGGTTGCCTGCTGGGTTTCCTGAGCGGCCTGCTGCTGGGCTGGGTCCGAGCATCTTGGCGGCCATGCGGGCCATGAGGCTGCGGGGGAGGAACCGGTGGCCCTGGGCGAGGATGCGGGTGCGCAGGCCGGGGATGACGTCCATCGCGTCGTGGTCGAAGTCGCGCAGGCCGGCCCGGACGACGTCGGCGGCCGTGGCCGGACCGACAGGCGCGCCCGTCAACCCGGACCCGGTGTTCCTGCAGTCCACCGGGTTCGTCCTCGACCCGGCCGGTCAGGTCGTTGTCAGCGTGTACTCCAGCGGCGCCATCGGCCGGCTCGTGCCCGAGGACGTGCTGGGCCTGGTGCGCTACCTGGGCTCGACTGCGTCGACAGCGCGAGCACGCAGCGGCCGGCCAGTGACCCCCGGCCCGCGACCCAGGCAGGAACGGCCCGACCGGGAGCGCCGCGCGATCTGACGCCCGCCTGGACGGCGGGCCTCGGGGTTTAAGGGCCGACCTCGACCTTGGCGATCCTCTCGACCGAGCGGAGTGCCTGCTCGACGTGGCGGCGCATCGGGCGGTCGGCGAGGGCGGCCTGCCGGCTGCGGATCGCCTCGGCGATCTCCCTGTGCTCAGCATCGGCGCCATGATCAAACTCGCGGTCGCGCAGCACGATGACGCGGTAGCGGTCGGTGCGGTCCCAGAGCTGGCCCAGGATCCCGGCGAGGACCCTGTTGTGCGATGCCGCGTAGATCGCTAGGTGGAGCCGCCGGTGCGCGGCCAGCCGGTCGCTCAGGTCGGCGGCGCGCTGCTGCCCCGCCAGATCCGTGATGGCCTGGGCCTCCTGGTCCGTGGCCTCGGCGGCGGCGAGGGCGGCGGCGAGCGGATCCAGCCGCTCGCGGGTGACGAAGAGCTCGTGCAGCTCCGGCCACGACAGCGGCACCACCCTGACGATCTTGTGGGTGCTGAGTGTGACCAGTTCCTCGGCTTCCAGCCGCCGCAGGGCTTCTCGCAGCGGCGTGATCGACAGCCCCCGGTCAGCCGCGAGCCGCTCCTGGTTGATCGTCGCGCCGGGCGCGAGGGAGCCCACCAGGATCCGACCGCCGGGACCGGCGTGAACCGGTTTTACGTCGCCGAAACGCCGCTGCCATATCGTGCTCACATGCGGTTGACCGAGCACGAGCAGGAACGGCTGCTGATCACGCTGGCCGCTGACGTGGCCGAGCGCCGCCGCGGCCGCGGGCTCAAGCTGAACTACCCCGAGGCCACGGCGATCTTGACCTCGTTCGTGCTCGAGGGCGCCCGCGACGGGCGGTCGGTCGCCGAGCTGATGTCCAGCGGCCGGGAGGTGCTGCGCCGCGACGACGTCATGCCCGGGGTGCCCGAGATGCTGGATTCCGTTCAGGTCGAGGCGACGTTCCCGGACGGCACCAAGCTGGTCACGCTGCACGGGCCCATCCGCTGAGGTCCCGATGATCCCCGGCGAGATCCTTCCCAGCGACGGTACGATCGCGCTGAACCCGGGCCGTGACCGGGTCGTGCTCACCGTCGAGAACTCCGGCGACCGGCCGGTCCAGGTCGGCTCGCACTACCACTTCGCCGCGGCGAACCCGGCCCTGTCATTCGACCGCCAGGCCGCCCGCGGCTGCCGGCTGGACATACCGGCCGGTACGTCGGTGCGGTTCGAGCCGGGCATGTCGCGGCAGGTGACACTCGTCGCACTGGCCGGGTCCCGGGTCGTGCCCGGGCTCCGGCCAGAGTGGTCGGGACCTCTCGATGGCTGACATATCCCGCGGCAGGTACGCAGCCCTCTACGGCCCGACCGCCGGGGACCGGGTGCGCCTCGCCGACACCGACCTGCTGATCGAGGTCACCGAGGACCGGTGCGGGGGGCCCGGGCCGCTGGCCGGCGACGAGGCGATCTTCGGTGGCGGCAAGGTGATCCGCGAGTCGATGGGCCAGTCCCCCGCCACCCGGGCGCAGGGAACGCCGGACCTGGTGATCACCGGCGCCGTCGTGCTCGACCACTGGGGCGTGATCAAGGCGGATGTTGGCGTCCGCGACGGCCGGATCGTCGCCCTCGGCAAGGCCGGCAACCCCGACACCATGGACGGCGTGACCTCGGAGCTCGTGATCGGCCCGTCGACCGAGGTGATCGGCGGCAACGGGATGATCCTCACCGCGGGCGGCATCGACAGCCACGTGCACCTCATCGCGCCGCAGCAGATTCCCGTGGCGATCGCGGCCGGGATGACCACGTTGATCGGCGGCGGCACCGGGCCGGCCGAGGGAACCAAGGCCACGACGATCACGCCCGGGGCGTTCTGGCTGGAGATGATGCTGGCCTCGACCGCGCAGTGGCCGGTCAACGTCGTGCTGCTCGGCAAAGGCAACACGGTGAGCAGCGAGGGGCTGTGGGAACAGCTGCGGGCCGGCGCGTCCGGCTTCAAGCTGCACGAGGACTGGGGCACGACGCCGGCCGCGATCGACGCCTGCCTGACCGTCGCGCAGGCGGCCGGCGTTCAGGTGGCGATCCACACCGACACGCTGAACGAGGCCGGGTACCTCGAGTCGACGCTCGCCGCGATCGGCGGCCGGCCGATCCACACGTACCACACCGAGGGCGCCGGGGGCGGGCACGCCCCCGACATCATCAGGGTCGCCGCGTACCCGAACGTGCTGCCGTCGTCGACGAACCCGACCCGCCCGTACACACGGAACACCCTGGACGAACACCTCGACATGCTGATGGTCTGCCACCACCTCAACCCGTCGATCCCTGAGGACCTCGCGTTCGCCGAATCCCGGATCCGGCCGTCGACGATGGCGGCGGAGGACGTGCTGCACGACATCGGCGCGATCTCGATGATCGGCTCGGACTCGCAGGCCATGGGACGAATCGGCGAGACGATCATCCGCACCTGGCAGACGGCGCACGTGATGAAGCAGCGTCGCGGGCCGCTGCCCGGCGACGGCGCCGCCGACAACGTGCGGGCCCGGCGGTACGTCGCGAAGTACACGATCGCCCCTGCGATCACGCATGGCCTCGACGGCGAGATCGGCTCGGTCGAGCCGGGCAAGCTGGCCGACCTGGTGCTGTGGGAGCCCGCGTTCTTCGGGGTCAGCCCGCACCTGGTGATCAAGGCCGGCGTGATCGCGTGGGCCAACATGGGCGACGCGAACGCCTCGATACCGACCCCGCAGCCGCAGCTCCCCCGCCCGATGTTCGGCGCCTTCGGCGCGATGCCAGCCCGGCTCGGCCTGCACTTCGTGTCACCCGCCGCGCTCGAGGCGGGGCTCGCCGGCCGCTGGGCCAGCGAGCGGCCGCTGGTCGCGACCAAGGACGTCTCACGGCTGTCGAAGGCGAGCCTTCCCGGCAACGACGCCCTGCCGGACATCGACGTGGACAGCGAGACGTTCTCGGTCCGCATCGACGGCGAGCTCATCGAGCCGCAGCCTGCCCTGGAACTGCCCATGACCCAGCGCTACTTCCTGTTCTGAGCCCATGAACGCACTCCTGCTGCTGCTGCTCGACTCACGGGCGCCGGCCGGCGCGCACAACCACTCCGGCGGCATGGAGGCCGCAGTCGCCGTCGGCCTAGTCGCCGGGCAGCCCGATGCCGAGGAGTACTGCCGGGCACGGCTCCGGACCTCGGGGCGGGTGGCCGCCGCGTTCGCCGCCGCGGCGTGCGGGCTGCAGCGCGGTCCCGCGCCCGGGCCGACGGCCATGGCCCTGCTCGATGCCGAGCTCGACGCGCGGACCCCGTCGGAGGCGGCGCGCGCCGCATCGCGTCAGCTCGGCGGCGGACTGCGGCGGCTGCTGCGATCCATGCTGCCCGGCGCCGATCTGGTGACGCCCTGGGCACGCTGCGGCCCGCCCGCGCCGCACCACGCACTCGTGCTCGGCGGTGGCGTCGCCCTGGCGGGCGGCGGCCCGGAACTGGCGGCGCGGGCCGCGGCGCTGGCGGCATGCGCGGGCCCGGCCAGCGCCGCGGTCCGCCTGCTCGGCCTGGATCCGTTCGCGGTCCAGGCCATGCTCGCCCGGCTTGCCCCCGACATCGACGAGTGCGCCGGGCTGGCCGCAGCCGCCGCGGCAGACCCCCCGCGCTCGCTGCCGTGCGAGGGAGCGCCAGCACTCGACCTGCTCGCCGATTTCCATCTCACCGCGGAGGTGCGTCTGTTTGCGTCCTGACTGGCTGCGCCCAGCGCCGCACGACCACCACGAAACCGGCGCGCCCGCGCCCGCGCATGCGGGCCCGCCCGGCGCCCGCGTGCCGCGCATCGGCATCGGCGGGCCCGTCGGCAGCGGCAAGACCGCGCTGGTCGCCGCGCTGTGCCGGGGGCTGTCGGGGGAGCTGGAGATCGGGGTCGTCACCAACGACATCTACACGACCGAGGACGCCGACTTCCTGCGGCGCACTGGCGTGCTGCCGGACGGCCGGATCCGGGCCGTGCAGACCGGCGCGTGCCCGCACACGGCGATCCGCGACGACATCAGCGCGAACCTGGACGCCGTCGAGCAGCTCGAGGCCGACCAGCCGGGCCTTGACCTGATCCTGATTGAGAGCGGGGGCGACAACCTCACCGCCACGTTCTCCTACGGCCTTGTGCACCGCCAGGTCTTCGTGATCGATGTGGCGGGCGGGGACAAGGTACCGCGCAAGGGCGGCCCAGGCGTCACCCGGTCCGATCTGCTCGTCATCAACAAGACCGACCTCGCCGGACTCGTCGGCGCGGACCTCGCGGTGATGGTGCGCGACGCCGCCGCGGTACGCGGCGGGCTGCCGACGCTGCTCATCTCGCTCGCGGCCGATCCCTCGGCTGCCGAGGTCGCGGACTGGGTGCGCTCGGTGCGGTCCGCGATCGCGCCGGCGTGATCGCCCGGACGGCAGCGGTCGTCGAGCCCGGCGGCGTGCTCGGCGAGCTGGCCTGCGAGCCGCCGCTGACCCTCCGGCAGGTGCACGGCGACGTGCCGGAACGCTGTGACCTCTGCCTGGTCGGCACCGCGGCCGGCCCGCTCGCTGCCGATGACCTGTCGCTGTCGCTGCGGCTGCGGGCCGGGGCGCGGGCCACCCTCCGAGCGACAGCGGCCAGCCTGGCTCAGGGCGACGGCGACGGCACCGGGACGCTGTCGATCCGGACAGACCTCGCCGACGGGGCAGACCTCGCCGCGGACCCTGGCGCGCTGATCGTCTGCCGGGGCGGCCGCGTCGACGTACGGCTCGAGCTGACGCTGGGGACAGACGTGACGCTCGAGTGGCGCGAGCTGATCGTGCTCGGCCGCACCGGGGAGCCGGCGGGCGCGGCGACGCTGTGCTGGGACGTGACCCGCTTCGGCCGGCCCGTGCTGCGCCAGTTCGTCGATCTCGCCGACCCTGCGTGGACCGCGTGGGCCGGGCTCACCGCGGGCCGCCGCGTGCTCGCGTGCACCCTGCTCGCCGATCCCGCCGGCACGCCGCACACGGTCGTCGCCTCGCCGACGGCGGTCGCTCAGCGCCTGGCGGGCCAGCTGCTGCTGGTCACGGTGCTCAGCGACGACGCGGTCGCCGCCGCGCAGGAACTGGACGAGCTCTCCGCTCTGGCCCGGGGGTGATCAGCGGGCCAGGGCGTCGCTGGCCCGGCGCGCCGCAACGGCGGCCTGCCGCTCGCCGACGGTTACCACCCGGTCGCGCCCGACGACCGTACGGCCCCCGACGAGCAGCAGCTCAAGCGGAGGCGGGCCGAGCACCAGCGCCGCGACGGGGTCGGCGATTCCCGCGTGCGGCAGCGTGTCGAGGCACCACAGCGCGACGTCCGCGAGCTTGCCCGGCTGCAGCGAGCCGATCTCGGCTTCGCGGCCGAGCAGCCGCGCCCCGCCGAGCGTGCCGAGTTCCCCGGTGTACCGACCCCAGCAACGTCGCCGCGCTCGTCGACACCCCGAAGGGCCAGGCCGGGCGGCCTAGCAAGAGCCTGACCCTCGACCAGGCATCCGCGCTGCTCGCCGCCGCCGCCGACACCCGGATGCGCGCCTACATCGCGCTGTGCCCGGGCACCGGCATCCGCACCGAAGAAGCCCGCGCCCTGCGCTGGGAACACATCAATCTCGGCAACCCGTACGCCAGCCCGCCCTTGCCGGCCAGCGCCGCCGTGTGGCGCTCGGTGCGCGCCCATGGCGACAGCAAGACCGATAAATCCCGCCGGACCCTGGCCCTTCCCCGGATGGCCGCCGTCGCGCTCCGCGCCCTCAAAGACCAGCAAGCCGCAGCCGCCGAGAGGTCGGCCACCAGTGGAACGAGCAGGATCTCGTCTTCGCCACCAGGTCCGGCGTCGCCCTGGACGCCGCCAACGTCCAGCGCGAGTTCCGCACCATCTGCAAGGCCGCGAACATCGGACAGGGCTGGACCCCGCGCGAGCTGCGACACTCCTTCGTCTCCCCCACCTCCGGCGTTCCCGTCGAGGAAATCGCCAGGCTCGCCGGGCACGCCAGCACACGCACCACCGAAGTCGTCTACCGCCGCGAACTCCGCCCCATCCTCACCACCGGCGCCGAAATCATGGACACCATCTTCACGCGACAAACACCGGGCGATCGAAACGGACAGCAACTGCCGGCTCGCTGACGCAGCCGCGAGAACAACAGCCACTTCTGCGTGTTCTTTGAACCACAGGGGGTTTACAACTCACAAGGATGGCCGTCGGCCCTGATCGAATTCGCACCCCGGCAGAATCATGCCGATTGGCTTATGTGCCAGCTATGATTTGCGGCACGGCCGCTATAGAAATCTGACATTCAGCGCCAATCAACATAGTAGCTGCTCTTCGCTGCCGCTTGTCGACATCGGCCGCAGCTGGCCCGCACTGTCGCGGAGGATTTTCCCGCTTCGCCTTGCCCGCGGAGTTTCTGGGTGGTCGCTGCTGATCAGGTCAGGCTGCTTCGGTGCCGGGTTCTGTGAAGGCGAGCCGCTGGTCGCCGAAGTCGGCGATGATCTCCAGGCGGCCGCCGAGGGCTTCGACGTAGGCGGCCAGGGTGCGTAGTTCGGTGGTGCCTGGCTTGGCGTGCTCGATGGCGGACACGCGGCCCTGGGTGATGCCCATCCGGGCAGCGACCTGGGCCTGGGTGATGCCGAGGCGGCGGCGCATCTCGGCGAGCCGGAAGGCGCGCTGCTCGGCGCGCAGCTGCTTCATCCCGGCGGCGATGGCGGCCTTGTCGGCGGGATCGGAATAGAACTCGGCGAGGAACTCATCGCGGGTGTAGTGGTGGAACTCGCTGCTGCTCATCGGATGTCCTCTTGTTTCAGGTAGTCCTCGTAACGCTGCTCGGCGATCGGGGTCGCCTGCCGGTACCAGGCCTCCCATTTACCAGCCTTATCTCCGGCTACCAGCAAGACCGTTCCGCCGGGGATCGAATATGTACAGAATGCGGATCTCGCTACGCCCGGCGGAGCCTGGCCGCAGTTCCTTCAGGTTGCTCAGCCGGGAGTGGTGGAGGCGGTCAGCGAGCGGGCGGCCCAGCTCCGGCCCGGCTTCGAGCAGCATGCCGATGGCCTGACCGACCTGGATCGCGCTGGCCCGGTCACGCTTGCGCAAGTCGTGCAGCCATGCCCGGACTTCCGGTGTCATGACCAGGGCATAGCCCACGTCAGCTGTCTCCCTGCAGCGGTAGCATTACGCAGGTTGTGCATCGCGGCAGCGTGCCGCAGCGACGCGGCGAGCGCGGGCGTCAGGTCGGCCAGATCGACCCGGATGCCCGCGCCGAGCCGGGCCCGGACCACAGTCGCCGCCTCCGGCCGGATCTTCGTGGAGACTGGCTCGGCAAGCCTGGTGACCTGGCTGCCCGCCGGCACCCGCCCGGCCTTCTCCGCGGCCCGGCTCACCTCCTTGGGCGTCATGCGACCAAGCGTTGACAGGTAAGACCACTGATCCTGGTGCGGTTCGAGATTCTCCAGGTTCAGGAACACCGTCGCGTTGCGGTCCCGGGCCGACCGGAACAGCGGCAGCGCAATCAGGTTTCCGGCACCGCCGGCCGGGAGCAGATCCTGGGACGGGAACAGCCGGTCATAACTGGCCAGGTTCACCTTCCCGCGAATCGCCATCGCCTCGCCCAGCAGGCCCGTACCCAGTCGCCGCGCAGTCCCCGCCGGTACCGGTGCGGTGAAGAAAGTCCACGCGTGCATACCGACCCCAGAACGCGACACCTCCAGCGCCACCGGCACCCCGAACGCCCGCCCCGCCTTGACGTACATCAGCGCCTCGGTCAGCGCATCCTGCCCGTCGAAGTCAGCGGCCAGCCACCAGCACCTGTCGCCGTCCAGCAGCGGATAGACGCCGACGTGCGCATCGCCCTTCAGATGAGCAGCCAGCACATCCGCGGTCAACGGCAGGTAATCCCGCTTCTCATGCGGGATCCCGCGCTGCCACCCGCCGCGCACCGCCGGGAGCCAGCCCTTCCAGCCAGTACGGGAATTCTCGATCCGGGTGGCGTAAATATCGGTGCGCGCCGCGAACAGCGCCCGGAAGAACGCCACCTTCGCGTCATTAGGAGAGTCTTTATGGACCGGTCCCGGCGGCGCATCGAAGAAGCCAGCCTGCGCCGGACCGGGCGGCGCGGCCTGCCGAGGGCTCAGCTCCAGCATCCTCAGCAGACGCGCGTTCTCCGCCCGCAGCCGCGCCAACTCCGCGGCCACAGCCGCGGGAATCTCCATCACGCCCACACCATATGCAGCCCGCAGCCGCACAGCTCATGCCGGAATGCCAAACGGCAGCCGGGCCACGCACGGAGAACATTCCGAAGGCGGCCGCTCACCGGCTTGCCTGACCCGGTCTCTTGGCGTGATTTGAAATGACCAGGCCAAGACAAGCGGCTCGTAGGACTGATCGCGGAACACACAATCCCGGCTACGGCGCCCCGAGCGGTACCACCAAGGCCTCCATGGAGGCCGAAAGCAATGCGTCTCTCACCCAGCCCACCACCGTCCTGAGTCCTGAGGGTACCAACAGGGCACAGAACGTTCCGAAAGGGACGTTCTGCCGGGCGATCAGGCGTGGCATCGACTCCGGTCAGCCAGGCGCCCAATCGGAAGGTCGCTCACAAGCATCGTGACAGATAGGGATACGTCGTACAGCGTAACTGGCCCGGCAGCAGAGACCCCTTGGGCCAGCGGCCGCAAGGACCGGGTACGAGGAGGAGCAAGGCTTGCCGGAACCGCCCGTCCGCCTATAAGCACCAGGGTCGTCGGCAGCCACTTGGCCCCCATCTCGCTGTATGAAGGGCGCCAAAGCAACGCACATAGTAGAGAGTATTTCGAAAAAATCTCTGACCTGCGGAGCCCTCTTACGGAATCGAATCGTAGACCTTCTCCTTACCAATCCCCGTCAAGTTCCGTTTCCGCAAGTAAGGCCATTGATCAGCCAAAATACGATCCCACACCAGCACTCGCGAGCCCAGACAAGCCCTCGCAAGCACGGTTCTGCCACTCAATCTGCCACTCACTTTGATCTTGGCCAGGAAAGCCCGCATGAGCCCAAGCCGCGCAAGCGTCGCGGTCCTGGGTGAGGGCGGATCAGCGCCGTATGCTCGTGCATGGCACGGACATGCAGTGGAGGGCTTACCGTGACGGTCTATCACCCCATGACGCTGGCCGAACTGAGTGGCCGCCTGGCGCGGACAGTTGATGCCAAGGCCCGGTGGAAGCTCGTGTGGGAGTTCCTTGAGGAGTACCGGTGGGCGCCAGCAGAGGCTCAGCCCTCGCTGCTGCAACAGGAGCCGACGCCCGTTGGTGACGAGCGGTGGGATGTGCTGCTAGCGGCACTGGCTGAGCATCTTGCCACGCGGCTTGACCTCGCTCCCCCGCCATGGGCTGAGTCGCGGGTATTGCGGCGGCCGTGGTTTCCGGCGGAACTGCACATTCAGCTGGCCGAGGCGCTGGTCTGGGCCCCGGCAGCGTTCCGCAAGCATGGCGTCTTCTTGTCGGCCAGGGACCTGGACGCGGCGTGACCGAAGCTGACGATGTCCTTTTCGGCCAGGCCGAGATGGAACGGGCTTTCACCGCCCCGGGCGAGCGCCTGCAGCGCAGAGGTGTCGTCGCGGACGTCTTCGTG
>Ga0335074_10013466_pt1 | contig 11496 bp, 10 predicted proteins | sample Lox_Sample_23_FD_206715 | JGI IMG/M metagenome (GOLD analysis project Ga0335074, IMG submission 206715) | Soil microbial communities from Loxahatchee National Wildlife Refuge, Florida, United States - Lox_Sample_2.3 | ecosystem: Environmental > Terrestrial > Soil > Wetlands | place: USA...
GCCCGCCGCCTTCCGGCCGTGGCTCCCCGGTGGCCTTGATATAGGTGCGGGTGAACGGGTAGTCCTCGAGCGCGCGCCCCAGCCGTACCGGCTCGGTGAAGCAACGGGCCGGCTGCGCCGTCCGCCGCGGGTTGGCCCAGGCCGCCTCGGCCGGGTCGTCGAACTCGCGGGGCGGTGGCGGGACCAGCCAGCCAAGGCCGAACCCGGTCACGTCACGCCCGGACATGCCGGTATGGCCGTCGACCGTGTCGCCGTCGGCGGGCAGGAACGCGTCCAGGTACACCAGGTGCGCGACCCGGTCGCCGATGTGCTCGAGCGCCCCGGTGACCACGAACCCGCCGTACGAGTAGCCGAGCAGCACGATGTCGCGCAGATCCTCGTAGAGGACGGCGTTGGCCACGTCTGTGACGTGGGTCGAAAGGCCCACCTGGGAGCTGGTCAGGTGCGCCCGCTCGCCGATGCCGGTCAGGCTCGGAGTGAAGACCTCGTGCCCGGCCTCGCGGAGCGGGCCGCGAACCTTCCTGAAGCCGTGCGCGCCGCCCCAGGCGCCATGGACCAGAACAAAGATCGTCATCGCTCCCGGCTCTCGCGTCCGCGGGTCTCTCGTTTGACGGATATTTTCCCATTGGTCGCATTGGTGACGCCAGCCCGTCCTGATCGGGCTTCCCGACATCGGACGAACAGCCTTTTTCGGCGCTACGGCCGGCTAGCGTTTGATGCAGCCCAAACTCGTTTAAAAGGGCACGACATGTTGTTATTCGAATGTGACATTACATTCGACGCGGAGCCGGCTGAGGTCTGGAAGGTATGGACCGACGTTTCCCGCTGGCCCGAGTGGGATGTCAGCAAGGAGATCGCGCAGCTGGACGGCCCGTTCCAGCCGGGCACGTCGGGCTGGGCCAAGCAGCGCGGCAACCTGGGCGGCGCGTTCACGATCACCAGGGTCGACGAGGGCCGGCTCTGGGTGACCGAATGCCCGATGCCGATGGGCAAGGTCGTGTTCGACCACCTGCTCGAGTCGGCCGACGGCGGCCGCGTCCGGCTGGTCAAGCGGGTTGAGGTGCACGGCGCGTTCGGCTCGCTGCTCCGCCTGATCGCGCCCCGGATGCGTCGCGAGATCACCGAGTCCCTGGGCAACCTGGAACGCCTGCTGAAGTCGTGACGTCCCGGGGGCAAGCTCTGCGAGTCAGGCGGCCGCCGAGGCGGCGTCGCCGCGGTGGCGCTGCAGCCAGTGCCGGATCATCTCCGCGAAGGCCCAGATTCCTACGACGGCGATGACGTCGAAGAACAGGCCGACGATGATCGAGATGACGGCGCCGCCGTCGTTCCCGACGAGCTGGACCGAACCGTAACCGGCCCAGACCGGCTCCCGCACGGTGAACGGCTGGTCCAGCGGTACCTGATACGGCCAGGTGGCATCGACCGTGCTGGCGCCGGAAACGATCGTGCCGTTGGTCACCGTGGTGCAGCCGCCCCGGCCGCACTCCTGCGAGTAGGACGCCGGGAAGAACGTGGTCCTGCCGCCCGCGCCGGCCAGGAACGCCACCGCGTTGACCTGGTTGGGCAGGAAGCTGATCGTCAGTACGATCCAGAGGCCCAGCAGCACCTTCCCGAACACCCCGGCGACCCGGTGTTTCGAGGGGTACCGGTAGGCGTGGGCCACGACCGGATGGTGCACGGTCCGGCTGCGGGCCTGCGCCCGGACCGGGCCGTCGAGGCGATGCAGCTTCACCGTGTCCACGATCGCCACGATCAGGCCGGCCACGATAAGGCCCAGCAGGACGACCACGATCGCCGCGCTGATATCACCGACGGTGCCCGTGGCATGCGGGAAGAAATGCGCGCCGATGACGGCATACCCGACGAAACCGATCAGGCTGAGCCCGGCGACCCAGGACCATCCGCGACGCCGGTGGAGCAGCCGCCCGGTCGCGTCGGCCTGCCCATCCGCGGCCGGGGCGGGCCCGCTGTCATGGGAGTCGGCTGACGACACGTCGCCATTATAGGTTTCGGCACGGTTTATGCGGATTACCCCGACCCGCCGGGCGCCGGGCCGGCAGGCCGGGAGGCCTGGTTCTGCTGCCGGGCGGCCTGCGGGGACCGGTGAGCGAGGACGACGATCCCCACGGCCATCACGACCAGCGACGCCACCTGACCAGCGATCGCCGCAGGGCCACTGGCGAGTTTCTCGTTCAGCAAGAGCCAGGCCAGCACGACGTCGCCGATCGTGTCGGTGATGGTGATGATGGCGAGGACCGGCGCGAGCAGGACGCCAGCCTGGAAGGCGTTCTGGTTGAGCACGAAGCCGATCGGGCCGATGATGGCCACGGCGTAGATCGGCCAATGAGTGAACAGATCGGCCAGGCCGCCGCTGAGTTCGGCGGTCGCAAGCTTGATCGAGAAGTCCGTGGTTGCGAAGGCGGCGCCGCAGGCCAGTGCGAGCGCGAGTGGCCGCGCCGTCCGATTCCACCGGGCCAGGGCTAGGCAGCCAGCCAGCACCGCCGCGAACCCGGCCAGCAGCGGCAGAACTTCGATGAAGCCAAGAGCCTGCCGCCCTGCCGACGGCCGGGCGATGACCAGGAACCCGGCCACCCCGGCCGCACAGGCGAGGACTCCCGCGCCGATGATCAGGTCCGCATGCTTTCTCAGGACCGCCGTGATCAGGCCGGCGAAGATCAGGTCGCACACGAGGATCGGCTCGACGAGCGCGAGCGGCCCGAATTTCAGCGCCACGACCTGCAGGACAAAGCTGGCCACGTTCGCGCCGATTCCCGCCAGCCACAGCGGCTGCTTGATCAGGTCGAGCACGAGTTCCGGCGACAGCGCGCGCCGGCGGGCGACCCGCTTGGTGCTGAGCTGCTCGGTGACGGCCGTTACCGCGTACGCCAGCGCCGAGCCAAGGGCTGCCAGCACGGCGATCAGCGGCAACAATGACCCGTCCGTCCGCTCGGCGAGGCTGGCCGGAGGCCGGCGGCAGGACCAGTGTCGCGCGTCCGGCGCCGTGTTCCGTGGCAGGCCGGCCTCCTCATTCCGGGTCGTGACGTACCCGCAGGTCAGCACGCCAACGCGCGGGCGCGGGCCAGGCCGGGCGGGTTGCCGGCCGGTCATCTACGGTCGTGTCCCGCACCCGGCCGCGCCGGGGGCGTCCCCGGGCTGTCAGACCCCCGGGATAAAATCGCTTAAGTGAGTCGCCATGCAACCAGCGGCTCACTAAGAGGACGGCTGCAGTTCGGTCGCCCCCGCACCGACCCGCGGCGGACCTTGTCGGTTCGCCGGCCCGGACCTGGAGGGGGTCGTCATGACCGTCCCGCCCGTAGCCGTTGATGTCGCCGATCAGGCAGAACCCCTTTCCGTCGAAGACGCGTATGCGCGGTCGCATCAGGCTGCGCTCGCCCCGTCGACGATCGGGCCTGTCGGCCTGGAGATCGAGACCCACCTGGTGGACTTGGACGCCGTGGCCGACCGCGTGTCCTGGGAGCGGGCCGACCCGCTGCCGGTTGCGCTGGGCCCCGCCGCGGGGCGGTGCGCGGTCACCCTGGAGCCCGGCGGCCAGCTCGAGCTGTCCGGCCCGCCGGAATCGGACATCGTGGCGACTATCGCCGATATGAGGCGCGACGGGCAACGAGCCCGCGAGGCCCTGGCGGAGCTGCGGCTCGGCGTCGTCCACGCCGGGGCCGACCCGCTCCGGCCGCCGCGGCGGGTTAACCCGCGGCCGCGGTACCGGGCGATGGAGCAGCACTACGCGGCGACCGGACACGGCACCTCGGCCGCTGTGATGATGAACTCGACCGCTGCGATGCAGGTCAACCTGGAGGCCGGCCCGGCGAGCGGCTGGCCGGAGCGGGTGGCCAGGGCGCACCGGCTCGGCCCGACGCTGCTGGCGATCTCGGCGAGCTCGCCCTGGCTGGGCGGACGCGATACCGGCTGGAAATCGGCGCGGCAGCGGGCGTGGGCCGGGCTGGACGCCCGGGCCTGCGGTCCGGTGCCCGGCTGCGTCGCCGAGACCCCGGCGGCGGACGCGGCACTCGACCCGGCGACCGCCTGGGCCCGGTTCGCGCTGAGCGCCCCGGTGGCCTTCATCAGGACCCAGGGGGACGACGTCGCGGCCGTCGACGCCTGCGTCCCGTTCGAGCAGTGGGCCAGCGGCGATATCAGGCTCGGCGGGCGCGGCCCGACCGCCGCCGACCTCGACGTCCACCTGACCACGCTGTTTCCGCCGGTCCGGCTGCGCAGATACCTGGAGATTCGCTACCTCGACATGACCGCGCCGCGGTGGTGGCCGGCCATCGCGGCTGTCGCCACCACGCTGATGGATGACCCGGTCGCGGCCGACCGGGCCATCGAGGCCACCGAGCCGGCCGCCTGGCTCTGGACCGAGGCCGCGCGCGACGGCCTGGGCGACGCCGTGCTGGCCAAGGCCGCACGGCGCTGCCTGGCCATCGCCGCCGAGCGGGTTCCCGCCGCGCTCGCCGCGGCCGTTGCCGACCTGGCCGAGCTGGTCGAATCCGGCCGCTGTCCTGGCGACCTGCTGGCCGACCGCATTGCCGAGATAGGACCGCACGCGGCCTTCGAGGAGCTGACCCATGCTTGAGGACGTCGTCCGCGACCTGGAGCGCGCCCGCGCCCGCACGCTCGGGCTAACCGACCTGGACGATCCGACCCTGCTCGCCCAGCATGACCCGCTGATGAGCCCGCTGGTCTGGGATCTCGCGCACATCGGCCAGCAGGAGGAGCTCTGGCTGCTGCGCGGCGGCGATTCCTCCCGCCCTGGAATGCTGGCGGCGGACGTGGACTCGCTCTACGACGCGTTCAAGCACCGCCGGGCCGACCGCCCGGCGCTGCCGTTGCTGCCCCCGGTCGAGGCCCGCGCCTACGACCACGAGGTCCGCGGGCGGGTGCTCGACCTGCTGGAGCGCACCCCGGAGGATGACCTGTTCACCGCCGGCATGGTCGTGCAGCACGAGGAGCAGCACGACGAGACGATGTTCGCCACGCTGCAGCTGCGGCTGGGGCCGCCGGTGCTGTTCGGCCGGCGCGCTCTGCCCCCGGGCCGGCCGCTCGACTCCGACCGCGTGTTCGTCCCCGGCGGGTCGTTCACGCTCGGCGTTGATCCGGTTACCGAACCCTTCTCGCTGGACAACGAACGACCCTCGCACCAGGTTGACGTCGGCCCGTTCTGGATCGGGCGGGTGCCGGTGCGTAACAAACACTGGTCGGAATTCGTCGCCGACGGCGGCTATCATCGCCGGGATCTCTGGTCGGCGCGCGGCTGGGCGCATCGGGTCGAGGCGGGCCTGGAGCGGCCGAACTTCTGGACCGGCGATGGCACCCGGCGCCGTTTCGGGGTCGAGGAGGACGTGCCGCCCGACGAGCCCGTGCAGCACGTGTGCTTCTTCGAGGCCGAGGCGTTCGCGGCCTGGGCCGGGGCGCGGTTGCCGACCGAGATCGAGTGGGAGAAGGCCTGCACCTGGGACCCGGTGGCGAACGCCCGGCGGCACTGGCCGTGGGGATCGGCCGCGCCCAGCCCGGAGCTGGCCAACCTGGGCGGGCTCGGGCTGCGGCCGGCGCCCGTTGGTGCCTACCCGAAGGGGGCGTCGGCCTACGGCGCCGAGCAGATGATCGGCGACGTGTGGGAGTGGACCTCGTCGGACTTTGAGCCGTGGCCGGGATTCACCCCGATGATCTACCGCAACTACAGCGAGCCGTTCTTCGGGGGCGACTACAAGGTGCTGCGCGGCGGCTCGTGGGCGGTCGCCCCGTCCGCGATCCGTCCGTCGTTCCGGAACTGGGACCACCCGATCAGGAGGCAGATCTTCACCGGCGTGCGGCTGGCGTGGGACGCCTGACCGCCATGACCCTTAGCGCCGATCAGACCGCCGTGACCCTCACTCACAGCCGATCAGGAGGCGTGACCTCATGCCAGTAGAGAACCGTGTCCAGGCCCAGCCCGGCCGGTACCTCGATGCCCTGCGCGCGGACGTGCGCGCCGGACTGACCGCTACGCCGAAAACGCTGCCGCCCAAGTACTTCTACGATGCGCGGGGCAGCGAGCTGTTCGACGAGATCACGCGGCTGCCGGAGTACTACCTGACCAGGGCGGAGACGTCGATCCTGGGCCGGCACGCGGCCGAGATCGCCGGGCTGTCGCGGTGCGAGACGCTGGTCGAGCTCGGCAGCGGGACATCGGCCAAGACCCGGCTGCTACTCCGAGCGCTGCGCGACGGCGGGACCCTGCGCGACTTCGTGCCGTTCGACGTGGACCCGGTCGTGCTCACCGAGGCCAGCGACGCGCTGGCCGCCGAGTACCCCGGGCTCGCGATCGCGCCGTTCGTGGGCGACTTCGAGGCGGACCTCGGCTCGATCCCGGCCGGCGGGCGGCGCACGATCGCGTTCATCGGCTCGACGATCGGCAACCTCGAGCCCCCAGCGCGGGCGGCGTTCCTGGCCCAGGTCGGGGCCGCGCTGCGCCCCGGGGACACGTTCCTGCTCGGGATTGACCTGGTCAAGGACACCGGACGGCTGCTGCGCGCCTACGACGACGCCGCCGGGGTCACGGCGGAGTTCAACCGCAACGTCCTGCTGGTGGTGAACCGGGAGCTCGACGCGGACTTCGCCGTCGAGGAGTTCCAGCACGTGGCGCTGTGGAATGCCGAGCACGAGTGGATCGAGATGCGGTTGCGGCCTGCGAGCCCGCAGCGGGTCACGATCGGCGATCTCGACCTGGTGGTTTCGTTCGCGGCCGGGGAGGACCTGCGCACCGAGATCTCGGCCAAGTTCCGGCGTGCGGGCATCGAGGCCGAACTCGGTGCGGCCGGTATGCGGACGGTGCGTTTCTGGACCGATCCGGACGGCGACTTCGGCCTGCTGCTGGCCGAGCCCGTGGCCGCGGCAGCCTCGCGATAGGCTCCCGGGCTATGGCTAAAGAGGTCGGCGTCATCGTCGAGTTGGCGCGCGATGGCGCGGTCGATCGCAACCTGCGCGCGGACATGCCGCCGAGCATCACGAGCGGCCGCGTCGTGCTGGACCATCTGCAGCGGGACGCGAACGGGAGCCTGGGACCGCCCCGGGCGGGCCAGGTCGTCATGTCGGTGCTGTCGCCGGAGGCGCTCCGCGAGCAGGACGAGGTCCGGCGCAGCGTTGCCGAGACCGACACCGGTGACGAGCCGCCGGTGATCATCGTGGAGGCGGGCGAGTTTCTGCGGGAGGACGAGCTGGCCCCGGTGCTGGCGGCGGCCGACCTCGCCGACCGGACCGTGATCGTGCGCATCCTGGCCGACGCCTGAGCGTTCGGGCCTGAGCCTGGGCCTGGGTGTAGGCCGATTCCTAGGCCTGGGCTGCGGGTTGGGGTTGGGCTGCGGGCTGGGGTTGGGCTGCGCGCCAGGTTGGTCTCTTGAACCCCACCACCCTCATCGTCCCCTCCAACCCCAGCCGGACACGACGGTGGAGCGGTGACGCTTCATGGATGTACGTATGGGCACGCTCTGACGTGCCTATTCGTACAACCACGGTGCCCGCGCGGGGGTTGACGTGGCCGGCGGGGGGGGTGACGTGGCCCGTGAGAGGGGGGACGTGCGCCCGGGTGGGGCGAGGTGGCCGGGGCGGCGGGAGATCAGGCCCGCGGGCGGGGCAGAGGCGAGGGGGGCGCGCCTTGCCCGCACACCCGCAGGCCGGCTCTTCACCGGTCCGGCAGTGGCGGGCCGGACCGTTGCTTGCGGGGGCTGGTTACGGCTTCGTGGCCGCGGTCCAGTTCGTGGGGTAGTTCGACGGCAGTATGCCATTGCCGGATTCCGTGGCATTCGGAGCCGCCGGCGCTCCGAGAGTGCGCAGGAGCGACTCGAAGTCCAGCCCGACCTCCGTCGGGAAGGGACCGCCGCCGCTGATCCCGCCCGCTTCGGGAAGCTGCGACTCCGCCGAACTCCCGTCGGACATCGCCCATCCGGTCTCGATGCCGGCGCTGCCGTTGAACATGTTCGCGATCACGGTGCCGGACGTCACGGTCTGGCCGGCCTGGACCGTGGGCGTAACGTCCTCGGCGAGATAGACCATGAGCCCGGATGCCGGGCCGCTGGTGAGCCGGTAGGTGATCCAGCCTCCGCCTGGCCAGCCGGCGTTGTCGGCCGTGGCGCTGGTGATGACCGCGTTGCCGAGCGCATAGACCGGGCCTGCCCCGCCGAAGTCGACGCCCATGTCGACGCGCTCCGGGATCAGGCCGCTGACCGAGCGAAGCGGGTTGCGGTACACCGACGCCGAAGCCGCGGCCGGGTCTTGGGCCGGCTGTTTCTTGCCCTGCGCCGCGTGGGCCCCGGCGCGCTGGGCGGCCGCCCGCCGGGCGGACCTCTGCTTGGCCTCGGCGAGCTTGCGCGCCGTCACCTTGGCCATGGGGATCTGCGACCACTGGTTGTGAGCTGCACTGGCAATGCCGGGCGGAAGCTCCGAGGCGCCGCCCGCTGTCGCGCTCTCGGTTCCGGCCTGGGTCGGCGCTGGCTGGGCGACGGGCCCCGGGGAACTGAGGGCCTGGGTCTGATCCAGAGCGGTGGGGCGGGAGGCAGAATCGCGCCACTGCAGGGCTACGGGGGCCGCCGCGGCCACCAGCAGAGTCGATCCGGCCAGGGCGGCAGCGATCCGCTTGTGCCCTAGCACGTACGCCACCGGCGCCGACCTGCGCTGGGGCTTGCGGTGCCTGGCCCTGTCAGAATGGCCGGGCGAGGATGGAGTCCTCTGGTGCCGGGCGTTGCTGGACACGGCTAAGCCTTCGCTCGGGCGCCGTCGTAGCGCGGCGCGGCTGTCACCCGAACGCTGGCCTCGGCGAACCCGCTGCCAGTTCGTGCGGACGCCGTGCGGTGTCAGGGCGACGGGTTACCACGGGGATGGTCGCCGCACGCTAGGTGCTGTCGGATCACTACGGTGCCGTACAAACAGGCATAGCAAGGCTTAAACCACGCTAAACACCGGTATGACTTAAGTCACATTTTGGCTTACGTTTCGCACCACCAGACCCACTGGACCCAACAGGGCTACCGACGGTGATGGTGGCGGCCGGACGCAGCCCCGGCGCGGCATGCATCATGGGCGAATGCCGCTGTTCGCATTTGAAGACCGCGAGCCGAGGGTGAGCCCAGCCGCGTGGATCGCTCCCACCGCGACCTTGGTCGGGGACGTGCTGGTCGAGGAGGACGCGTCGGTCTGGTACGGCGCTGTGCTCCGCGGCGATTTCGGGCCGATCGTCGTGCGGCGAGGGGCCAACGTCCAGGACGGCTCGGTGCTGCACGGCGGCGCCGATCCGGTGACCGAGGTGGGCGAGGGCGCGACCGTGGGGCACCTGTGCGTGCTGCACGGCGTGGTCGTCCACTCGGAGGCCCTGATCGGGAACGGTGCCACGGTGCTCGATGGCGCGGTCGTGGGCCGGCGGGCACTGGTGGCGGCCGGTTGCACGGTTCCGCCGGGGATGGCGATCCCGGACGGCATGCTCGCGGTCGGCGTTCCGGCCCGGGTGGTCGGCCCGATCAGCGGCGGAGCGAAGCAGTGGGTCGAGAGCAACCCGGAGATCTACCGGGCGCTGGCGCGCCGGCACGCGGCCGGCATTCGGCGGCTGGACTAGCGGATCACGCCACCAGGGCCTGAGCCCGGACCTGGCCGAGGAACTCCTGGTTCGACGCGGTATCGCGGGTCTTCGCCAGCAGCAGCTCGAGAGCCTGCTGGGCGTCGAGTCCGGCCAGTGCCCGGCGCAGGCTGTCCACCGCGGCGCGCTCTTCGCGCGACATCAGCAGGTCATCACGGCGGGTGCCCGACGGAGCGACGTCGATCGCGGGGAAGATCCGCTTCTCCGCCAGCTCGCGGCGCAGCCGCAGTTCCATGTTCCCCGTGCCCTTGAACTCCTCGAAGAACACGTCGTCCATCCTGGAGCCGGTCTCGACCAGGGCGGAGGAGAGGATGGTCAGCGAGCCGGCCTCCTCGGTGTTCCGCGCGGCGCCGAGGAACTGCCGTGGCGGCTGCAACGCGGACGTGGCCACGCCGCCGGCCAGGATCCGGCTGCTCGCGGGCGCGGCGAGGTTGTAGGCCCGGCCCAGCCGGGTGATCGAGTCAAGCAGCACGACGACGTCCTGGCCCAGCTCGACCAGGCGTTTGGCTCGCTCGATCGCCAGCTCCGCGACCATGATGTGGTCGGCGGCGGACTGGTCGAAGGTCGAGAAGATGACGTCGCCCTGCACCGAGCGTCTGAGGTCGGTGACCTCTTCCGGCCGCTCGCCGACGAGCACGACCATCAGGTGCACCTCGGGATGGCTGGCGGCTACCGCTTCGGCGATCGCCTTCAGCACCAGGGTCTTACCGACCTTCGGCGCGGAGACGATCAGCCCGCGCTGGCCCTTGCCGATCGGGCTCACCAGGTCGATGATCCGGGCCGTCGGCGACGCGGACCCGGACTCCAGCCGCAGCCGCTCCTGCGGGTAGAGGGGAGTGAGGTCGTCGAAACCGGGACGCTTTTTGGCCTCTCCCGGCTCCAGGCCGTTCACGGCGTCGAGCCGGGCCAGCGGCCGGAACTTGCCGCCGGTCTTGGTCCGGCGTCCCTTCTGGTCCTGGGAACCGGTACCGGGGAGGGACGCCCGGGCAGCGCCCGCGATGTGATCTCCGCGGCGAAGGCCGTGCTGGCGGATCTGGGCGGGCGACACGTAGATGTCGTCGGCGCCCGCCCGGTAGCCGGACGCCCGGACGAACCCGCGGTCGTCGCGGATGTCGAGGATCCCGGAGACCGCAATCGTGGCCTCGTTGGTGATTTCTGGCGCCCGGGATTGTGTGCCTGGGCGCTCGTTCGTGATGGTGCTCAATGGGTTTTCCTTTCGTGGTTGCCCGAATCCGGGCATGGCTGAATAAGAGTGGTGGCCTGGGGCCCGAGAAAAGCGCGACGGCGGCCTGTGCAGGCTGCGCCAAACGCGGCACCAAATGCGCCGCCAATGCCCGTCGAACGCTGCACCGAACGCTGCACCGAACGCGGCGCCCGAACGTGGCGGCGAACAGGGCGGCGAACGCGCCGCCGAGCGGCGGCGAACCGGTTCGGCTCTCGACGCAGTGCCGGAAGAATCTCGGTCTGCCTCGCTGAACTGCGGTTTTGGGAGGCCGGCACCCCGGGATCGAGATATCGCCCGTGGAGCGGGGCTTCGGAGAAAGGAGGACGCGAGGCGTTCGGCAGAGGGACCGCTTGTCCGCGATCGCGGAAATTTGCGTCGCTACCTGTATACCAGAACGCTGGCCCGGTGCCAATAGCTCCCGGCGAAAATCGGGCTCGAAGATTTCGGCCGAAGACAAATATGGTGCGGCCGGATGGAGCCGGTGCACGGGTGGGCTGCCGCAAGTCCGGTCCGGCCCCGATCCCTATGTACCCCCTATAGCGTTCGTGTCATCCGCGCTATTCCCGAAGGGTGCGGCTCTGCTCCCTGTGAATCGGGCAGGGATGCTGCATGCTGCAGGGGCCGAGCAGGGAGTCCCGCATGCTGGCGTAGG
>Ga0335074_10013467_pt1 | contig 11495 bp, 12 predicted proteins | sample Lox_Sample_23_FD_206715 | JGI IMG/M metagenome (GOLD analysis project Ga0335074, IMG submission 206715) | Soil microbial communities from Loxahatchee National Wildlife Refuge, Florida, United States - Lox_Sample_2.3 | ecosystem: Environmental > Terrestrial > Soil > Wetlands | place: USA...
AGACGCCGACGATCAGGGTATTCAGCCTCTTGAGCTGCGGCCGGACGGCCGTGAAGCTCTCACCCTCCTGGGTGCATCCCGGCGTGTTGTCGCGCGGATAGAAATACAGGATGAGGTTCGCGCCCGCAGCGTCCTCGAGCGACCAGCGCCCGCCGCTGCCGTCCAGGGTGAATGCGGGCGCCCTCTTGCCGACTTCGATCTTGCTCATGGGCTTCTCTCGACTGGTGTGCTCAGTTCTTGACCGGCTCGAATATCGCGTCCAGGTTCAGATGGTCGCAGAAGTCCATGAACTCCTCGCGCAGCACGCCGATATGCAGCCGGCTCGGGACGTTGACGATCATCTGCACGGAGAACATCGGGGCGCCGGTGTGCGCCGCCGCATAGGAGCGCGTGGACAGCTCGGCGATATCCACGCCGCGCTGGGAGAAGAAGCCCGAAAGCCCCGCCACGATACCGGTCTGGTCGAGGCAAACGACGTCGATCGAGTAGGGCAGCATGTCGTTGCGTGCGGCGCGCTCCTCGGTGCGTCGCAGCTGGATGTCCATGCCCGTGGCATCGGCCAGCTTCTTGAACTCGCCCTCGAGCTTGGCGAGGGTATGCCAGTTGCCGTTCACCAGCAGCAGCATCGCGAACTCGTTGCCAAGCGTGGTCATGCGGCTCTCGCTGATGCTCCCGCCGCAGTCGGCGATCGCCTTGGACAGCTCGTGCACCATGCCGACGCGGTCGCCTCCGACCGCGCTAATCACGATATGTTGTTTCATCGATGCAAATTCTACCGGATGACCGCCTGCCGCGTGCATGTGCGCGAATTATCAATTATGGTAGCGGTTATTTGCCGCAAGGAGCCTCAATGCGTGGAAGCCTGGTCGCCATCGTCACGCCGATGAGCGCCGATGGAAGTCTGGACCTGATCTCGTGGGACCGGCTGCTCGACTTTCACCTGCGCGAGGGAACCGACGGCATCGTCATCGCAGGCACCACCGGCGAGTCGCCTGCGCTCTCGGTCGAGGAGATCGAGGAGCTCACCCGCAGGGCCGTGACCCGCTTGAGCGGCAAGGTGAAGGTCGTCGTGGGCGCCGGCACCAATTCTACATCGAGCACCGTGGCGCGGACTCGCGCGCTGTCCCGGCTCGGGGTCGACGGCGTCATGCTGGTCACGCCATACTATAACAAACCGCCCCAGGAAGGTCTGTTCCGCCATTTCATGGCGGCGGCCGATGCCTCCGCGGTGCCGATCGTGATGTACAACGTGCCCAACCGAACGGCGGTGGACATGCTGCCGGCCACCGTCGCGCGCCTGTCCCGCCACCCGCGCATCCGGGCGCTGAAGGATGCGAGCGCCAGCGCGAGCCGCATACGCGACCTCAAGGAGGCATGTCCAGCCGATTTTTCGATTCTGTCCGGCGATGATGCGACCGCGATCGAGTGGATCGGCGCCGGCGCGCACGGCGTCATCTCCGTGTCGGCGAACGTTGCGCCCCGGCGCGTGCGCGAGGCGTGCACGACCGCGCTGCGCGGCGACCTGGCCGGCGCGCGCGCCATCGACGCCGATCTGCAGCCCCTGCACAAGGATCTGTTCGTCGAGGCGAATCCGATTCCGGTCAAGTGGGCGCTGGCGAGGATGGGGCTTTCAGGGAGCACGATCCGCCTGCCTCTGGTCGAGCTGTCGCCGGTGCACCACGAGACGGTGCTGCGTGCGATGCGCTCCGCGGGCGTCAGGCTCGAGGATCAGGCGGCGTGAGGCTGCATGGGGTTCGCTCGACGCGGCTGGCAGTGCTCCCGATGATCGCCGCGGCGCTCGCGCTCGGCGGTTGCACGCGCTTGCTGCACGGATTCGAGCCGAATTGTCACAAGCGGCAGGAGTATCAGCGCGCCGTGCAGAGAGCACCGCTGAAGGTCCCGCCCGGGCTCGACACGCCGAACACGCGCGGCGCCCTGGTGATACCGGCGGCGGACATCGCTCCGCCCCCGCCGGGGCCTCGCGATCCCTGCCTGGACGCGCCGCCTCGCTACAAGCCGCCTCCCCCCTACAAGCCGATCCGCAGCGGCTGACGGTGGGGTGGGCGGCGCGGACGCGGTGCCGTTGCATTTGCCCGCCTCGCCGGGGTCCGGTACCCTTGCGGCCTCCCGGCGGAGAGGTGGCCGAGTGGTCGAAGGCGCTCGCCTGGAAAGTGAGTAACACCCCAAAAGGTGTTCGAGGGTTCGAATCCCTCCCTCTCCGCCAAACGAGTATTCCCGAGTCCATGGCGGCTCGCGTTGGCATCTTCGCGGCGACTGGCCCCGAACCCCGTCAGGCCCGGAAGGGAGCAGCGGTAGCGGCATCATGTCGGGCGCCGAAGTCCTGCCAGCGCGGGCCGCCTCCCCGGACATCCGTTAAACTGAGCATATGGGCTATATCGTACTGGCGCGCAAATGGCGGCCGAAGCGCTTCTCCGAGATGGTCGGACAGGAGCACGTGCTGCGGGCGCTCACCAACTCGCTGAACAGCGGCAAGATCCATCATGCGTTCCTGTTCACCGGGACGCGCGGGGTGGGCAAGACCACCGTGGCGCGCATTCTCGCCAAGTCGCTCAACTGCGAGCGCGGCGTGAGCGCGGAGCCTTGCGGGGTCTGCGCGGCCTGCCGCGAGATCGATGAGGGGCGTTTCGTCGATCTGATCGAAGTCGACGCGGCATCGCGTACCAAGGTGGACGACACGCGCGAGCTGCTCGACAACGTGCAGTACGCGCCCACGCGCGGTCGCTACAAGGTGTACCTCATCGACGAGGTGCACATGCTCTCGAATCATTCCTTCAATGCGTTGCTGAAGACGCTCGAGGAGCCGCCGCCGCACGTCAAGTTCCTGCTCGCGACCACCGATCCGCAGAAGCTGCCGGTCACGGTTCTTTCGCGCTGTCTGCAATTCAGCCTCAAGCGGTTGCCGGCGAGCCTGATCGTGGAGCGTCTGAGAGTCATCGCCGCGGCCGAGCAGCTCGAGTACGAGCCGGCCGCGCTCGCGCTCGTTGCGCGCGCCGCCGAGGGGAGCCTGCGCGATGCGTTGAGTCTGCTCGATCAATTGATCGCCTTCGGCGGGGGCAGCTTGAGCGAGGCGAGCACGCGTGCGATGCTCGGAACCATCGATGGCAGCCGCGTGACGCGCATTGCCGAGGCGCTGGCGCGCGAGGACGGGCCGGGCATGCTCGCCGAGGTCGCGGCGCTCGATCGCGACGCGCCGGATTACGACCGCGCGCTCGGCGACCTGGCCGCGCTCCTGCAGCGTGTCGCCATCGCGCAGATCGTGCCCGAGGCCGCACGCGAGGACGAGGAGTTCGAGGCGCAGGTGCTCGAGCGTTTGAGCCGCGCAATGGCCGCCGAGGATGTGCAGCTTTATTATCAGATCGCGCTCGCCGGACGGCGCGATCTGCCGCTGGCACCCGATCCGCGCATCGGCTTCGAGATGACGCTGCTGCGCATGCTCGCATTTCGCCCGGATGCCGCTGCAAGCGGCGGCGCCGCCGCGGGCCCGCTTCGAGAGAGTCGCCCGGCGCCGCGGGCCTCGACCCAGGCCGCCGCCACGGCACCCGTGCCCACCGCCACGGCACCCGTGCCTAACGCCGCAGCACCCGTGCCCACCGCCGCGGCACCCGTGCCCACCGCCGCGGCGGCGATGCCCACCGCGGCAGCACCGGCGGCCTTCGCGGCGCCGGCTCAGGCGATCGACGCCGCGGGGTGGCCGCGCATCGTCGAGGCGGCAGGCTTGAGCGGCATGGTCCGGCAGTTCGCGCTCAATTGCGTGCCCGCCTCGTTCGAGCGTGACGTGCTCGCGTTGAGGCTCGATCCGGCGGCCGACGGCCTGCGCTCGGCGCCCCTCGAGGAGAAGCTTTCGCAGGGACTGAATCGCTACCTCGGGCGCAGTGTCCGGCTCACCTTCGAGGTGTCGCAGAGCGCGCTCGCCACGCCGGCTCGGCAGCGTGTGCTCGCCGATCAGGACAAGGCGCTGCGGGCCGTGGCCGCATTCCAGGCGGATCCCGCGGTGAAGGGATTGCAGGAGCGATTCGGGGCCGAGGTGGATACGGCCTCGGTGAAACCCGGTTAGTCATGCGGCGTGCGCGCCGGGAGGATTTATGATGAAAGGCGGACTGTCGAATCTCATGCGTCAGGCTCAGCAGATGCAGGAGAACATGCAGAAGGCGCAGGCCGAGCTCGCGAGCATCGAGGTGACGGGCGAGTCGGGCGCCGGCATGGTGAAGGTCGTGCTCAACGGCCGTCACGAGGCGAAGAAGGTGACGATCGAGCCCAAGCTGGTATGCGAGGATCTGGAAATGCTGGAGGATCTGGTGGTCGCGGCGATCAACGACGCCTCGCGCAAGATCGAGGAGCGCAGCAAGGAAAAGTATGCCGGGCTCATGTCCGGCATGAATCTGCCGCCGGGAATGAAGCTGCCCTTCTGAGCACCTCGATGCACACGCCCGGATGAAATACACGCCCGCGCTCGCCCGCCTGATCGATGCGCTGCGCTGTTTGCCCGGCGTCGGTCCGAAGTCCGCCCAGCGCATGGCTTTCTACCTGCTGGAGCGCGATCGCGAAGGCGGGCGCGCGATCGCGCAGTCGCTCGCGGACGCGCTCTCCTCGGTCGGCCACTGCAAGCGCTGCCGCATGCTCACGGAGAGCGAGCTGTGCACGATCTGCGCATCCGCGCAGCGCGAGAGCGCGCAGCTCTGCGTGGTCGAGTCGCCGGCCGACGTCGTCGCGATCGAGCAATCGGGCGGGTATCGGGGCCGCTATTTCGTGCTCATGGGCCACTTGTCCCCCCTCGACGGCGTCGGGCCTGCCGAGCTCGGTCTCGATGAATTCGAGCGTCTGCTGGGCGAGGGCGAAGTGCGCGAGGTGATACTCGCCACCAATCCGACCGTGGAAGGGGAGGCAACGGCGCACTTTCTCGCCGAGCTGGCGCTGCGCCGGGGATTGAAGGCATCACGCATCGCGCACGGAGTGCCGGTGGGGGGCGAGCTCGAGTACGTCGACGGGGGTACTCTGGCCCATGCGCTCGCCGGCCGCACGATCGTGTCGTGAGCGAGCGCTAGGGTTCCTGGCTGAGCTTCTGATACAGCCGCTGGAGCCTGCGATAGCTCTCGTAGCGGCGCGCGCTGACTTGACCTGACAGCACGGCGCTGCGCACGGCGCACCCCGGCTCCTCGAGGTGGCGGCAGTCGCTGAAGCGGCAGTCGGCGGCTAGGTGGTGCACCTCGGTGAAGCCGCGCTCCGCGGCGCGCGCAAGGCTCGCCGGCGGAGCGAAATCACGCACGCCCGGAGCGTCGATCACCGCCGACTCGCCGCCGCCGTGCTCGGCGCCTGCGTGCAAGCGGTAGCGGCGCGCGGTGGTGGTGGTGTGCCGACCTTCCACGTCGCGGGTGAGCTCGGCTGTCTGCGCCGCGGCGTCGGGCACGAGCGCATTCACGAGCGAGGATTTGCCCACTCCGGATTGACCCACGAACAACGTGGCGCCGCCTTCGAGCGCCGCGCGCAGGGCGCCCACGCCCGCCCCGCTCTGGGCGCACACCTGCGGACAGCCAAGGCCGAGCGCGCGATAGGTACCGAGCTCCGCCTCGAGCTCGCCGGTGCCGAGGTCGGATTTGTTCGCGACCACCAGGGCCTCGATGTCCTTGAGACGCGCGGCGGCCCAATAGCGATCGACCAGGAACCAGTCCGGCGCCGGCTCGCTGCACACGACGATGGCCAGGCGGTGGATGTTGGCGGCGACCGGCTCGGCGCGGCCGCGTGCGTCGATGCGCTCGAACAGGTTGCGGCGCGGCTCGACGGACTCGACCGCCGCTCCCGAGGGACCTGCGAGCCAGCTCACGCGGTCACCGCACACGACGCGCTGCTTGCGCCCCTTGAGTGTGCAGCTCAAGGCGGTCTCCCCGGCCTGCACCAGCACGCCGCGTCCATAGCTCGCCAGCACGATGCCGCTGCCGTGCCTGCCGTTCACTCGCCGGCCTCTGCTACCATGAGATGATGAAATCTCCAGAGAATCTGATATGGATCGATCTCGAGATGACGGGGCTCTCGCCCGAGACCGACCTCATCCTCGAAATCGCCACGATCGTAACCGACAAGCACCTTGCGGTGCTCGCCGAGGGACCCGTGATTGCGGTGCATCAGAGCCCCGCCGTGCTCGCCGCCATGGACGACTGGAACCGCAAGCAGCACGGCGGCTCGGGCCTGGCAGAGCGGGTGCTCGCCAGCCGCACCGATACCGCCACGGCGGAGCGCGAGACGCTCGCCTTTCTGGAGCGCTGGGTCGAGCCGCGCCGCTCGCCGATGTGCGGCAACAGCATCTGTCAGGATCGGCGCTTCCTGGCCCGTCTGATGCCGGCGCTCGAGCGGTTCTTCCATTACCGCAATCTCGACGTGAGCACGCTCAAGGAGCTCGCGCAGCGCTGGGCGCCGCAAATCGCCCAGGAGTTCCACAAGAACTCGACGCATCTCGCCCTGAACGACGTGCGCGACTCGATTCGCGAGCTGGCGTTCTACCGCGAGCGGCTGCTGCGGCCGCTCGCCGGCTCGGCCGCCTGAGCGCGATCAGGGGCGGCTGGCCGCCTCCGCCGCGAGGAACATCCAGGTCTCGACCACCGTGTCGGGATTGAGCGAGAGGCTGTCGATACCCTGCTCGACCAGCCAGCGGGCGAGCTCGGGATGGTCGGAGGGGCCCTGTCCGCAGATGCCCACGTACTTGCCCTGGGCGCGGCACGCCTTGATGGCCATCGCCATGAAAGCCTTCACCGCATCGTCGCGCTCGTCGAACAGCTTGGCCACCACGCCCGAATCGCGGTCGAGGCCGAGCGCAAGCTGAGTCATGTCGTTCGACCCGATGGACATGCCGTCGAAGTACTCGAGATAGCGCTCCGCCAGCACGGCATTGGTCGGAAGCTCGCACATCATGACGTGCTTCAACCCGTTCTCGCCGCGCTTCAGCCCATTGTCGGCGAGCAGCTGCGTGACGGTCCTGGCCTCGGCGATCGTGCGCACGAAGGGCACCATGATCTGAACGTTGACGAGCCCCATCTCCTCGCGCACGCGCTTCAGGGCGCGGCACTCGAGCTCGAAGCACGGCCTGAATGCCTTGTCGATGTAGCGCGACGCGCCGCGGAACCCGAGCATCGGATTCTCCTCGTGCGGCTCGTAGGCCTTGCCGCCGATCAGGTTCGCGTATTCGTTCGATTTGAAGTCCGAGAGGCGCACGATCACAGGCTCGGGGGCGAAGGCTGCGGCGATCTGAGCGATGCCCTCGGCCAGCTTGTCGACATAGAAGCTCACCGGATCCGCATAGCCGGCGATCTGCTGGGAGATGGACTCCTTCAGTTCCGGCCCCTGCCTGTCGAACTCGAGAAGCGCGCGCGGATGCACGCCGATCATGCGATTGATGATGAATTCGAGGCGTGCGAGCCCCACGCCGCTGTTGGGCAATCCGGCGAACTCGAAGGCGCGGTCGGGATTGCCGACGTTCATGGCGATCTTCACCGGAATCGGCGGCAGCGAGTCGAGCTCGATGTTGCGCTGATCGTATTCCAGCATCCCGTCATAGACGTGGCCGGTATCGCCCTCGGCGCACGATACCGTCACGGCCTGGTTCTCGCGAATCACCTGGGTTGCGTTCACGCAGCCCACCACGGCGGGGATGCCGAGCTCGCGCGCGATGATCGCCGCGTGGCAGGTGCGTCCGCCGCGGTTGGTGACGATGGCTGCGGCGCGCTTCATGACCGGCTCCCAGTCGGGATCGGTCATGTCGGCGACCAGCACGTCGCCGGCGCGCACGCGCGACATCTCCTTTGCGTCGCGGACCACGCGCGCATGGCCGGCGCCGATTTTCTGTCCGATGCTGCGGCCGCTGACCAGGAGCGTGGAGCGCGCCCTGAGGGTGAAGCGCTGGATGGTGCGGCCGGCCCGGCTCTGCACCGTCTCGGGCCGCGCCTGCAGTATGTAGATCCTGCCGTTCGCGCCGTCCTTGCCCCACTCGATGTCCATGGGCGTGCCGTAGTGCTGCTCGATGATGAGCGCCTGCTTCGCCAGCTCGATCACGTCCGCCTCGTCGATCGAGAACCGCTGGCGCTCCTCGCTCGGCACCTCGACGGTGCGCACGCGCTCCTGCGTGTCCGGCGCTGCGTAGATCATCTTGAGGGCCTTCTGGCCGAGGTTCTTGCGCAGGATGGCGCGCCGCCCCGCGCGCAGCGCCGGCTTGTAGACGTAGAACTCGTCCGGATTGACGGCTCCCTGAACCACCGTCTCGCCGAGTCCGTAGGACGAGGTGATGAACACCACCTCGCGAAAGCCCGAGTCGGTGTCCAGCGTGAACATCACCCCCGCCGCTCCCAGATCGCTGCGTACCATGTGCTGCACGCCCACCGAGAGCGCCACGGCGTGGTGGTCGAAATGGTTGTGCACCCGATAGGCGATGGCGCGGTCGTTGAACAGCGAGGCGTACACCTCGTGCATGCAGCTGAGCAGATGCTGCTCGCCGCGCACGTTCAGGAAGGTCTCCTGCTGCCCTGCGAAAGAAGCCTCGGGCAGGTCCTCGGCAGTGGCGGAGGAGCGCACCGCGACCGCGAACTCATCGCCGCTGCCCATCTTGTGCCAGGCCTCGAGGGCCTCGGCCTGAAATCGCGCCGAGAAGGGCGTGGCGAGCATCCAGCCGCGGATCTGCGCGCCGACCGCGGCCAGCCTTTCCACGTCGTCGACGTCGAGCGGGGCGAGCGCCTCCGCGATGCGCTTTCCCAGGCCGCCCTGGGCGAGAAAGTCGCGGTACGCGTGCGCGGTCGTGGCAAATCCCCCGGGAACCGACACCCCGAGACCGGAAAGCCGCGAAATCATCTCGCCGAGCGATGCGTTCTTGCCGCCGACCAGCTCGATGTCCTTGCTCTTCAACTTCTCAAACGGAATGATGTACGGATTCATCGGTTCTTGAACTCGCTGCTTGTCCGGCCGTGGAATAAGTGAAACACTTTCGGAGCGGAGCTCCGCCCACACATGGAATCACCGTGAGCAAACGAACAGTGTTTTTTGTATCGGACCAGACGGGCATCACCGCTGAGACGATGGGCCATAGCCTCATGACACAGTTCGACGGAATAGAATTTCGGCAGGTGACTGTGCCATTTATCTCCACCGTTGACAAGGCGATAGAGGCGGTACGCAAGATCGATCTGGTCGGCAAGCACGAGGGCGTGCGGCCGATCGTGTTCAGCACCTTGGTGCAGGAAGACGTGCGCAACGTGGTCCGCGGCAGTACGGGGTTTTTCCTCGATTTCTTCGATGCCTTCCTGGCCCCGCTCGAGAACGAGCTCAAGACGCAGTCCTCCCACGCCATGAGCAGGACCCACCGCAACGCCGACACGCATTCCTACGCAATGCGCATCGACGCGACCAATTTCGCGCTCGCGAACGACGACGGTTCCGTGCTGCGCGATTATGAGCGCGCCGACGTGATCCTGATCGGGGTCTCGCGCTCCGGCAAGACGCCGACCTGCCTGTACCTCGCGATGCAGTACGGTATCTTTGCGGCCAACTATCCGCTCACCGAGGATGATCTGGAGTCGCGCAAGCTGCCGCGCGGGCTCGACCTGCACGCGCGCAAGCTGTTCGGCCTCACCATCAAGGCCGATCGGCTGCAGCAGATCCGCAACGAGCGGCGCCCCGACAGCCGCTACTCCTCGCCGCGTCAAGTCGCCTTCGAGGTGCGCGCGGCGGAATCCCTGTACGAGCGCCACGGCATCCCGTTCATCGACACGACCGAAGTGTCGATCGAGGAGATCTCGAGCCGGATCCTCGACCGCACCGGCATCGAACGGCGATTGCGGCCCTGACAAGCGGCGGCTGCATGGTATAGTCGGGCCATGATCGCGGATCAATGGTGCAGGACCTCGTGGCGGGCACGGCCCGGAAGCTTCGTCAGCCTGATGACGCTGTACGAGAGCAACTTCGTGCGCCTGGGCTGGCTGGTGCGCGACTTGCGATCGATCGCCTCGCGCTCGGTCTCGAGCGTCGCTTCGGATTGTGACCTCCATCTCATCCCGCTCGAGCGGTGCCGCTACACGAGTGTGTTCCGGCTCACATACGAATTCGAGACCGAGGGCGGGCCCATCCGCGATCCGGATCTGGAAGTGTGCGTCTATCACGATGCGCGGCTGGCGGAAGTTCGCAGCTTCTGCGGCTTCAAGAGGCATCCGGAGCTCGCGCAGCTCGAGTCCGGACTCAAGCGTGAACTGGATCAGCGCTGGGGCCGAAACATGATGTTAAACAAGTGGCTGGAATATTGCGCCGAGCGAGGCCATCACTTCTAGTGGGTAGAAGCCCTTTGGTGTCCCGCGACTGATCGTGCGGCTCGAGGCGGGACATTGATCGATAAGCTCAGTTTTCTCAAGGGAGGGTCGGAGGGGGGCGGCGTGAGCGCAGACGAAGAGCGCCTCATGCAGCTCTTCCAGAACCGCGCGGGCCTGAAGAAAGCCTACGCCGATCTCAAGGACGAGTTTCACCTGCTGCGCGACCGCCTGAAGCAGCAGGAAGGCGCCACCATCCGAGTCCAGGAGCAGCTCGACGCGCTCGGCGACCTGCTCGCCGATCCCGCCACGGGCTTCGGTGCGCTCGTGTTCTTCCAGCTGCGCGGGCTGTGGAAGACCTGCCACCAGCAGCTGTCGCAATTCGCGAAGGACTTGACCCGCCAGCAAGAGACGCGCGAGACCGCCAGGCACGCGGCGGAATGCCAGGCGGCCAAGGACGAGCGCCTGGCTGACGTCGACCGGCGCCTGCAGGCGGCGGCCGAGGACGCCGATCTGAAGCGCGAGCGGCTTGCGAATGCGCAAAGCGAGCTGCTGCGGCTCACCGCGTTCTGGCACTACTTCCGGCGCCGGCGCCAGCAGCGCTCCCTCGAGGCGCTGCGCCAGGGCGTGCTGGTGGCCGACGCGGCGGTGGGCGACCTGCACGCGGAGAGAAGCGCCATCAGCAACGAGGCCCTGGCCGAGTTTCCCGGCATCTCCCTCGGTGCGCGGCGCAACATCAATCTCGCCATCATCAGCTACGCCGAGGCGCTGTGCGAGCATGTCGATGCATTCAGCCTGGCGGCGCGCACCAAGGAGGCGGTCGCGCGCCGCGTGCACGAGATGAGCTTCGGATCCCGCGCCGAATGCGAGGACTACATGCAGCGCGTGCAGAAGGCGCAGGCGGCGATCGGCAATCAGCGGCAGATCACCGCCGGCGTCAAGACCAGGCTCGAGCGGCTGCGCTCGATCAGCGAGTACCGAAACCTCGCCGACACGGTGCCGACCGCGGACTCGCTCGCGGCCGCGGGCGCCGCCGCCACGGGCGGCTGGAACGTGCTCGCGGAGGACTTCTGGGATCTCTATAACCTGCTGCTGCGCTGAGCCGCCCGACGCAGGGTGCGAAAGTCACGCCTTTCGCGGCCGGGCGACGCAGTGACTCCGAAAAAGCGCCGCAGGCGACTTTTTCCAATTGACCAGTACTAG
>Ga0335074_10013468_pt1 | contig 11495 bp, 12 predicted proteins | sample Lox_Sample_23_FD_206715 | JGI IMG/M metagenome (GOLD analysis project Ga0335074, IMG submission 206715) | Soil microbial communities from Loxahatchee National Wildlife Refuge, Florida, United States - Lox_Sample_2.3 | ecosystem: Environmental > Terrestrial > Soil > Wetlands | place: USA...
AAGGCGCGCGGCGCCGCGGTCGGCGTGTCCAGGGCCGCCGAGCTCGGCGTCGCGGCGATCGCCATGCCGACCAACGGCAACGCCGGGGCCGCCTGGTCGGCCTACGCCGCCCGGGCGGGGATGGCGAGCCTGATCGCGATGCCCGTCGGCGCCCCGCCGGTCACCCGGGCCGAGTGCGCCATGGCCGGCGCCGAACTGCATCTGGTCGACGGCAGCATCGCGGATGCCGGCCAGCTGGTCGCCAAAGTGCTGCAGCAGCGTCCCGGTTACCAGAACGTCGCCACGCTCAAGGAGCCCTACCGGATCGAGGGCAAGAAGACGATGGGCCTGGAGATCGCTGAGCAGCTTGGCTGGCGGATGCCCGGCGTCATCGTCTACCCGGCCGGCGGGGGCGTGGGCATCATCGGCATCTACAAGGCCCTGCGCGAGCTGCTCGAACTCGGCTGGGTAGCGGGCGATCTGCCCCGGCTGGTGGCCGTCCAGCCGGCGGGGTGCGCGCCGGTCGTGAAGGCCTTCGAGGCCGGCGCCACAGAAACCGAGCCCTGGCCGGATCCCAAGACGGTGGCGTTCGGCCTCACGGTGCCGAAGCCCCTCGGCGACTTCCTCATCCTCGACGCGCTGTACGCCACCGGCGGGACCGCCGTGAGCGTGACCGATGAGGAGCTGCTAGCCGAGCAGCGCGCGGTGGTCCGTCTCGAGGGCACCCTTATCTGCCCGGAAGGCGCGGCGTGCTTCGCCGCCATCCGGCAATTGCGCGAATCCGGCTGGCTATCGCCGGCAGAAGAGGTGGTCGTGCTTAATACGGGCACGGGGCTGATATATCCAGAAACCATGCCGGCCCAAGTATTTGAGCCGTCCGCGATTTAAGACGGCAAGGACGGGACGAGCGCAGTCAAGAAAATCATCCAGGTCCCCGGCAATTGACCTGGACTCGTCTTCTTGCTTTTTCTTTTCTCGCGTTTCTGCCCATTGCCGTTCCCGTTGCGGGACAGTTCCTCCAGGCGCGTGGTGAGCCGGGCGATTTGCTGCTCCAGGATTCGCACCGTCGTGGCCAGGGCCCGGAAATCGCGCGGGTCAACGCCGTCCGCCGAGCCGAGAGTGACGGTCCTCATCGCGTCGATCTCGGCGGTGGCGCCCAGCGCCTCGGCCGACCCCAGATCGTCGTTTGGCGTCTCGCCGATCGCGCACTCGGGAAAGACCCGGAGATACAGCAGCCAGTACCGCTCGCTCGGCCTGCGGACGCCGCGCTCCCATGCATTGATCATGTGCATCAGGCCGCGGAGGGTGGCCAAGGGCTCGTCGGCGGCCGCGATGAACTCACGGGCAAGCCGCGAGACGTCCCACCGGCGAGACAGCCGCCATCGCCGGAGTGTCGGACCATCCACCTGCCGCATTAGCGAGGCAACCGCAAAGCCGCAGGCGACTGCAGCCGCCACAGCCATCACGGTGCTCATATGAGCACACTGGGCTTTCAGGCCCGGCCGTGTCAAGAGAAGATCACGAATATCCCATGGTCGGACATGGTCTACGACCGCCTCGCGGCCGCTACGTACGCAGGAACCGCCTCTACTGTCAATTCCGTCTCGCTAGTGGTGTCTCACATCGGACCGGGCAGCTTTCCGGTGTCGCCGTCAGGAACCGGGGGACGGGTGCGCTCCTACGCGCTCCCAGTCGCTCCTTGGTCTCCACTTTTGCCTGTGCGGCACCGCGGTTTGACTGTCGCTGAGGGGGCGTTACGCCCGGTATGGGAGGAGAGGCCGCGCACATGTCCGCACGCACACCAGAGGCCGAGCAATTGCTCACGCCAGCGCAGGTCGCCACGATGTTCCATGTTGATCGAAAAACCGTAACACGCTGGGCAAACACCGGGAAGCTGACCTCCATCCGGACCCTGGGAGGACACCGGCGCTATCGGGAGACCGAGGTTCGCGCCCTGCTGCTCGCGGATATTCCGCGGCAACGCTCCGGTTAGTCTGCCGTCGCCCAGCGGGTGCGGCGGCGACCGGGGGGGCGCCGCCGCACCCGCATTGGCAACTGGCACGGGAGCCGGACCGGGGAAGGGCAGAAGTCCAGTGCTAGCCGGCCGGGCCGTCAGGGACCGCCTGGCCGGACGTCCCACTTCTGCTCGACCTTGCCGAACCGCCAGATGGCCAGGGTGGCGATCCAGACTCCGCGGATCAGTTTTGCGAACTCTCAATCGTAGGCGAAGTTCATGGAGCACTCGTCGACAGTGTCGAACAGGCACAGGTCGGCGGCGTACCGGATCGGCATGGACAAGATCGCGTAGAACGGCAGCCCGGACACGACCGCCAAACCGGCCAGTCCGGTCGGCGAAGGCTGACAGCCTGGGCGGTCTGACGAGCACGGTTATCCTGGCCAGGTGCATAAGACGCTAGGGCAGCGTGACCCGGCTACGGCGTTCCCGCTGGCGTCCGGCCGGGACGACGCCGATGAGCGTCGGCAGGCCAATCGCGCGATTGCCGTCAGTGCCGTCGGCCTTGGGGCCACTGGCCTTGCGGAGTTGCTGATCGCGATCTTCACCGGCTCCGTCGGGCTGCTGGGCGATGCGATCCATAACCTGTCTGACGTATCGACGAGCGCGGTGGTCTTCCTCGGATTCCGGCTGTCGCGGCGGCCGCCTACTGAGAAGTATCCTTACGGGCTGGAGCGCGCTGAGGACCTAGCCGGGATCGGCATCGCTGTCGTCATCTGGGCGAGCGCCGCGTTCGCCGGATATGAGAGCATCCGCAAGTTCATCGAGCACGGTCATACAAGCCACGTCGCCGCGGGGATCGCCGGCGCGTTGCTGGGCGTCGCCGGGAATGTGGTTGTGGCCCGGTACAAGCTCGTCGTCGGCAGGCGGATCAGGTCGGCCACGCTGGTCGCCGACGCACGGCACTCCTGGATGGACGCGCTGTCATCGGTCGGAGCGCTGGCGGGCTTGAGCGCCGTGGCCCTGGGCCAGCCCTGGGGCGACCCGCTAGCGGGTCTCGTGGTGACCGCGTTCATCTGTCACGTGGCTTACGGGGTCACCAGGGACGTCGTGCGCCGTCTAGCCGATGCCATCGACCCCGAGGTGATCACCACTGCTGAGGCTGCCGCCGGGCTGGTCCCGGGGGTCATCCACGCGCACGCCCGGGCGCGCTGGACCGGCCGGACCCTGCGGATCGAAATCGAAGGCTGGGTTGACGCGGAGCTGACGGCCAGGGGCTGCGACGCGCTCGGCCGCCTCGTCGCCGACCAGGTCTCATGCCAGCTCCCTGAGGCGAGCAGCCTCACCTGGACCGCACGGGCAGCGCCGGGGGCATAGAACGGCGCGTAACCCGGCTACCGGCTGTCTGGTGTTCCGGGTGCGTGGGCGGCAAGGTGCAGGCTGAGTTCCGCGGCGACCGCGTCGGCCGGACGGTCCTCGTACTGGGCGAGGAGCGCGACGGCCAGGTCGGCGAGGAGCAGGAACCCGGCGGCCTTCTGGGCGTCACTGAGGCCGTCGAGGAGCGTGTCAGCGCTGGCGAGGTCGCCGCGGTGCCGGGCGGCGATGACGCCGGCCCCGGCCTGCGCTGCCTCGGCCGCGGCGAGGAAGGAGGCCGTCGGGTCGGTGCTCACGGCGCCAGCGGGGAGGCTTTGCCGGCCGACTTGGCGGCCTGGAACCGGGCGCTCACGTCGGGCCAGTTGACCAGGCTCCAGAGCCGGGTGACGTAGTCGGGACGAACATTTTTGTACTGGAGGTAGTAGGCGTGCTCCCAGGCATCGAAGACGAGCAGCGGTGTGGAAGCGATGCCGACGTTGCCGTGGTGGTCATAAAGCTGCTCGATGATCAGTCGCCCGGAGACGGGTTCGTAGCCGAGGATGCCCCAGCCGGAGCCCTGCACGCCGCTCGTCGCGGTCGACAGCCGCTTGCTGAACGCCTCGAAGGATCCGAAGTACTCGGTGATCGCGTCGGCCAGCTCGCCGTCGGGCCGGTCCCCCCCGTCGGGCGAGAGGTTCTTCCAGAAGATCGAGTGCAGGATGTGCCCGGACAGGTTAAACGCCAGCGTCTTCTCCAGGCCCACGGTCGCGGTGGGGCTGGCTGAGTCGCCTGCCTCGGCCAGCTGGTCGAGGGTGTCGTTCGCGCCTTTGACGTAGGCGGCGTGGTGCTTGTCGTGGTGCAACTCCATGATCTGCCCCGTCAGCGCCGGCTCCAGCGCGGCGTAGTCGTAGGGCAAGTCGGGCAGCGTGTAGACCGCCATGTGTTAGCTCCTCCGTCGTACTGGCCAGGTCATCGCTCTTGCTGACTATCAGTAACCGCACAGTAGAAGTATCTGCAGCTCATTCGCAATCATACTGACGGGGCCCCTGCAGAATCTACGCTCTTGCGATAATCTTGCATCTGCTCCAAAGTATTTCTTAACTATTCGAGATCGGGCGTTCCCCGGGAGAAGGCGGGCTGACGATGGCTAGTGCGAGCGTGCGCCTAGCGCGCCTCAGGAGTGGGCTGACTCCGCGGGAATGGGCGCGCGCGGGGGTGATGCTGGCCTCGATCGTCGCGCTGAACGTCGTCGGATGGGTGATGCTGGCCAGCGCGGTGGGCGGGCATTACCACATCACGAACACCGAGATCTTCGGGTTCGGGACGGGAACGCTGGCCTACACGCTCGGCATGCGGCACGCGTTCGACGCCGACCATATCGCCGCGATCGACAACACCACCCGAAAGCTCGTCAACGACGGCAAGCGGCCGCTGTCGGTCGGGTTCTTCTTCTCCCTCGGGCACTCCACGATCGTGTTTGTCATGGCGCTGCTACTGAACTTCGGCATCCGCGCCCTGGACGAACAGGTGAAGGACGACGGCTCCGGGTTGCACAACGTCACCGGCATCATCGGCACCACCGTCTCCGGCACGTTCCTGTACATCATCGCGCTGCTGAACGTCATCATCCTGGTCGGCATTGTCAAGGTGTTCCGCGAGATGCGCACCGGACGGTACAGCGACGAGGAACTCGAGGCCCGGCTGGAGAAGCGGGGGCTGATGAACCGGTTCTTCGGTCCGATCGCCCGCCGGGCGGACACGCCATGGAAGATGTACCCGGTCGGGGTCCTGTTCGGGCTCGGGTTCGACACCGCGACCGAGGTCGCCCTGCTCGTCCTCGCCGGGACCGCCGTGGTCAGCGGCCTGCCGTTCTACGCGATCTTGTCGCTGCCGATCCTGTTCGCCGCCGGCATGTGCCTGTTCGACACGCTCGACGGCTGCTTCATGAACTTCGCTTACGACTGGGCGTTCGCCAAGCCCATCCGCAAGGTCTACTACAACATGACCATCACCGGCCTGTCGGTGTTCGTCGCCGTCTTCATTGGCACCATCGAGATCCTCGGCCTCATCGGGCAGGAGTACGGCCTGTCCGGCGGGTTCTGGGACTTCATGGGGAACTTCGACATCAACAAGGCAGGCTTCGTCATCGTCGGCGTCTTCGTCCTCACCTGGGCGGCAGCCCTGGCCATCTGGCACTTCGGCAAGATCGAGCAGAAATGGGACGCCCGCGAGCCCGTCACGGTCGCTGACGGCACGCCGGACTAGCCACGAGGTGCCGTTTCGCAATAGCGATAGCACGCAACTGCACTCGGGTAGCTGTATTCTGGCACCGTGGTTACGGAAGCGACCGACACAGTTGACGAGCAGGCGGATCACCAGGCGATCGAGGACGTCCTGGCCCTCGTACGCCGGCACGGCGGGCGAGCCACCCCGGCCCGCAGGCTTCTGCTCAACGCGCTGTTCGGCAGCCGGGAGCACCGCAGCGCCGAGGAACTCGCGGCCGAGGTGCACCACCGCGCTCCCGACGTACACCTGTCCACCATCTACCGTAACCTCGAAGAGCTCGAGCGGCTCGGCGTCATCGACAGCACCCGGCTCGGCAGCGGCCCCGCGACCTACCACCTCGCCTCGGCCGCGCACGGCCACCTGGTCTGCGAGCAGTGTGGCTCGATGATCGAGGTCCCTGACGAGATCTTCGCCGACCTCGTCCGGCTCGCGGGGAGCGAGTACGGCTTCGCAATCAACCCGCACCGCTTCGCGGTGACTGGCCGCTGCGTCAACTGCCAGGCCAACGCCTGAGCAACGACGGGCGGCAGGGTGCCGCGCCTTGGTGACCGCCTGGGCCAGGCGGGTCAGCTGGGCCGGGCCATCAGCAGCCGGGTACTGCCGTCGACCCGGCTGGGGAACAACCGCCTGGTATGCCAGCCGCTGGCCCGGTACAGGCTGACCGCCGGGCGGGCCGCCGGGTGCGTGACGAGCCAGCGCGGCTGCGGCCCGGACTCGGCGACAATCGCGTCGTGTAGTGCCCGGCCGGCGCCCTGTCCGCGCATAGCGGGCCGGACGGCCAGTTCGCAGAACTCGAAGGGCTCGCCGTGGAAGGTCAGGAGGGTCCCGGCGACGTGGTCACCAGGCCGCCGGGGCAGGCCGTAGCCGAACCCGGCCAGGGCCGGCCCGTGGCCGGCGAACGCGAACGCGAGCACGAAACCGGGGTGTCTGGCCTCGGCGAGCATCCGGCCGGTCAGCTGCCGGGCCTGGACGGGTGTCTCGTGCCACGGCGGCCCCGAGAACGCCGCGGCCGCTAGCTCGCTCAGCTCGTCTATGAGGCCGCCGGCCGCGGCGACCGCCAGCGGGCCGGTCATGGTGATCAGTGTGAACCGCCCGGCGCTGTCCGGGCCGGCCGATGGGATGGCGGCCATGGTCTAGCCTGCCGGTCCGGCCTGCGGGCCAGGGAAGATGCAGGCGCCCATCGCCACCCTTTCACTTTCGCCGCCCGGTCGCGCACGCCAGAACAGCCAATTGCGTCCGCCTAGTTATTGCGACTTATAGGCTACAGCATAGGCCTTGTATCTGTAACCGGGCAAGGCAGTATTCCGTCACCCCCGGAAATGAGGTAACGGCTGGCGCGCCGGGTTCGCGACGGGTTACTGCCCGGCGTCGCGCCGCTGGCAGCCGGCGCGGCGGCCGATGACGCCGAACCTGTGCGGGCTGGTCACTCGGTGGCTTCGGTCTCCGCCCAGTCGCCGCCCCACTTGTCCGGAGCGGAGGTGTTCAGGCGTGCGGTCCATTTCTCCTCGATGTGGCCGTACCGCCAGATGGCGATGGCGACGGCCCAGGTGACGATGAACATGCCGACGATCACGAAGCCGGCCTTGTTGATGTCGAAGTTGTACATGAAGCCCCAGAAGCCACTGGTCTGGCTAAAGCTGTTCGGGAAGTCCTGCGGGATCAGGCTGAGAGTCTCGATGCCGCCGATGAAGAAGCAGATGGCTATGGACAGCCCGGTGATGGCCAGGTTGTAGAAGACCTTGCGGACGGGGTTGAAGAACGCCCAGCCGTAGGCCAGGTTCATGAACATGCCGTCGGTGGTGTCCATCAGGCTCATCCCGGCGGTGAACAGGATCGGCAGGCAGATGATGGCCTGCCACGGGATGTGCTCGGAGGCCGCCAGCGCGGTGGCGGTCAGCAGCGCGACCTCGGTCGCGGTGTCGAAGCCCATGCCGAACACCACCCCGACCGGGTACATCTGCCATTCCTTGTTGATGGTGTTCATCCAGCGGCCGAAGAACCGGTAGAAGAACCCGCGGTTCTCCAGCTGCCGCTCCAGCTCCGCCTCGTCGTAGTCCCCGCGCCGCATCGACCGGAACACCTTGAGGATGCCGCCGAGGATGACCAGGTTGAGCACGCCGATCAGGAACAAGAAGGCCGCGGACACGATCGTGCCGAAGGTGCCGCCGAACGACTCCAGCGAGGAGTTGGAGTGGGTGACCGCGGGCAGCACGGTCTTGACGGCGATGATCAGCCCGACCCCGATCGCGATCACGATCGTGGAGTGGCCCATGGAAAAGAAGTAGCCGTAGGCGAACGGGCGCGGCTCGTCTTCCTTCCGCTGGTTCATCGACTTGCGGGTGGTGTTGTCGATCGCCGAGATGTGGTCGGCGTCGAACGCGTGCCGCAGCCCCAGGGTGTAGGCGGTGACGCACAGCCCGATCCCGAAGAACTTGTAGTGCGCGGGCAGCACGTAGGCGATGAACACCGCGAACCCCACCGCGTGCAGCAGCAGGATCGACCCGTACATGCCGATCACCCGCCGCTTCTCGGTCCGGTCCATGGTCCGGAACGACTCCCGGAAGATCTTGTGCAGGCTCATCTCGGACTGCGGCGTCGTGCTCTGAGCGGCCATGGCGTCACCTCTCGGTCTTCGGAGCAGTACACCTGCGTCTGTCGGCACGGTAACTCAGTTGCACATATGTCGCAAGTACTCATCTTTTGCAGCGAATCGTTCTCCTGCTACCTCGAAGCAAGTACGAGCACTTTGCATTAATATTAGGCGTCGGTGCCGCGACGGAATCGGGAGGGGGAGCCTGTGGACGTGTCGTCGGGAACTGTGCGCCCGCTGGTCAGTTACGGGGATGCCGTCCTGCACCAGGCGTCCGCCCCGGTGGAATCCTTCGACGCGGAACTGCAAGCCCTCGTGGACGACATGTTCGCCACGATGTACGAGGCCGACGGGGTCGGTCTGGCAGCTAACCAGATCGGCGTGGGCCTGCGCGTCTTCGTCTACGACTGCCCGGATGGCAGCGGCGAGAACCAGGCGGGGCACGTCGTCAACCCCGTGCTCACCGTGTCCAGGACGCTGGCCCCGCCGGTGACCGAACCGGAAGGATGCCTGTCGGTGCCTGGTCAGCACGCGGAGGTGACCAGGGCAGCCGTCGCGACCGTGACCGGCGTGGACGTGTCCGGTCGGCCGGTCGCCGTCAGCGGCACGGGCCTGCTTGCCCGCTGCCTGCAGCACGAGGTGGACCACCTGCGAGGCACCGTCTACGTGGACTTGCTGCCCACCGCAGAACGCGCGGCCATCCTGGCTGCCGCCGGACTACCGGGCGCTTAGCGCCCGGCCAGCACGGCCCAGCGGGCATGGGTGCCGAGCAGGCTGTCCAGCAGGCCCTTGCCATCGATGACGGCCCACTCGACGTCCCGCAGCCGCTCGATGCGCGCCCGGCCCCAGGGGCTGGCCTCAACCAGCGCGACCGCCTCATCCAGAGTTAGCCCGCCGCCGTAGGGGAGCGCCGCCCTCATCTGCTCGCTGTAGTGGCCGTGATGGTCGGGTTCCGGCCGCCGGATCAGGTCGGCTAGCCCACGGGCACGGTGCCGCACCTGCTCGAGCGCCGAGGTGCCCCGCCCGCTCCAGCTTCCCTCGACGAGGACCAGTCGCCCGGCCGGGGCGGCGGCGTGCCACGCCGCCAGGGCGGCGGCCGGGTCGGGCAGGGTCCACACCAGGTGCCGTTCCACGACTGCGGCGAAATCTCCGGCCGGCGGGGTCAGCGCGCCGGCCTCGACGACCTGGATGTCGAGCCCCCGCTCGGCGGCCTTGGCCTTCAGCCGGCCGAGCATCTCCGCGGAGATGTCCGCGGCCGTCACCTGGTACCCCTGAGCGGCCAGCAGCAACGACAGGAAGCCGGTGCCGGCCCCCATGTCGAGGACGGTGGCAGGCGGCTCGGGCAACAGCCGGCGTAGCGTCGCGGCCCACGCCGCCACTTCCTGCGGGCGCTGCGGGTAGTGCGATGGAGAGTTGTCGTACGTGGCGGCGTCGTCATCCCAGAAGTGGCGGATCTCGTCCGTCACGGTGGCGTTCGCGTCGTTGTCCCCAGGTTCCATGCCGCAACGCTATTGCGGCACTGAATCACTTGCAACTCGTCGGCAATAGTGGCCGGCCAATTCCCGTGCGGCCTTGCAGCCTGGAAAATCGACCTGAAACCATCGGGTTCAGCGTGGAGGAAGGTGGGACATGACCGTCGCTTTCGAGGTGATCAGCCCCGTCGACGAGACGATCGTGGAGACGGTGCGCTTCGCTGACCGGGCCGAGATGGACGCGCGGGTCGAGCGCGCCGACCGTGCGTTCGCGACCTGGCGCCGCGTCGCGCCGGGGGACCGGGCCCGGCTCATGCGGCGGTTCGCGGAGGCGGTGGACGCGGACATCGAGACGCTCGCCGGCCTGGAGGTCCGCAACGCCGGCCACACCATCGGGAACGCCCGGTGGGAGGCGGGCAACGTCCGCGATGTGCTCGGCTACTACGCCGCGGCCCCGGAACGGCTGTCCGGCCGGCAGATCCCCGTGCCGGGCGGCATCGACGTCACCTTCCACGAGCCGATGGGCGTCGTCGGCGTCATCGTGCCGTGGAACTTCCCGATGCCCTTGGCCGCCTGGGGATTCGCTCCTGCCCTGGCCGCCGGCAATACAGTGATCGTCAAGCCGGCGCAGTACACGCCGCTGACCGCGCTGCGCCTTGAGGAGCTCGCGCTGCAGGCGGGGCTGCCGCCGGATGTCTTCCAGGTCGTCCTGGGCGCCGGGGCGGAGGCCGGGGAACGCCTCGTCGGGCACCCGCTCGTGCGCAAGATCGTCTTCACCGGGTCGACCGCCGTAGGCAAGCAGATCATGCGGCTGTGCGCCGACCAGGTGAAGCCGCTGACGCTCGAGCTGGGCGGGAAGAACGCGAACATCGTATTCGCCGACTCCGACCTGGAGCGGGCCGCCGCCAGCGCCCCCATGGCGGCGTTCGACAACGCCGGGCAGGACTGCTGCTCCCGGTCGCGGGTCCTGGTGCAGCGCAGCGTTCTCGACCGGTTCATGGAGCTGCTCGAGCCGGCCGTCAAGAGCTTCGCGGTCGGTGATCCCACCGACCCGGTGACCGCCATGGGGCCGCTGATCTCCGCGCGGCACCTGGCGAAGGTCACGTCCTACGTGGACGAACCGGCGGCCGTGGCCTTCCGCGGCACCGCCCCGGAGGGACCGGGCTTCTGGTTCCCGCCCACGGTACTGGCCCCGGTGGACGCGGGCAGCCGGCAGTGGCGCGAGGAGATCTTCGGCCCGGTGATCGCGGTCATGCCGTTCGAGGACGAGGCCGACGCGATCCGGCTGGCCAACGACACCCCGTACGGGCTGTCCGGCTCGCTCTGGACCCGCGACCTCGGCCGGGCACTGCGGGTCGTGCGCGCCTGGGACAGCGGCAACCTCTCGGTCAACTCGCACTCCTCGGTGCGGTACTGGACGCCGTTCGGCGGGTTCAAGCAGTCGGGCCTTGGCCGGGAACTCGGCCCGGACGCCGTCGAGGCGTTCACCGAGACCAAGAACGTCTTCATCGCGACGGAGGAGTGACCTGGTCCAGCCGGGCCTTCCGGTACTCGCGGGCGGCGGCCGCGATGCGGTCCGCCGCGCCGGGGACCCCGTTCCAGTGCGTGTGCAGGTAGGAGGCGTGAACCTGGCCGTGGACGAAGCCTTCGGTGACCGCGGCGTCCGCTTGCCGCCAGTGCCACGCGGCGGCCTGCGCGTCCGGGTCCGCCGCGGTGACGGTGGTCCGGTGGAACTCGTGGCCGTGGACAGAAGTCCCGGCTCGCGCGAGCGGTGACGTGGCCGCGGCGACCGCGTCGCGATAGCCGATCGTGAGCCTGCCGGTCATCGTGGCGGTCGCGTCGAGGACGCCGCACATCGGAT
>Ga0335074_10013469_pt1 | contig 11495 bp, 10 predicted proteins | sample Lox_Sample_23_FD_206715 | JGI IMG/M metagenome (GOLD analysis project Ga0335074, IMG submission 206715) | Soil microbial communities from Loxahatchee National Wildlife Refuge, Florida, United States - Lox_Sample_2.3 | ecosystem: Environmental > Terrestrial > Soil > Wetlands | place: USA...
GCGAGTTCGACGCGGCCTATGATGGCAACATCCTGGTCAACGCGATGTGCGTCGGGCTCGCGCGCGCCGAGCGGCTGTTTTATTCGGCCGCCGCCGGTCGCGGCAATGCGGTCGTCTATGTCGGCGCCAAGACCGGCCGCGACGGCATTCACGGGGCGACGATGGCGTCGGCCGAGTTCGGCGGTGCCCCGGGGGCTCTTGGCGAAAAGCGGCCAACGGTACAGGTTGGCGATCCGTTCACTGAGAAATTGCTGATCGAGGCCTGCCTCGAACTGATGCAGACCGACGCGATCGTCGCGATCCAGGATATGGGTGCGGCCGGGCTGACCTCGTCCTCGGTCGAGATGGCGGGAAAGGGCGGGCTTGGCATCGAGCTTGATCTCGACCGCGTGCCGGTGCGCGAAACCGGCATGACCGCCTATGAGATCATGCTGAGCGAAAGCCAGGAGCGGATGCTGATGGTGCTCCGCCCATCGAGCGAGGCCGCGGCACGTGCGATCTTTGAGAAGTGGGGGCTCGATTTCGCGGTCATCGGCCATGTCACCGACACCGGGCGGCTGGTTTTGCGCATACACGGCGAGGTGTCGGCCGATATCCCGATCGGGCCGCTGGTCGGTGAAGCGCCGGTTTACCAGCGGCCGTGGCACCCTACCCGGCCCGAGCCCGCGATCGACCCGTTCTCGCTTCCCGACCGGGATCCCTTCGCCTGCCTTGAACGGTTGATCGCCTCGCCGGCATTGTCGTCCAAGCGCTGGATCTGGGAGCAATATGATCATCTGGTGATGGGCAATACCCTGAAGCGGCCGGGCGGCGACGCTGCCGTGATCAGGGTCGGCGAGCGGAAGGCGCTGGCCTTGGCGACCGATTGCACGCCGCGCTACTGCCGGGCCGACCCGGTGCGCGGCGGCACGCAGGCGGTGGCCGAGAACTGGCGCAATCTGACCGCCGTCGGCGCCTTGCCACTGGCGCTGACCGACAACCTCAATTTCGGCAACCCTGAGCGGCCGGAGATTATGGGCCAGCTGGTCGGCGCCATCGAAGGCATCGGCGCGGCGTGCCGTGCGCTCGACTACCCGGTCGTGTCGGGCAATGTGTCATTGTACAACGAGACCAGCGGCCATGCGATTTTGCCCACCCCGGTCATCGGCGGCGTCGGTTTGATCGCTGATCGGCGCCGGGTCGTCGATCTGGCGCTAAAATCCGACGGCGATGCATTGATCGTGATTGGCGAGACGGGCGGTCATCTCGGCGCCTCGCTCTATCTCCGCGAGATCGAAGGTCGCGAGACCGGCGCGCCGCCTCCGGTCGATCTTGCTGCCGAGCGCCGCAACGGCGATTTCGTGCGCGCCGAGATCGCCACCGGGCATGTCGCCGCCTGTCATGACCTGTCTGATGGCGGGCTCCTCACCGCGATTGCCGAGATGGCGATGGCCGGCGATCGCGGCGTTCGCCTGGCGCCGCTGCCCGACGACCTGCCCCGCCACGCCTATCTCTTTGGCGAAGACCAGGCGCGTTATCTGATCGAAACCGCGATCCCCGACGCCGTGCTCGCCGCTGCGGCGGCCGCCAGTGTCGCAGCTCGCGTCGTCGGTAGCGTGGGCGGGGCCGCGTTGACACTTCCCGGTGCTGGTGCCATATCGGTGCACGCGCTGGAGACTGCACACGAGGCATGGCTGCCGGGCTATATGAAGCAGGGTTGAGCGAGGAGAACGTCCGATGGCGATGGATGCGGCGACGATCGAGCGGCTGATCAAAGAGAGCCTGCCGGACGCGCAGGTGTCGATCGAGGATCTGCGCGGCGATGGTGATCACTATGCCGCCCATGTCGTATCCGGCGCGTTTCGCGGCAAAACCCGGGTTCAGCAGCACCAGATGGTGTATCAGGCGTTGCGCGGCCGAATGGGCAATGAACTCCATGCGCTGGCGCTGCAAACCGGCGCTCCCGAGGAGTAAGGCTCAGCACCCTCCCCCACACAATCCGCAATCGAGGAAGCAATCATGGATACCATCGTTCACGACCGCATCCAGCAGGAGATCACCGATACCCCGGTCGTGCTCTTTATGAAGGGCTCGCCGGTGTTCCCGCAATGCGGCTTTTCCGCGGCGGTGGTCCAGATCCTCAGTCAGATGGGCGTCAAGTTCAAAGGCGTCGACGTTCTCTCCGACCCGGAGGTGCGCCAGGGGATCAAGGAATTCTCGAGCTGGCCGACAATCCCGCAGCTCTACGTCAAGGGCGAGTTCATCGGCGGCTGTGACATCGTTCGCGAGATGTACGAGACCGGCGAATTGAAGCAGGTCTTTGAGGAAAAGGGTGTGTCTATCCGCGCCTAGCGGGCCTCACCGTGTCGATCGACGGGGATGAGCCGCGTCGGATCGAGGCGAAAGATCATCGGAAAAAACGGGTAATGCCACGGCAGGTGACGGGCGCCGGCCTCGGCGATCGCCCACAGCTTGCCGTATCGGTCGAATGCAATGCCTTCGATGCCGGCGGTCACGGCAAATCGCCGGTATAGGCGTCCGGTCTGCGGGTCGCGTTCGTCAAGAAAGCCCCAGCTGATATCGCTGCGCGCGACCCAAAGGCGCCCTGAAGAATCGAGGGCGCCACCCTGGCCATAGGTCGGGATCGGCACAACCAGCGAGGCGGCGTCCGGGGTCAGGGCTGCACCGTCGTTTAGGTCGTTGATCGCCGATAGCGCGAACTTGAAGGCCTTGGCTGGCCTCTCGGGCTCGTAATCGCCGATCCAGATCGCGCCTCGGTCGGAAACAGCGAACGCGCCTTTCAGCCCGCGCCCGAGCGGAATGGTCCGGAATTTTGGTGGGTTGCGATCAAAAGCCTGATCAAGATCGACCTCGAACAGCGTGTGGGTATCGGCGATGAACAGTTCGCCGGCGCCGGCATAGGCGAGACCGCCGGCGTGCCCGCACGGAGCGGGGATATCAATATGGCCGGTTTCGTCGCCAGTGACGGGATCGACGCGAAAGACGCGGCACGGCCCCCGATTCCGCCACTTCCGGCGGCTCCGGTAGGCCGAGATCAGCAGGCGGTGATCGGCGATCGCGAGCCCTTGCGGGTCCCAGCCGGCGTCGAGCCCGGGCATCCATATCATCCGGTCGATAGCCGCCCGGTTTGGCACATCGCTGACCAAAGCCGGGCCATAATTCGGCCTCTGACCCAGGATCAGGACCGGGTTTGCAACCGGCGCCGGCGCGACGCCAGTTGCCGCGGCGAGTGCCAGCGCTGTCACAACGCGCCAAGCCCGGCTCAGCGCGCCGGCAATCGGTCGGCATGCCCATCGCTCGCTCATATCCATGGCGAATAAACCCGCCAATCCGCGCTATGATCGACACAGTGAATGAGCCACGCCCGCAGGAGTGCGGAATGGAGCACAATCGACATGCTTTTGGGACCCGCGCCGTGCATGGCGGCGGCGGTCCCGACCCGACGACGGGTGCTGTCTCTGTGCCGATCTACGCGACCTCGACCTATGCCCAGGAGAGCCCGGGCGTCCATAAAGGCTATGAGTACGCCCGCACCCGCAACCCGACCCGCGAGGCGCTTGAGCACGCTATCGCCGATCTCGAAAACGGTACGGCCGGCTTTGCTTTCGCCTCGGGTTCGGCAGCAATCGCGACGGTGCTCGAATGCGTCGATCAAGACAGCCATGTCATCGCCACCGACGATCTATACGGCGGGACGTTGCGATTGTTCGAGCGCGTGCGCCATCGTTCGGCGGGGCTCACGGCGACGCTCGTCGACATGTCGGATCTGCACAATATCGTCGCCGCGATCCGCCCCGCCACGCGCCTGATCTGGGTCGAAACCCCGACCAACCCGATGCTGAAACTGGTCGATCTCGCCGCGGTCGCGGCGATCGGTCGGCAGCACGGCATCTGGACCGTCGCCGACAACACCTTTGCCAGCCCGTGGGTGCAGCGGCCGCTCGATCATGGCTTTTCCGCAGTTGTGCATTCGACGACCAAGTATCTGAACGGGCATTCGGACATGATCGGCGGTGTCGCGGTCGTTGGCGATGACCGTGAGTTTGCCGCCCGGCTCAAGTTTCTGCAGAACGCCGTTGGTGCGATTGCCGGCCCGTTCGACAGTTTTCTGGCGCTGCGCGGGGTCAAGACCTTGGCGCTGCGCATGGAGCGGCACTGCGCCAATGCCTTGACCATCGCGCAGTGGCTCGAAGGTCATCCGGCAGTGCGACGCACGTTTTATCCGGGCTTGCCGAGCCATCCGCAGCATCCGCTGGCGCAGCGCCAGATGAACGGATTTGGTGGCATGGTTGCCGCCGAACTTGCAACCGACCTTGCCGGCTGCAAGCGCTTTCTCGAACGGGTTCGGCTATTCACCCTGGCTGAAAGCCTCGGCGGCACCGATAGCCTGATCGAGCATCCGGCGATCATGACCCACGCTTCGGTTCCACCCGAGCAGCGGCGTGCCCTCGGCATCGACGACGGTCTCGTGCGCCTCTCGGTCGGCATCGAGGAAGCCGACGACCTGATCGGCGATCTCGACCAGGCGTTGGCGGGCATCGGGTGAGCGCGCGCCGCAGCGTCTCCTTCGAGGAGGCCGTCGGCTGGATCGACGGCGCTACTGATGGCCTTGGCAGCGAGGAGATTGCGCTCGACCTCGCGGCAGGTCGCGTGTCGATCGCGGATCTGTGCGCGTACGACGCAATTCCCGAGGCGGATTGCGCCGCAATCGACGGCTTTGCCGTGACCGCCGAAGCAAGCCTCGGGGCGGGGGCCTACAACCCGCTGATCGTCGACGCCTGCGCGCTCGAGGCGGGGAAACCGATGCCGCCGGGAATGGACGCGGTGGTGCCGTTGGGTCACGCGGAGCCCGACGGGGCCGGCCGCATCCTTATGGTCGAGCCGATTGTCGCCGGCGGCAATATCGACCGCCGCGGCGCCGTGGCAGCCGCCGGTACCGTGCTCGTCAAGGCGGGGACTCGGCTGACCCCGCACCATCTCGGCTTGCTGGCGGTCAACGGCTTGACGCGGCTGCCGGTCGCGCGCCGTCCTCAGGTGCGCCTCGCCATCGCCGGCAGAGCGCGATCGGGCCAGCCGGTCAATAGCAACGGACCGATGCTGCGGGCGCTGATCGAACGCGACGGCGGAGTTGCGATCGAAGCCGATATGGCCCAAGCGTTTGACGCTGGCGCCGATCTTGTCGTTATCGCCGGCGGCACCGGCAATGGCGTCAGCGACCGGTCGGCGTCGGTCCTCGCCGAGGCGGGAATTCTCGAGATCCATGGCGTGGCGCTGATCCCTGGCGAGACCGCCGGTTTTGGCCATACCGCCACCGGCGCTATCGTCGTGATGTTGCCGGGGACCCCCGCTTCCTGTCTGTGGAATTACGAATTGTTTGCCGGCCGCGCGATCCGCCGGCTCGGCGGGCGAGCCGCCGACCTGCCCTACCGCTCTCGCCGCGTCACCACCGCGCGTAAAATCGTATCGCCAATCGGGATGACCGAGATCTGTGCGATTCGCCACCGGCCCGACGGTGCCATCGAGCCGGCCGCCTCCTTTGCCGAGAGCGGGCTGATGGCGGCGGTTGCGGCCGACGGATTTGTGATCACTCCCGCGAAAAGCGAAGGATATCCAGCGGGAGCGGCGGTCGACGCCTATTTCTATTGAAGGCTTGTTCCTGAAGATTGTCGAATTCGAAAGCCAGGCGAATTCGCGCGGAGCCTGATCATGAACGATGTTTCCGCAAACTTGCACCGCCTCGCGCAACAGGAACAATTCCTCGAAGTGCTCGACCGCGACGAGGCCGAACGCCGCTTTCGCCATCACCTCGATCTGCGTCCGCTCGGCCCTGAAACGGTTCCGTTAGCGCGGGCGCTGGGGCGGATCCTGGTGAACCGCGTTGTCGCCGAGGTCGATGTCCCAGGCTTTGACCGCGCCAGCGTCGACGGTTTCGCGTTGCGCGCCGACGATACGACCGGCGCTGGCGAGCGAGAGCCGCGCCGGCTGCGCCTGTTGCCGGAAATTCTGACCCCGGGCCGGGAGCCGCAACTGACCGTAGAGCCAGGCACCGCGGCCTTGATCGCGACGGGCGGCATGGTGCCGAGGGGTGCCGATGCCGTGGTCATGGTCGAGCACACCGAGACCACCGAAGAGGGTGGGACGGTCGGCATCACGGTTCGCCGCCCTGCCCTGGCCGGCCAGTTCATCGCCTTTGCCGGCAGCGATATGGCGGCAGGGGAGACCGTATTGCGCGCCGGACAACTGCTGACCTCGCGTGAGATCGGGATGTTGGCAGCCGTCGGGCGCGCTTCGGTCGAGGTCTGGCGCCGGCCACGCGTCGCGATCATCTCGACCGGCGACGAGATCATCGCACCTGGCGCGCCGTCGAGGCCCGGTGCGGTTTACGATTCAAACGCCGCGATCCTCGCGGCCGCGGTCGAGGAGGCCGGCGGCGTCCCAGTTGCGCTCGGCATCGGCGCTGATGACGATGCGATCTTGACCGATCTCGTCGAACAAGGGCTCGCCGGCTGCGACATCGTGATCCTGTCCGGCGGCACGTCAAAGGGCGCTGGTGATCTCTGCTACCGCGCGGTCGCGCGCTTCAGCGACCCCGGGATTGTCGTTCACGGTGTGGCGTTGAAGCCGGGCAAGCCGCTGTGCCTCGCAGTGACCGGCGGCAAGCCGATCATCGTGCTTCCCGGTTTTCCGACCTCGGCAATTTTCACTTTTCACGAATTCGTCGCCCCGGTGATCCGCGGGTTTGCCGGCCTGCCGCCGGAACAGGCCGAACGGTTGCCGGCGACCTTGCCGTTGCGCGTCACTTCGGAGCGCGGCCGCACCGAGTACCTGATGGTGTCGTTGCTGCGCGGCGACAAGGAAGGAGCCCTTGCCGCCTATCCAAACGCCAAAGGCTCGGGGGCGGTCACCGCCTTCAGCCAAGCGGACGGCTTTATCACGATCCCCGCGCAAACCGAGAGTATCGCCACCGGGACGCCGGTCGAGGTGCAGCTGATTGGCCCGGCGCATCTCGCCGACCTCGTGATCATCGGCAGCCATTGCGTCGGGCTCGACCTGTTGATCGACCTGCTGCATGCCGAAGGGATTTCGGTCAAGTCGCTCAATGTCGGCAGCATGGGCGGGCTCACCGCCGCCAGGCGCGGCGAGTGCGATATCGCCGCGATCCATCTGATGGACCCCGAAACCGGCGAATACAATCGACCGTTCCTGACTTCGGCGGTCGAACTGATCCCCGGCTATCGCCGGCTGCAGGGGGTGGTTTACCGCCGCGGCGATCCGCGCTTTGAAGGCCGCTCGGTCAAGGAGGCCATTGCCGCCATATCTGCCGCACCCGACTGCCTGATGGTCAATCGCAACGCCGGCAGCGGCACCCGCATCCTGGCCGACCGGCTGCTCGCCGGGGCAAAGCCGCCGGGTTATTGGTCGCAACCAAAATCGCACAATGCCGTTGCCGCTGCGGTGGCGCAGAACCGCGCCGACTGGGGGATCGCGATTGAAAGCGTAGCGCGGCAATACGGACTCGGCTTTATCCCGGCTCAGGACGAGCACTACGATTTCATCATTCCCAAAAGCCGAGCCCAACGCCCGGCGATTCTGCGCTTTCGGCAGGTTCTCGTTGATCCCGAAACAGACGCTGCGCTGACGGCGCTCGGTTTTCGAAAATAAATTCGCCGGTAACGCGAATTGTTTAATTTCAACACGCGCGATCGGCAAAATTGACCGATTTTTTGTCTCTCCTGTTAAGAAATTTAGTGTTTTTCCGCCCGACCTGAGGTTTTATCGCCCTGTTAATATTTTCTTAACGGCGCGGAGCGAAAGGCCGCTCTCAGCGGCAGGCTTCGTCCCGCTTTCAGCCGGGGGGCATTAAATGCGAGCGAAGTTGGGCTGGGGCCTCGTCTGGGGCGCCATACTCGTGGGCTGTTTTGCCGGACATTCACGCAAGGCCGCCGCCGGCAATTGCGCGCTTTATGCGCGGGCGGTCACCGGCGTCAATCTTTACGGTGCGGCCGGCTATTGGTGGTACGAAGCGGCCGGGCGCTATCAGCGCGGGCAGGTCCCGGCGGTCGGCTCGATCCTGGTTTTTCGGCCGACGGGAGTCATTCCGTCCGGTCATGTCGCGGTCGTTTCCAAGGTGATCGGGCCCGACATGGTATTGGTCGATCAATCAAACTGGTATCACGGCCGCGTCACCTTGGGGACGCCGGTCGCCGATACCTCGCCCAATCACGATTGGACGACGGTCACGGTAATGAACGTCGCTTCCGGCCAGTTCGGCCGCGACAACCCGACTTTTGGCTTTGTCTATCCGCAGAGCGCCTCGACCCAAACGGTCGCGGGTCTCGACACCGGCGGGTTCGATCCACAGATCTCCGCCGCCCGCGCCTCCTACGAACCTGGTCAGCAGCCGGAGCTGTTTCATTTCGCGGCCGCGGATAGTGATGGTTACCGCCGCGTCCGCGGTCACCGCTTTGCCCATCGGAGAACGGCACGGTACGCGATCAGGCACGATCATGCCGGGCGGCGATCTCGTTCGTCGACTAGCCACGCTGTGGCACAGCACATCCGGCATCATCAGTCCTACCGAACGGCTTCCGCGGATTGACAGAGACCGCGCAAACGAGCCTATCCTCGCCCGCCGCCGCCCGCGAGGAAAGCCATGCCTTCAGCCAACACCGATCCCACCCTATTGCCGGCCCGCATCCTGTCGCAGCAGATCGGCGCCGGTCAGCTCTCACCGGTCGATGTCGTCGAGGCACTCCTCGCCAGGATCCGCGATCGTGACCAGAAGCTGCACGCTTATGTCGAGGTGTATGACGAGGACGCCCGGCTCGCCGCCGAGGCGGCCGACAAGGCAATCCGGTCCGGTCATCGGATCGGCCCGCTGCATGGGATTCCGATCGCGCTCAAGGATTTGATCGAAATCGAAGGGCGAGTGACGACCGGCGGCTCACAGGTCTGGCATGATCGCCGCTCAGCCTACACGGCAACCATCGCCCGGCGCATGATCGCCGCCGGCATGATCGTGCTCGGCAAGACCCACACGGTCGAGTTCGCGATGGGCGGCTGGGGCACCAACCAGCATCGCGGGACGCCTTGGAACCCATGGGACCCGGAAACGGCGCGGACCCCGGGCGGATCGAGCAGCGGCACCGGGGTGGCGGTGGCGGCGTGCATGGCGCCGTGGGGGATCGGCACCGATACCGGCGGCTCGGTGCGGTTGCCCGCCTCGTGGTGCGGTCTTTCCGGTCTCAAGACGACGATCGGCCGGGTCAGCACCTACGGGGTTTTGCCGTTGAGCCCGAGCCTCGACACACCGGGGCCGATGGCGCGATCGGTCGAGGATGCAGCGTTGCTCTATCAGGCGATCGAGGGCCCTGATCCCGCCGATCCGCGCACCTTGGGCCGTCCCTCGGCCGGTTCGCTGGGCACGATGCGGCGCGGCGTACGCGGCTTGAAACTGGCGCGGATGCCGGCGCTTGAGCGCGATCACGTCGCCGCCGAGATGCTCAACGCCTACGACGTGGCAATCGACACGTTGGCGCGCCTCGGCGCCGAGATCGTCGATATCAACCTGCCGCGCCGGTTCTCCGATTACACGCAGCTGACCGGCCGCATCATCGGTGCCGAATCATATTTCCTGGTCGGCGACCTCGTCGACGACATGAGCCTGCCGATCGACGAGGCGGTGCGTCCGCGGATCGCCTCGGGACGGGGTGTCTCCGCCCGCGAGTATCTCGGCGCACTGCATGAACAAGCCTTGGCCAAAGCGGAATTCGCCACCGCCCTCGGCGACGCCGACGCGCTGTTGACCCCGACGACGACCACTGCCGCGATCCCGGTCGAGGCGGTCGATCAGAGTTCGACACCGGCGCACTTCACCCGGTTTGTCAATGCACTCGAACTCTGCGCGCTGGCGGTGCCCGACGGCTTTACCGCCCACGGGTTGCCGTTGTCGCTGCAGATCGTCTGCCGCGGCTATGACGAGGAGACGGCGCTGCGCATCGGCTGGGCTTATCAGCAGGCGACAGAGTGGCATGAGCGCCATCCCTCCGGCATCGGCGGCTGATTCGATCAGTTGCCGAGGCCGAAACGGCGGCCGAGGAAATCGAGTACGTCCCGGGTGCAGCGATCGGGAAAGGCGTCGCAAATGTTGTGCGGCGCGCCCTCGTAAACCCGCATCTCGACATCGCGGACAAGGCGGCGAAACGGTTCGTAATTCGCCGTCGAGCCGATCGGCTCCGCTCCCGGCACGACGACCAGGGTCGGACAACGGATGCGGCCGACCGCGTCGCTCCAATCATAGCTCGCCATCAGCAAAACAAATTTGCCGATATAGGCTGGGTCGTTTTTCGCGGCTTCATCGAGAAACCACTCGACCAGCCCGGGATCGACCTCGTCCAGCGGCAGCCGCTCGGCGATGGTCTCGGCAAGAAAGCCGCGCAGCCCCTTTTGTTCGATCTGCGGGATCCAGCTCGGCGCCTGGCTGTTCTTGAGCCCCGGGGTCGAGCCGAACAGCATCAGGCTGCGCACCCGCTGCCCATGGGTCATCGCCAATTGCTGGCCCAAATAGCCGCCGGCGGAGTTGCCGACGATATGAGCGCTGCCGGCGCGCAGGTGGTCCATCAGTTCAATGACATCGCCAACCAGTCGGTCCAGTGTGAGCGGCGGATCGGCCGGCGGGACTTCCGAGCCGCCATGCCCGCGCAGATCCATGCGCACGACGCGGTAATGCCGGCATAACCGCGGCACCCACCCATAGTAGCGCCGTGAGCTGCCCATCGCCGCATGCAGCAGCAACAGTATCGGCGCCTCTTTCCACGGATCGGTAAAATCATCGATATGGTAAGCGAGCCGCACCCCGTCGCTTGCGGTAAAACTCTTCATCGGCGCCTCCTTTTCTTTCAAATACGACACCGGTCTGCCAAGCTTACTGTGTGCTTCAATTCGTCTTTACGATGGTGATTTTGCCGCTTGGTTCCAGCGCGATCAGCCGGGTCTGCGAAACCCGCTCGACACCGGTTTGTCTGAGAGCCTCCTCGATATCACGTTCACTGATCGCGTGCTGGAGGAGTTGAGAACGCTCCACTTTTCCGGCGCGGGCGAGTTCGATCATGCTTCCTTCGAAAATCTGCGCGAGCCGCTTCGAACGAGCGACTCCTTGCGCCAACGTCCAATGAAGCGCCATCAGCAGCGCACTTGCGGCCAAAGTGCCGCCGAGTGGGGCGGTGCCGGTCAGCGCGCGGCTTAAACTCGAGCCGACCACAATTGCCACGACGATGTCGAGCGCCGCCCAGCGGCCAAAAACCCGCCTTCCAGCGAAGCGCACCAGGGCAAGGCCATAAGCGAAGATCACCACCGCCCGGGCGCATTCCTGCCACCAGCTGATGTGGCCGGTCGGACCAAACACGAATTCCAAAGTATCCATGCGTCGGCAACCATCCGCGTGCCAGCAGCGATATTTAGCGATATTTGAAGCAGAATGGGAGCGGATTGCGGGC
>Ga0335074_10013470_pt1 | contig 11495 bp, 9 predicted proteins | sample Lox_Sample_23_FD_206715 | JGI IMG/M metagenome (GOLD analysis project Ga0335074, IMG submission 206715) | Soil microbial communities from Loxahatchee National Wildlife Refuge, Florida, United States - Lox_Sample_2.3 | ecosystem: Environmental > Terrestrial > Soil > Wetlands | place: USA: Florida...
AGCCGCTTTTGCGCGTACGAGATCCGCACTCCCACGTCGGCCGAGATAGCGGCGATCAACCGCTACTGGACACCGCTGGCGCGCAGCGCGGTCAGGCCGGTCAGCCGGGGAAAGATGCTGGTTGAGGTGCCGAAACGGCACCTGACTCCGGCGCAGCGGCAGGCGCTGCTGCGGGCCGAGTGGGCCTGGCGTGAGTTCTCCCCGAAGCCGCAACTGGTGTGCCTGCGGCTGCCGGCCGGCCGGGGCCACTAGGACCGGGCCCCTAGGACGGGGCGTCAGCGACGGACGGCGGCTCATCCAGCGCCGGCGGCTCACCCGGCGCCGCGGGCTCCGCCAGCTTGTCGTAGGCGGGGGTGAGCAGGGTGACCAGGTCCATGCCGCTGACCAGCACCCGCGGTGGCTCGAACGTGCGCAGCAGCAGGTCGGGAGCGGTCGCCGGGGCGGGCGGCAGGGCGCGCAGCCGGGCCGCGCTCATACCGGGTGACCAGAAGCCAGCCATGCATTCGGCCAGCGGGCGGTCGGTGACATCGATGAGCGGCCGGGCGGGCTCAGGCTCGGCGCCGGTCAGCCGCAGCGACGCGAGCAGGTCCTCCCGGCCTCGCCCGCGCCAGGCCAGGATGCCGAACGGGTCGACGTCGAAGTCCTCGGCCAGCACATAGCAGACCGCGGCCAGATGCTTGCACGGCACTCCCCAGTCCGGGCAGGAGCAGAACATGTCCAGGTCCCGGGCCGAGTGCGGGAACAGTGGCGTGCCACAGTCGGCGAACACCTCTTCTATCTCCGGGGGCATCTCGCCGGCCAGGAGCTTGGCCCGGAACAGCGCGCGGGCGGCGAGCGCCTGCTCCACCTTCCGCCACTGCGGCTTGGTCAGCGGCGTCACCTGGATCCGCACCCGGTAGGGGTTCGGAAGCGATCCCTGCACCTGGGCGGTCACGTACCCGCACGAGATCTCAAAGCCGAGCACCTGACCGCGGCGGGCGTAGTTCCGGCCCCTGGCCAGCCGGCCGGCCATCCCGAACGACTCGAGCACGTCGATGAACCGCCGCGACCACCACTGCTCGCCGATCGCGCCGCGCTTGCTGCGGGCCCTGATCCCGCCCTCGACCTCGAGCGGGCGGGACGGGCCGAAGTCGCGCCAGTTCACGTTCACTCCGACACCGCCTCCGGCGAGAGCGCGAGGACCTCGCGCAGGTCCGACGTTGACAGCTCGGTCAGCCAGCTTTCGCCGGTGCCCACGACCCGGTCGGCCAGGGCTTTCTTCTCGTCGATCATCGAGTCGATCCGCTCTTCCAGCGTGCCGACGCAGACGAACTTGCGCACCTGAACGTCTTTGCGCTGGCCGATCCGGAACGCCCGGTCGGTGGCCTGGTCCTCGACGGCCGGGTTCCACCACCGGTCCACGTGAATCACGTGATTGGCCGCGGTCAGGTTGAGCCCGGTCCCGCCGGCCTTGAGCGAGAGAACGAACAGCGCCGGCTCAGCCGACTCCTGGAACTCGGCGACCATGGCGTCGCGCTGCCGCTTGGGCGTGCCTCCGTGCAGGTAGAGCACTGGGCAGCCGAGCCGGCTGGCCAGGTAGGGCTGGAGCATCCGGCCGAACTCCGCGTACTGGGTGAAACACAGCGCCTTGTCGCCATCGGCGATGACCTCGTCGCAGATCTCCTCCAGCCGCTCCAGCTTGCCGGACCGGCCAGCCAGCCTCGAGCCGTCGCCGAGCAGGTGCGCGGGATGGTTGCAGGCCTGCTTGAGCTTGGCCATCGTGGCCAGCACCAGGCCGCGCCGCTCGGTGCCGTCCCCCGCCGCCTCGGCCGCCTCGATCTTGGCCATCATGTCGCTGACCGTCGCCTGGTACAAAGACGCCTGCTCCGGCGTGAGGTTGCACCAGACCTTCATCTCCAGCTTGTCCGGCAGGTCGGAGATGATCGTCTTGTCGGTCTTCAGCCGGCGCAGGATGAACGGGCCGGTGAGCCGGCGCAGCCGGTCCGCGGCTTGTTCGTCGCCGTTGCGCTCGATCGGGACCGCGAACTTGGTGCGGAACCGCTCGGCCGGGCCAAGGATGCCGGGCCGGGCGAACTCCATGATCGACCACAGGTCGGCGAGCCGGTTCTCCACGGGCGTGCCGGTCAGCGCAATCCGGGAGCCCGCGGGCAAGGCACGCACCGCCCGCGCCTGCCGGGTGGCGGCGTTCTTGATGTTCTGCGCCTCGTCGCACACGACCCGGGCCCACTCGATCTCGCTCAGCGCCTCCTGATCCCGGGCGGCCAGTCCGTAAGTGGTGATGACCAGGTCCGCCTCACCCAGCGCACTGGTGAGCTCCTCGCCAGCCAGCCGGTCACCGCCGTGGTGCACGTGGACCCTGAGGTCGGGGGTGAACCGCTCGGCCTCCCGCTGCCAGTTGCCGACCAGCGACATCGGGCACACGACCAGGGTCGGCCGTGATACTGTATCTTTCGCGAGCAATGCTAGGGTTTGTGCCGTTTTGCCCAATCCCATGTCATCGGCGAGGACGGCGCCGAGGCCCAGGTCGCCGAGGAAGGAGAGCCAGGCCAGGCCGCGTTCCTGGTACGGCCGGAGCTCGCCGCGGAACGAGGCCGGGGTGGGGACGGGCGCCAGCCGCCGGTCCGCCTGGCCGGACAGCAGGTCACCGAGCCAGCCGTCGGCGTCGACGCCCACGACCGGCAGCTCATCGTCGACGCCGCCGAGTCCCTCCTGCAGCGCTTCCGCCGCGGTCATGGTCCCGGTGCGCTCCCGGCTCCGCTCGAGGAACTTCAGCGCTGCCTTGAGGTGCTGGTCGTCGAGCTCCACCCACTGGCCGCGCAGCCGCACCAGGGGAACCTTGAGCCTGGCCAGCTCCTCGAGTTCCTCCGGGTCCAGCGAGTCGTCGCCGATGGCCAGGTCATATCGGAAATCGACCAGGTCGTTCAGGCCGAACTTGGACTCGGTGGCGGGCGCGGCGCCGCTGGCGCTGCGCCTGGTCCTGGCGGTCATCTTGATTCCCAGCCGCTTGCGTGCCCCGCCGACCCAGTCCGGCAGCAGCACGCCGAACCCGGCTCCGGCCAGCAGCGGCCCGGTCTGCTGCAGGAACCGCGCCGCGCCCTCGGTGTCCAGGCTGACCACCTCGGGCGCGGGCGTCCGCAGCTCCTCGTCGAGCTCCGCGAAGAGCCGCGACGCGGCGCCGAGCCCGGCCAGCAGTTGCTCTTCCGGGTGCCGGACGCCCGCAGCCGCCCAGCCGTCGGCCGACTCGCCGGACCAGATGTCCGCCGCGGGCAGCAGCAGGCTCGGGTCGTCGGTCGACTGGAGCGCGAGTTCCACCGTCCAGGGCGCGCTGGGCGCGTCCTGGACCTCGCGCTCGTTGTCCGGCCCGGCCCCGGGCTCAGCCTGCCCGGCCCAGAACCCGGTCTGCTCGGCAGCGGGTTCGACCAGGCGGAAGCACGTGCGCACCGGCCCGGCGGGAACCTGCGCCGCGGCTCGCCAGTCGTCCAGCGCGGCCGCGAGCTCCGCGGCCTCGGCCTCGGCTTCGGGCGTGTCCACCAGCACCTGCGCGTCGGCGCCGGTCAGCGCGGCCGCCCACCGCTCGGCAACCATGACCCGGGCCGCCCGGCCGCGCCGGGCGGGCCGGGCGGGCAGCAACTGGAACCCGGGCTCCCTGGCCAGCCTGGCCCGCGCCGCGGCGTCAGCCAGTGCGTCCAGCGCGTCGGTGACCAGGCGCGCCGAGGTCTCGCTGCCCGCGTCGGCCCGGCACAGCGGCGGCATCGCGGCGGCGAGTTCGCGGGCGCGCTGGGCGTCCGCGCCGGCCAGGACCGGCCGCCACCTGGCGGCATAGCGGCCGTCCTCGCCAGCGGCCAGGACCGGCAGCACGCGGCCGCGGGCCGCCAGGTCCCCGGCTAGCCAGGCCAGCGCCGCGACGTACAGCACCGATCCCCCGGCGACCACGGACGTAGCCCCCGTTCCCGGTTCGCCCAGCGCGGTGAGCAGGTCGGCGGCGACGGCCGGGTCGAAGGTCAGCGCGGGCACGCGCCAGGCGGCCAGCACGGGCCGGGCGGCCCGGGCAGCCCGCGCGGGCTTCGCCTCGGGCTCGGCCGGCGGCACCCGGACGAGTTCCGGCGACGCCAGCGGCCCGTCCGCCACGCTGGGCAGCCGCAGGGTCAGCTCGTCGTCGATGGCCTTGCGGGCCAGGTCGGCCCACGGGCCAGCCAACTCGGCCACGGCATCCGCCAGCCGGTCCGGGTCCGCGGCGAACGGGTGCGGCCGCGGCGCCCGAGACGGACGGGCCGGACGGGCCGGACGGGCCGGACGGGCCGACCCCGCCTGGGCAGTGGCCGCCTGGGCAGTGGCCGGCCCGTCCGAGTCCTCGGCCCACAGGCTGAGTACCCCGTAGGCCCAGGTCGCGTGGATCACCAGCATGGCCACTCCAGCAACGGCTCGGCCGGACCGTTCATGATGCTAACGACAGGCGCCGTCAGTCAGGCAGAACAACGCCGGGCGACGCCCGGTCAGGCCACGAACGGCTCGGCTCCCGAGTCGGTCGCCATCGGGCGCCCGGCAGCCGCCCAGTCCTGCATCCCGCCCGCCACGTTGATCGTCTCCCAGCCGGCCGCCGCGAGCGCCTGCGCGGCGCGCGCGGAGCGCCCGCCGGACCGGCAGATCACGTAGACCGCCTGATCCTGCGGTACCTCGGCCGCGCGGGTGCCAAGCTCGCCCAGCGGGATGTGACGCGCACCCGGCGCGTAACCCGCTGCCCACTCTTCGTCCTCGCGCACATCAAGCAGCCACGCACCGTCCGGCACGCTGGCCGCGGCAACCTCCTGAACCCGAGCCTGCCGCTCTGTCAATGTCGATCAGTGCTCCCTCGCGGCACCCGGCCGCATACCCCAGTCATCGCTTCCCGCCAGCCTACGGGTAATCGCGGCCGGACGGAGAGTTCCCGGCGCGGGCCGGAGTTCAGAGTCCGCTGGTGGCTTCCGGCGCGGGCCGGAGTTCAGGAGTCCCCTGGTGGCTTCCCGGCTCGGGCCGGGTCGTTGGCCGCCTGGTCCTGGCGCGCGGTCGCGTTGATCTTGCGCAGGTGCTTGCTCATCGAGCGGAACAGGAAGACCAGGGCCACGCACAGGCAGAACACGATGATGAACGCAAGCGTCCCGGGCTCAGCATTGCTGCTGGCTGAGCTGGCCAGCGTCGTCACCGGCTCACCCGCTCCTTCCGCTGCTCGAACTGACGATGTCCCTGACCCCGGCGAAGAGGTCGTCCTCGGGCTTCTCAGTATCCACCACCGACCTGGCCAGATGGAAATCCTCCGTCGGCCACGCCGCCCGCTGCACGTCACGCGGGCAGGCGAACCAGCCGCCCTCCGGGTCGATCTGGGTCGCATGGGCCATCAGCGCCCGGTCGCGGATCTCGAAGAAATCGGCGCAGGGCACCCGGGTGGTGATCTCCAGCGGCGGGTGGTCGGGATTGTCCACCCACTCGTCCAGCCGCTCGCCATAGGGCGACTCCAGGCCGCGCCGCAGCATCTCCTCGTGCAGCGCCGTCAGCCGGGCCTTGTGGAACGTGGCGAAGTAATAGAGCTTGGCCGGCTGCCACGGCAGGCCGCAGTCCGGGTAGCGATCCGGGTCACCGGCAGCCTCGAACGCCTCGATCGTCACCTGATGGCACTTGACGTGGTCCGGATGCGGATATCCGCCGTTCTCGTCGTAGCCCAGGATCACCTGCGGGCGGAACTCCCTGACCGCGCGGATCAGCGGGCGGGCGGCCGTCTCGAGCGGCTGCAGCGCGAAGCAGCCCTCGGGCAGCGGCGGGAGCGGGTCGCCCTCGGGCAGCCCGGAGTCGGTGAACCCGAGGAACTCCTGCCGCACGCCGAGGATCTCGCGCGCCCGCGCCATCTCCGCGCGCCGGACGGCGGCCAGGTCGGCACGGATCTCGGGACGCTCCATCGCCTTGTTCAGGATGTCGCCCCGCTCGCCTCCGGTGAGCGTGACGACCAGGACCTCCACGCCCTCCCTCGCGTAACGCGCCATGGTCGCGGCGCCCTTGCTGGACTCGTCATCCGGGTGCGCGTGCACGGCCATCAGCCGGAGCGGCGCGCTGACCCTTGACCCAGCATCATCATCCTCGGTCTGCTGGCTGGCAGTCGCTCCCGCGGAATCGGTGGACACGGCAGACAAAAGAGGTCCCTTCACGCATGATTATGGACAAGCCAGGCATGACGCCGCTGCCCTCGCCGGGCCCGAGCGTCTGCACAGGGGCGACGCCGACGAATCATTGTGCTACACAACAAGCCTGCTCCGGGAAGGCATTCCCGCGGCGCAGCGGCCGAGCCGGGCACCCGGTCCTTGGCCTTAAGGACATTGACATACGCGACGTACTTGCGGAGCCTTGTTAATCTCGAAGGATTACCCCCAGGGCCCAACCAGGGCCCGGCGGACGTCGTGTCCGCTTCCACGCTAGGAGTTCTCGTGACCGAAACCCGCGACGACAACGTCACCTGGCTCACCCAGGAGGCGTATGACCGGCTCAAGTCGGAGCTGGACTACCTCTCGGGGACTGGGCGCACTGAGATCGCCAAGAAGATCGAGGCCGCCCGGGAAGAGGGCGACCTGCGAGAGAACGGCGGGTACCACGCCGCCAAGGAAGAGCAGGGCAAGCGAGAGGGCCGCATTCTCCAGCTCATGCACATCCTGGACAATTCCCGGGTCGGTGAGCCGCCGCGCACCGAAGGCGTCGTCGGGCCCGGTATGACCGTCACGGTCCGCTTCGCCCGCGACGAGGAGGAGGTCACCTTCCTGCTCGCCTCGCGGGAGGAGAGCGGCGCGCCGATCGACGTGTACTCACCCAAGTCTCCGCTGGGCAGCGCGATCACCGGGAAGAAAGTCGGCGAGTCGGCCACGTACACGCTGCCGAACGGGCGCACCACCACGGTCGAGATCCTCGACGCCGTCCCGTACGGGGGGATGTAACCCCGCGGCTCCGCAGCGGCGGCTGGTGGCCACCTGGCCGGCGGCCGCCGCTGTCATTTTCCTGAACGGGATCAGGCGGCGAACTCTGGCTCGCTGGCCGGAGCCTCGGACGACGGCGGGGGCGCGCTGCTGCGCAGCGGCACCTCCTTGATGAACCAGGCCAGGACGAACACCAGGATGGCTGCTGGCACCGCCCAGACGAATATGCCGTCGATCGCGTGCGAGATCGCGAAGAACACATCGTGCCTGACCGGCTCGGGCAGCTTGTTGACGGTGACCGGGTCGAGTTGCCCGCCGGCCGCGTTCAGGTGCACCCCGGGCTGTTGCTTGGTCAGCGAGTCGGTCAGCCTCCGGGCGAAGATCGCGCCGAACAGGGCCACCCCGATCGAGCCGCCGATCTGCTGGAAGAACGTGCGCGAACTGCTGGCCACACCGATGTCGCGGGGCTGCACGCTGTTCTGCACGATCACCGATGTGATCTGCATCAGGAAGCCCATGCCGATGCCGAGCACCACATAGAAGACGCCCGACTGGAACCGGCTGGTGTTCGCGTGCAGGCCAGTCAGCAGGAACATGGCGACCGACATGATCGCGCCGCCGACGATCGGCATGAACTTGTACCGGCCGGTGCGCGTCATCACGAACCCGCCGATCAGCGACGTGACGGTCACGCCGAGCATCATCGGGATCAGCATCAGCCCGCTGCCGACCGCGGACAGGTGCTGCACGGTCTGCTGGTAGAGCGGCAGGAAGGTGAGCGCGCCGAGCATCGCCATGCCGAGCAGGAAGCTCATCGCGCTGGCGACCGAGAAGTTGCGGTTGCGGAACACGTGCAGCGGCAGCACCGGCTCGGCGGCCCGGGTCTGGATCCAGATGAACAGCGCGGTGGCGACGACGGCGACCGCGCCGAGGCCGAGGATCTGCGCGGACCGCCAGGCGTACTCGGTGCCGCCCCAGGTGGTCAGCAGCACGAGCGAGGTGGCCGCGATGGCCAGCATGCCGGCCCCCAGGTAGTCGATCTGGTGCTCAACCTTCCTGCTCGGGACGTGCAGGGTGGCCCACAGGTACACCAGCGCCGCGCCGCCGACCGGCATGTTGATGTAGAAGATCCAGCGCCAGGACAGGTCGTCGGTGATGTAGCCGCCGACCAGCGGGCCGGCGATCATGGCCAGCATCATCGCGGCCATCATGTAGCCCATGTACTGGCCCCGTTCCCGGGGCGAGACCAGGTCTCCGATGGTGGCGATCACGCCGACCATCAGGCCGCCGGCGCCGAGGCCCTGCAGCGCCCGGAACAGGATCAGCTGGTCCATCGACTGCGAGAGCCCGGACAGCGCCGACCCGATCAGGAAGATCACGATCGCGATCATCAGCCAGCGCTTGCGGCCGTAGAGGTCGCCGAGCTTGCCGTACAGCGGCGTGGTGATCGTCGAGGCCAGGATGTATGAGGTCACCACCCAGGACAGGTGGGTCACCCCGCCGAGGTCGCCGACGATGCGCGGCAGAGCGGTGGAGACGACCGTCTGGTCGAGCATGGCGATGATGAGCGCGAGCAGCAGCCCCGGCAGCACGACCAGAATCTCGCGCTTAGGCCCGCTAGGCACCGCCGCCGCCCCCGACTGCGTCTCCGCCATGGTGGCCGGCTCCTTTCAGGATCGTGCGCGGCCTGGCGCTTCTCTACCTACTTGCCGACCGGCTAGCATCGTATTGACACCTGAGGGTAAGCTGTCAGCTAACCGGTCGTCAAGTAAGTTACGGCCGTCACCAAGGCTGGACACAGAAAACGATGAACGAGCATCTGCGTGGTGTAACTGCGGCGGTAGCCGAGGTGGCGGCGCCCGCCGATGGCGAGATGGCGGCGCCCACTGATATTGCGCCGCACGGCGGCGGGCATGACCCGCACCACGAGGCCCGGCGCAGCGACACCAGGGCGCGCATTCAGCAGGTGGCTCTGGAACTGTTCGCCGAGCAGGGATACGACAAGACCTCGCTGCGCGAGATCGCCGAGCGGCTCGACGTCACCAAGGCCGCCTTGTACTACCACTTCAAGTCCAAGGAAGACATCGTCCGCAGCCTGGTCGAGGACTACATGGGGCAGGTCGACGCGCTGATCGCCTGGGCCAAGACACAGCCCCGGACGCCGGAGACACGCGGCGCGATCCTCGGCCGGTACGTGCAGATCGTGGCGGACGGCAGCGACGTGTTCCGGATGCTGAACCACAACCAGGCCGCGGTGAACAGCCTGGCTGGGGCCAAGGAGCGCGGCAGCGTGTTCCGGGAGCGGATGACCGGGCTGGTCGAGGCGATCACCGACCCCGGAGCCGACATGATGGAACGGCTGCGGGTCACCATGGCGCTCGGCAGCGTAAGCGTCGGCTGGATGTTCTTTTCCGACCAGGTGAAGGACCGCGGCGAGCTGTGCTCCGCCGTCCTCGCCATCGCCTCCGACCTATTCGACGCCGCCCCCCAAAACCAGTCCACCTGACCACCCGTCCCGCACGGCAGCGACTCGCTCTGCCCACGCCACCAGCGCCGCGCCCCGACTGCGCCCACGCCGCCAGCGCCGCGCCCCGACTGCGCCCACGCCGCCAGCGCCGCGCCCCGACTGCGCCCACGCCGCCAGCGCCGCGCCCCCGCCACGCCCCGGTGGCGGTGCCGACGCCGCCCGCCGCCGCCCTCCCGCGGGCGGCCGCTCACTCCGGCCTAGGAGCTACCCCCATCGGCCACTCTGGTCACACACGCCCCTGACCTAGATCACGAACGCCGACTTATCAACCGACTCAGTCATTTTCCGGTCCGATATAGCCGAATTGTCCGCACCAGATCCTTGATAAGTGAAGAAAGTCATTTCTTCGCGCGAGAGTGACGGCTGGCTAGGCGGTGGGGGCGGCGGCTGACTGGACGAGGGGGAGTACGCGGTAGGCGACGGGGGCGGCCAGGGCGATGACCGTGGAGGTGCGCACCACGCCGGGCACGTCGACAATCAGGTCGATCACCCGCTGCAAGTCGGCGTTGTCGCGGGCAACAACCCGGCACAGCATGTCACCAGCGCCGGTGATGGTGTGCGCCTCCAGGACCTCCGCGATCAGCCCGAGCTTCGCCGTGACCGGGTCGTGCCCGCCCGCCTGGCGTATCTCCAGGGTCACGAAAGCGGTGACCCGAAAGCCGAGCGCCGCGGGATCCACATCAGGCCCGTAACCGGTGATGACGCCGCGTGACCACAGCCGGTCCAGGCGGGCCTGTACGGTCCCCCTGGCCACGCCGAGCCGCCTGGATGCTTCCAGCACACCGACCCGCGGTTCGGCGGCGAGCAGGCTGATCAGCCGCGCATCAAGCTGATCGATCATCACGTACTCCCTCGGGGCGGCATGGTGCCCACTGGATCGGGTCTCGTGCGGGCAAGACTATGCAAGATGTATAGAGATTCAAGCTACAGTTGCGCATCTTGATCTCCTGGGTTGATGCTGCCACTTATTCGATGACTGCAGGGAGCATGAGATGGCAGCGCATGTGCAGCAAGACGAGTTCCCCGTCACTGGCATGGACGCAGTGGTCTTCGCCGTCGGCAACGCCAGGCAGGCCGCGCACTTTTACTCGACGGCGTTCGGAATGCGCTGCGTCGCCTACCGCGGGCCGGAGACCGGATGCCGGGACGAGGCCTCATACGTCCTCGAGTCCGGCACCGCGCGTTTCGTGCTCCGCGGGCCGGTTCGGGCCGACACGGCCCTCGGCCGGCATGTCGCCGCCCACGGCGACGGCGTGATCGACCTGGCCATCGCCGTGCCCGCGGCCGAGGCCGCCTATTCGCACGCGATTGACCACGGGGCCACCGGCCTGGCTGAGCCCGAGGTCCACGAGGACGCTTACGGCAAGGTCGTGCTGGCCGCGATCGCCGCCTACGGCGACACCAGGCACACCCTGGTCGAACGCGAGAACTACAGCGGGCCTTACCTGCCTGGCTACGTCCCGGCCGACCCGCTCGCGCCGCCGCTGGCCAGGCCGTTCTTCACGGAAATCGACCACTGTGTCGGCAACGTCGAGCTCGGCAAGATGGACGAGTGGGTCGGCTTTTACCGGCAGGTCATGGGCTTCACCAACATGAAGGAGTTCGTCGGGGACGACATCGCGACCGAGTACTCGGCGCTGATGAGCAAGGTGGTGGCCGACGGTGGCCGCAAGGTGAAGTTCCCGATCAACGAGCCAGCGGCGGGCAAGAAGAAGTCGCAGATCGACGAGTACCTGGAGTTCTACGGCGGTCCCGGCGTGCAGCACATCGCGCTGGCCTGCGACGACATCGTGGCCGCGGTTCGTGGCATGCGAGCCGCGGGCCTTGACTTCCTCGACACGCCGGACAGCTATTACGACACGCTCGGCGAGTGGGTGGGCGACACCCGGGTCCCGCTGGACGACCTGCGCGAACTCAAGATCCTCGCGGACCGCGACGAAGACGGCTACCTGCTGCAGATCTTCACCAAGCCGGTTCAGGACCGGCCGACGGTGTTCTTCGAGCTGATCGAGCGACACGGGTCACAGGGATTCGGCAAG
>Ga0335074_10013471_pt1 | contig 11495 bp, 8 predicted proteins | sample Lox_Sample_23_FD_206715 | JGI IMG/M metagenome (GOLD analysis project Ga0335074, IMG submission 206715) | Soil microbial communities from Loxahatchee National Wildlife Refuge, Florida, United States - Lox_Sample_2.3 | ecosystem: Environmental > Terrestrial > Soil > Wetlands | place: USA: Florida...
AATCGCCCTGCGAAGTGCAAACCTACGGCGTTCCCGTGATCCAGTTCCAGTACTACCGATCCGGAATTCCCACCCAAGGTTGAGCAATCGTGCTGCACCTCGGCACTCGAGACCGCGTTGATCTGTCCCGGTGCAAGGCGTTTTTTGTCGTAGACGTCCCCGAAGATTTGCGTCATCAGTGCGGGCTCCGGGATTCTGCTGTCTCGTGCCGGGTATCCAATAACCGCCACCAACTGCTTGGCCCGGACTTCTGCTTCTGACAAACCGATCTTCCGGTCGGTTCCAGTATCAACGCGCAGGAAGGCCAGGTCCGGACCATCTTCACCTTCGATGTGCAGGATCGAACGCACGGGCGCTAAGTGCCTCTGCGTTCGCCCCGCCTCCGCGAGAAAGTCGACACTCGCGGCCATCGTGCGTCCGAATGTTCCGCTCCGGAAGACAAAGCCGTCGCCGCTCCACCTGCCGAATTCCATTGCAACATGTCGGTTGGTCACGATGATATCGTCGTCGACTAGCCACCCCGTGCCAAGCCAACTGTAGTCGGGATGAGCCGCTACTTCCACTCGTCCCACCGCACGAATGGCGGACGTGAGCAGTGCTTGGGCTGCAGTGAGGCGCTCCTTCCAGATCCTGCTGTCGTCGTCGCGAAACAGCAGTTCCGCTTTGTCTTCTGAGATTGCTAGGACGGGGCGCCCGCTTCTCAGGACAATGGTTTCGCGGGAAAGTAAGCGCCCCGGCCCGGAGGGGGCTTCTTCGACAACCGCCACCTCGCGTCGGTCCTTCAAAAGGCGATCAAGCTCCTCACCGAGTTTCTCGTCGCTAATGCGAATGCGGTCCAGCAAGCGGAGAATTCTCTCATTTTGGACCATAGCGCTCCTCGATTTAGTCGAGCACGATCCCGGCGGCCCGAATCCGCAGCGATACTCGATCGATCCGGACTCCTTCGTTCTTCCTTACTGGCGCCTGGCCCGCGACCTCCTGTGGCGCTCCGCCAGCGCGATGCAGGCCTATGATCCGGCCTTGATCATCAAACACCGGGGCGCCCGATGAGCCCGTCGCGGTGTCGCTCAAATAATGAAGTACTTCGTCGTCAAAATACACGATTTGATTTCGGGCGTACGCAACCCTCTTGCGGTCGCCGCCCGGATGTTGAATCACAAACGCAGCTCCATCCGACTCCGGTACTGCCGTCGCCAATAAATTGATGATCGGAATGCTGGATTCTAGTGGTTCCAGTGTTCGTACTACTCCCCAATCATCGGCGGTGTCCGCCATCACGGAATTCGGATCGCATGGCACTGCCACACCTGCGGAACCTCCGCCATTTCCATCGTCGTCATAGCCGAAGATCGCGGTTATGGCCCGGGGGGCGGCCCCTTCGAGGTGCAGCACATGTTCATTCGTCAGAAGCCATCGGTCCGATATCCGAAAAGCCGTGCCGAGGCCGCGCTTTCCGTCTGTCGCGACTTCTAATTTGCAAACTGCTGGCGCGAGGAGCCGCATCTTTTCCAAGGCCGAGATCAATCGTGAGATTCGACCGACGGGCAGCGTCAAATCATCGTGGAACAGAAGTGCTTCCGGCTCTGTGATTGCGTCGGTTTTTTTCAGAAACTTAGTCGTCGCTTCATGATTGACAGGAGGAGTCTTACCTTCGAGCAATGTCTCGAAAAACTGTCGTCGTGGACTGCGCGGAAAGTCTTGGACGGCTATATTGACTAGCGAGCGCATGAGTTGAGCGCCGGCTGCATACGCCAGAATCTCTTTCCAAACCAGGTAGGCCGGTTGCGCCCCGTCGAGCATGTGGGGTTGCAGACCAGCCTTCTCTGCGGCAAACATCGCCGCCTTACCGGTCGGATACAGAACGCAAAGAGCTAAGTGAAGCTCGCGCGCGATGGTCTGGTCGAACGGGTAAACCGGGTCGTCTAGGAGATTACTCATTGCCCCGTCTCCTTCCCCGCCAGTCGGTCCACAAGTACGACAAGCGGATCGGGACCGGCCCGGAAGATATCAGCCGCCGTCGACCGCAATGTCTCTTTCAATCCCACACGGAACACCCGGTCAAGAGGCCCATCTAGCACTTCCAATGACAGACCGTTGAATCCAAGAAACAGTGCGACCGAACTCCTCAAAGCCCGCTCGGCGTCGACTCCATCGGGAGTGTAGTCGCCCTCGACAAGGCGCGAAAATCCGTCCGAGTTTGCCGCGATCGTCCACCGCCGCCAGCCGCACTCAAGAACTCGTATGAGTTGCTCCGGAATCAGTTGGGTCATTTGAGATCGTTCGACCTCTAGGCCTTCGATGACCCTGCGCCGCTGTTGTTCAAGTTGTGGAGGCTCGTTAATGACACTGCGCGACCGAAACCGCTCGATCGCTCTGGCGAACGCCTCCCGGCTCGCCCCTGGGCGGGGCACTTTCACGTTCAACGTATAACGGGCCGCGGTCCCCTCGAAATGCTGCGCCAGTCCCGGGAGAACGATATCGATGGGTGACACCCACTCTAAGAAGAATTCATGGCGGCTTGTCCCAAGACGGCCGATCATCTCTTCTTCGGCGTCGAGATCTGTGGCTACACGTAGTCTGCCCGCCACGGCAAGCAGTGATTCGATCGCGCTTGGCGTCGAGTCATAGGAAAAGGCCTCCTCGACAGTTTTCAAGACTACGTCAGCCTCATACTTCCGCCCTAACTCTGCCAGCAACAATCCGCGAAGTGCGGCTCGGTCACGTTGCACGCTCCCCTGACCTAGTCCTGCGCCGTCCAGATGCTTCAGTGCTTCGACCCGCTTTCCCGCGGCTCTCAAGTTGTACGACTCGTGAAAAAACAGCGAACTGTTGCGACTTCTGTCTCTTCGTTCAGCCAGGACGCCGGCGGTTACCCGGCTGTGGCCCCGTCTCCTTGCTTCGCGGATTCGCTCTGACGCCTCCTGTTCCCAGAGCTTGACATGGGTTCTCGATACGGCGACGGCACCCTTGCGCTCGCTCAGCCAGCGTCGCGCTATTCCTTTCAAATTGGTTTCCTCGTACTGCAGAAAAGCGGCGCAGCCGTCCACCCATGCTTTTGATGCACCTTTCACATCTCCGAGTCTCAGGCGGTGATAAACCAGTTCCGCGGCGATCTCCGGCATGCTTGGCTTGAGCTTCGCATACCACTCCTCGGCTCGCTCATCCAGATTGCGCACAAGCTTCGGGTTGACGTGTTCCAGCAACTTCAGCGCCGCGGTCCGGACTTCTGGGCGCAATTTCAAAACATCGGAGCCCTCCACCAATGCGCATTCGCGAGCCAGTTCGCCGAACCAAGCAGACGGTGGCCCTTCCGGCAACTTCACTTGGCCACCGAGAACCTCGGCTGCGAGCTCCGGAGTGACCCTGCGCAGGACTAACGCGGCTTCGGATACCGGCTTGAGTTCTTCGCTCTGTAGGCGATCGAGGATCCGACCGTAGAGAAAACCTGTCACCAGTTCCGGCGGGAGACGCTTGCGGACATTAATGCGACCGCCGGTTTCGAGCACGCGTTTGGCAAGGTGCAAATTCAGCGGTATTCGCCCAGTGATATCCAGCACTCTCTCAATCACGCTTGCGCGCCGGATGCCGTGCCGCTGCAGCCATTTCCGCGCATCCGGCGCAGACAACATCGAAACTACAATCCCCTTTAGCGGCTTCACCGGAGCCCGACCGGAAACTATCACCCGTAGTGCAGGCAGATCCAACCGGAGCAGGTCGAGCACTGGCCACAGTTCCTGGTAGCGCTCCACATATTGAGCCGCCTCAAAGCTATCCATCACCAGCAAGGGCGGGAATTTGTGTGTGTGCTTCGCCAGCTTCCGCGCCAACTTTCGTGCATCCACTCGCCAGGTCTTCTCACTTACTGAAGGTGCGACGAAGCCATCCAACTGTGCTGACGCCTGCTGGCCAATTGCCTTCAGCACAGATACAGCATCATCGGGAGCCAGATCTGCACGGTCGAAATCCAGCCACAGAAGCAGGGTCTCTTTAGGCAGTTTCGAGGCAAATCGTGCTACCAGCGCTGATTTGCCGACGCCACCAATGCCTGTCACTGAAATCGCGCGCGGGCGTTTGCCCTTGAACCAGCGATCAAGCTTGCGCAGTTCGCTTTTCCTCCCAGCGAAATCCGGGCTTGCGATCGAACGCAACCGACTTCGGGTGCGTCGCCGTTCTAATTCGATTTTTACGTTCTCCGGGGTAGGTAAACCCTCGACAACCCCCGAGAACCACCCGGCCGCCTGGATCCACCATGCCAGCGAATTCTCGTCCTGGTCTGCCAGATTGTAGGGACGGCCTTGCAGAATTCGCTTGATGACCCGATCGCCAATTGACATGCAAAGTCTTGGTGCGAACGGCCGCAATCCCTCAATGCCTCCCGTATAAGACGCCAACACCTGCCTGCGCACCGCTGGCTGCAGTGTCCACCTCTTCGCCCTTGGATCCAGCACCTTGTCCTGCAAGACCATGCGATCCACGCTGGTCAAACGGGCCGGTGAAAAATTGATCCTCAGAGCCGCCCGTAAGAAAGTTGATTCTCGCGCATCGTCCGTCAAAGCCATGCCTCGCTCCAGAGCCCTTTCCGCGGATGAGACATCAGCGAGGCCATGGACTTTCGCGATCGTCTTCCAATACTGGGATTCTCGCAGCATTTCTAGGAGGGATGATTGGTTAACGCCGGAATTTACGCGAGAGGTAGAGTCAAAAAACATATGAACACCGGCAACGCACCATTCCGAGTCGAACACCGGGGCACCCCCGCTGCCGGCGTCCGTGTCGGCATCGTAGGAGACGAAAGGGGACACACTCGATAGCACCGTGCCGGGACTCAGGTATAAGCGCGATTCACCGCGCGAGAACGAGAGCACAGAGATCATCTCTTCGGGAGTCATTTCTCCGTCACGCAGTTCCAGCATGGGCACTCGATGCGGTCGCGCTAGACTTACAAGTGCGATAGCGGCTGATTGGCCTTGTCCCCCCACCTGTCTGAAACGGTCTCCCCCAAGCTGTTCCGCTTCGCCCTGGGTGGATTCACTCCATTTCACACGGCCATTGACAATCCCCTCCACCTTTAGTGGTTCTCTTGGAGTCAAGACATAGCTCGGTACCACCGCGATGGACGGCGTCAACATCCACCCTGTGCACCTTACAGTTGATTCACCCCCGCCGATCATCACTCGAACCACTGATCGAATGGCACGCGTTAAACCCGCGGCATAACGCGCCGCGTTCACCACTCGCCGCTGTTCGATCACGGCCATAGTGCACCTCAAAGCGTGGGCAGCAGCACTATCAGTTCGTCGTGAATCCGCTCGAGCTTGGGCCGCTCGTCCCCTGCCACGGGCTTCTTCACTCTTGCTATCAGGAGCGAGGCCAGTTGCTCGGCCTTGCTTTCTAGGCCCCTCTTCTTGTTGTGCGCCGCCCACTGCAATAGATAGCCGGAGACCGCTCGCACATCGACATCCGAGGAGGATGGCGCATCTTCGCTCCAGATCCCCTTCCATCGTGTTGGCACTTTCTCTCCGGGATAGTCGATGAGCACAAGCCGGAACCACCGCGAAAAGTGTGGGCTCTGCATCTCCAACCCCATTTGGTTAAAAAAACGGCACACGGGTTCGTCGAGTATATGCAAATGGTCTGCGATAATCCAATATCGTCGATTGTTACGCTTGGCGAGTTTGGCCATTTGGGTGCACACCGTTCGGAACCAGGCATCATCGGTGGTGAGGATCGGTGGCACTTCGCCATCAAGGACGGAGAATATTCTTTCGACAGCTTCTTCGACGCTTGCAATTAGGCCGTCGGCAAGATACAAGGACTCGTCTCCCCAAGCACGCGCGACTTCCTCAATAAGGTACTTGGTCCAGGTTTTTCCGCTTTTCGCCTCGCCGCGCACCAGTAATACACTGATTCCCGATGCCGTCTCCATCTGCCTGATCTTTTCGCGAAGGACTTCGCGGTCGAAGAAAATCCGATTCCCCATCATTGTCGGCAGCTGAATCGTGTCGGGGAGGTCGGCTGCAGCTTGGAATGCTGTACACACCGACGCCAGCTCTTGGCGTTCGAGCAGCCTTTCACCGAGTACTCTCAACAATCTCGCCCCGGCGAGTGCTTCAAGAGCTGCTTTCCACATTAGGCTTGGTTGTTGGCGTTCGAGGGGATTGAGTCTCCCACCGCATTGTTGATAAAGCAGTTCGATATCTTCCGGACGCCTCACCGTCTGATAAAGCATCCTATAGAAATTATTCGCCTCGTCCAGATCAAAAGGGTACCGGCCTAGCTCGAAAAATGGATGTGCCATGGGCCGCTCACCAAGTGAAGTTCGTCAGCTTCCCAAAGGGAGTGAAAGAGATTACCGGAAATTTATCATGAATTTAGGATGTTCGGCTACTTGGAATACTTCCCGCCGCTCACTCCATGAGCAATGAGAATTCTCCTGAGTTGCGATCCGTTCCGGAACACTCGCTCGCAACAAGTTAGAAATCTCGGCGGGAGCTGACTGAACCCAGTGCCTTGAGCCCAGGTACTCTCAGTCGTCTGGACCACGACCTGACTCGGTAAGACCCGAACCTCGCCAAGCGCGCCACTTCTTTTGATTTTCTAAATGCTGGGATTTTCGAACGAAGAAAAACTGCATACCGCGCTTTTGTCGCAAAAGCCCCCTTACGCAAGCATTTTTAGATTCTGCAGGCGATTCGACATTGCCGACGAGCTCACCTGGAATCTCTTTGCCAGAAGCTCAATCGCCTCATTGTCATCCAGATCCAGGTTCTGGGTGCGGACCTCCTGCTGGACCAGGCTGCGAGGCATCAAAAGCGCCGCCCCGAGCTTGTTAGCTTCGATCTCCTCGCTGTTCATTCCGGCGGAGGAATGTTCATCCCGCCGGTATGTCACCTGCTTGTCGATGAACAATTGCGCCTTGCCACTTCGTCTCGCATGTAGCAGATAATGGGCGATTTCGTGTGAGATCGTGAAGCGCTGGCGGACCCGGGCATGGGCGGCGTTGTACCCGATCGATCCCTGATCCCCCTGAACGACGAGCACCCCCGAAACCTTGTCGCCGAGAGGCGCCGCCTCAAGGGTGAGACTCAGACGCTCGGCCACCAGATGAATCGGCACAGGCACTCGGTAGCTGTCCGTCCTGCGAAGCGTCTTTTCAGCTGTTTCTTCGAGATTTTGCCTGACCATGCGCTTTCCTCTCGGTATCCGGCGTAGCGAGCTTCTCTCGGAGCGTTTTGGTTACGAACCCTGTCAGGACTTTGATGGTAGCCGGATCGCCATTCGCTACGTCCTCAATCTGTCTCATTATCTGCTTGTCCAGCACGGTCTGGTTCTGTGGAGCCAGCAGCTCCTCCGGTGAGGGGATCAGAAGAGCCACTTTGGTTTCAAGTAGTTCGGCGATCTGCCACAGGAGATGCAGAGGAGCGCGTTGCCGGCCGGCCTCGATATTGACCATCGATGTGCGGCTGATCCCCAGACGTTTGGCGAGGAGATTCTGGCTCAGGTGTGCGTTCTCTCTCGTTTGACGGATCTTCCGTCCCACTCCACGATAAAGCGCGTCGAAGTCCGTCATCAGAACGGACAGTACCGTTTTGGACCAAGAATGGTCAACGTCGGCAAACATGTTGCTGCAGCAAACGTGTTTATGTCAGGTAGCATTTGACGTAGTGCCAGGGACTGGATCAGTATGGAAGGCATTCGGGGCACCTGCCATCCGGGCCTGAACGGCGTACGAGGCCCGCTCCTCTGGCCAAATGAATTCCGGAGCCCCCGCAAGGTAAGCGGCAAGAATCCATCGCAGGAAACGAAATAGATGACCCGGCAACGCCGGATCGCGTCGACGCGCCAGGTCAGGCAGAGGCAATTCCGGCGAATGTGTATCCCTTTTTTGCCTTTTCCGGGGCCCTCATGTGGTGCTGGGCCCGCTGACTCCGCGAATTTTTAGTGAACAGGAAGGGGCCCTGTGCACCAAAGGGCCTTTCAAAATGCCTTTAGTCAGTGAAGGGGGCTCCAGCCCTGTAAGAACCATTTCAACCGGGTGGTGAACTCATGCCTGCTATTTCCTCTCTCCGAAAGCTCGAATATCTTCTCGCTGTGGCGCGCGAGCTGCACGTCACCAGAGCAGCGGAGCGCCTTCACGTTGACAAATCGCATGTCAGCCGGGGGGTGAGAGACCTCGAGCAGGAATTTGACTTTACCGTCTTCATCCGCAGCCATCATCGTGTGGTAGCCGTCGAACATGAAGCAGTGCCGTTCATCATGGATGTCGAACAGGCACTTGCCAGATTCGATTCCGAACTGGACCGAGCAATTAAACTGGCTCGCCTGCGCGTCCGCCGTAAGGCCTCCTCGTTCGTCGTGGGTTATTCACCTTTTGTCGTTCCAACAGTCCCAGGCGAAATCCGGTCTCTTCACAGCCGGAGGTTTCCCTCGATACTCCTCGAAATGCGCCGGTCTTCAGCCCAGGATCTGACCGATTCTCTGATTTCCGACGCCTCTCAGGCTTGCGTGTTGTTCCGGCCCGCCGGCACACGCTATTTCGAGGAGATCCTGCTCGGTTCAGAACGCCTTTTCGCGGTCTGGCCACGCTCGTACCGTGCGGCTCCTGGGGGACGAATTGCCCTCGGCGAACTGAGAGCGCACCCGTTGATCCTCTCATGCTCGGAGCACACCGACCCGGTCCTGCATCGGTGGTTTCTCGCTCAATGCGCGGCCGCCGGTTTCAGGCCGAGGGTCGCGGCGGAAGCGAGTTCGCCGTCCGACGCATTCAATCTCGTAGAAGATGGCGTCGGCATTGCAATCCTGCCCGGTGGCTTCAGTGGCGACGCTCCTCGCGCTCTCCAGTGGTCTGAGATCGACGGACTCGAACCTCTGCAGCTGATCATTACCTACCGACGCGAAGCCTCTGTGCGCGTGCAGAAGATGACCGTCGAAATTGCTCGCGAACTCGGTCGAACGGGTGTCGCCAAAACAAGTTGAGTTTTTTCCACAGGATGAAGTTCCGGGACGCTCTGGGTAGTTGCGTACGGCTCCAAAATACGCTGTCGTGATGACTTTCGCGCAACAACCCGTGCGAACAAAGCCTTGGACAGGGAATCGAGTTCGCGTCAATCTCTGGGCATGACCTGCTTGATTGAGGTCAATTTCACGGCAACGGAGGTACATGCATGAACCTTTCGCCCCCATGGCGGAGGCACTTTCGAGTTTGGCAAGCCTCGAACGTGATCTTCCTGTTTTTTTCCCTCGTGCCGGCCGCCGCGTATGCGCAAGCCCTGGGCGGTTCGCCTTTTGACACGGGGTTTTCCGCCATGCAGAACCTGTTCACCGGAACGGTCGCAAAGGTCGCGAGCCTGATCGCGATCGTGATCGGTGGCTACCAGTTTGCCCACGGCGAGCCAGGGGCGAAAAAGGCCCTTGCCGGCGTTGCAGCCGGGACCGGAATCGCGGTGCTCGCCGTTAACGTCCTCAGCTGGCTCTGGGGAATCTGACAGCACAGGATTCATCCGGAGTCGACTAACCGCAACCGTCAACCCTGTTTTTGAGTGTGAGGGGCCTGATGCAGAAACAAACCACAATCCGGCAACATTCCCGAATCAGCGACCTCGGGTCCTCTCCGCAAGGCGTTCGCATGGGGGATGCGAACGGAAGGTCCTCGCCACTGAGGCGGAGAAACCGGGTTTTCAAAAGCCTGCACAGGCCCCTCACGTATCTGGGCGTCGAAAGGACGCTGTTCTTTTTCGTCTGCGTGGCGGCGGTCGGAGCCTTCAATCTCTTCAATAGCGTGCTGGCCGGAGTCGCCGTGTTCATCGGAGGGTTCGCGTTCGGCCACTGGGTCACGAACATGGACCCGGCTTTTCTGCGCATTCTCGCACGGTCCGAGCGGTATAAACCTCGCTACGATCCCGCGAAGCACACCATTCCTCAGGTGGAGGTGCGGTGATGCTGCGTCTCGACAAGGTCATCAAGCCGTGGAAGGATGCCGCGGCCTTTGGCGACCATATCAACCTGTACGGGTTCTGGAATGACACGACCTTCCTGACCAAGAGTGGAGATCTCGGGACGGTACTGCGCGTTCGCGGAGTTGATTACGAGAGCCTCGACCACGACGAACAGGCGTATGCGGTGAAGCGCCTCGAAGCCGCGCTCAAAAACTTCGGGCCGGGCTTCCGCGTCTACCAGTACCTCTTCAAAACCAACAACCCGGAGATTCCTTTCGCCGAATACGAAAGTGCAATCGTGCAGACGGGTCAGGACCGCCGCCGGGAACACTTTCGGGGGAAGGCCAACCGGCTGTTCGAGATCGAAATTTACTACTGCATTCTGTTCGAAGGCGCGCGCTCAAAGGCCGGCGTCAGTGCCGCCCTCCAGCGTCTCTTCCATGATCCAGCCGGGGGCGTGAACGAACTGAGGGCCCAATTCTCGAATCGCGGCATGAAGGTTCTCCTGCGAAACCAGATCGAGCGCGACCTCGCTCACCTCGAGCAGCGCGTCCAGGCATTCATGCACCAGCTCGCCCACCTCGTGGTGATCGAACCGCTCAACCACAGGGGGCAGTTTCGATTCTTTCGGCGCCTCCTGAACTACGATGACTGGCGCATCGCCGGCGAGCCCGGGCACTCCCAGTTCCTTTGCGACCAGGTTGTCAATTCCCATCTGGACCCGGAACGCGACCACCTTCGCGTTGGCGACGACTGTGTTCGCATTCTGACGATGAAGGAAGCGGTTGGCGAAACGCGCCCTCTGTCACTCGATGCGCTGCTGAAGATCCCTGCGAATTTTATCGCGGTGTCCGAGTGGGTACCTCTGGCCGCTGCCGCGGCCCGTAAGGAAGTGAACAAGCGCCGCCGGCACTTCAACATTGCAAAGACCGGCTTCATCTCCCAGCTCGGCAATGATCCGGCGAAAACCAATCCGCGCGACGTGCTCGTGGATGAATCGAAACAGGCGGACATCGAGAATCTGGGCGACTGCCTGCGCGCACTGGGCGACGGGCAGCAGCTGGGCGAATTCTCCCTGACCATGGTTCTCTACGGCAAGGACCGGCAGACTCTCGACTCGCTCGTGGGTGAATTTACCGGGGTATTCACGAACGCCGACGGGACGCTCTTTGCGGAGACATACAACCAGCTCAACGCGTATTTCGCGATCGTGCCTGGCAACTACGCCTTCAACCTGCGCCGCCTTCACCTGCTCAACACGAACTACGCCGACCTGAGCTTCCTGTTCACGATCCTGCCGGGCGAGGAGATCAACCGATATCTGAGCGCTGAGTACCTGGCCGTCATGGAGACGGATCATCAGACGCCGTACTACCTGAACCTGCACTGCGGCGAGGTAGCGCACACCCTGATTCTCGGGATGACCGGATCAGGGAAGTCGTATTTCTGCAACTTCCTGTTGCAGAACGCGCAGAAGTACGATCCGCTCACGTTTATTTTCGACATTGGCGGAAGCTTCGAGGCGCTGACGCACATCTTCGGCGGCAGTTACCTCAATGT
>Ga0335074_10013472_pt1 | contig 11494 bp, 10 predicted proteins | sample Lox_Sample_23_FD_206715 | JGI IMG/M metagenome (GOLD analysis project Ga0335074, IMG submission 206715) | Soil microbial communities from Loxahatchee National Wildlife Refuge, Florida, United States - Lox_Sample_2.3 | ecosystem: Environmental > Terrestrial > Soil > Wetlands | place: USA...
CACCTGATGCCGGGCGGGAGGCGGACTTGCTCCTGCACTCGCTGTCGGTTGAGTGTCTCCGCTCGCCTGCCCCAGCGCGACGGAAGGCGCCAGCATGCTGATGGCCATGAGCGCCAGCGCGTAATACCGGCTAACACCCCGCCTGGAACGTTCCTTGTACCGGAAATAGAGGAACACCTGCGCGCAACCTCGATTCGTCTTCTTGCACCAGGCAGCGTGAATAAAAGCAGCGTTAATTAAATCTGGAGTCTACGCTCCGTCCCGCAAAATGCTCCAGGATTTGGCCCTCTGGGAACACCTGCAGCATCTCGGGTCCATCCCATTTCGCTCGCCTGCGCCTCAGAAGCGCCACACCAAACCGGCCGAGGCGCGGCCGAAGTTGGTGGGCAGGCCAGGGACGAAGATCGGCGTAATGTGAAATCCCTCGGATTCCCTGAAATACGCGTACTGATAATCTCCCGCAACCCGGATAGCGAAGTGCGGAGAAAGAGGCGTATCCACGCCGCCGCCGAAGATTGCGGAAAACGCCGCTGTATCTCCCACTGCTCCGCCCGCGCCCCAGTGCATGTTTACATTGCCTTCTCCAGCCAGTGCCTCCACGAAGGCGTACTCGCGCCCGAAGTTTCTGCCGTATTGCCCGCCGCCCATGATGAAGTATGGGTGCTCCAGCGCTCCCTGGCTGGTTCCTCGATATCCGAAGGCGCTGAGTTTGAAGCGCAGATCATGCCACGGCGGGATCGCGAAGCCCATGTCCCATCCATTCAGGGGATGATCGTGTCCGCTGACGCCGTTAAGGGAATTGGAGAGAAAGCTGTAACCCCCGAACAACTGGTACCGCGACGCGGGATTCTTCTGACCGTGAGCAACAGGCGCCGAAATCAGCAGCGCAACCGCGAACACCAGCCGCCACGGCATCCGGGTCCATCGGTTGATCGGTTCTTTTCCGGTCATCCCCACCGATTTGACCACAGCGTTCCCGTTTACGCCAGGGCCAACCGTCCCGTCGTACCCCCGCGCCTCTGGCAGGATGCTTAGGCTGCGTCCCCAACGCGAATATGAGATGGCAGAAAATTCAGCATCCATTCCCCCAACCATCTCCTCGTGAACAGCGTATGCCCTTCGAAGGACACGGTATACGATCCGTCCGGCAAATTCAGGGACTCCCCGCTGATGCGGCATCGCGTGAACCTTCGCCCGCTCAGCGAATGTTCGGTCCACAGCGTGAGAGTGCATTCGCTTTCACTCCCCATCCCCCGCACGATTCCACGCACAACCGACTGCACACACCCCTCCCGGGCCTGTATTAGCAACATTGGATGCGCCATCGGCTTGAGGGCGTTGACTGCTAATTGCAGTTTTCTTCCGGGACAGGTTCTTTCCGCGGCTCCTCCAGGTTCGTTCTCGCAGGCAAAGCTTCTCTCTTTTCGCCTTTGCGGAGCTAGCATGGAAAGCATGAAAAATTTGGCTGTCTTCCTGTGCTTTGCTGCCATACTCACGCTCTGCGCTCCCGCGCAATCTGCCCCCGACAACGGCTCGCCGCAGGCGAACGCCCAGCAGGGAATCCACGCCGTCGAGAACCTCGATCGCTGGCGCGAAACCCTGATCCCGATGTTCATGAATGACTACGGAGACCTGAATCGTTACCGCGCCGCTGACCTTGCACTTGGCTCACCCGCGCCCAACCAGCAGCGCGTCCTTTTCTTCGGCGACTCCATTACCGATATCTGGAACCTCGACCAGTCCTTCCCGGGGCGGCAGTACATCAATCGAGGCATTAGCGGCCAAACCACACCGCAAATGCTCGTCCGCTTCCGCCAGGACGTCATCGACCTCCATCCCGCCGTCGTCCTTATCCTTGCCGGCACCAACGACATCGCCGGCAATACCGGTCCCGAGTCCGTGGCCGAGATCGAAGGCAACTATGCCAGCATGGCCGAACTCGCCCGCGCCGCCGGCATCCGCGTCGTCTTCTCCTCCGTCACGCCCATCAACGGATCGCGCCCCGAATGGACGAACTATGCGCTGCTCCGCTCCCCGCGCAAGATTCTTGAGCTGAATGACTGGCTGCAGCACTACTGCGCGGAGCACGGCCTCGTTTATCTCGACTATTACTCAGCCATGGTCGACAGCGACGGCCGCATGAAGCCCGATCTTACTGGCGACGGCCTCCATCCCAACCTCGCCGGCTTCGCTGTCATGGCCCCGCTCGCCCAGGCCGCCATCGAGAAAGCCCTCAGCCAGCCCGTCACCCTAAATCAATAAGGCGGGGAGCTACCGGCCCTGCTGCGACTGACCCGGCAGCGCATCCAGCGCCAGATTCAGCTCCAGCACGTTCACCGTGGGCTCGCCGAGGAATCCAAATTGCCGTCCCGCGATGTGCGCCTCCACCAGCGCCTGCACTGTTTCTTCCGGCAGATGCCGCGCCGCCGCCACCATCGGCACCTGATACAGCGCGCCCTCAGGAGAAATGTCCGGATCGAGCCCCGAAGCCGACGTCGTCACCAGCCCGATCGGCACCGGGCCCTCTGCATCCGGATCGTCCTTATGCCACTCGGCCACCGCTCCGTCAATCCGCGTTACCAGCGCCTGATTTGTCGGTCCCAGATTCGACCCTCCTGAGCTGGTCGCATCCCAGCCATTGCCAGCCGCCGACGGGCGCGAGTGGAAGTACCGCGCGCTCGTGAATCCCTGCCCGATCAGCGCCGACCCCACTACCTGGCCGTCGCGCGTAATCAGCGAGCCGTTCGCCTTCGCCGGCATCATCAGTTGCGCCAGCGCTGTCACCAGCAGCGGGTACCCGATCCCCAGCAGAATCGTCGTGATGATGGTGTAGCGGACTGCAATCAGCAATGTGTTGCGCATCGTCGTCTCTCCCTTAAACCAGGTGCAGGCCGACCAGGGCCAGATCGATCAGCTTGATCCCGATGAACGGCACGATGATCCCGCCGATCCCGTACAGGATCAGGTTCCTCCGCAGCAGCGCCTGCGCCGACATCGGCTGATACTTCACGCCCCTCAACGCCAGCGGAATCAGCGCCACGATCACTACCGCGTTGAAGATCACCGCGGACAGAATCGCCGAGTGCGGCGTCGCCAGATGCATGATGTTCAGCGCATTCAGCACCGGGAATACTCCGGCGAACATCGCCGGAATAATCGCGAAGTACTTGGCTACGTCGTTCGCGATCGAAAACGTCGTCAGCGCGCCCCGCGTCATCAGCAGCTGCTTCCCGATCTCCACAATCTCGATCAGCTTCGTCGGGTTCGAATCCAGATCCACCATGTTCCCGGCCTCTTTCGCCGCCTGCGTGCCGGTATTCATCGCCACGCCCACATCGGCCTGCGCCAGCGCCGGCGCGTCGTTCGTGCCGTCGCCGGTCATCGCCACCAGCTTGCCCTTGCCCTGTTCGCGCTTGATCAGGTCCATCTTGTCCTTGGGCTTGGCCTCGGCCAGAAAATCGTCCACCCCCGCCTCGCGCGCGATGACCGCCGCCGTCAGCGGATTGTCGCCGGTGATCATGATGCTGCGAATGCCCATCGCCCGCAGCCGCGCCAGCCGGTCCTTCAGCCCGCCCTTCACGATGTCCTTCAGGTACACCACCCCCAGCGCCGTGGTATTTTCGGCCACCACCAGCGGAGTGCCGCCCAGCCGCGCAATCTCCTCCACGCGATCGGTCACCTGCCGCGGAAGGCTCGATCCCTGCGACTCCAGGAATCGAGCAATCGCATCCGCCGATCCCTTGCGGATCTTCGTGCCCGGCAGATCCACGCCCGACATCCGCGTCTGCGCGCTAAAAGGGACGAACTCCGCCCGCATTCCCGTCAGGTCGCGCCCGCGCAGGTTGTATTTTTCCTTCGCAAGCACCACGATCGACCGTCCCTCCGGCGTTTCGTCCGAGAGCGATGCCAGCTGCGCTGCATCCGCCAGCCGCTCCGTGCTGATCTCCGGACCAGGGAAGAACTCCGTTGCCTGCCGATTGCCCAGCGTGATGGTGCCCGTCTTGTCCAGCAGCAGCGTGTTCACATCGCCGGCCGCTTCCACCGCGCGCCCCGACATCGCCAGCACGTTGTACTGCACCAGCCGGTCCATCCCCGCAATGCCGATCGCGGACAACAGCGCCCCAATCGTCGTCGGAATCAGGCACACCAGCAGCGAAACCAGCACGAAGATCGTCTGCGGCGCATGCGAGTAAATCGCATACGGCTGCAGTGTCGCCACCGCCAGCAGGAAAATCACCGTCAGTCCCGCCAGCAGAATGCTCAGCGCGATCTCGTTTGGCGTCTTCTGCCGCTGCGCGCCTTCCACCAGCGCGATCATGCGGTCCAGGAAAGTCTCCCCGGGATTCGACGTGATCCGGATCCTGATCCAGTCCGACAGCACCCGCGTCCCGCCCGTCACCGCCGACCGGTCCCCGCCCGCCTCGCGAATCACCGGCGCCGACTCGCCCGTAATCGCCGACTCGTCCACCGACGCCACGCCCTCGATCACCTCGCCGTCGCCGGCAATAAACTGTCCCGCCTCGACCTTGATTACGTCCCCGGAGCGAAGCTGCGAGCTCGACACCGTTTCTACAGAGCCGTCATCGCGATACCGGTACGCAATCGTTTCACCCTTTGCCTTGCGCAGCGTGTCTGCCTGTGCTTTGCCGCGGCCCTCGGCGATCGCTTCCGCAAAATTCGCGAACAGCACCGTGAACCACAGCCACAGCGTGATCTGCAGATCGAATCCGATCGGTCGGCCGCGCAGTCCCTCTTCAATCAGCAGCGCGCTGGTGACCACGCTGCCCACTTCCACCACAAACATCACCGGGTTCTTCATCATCACCCGCGGATCGAGCTTGCGGATCGAGTCGACGACCGCCTGACGCAGGATCTCGGGATCCCAGAGACTCAGCTTCTTTGCCATAACCCTTTTCTCCTCGCCCTACGAAAACAGCACGCCGTGGTGCAGCAGCAGATGTTCCAGAATTGGTCCCAGGCTCAGCGCCGGGAAGAACGTCAGCGCGCCCACGATCAGAATCACTCCCGTCAGCAGCACCGTGAACAACGGCGTATTCACCGGGAACGTTCCAGGCGAAGGTGGAATGCTTTTCTTGCGGGCCAGATTGCCGGCCAGCGCCAACATCGGAATCATCATCATGAACCGGCCAATGAGCACATTGAAACCGGTCGTAATGTTGTAATAAGGGGTATTCGCGTTCAGTCCCGCGAACGCCGAGCCATTATTCCCGGCCGTCGAAACATACGCGTAAAGAATCTCCGTCAGTCCGTGCGGCCCGTTGTTTGCCAGGCTGCTCAGCCCAGCGTGCGACAGCACGCCAGCCGCAGTCAGCACCAGGATAACCAGTGGGAAGATGAGCAGGTACAGCATCGTCATCTTCACGTCATACGCTTCAATCTTCTTTCCCAGATACTCCGGCGTCCGTCCCACCATGAGACCGGCAATGAAGACGGAAAGCACGACATAGATGATCATGCCGTAAAGTCCCGACCCCACTCCGCCGAAGATAATTTCCCCCAGCATGATGTTGATCAGCGGCACCATTCCGCCCAGCGGCATATAGGAATCGTGCATCGAGTTCACCGCCCCGCAGCTCGCGTCCGTCGTAATCGTTGCGAACATCGCGGAGTCGGTGATGCCGAAGCGCGCTTCCTTGCCTTCCATATTCCCGCCCGGCTGCCGGACGCTCGCGTGCTGGTTCACACCGTGCAGCGCCGGACTGGGTTGCGACTCTGCCCAGTAACAGACGGTGAATCCCGCCGCAAACAGGATCGCCATGCAGGCGAACACCGCCCAACCATGCCCTGGCGAGCCAGTCATCCGCCCCAGCGTCACCGTCAGCGCACCGCCGATCAGGAAGATGAGAAACATCTCGATGAAATTGCTGAACGCCGTGGGATTTTCGAACGGATGCGCGCTGTTCGCGCTGAAGAACCCTCCGCCGTTCGTCCCCAGCTCCTTGATCGCTTCCTGCGACGCCACCGGCCCCTGCGCGATCGTCTGCGTCTGATGCTCCAGGGTGTGCGCCACGGTGTACGGATGCAGATTCTGGATCACTCCCTGGCTCACCAGCACGAGGGCGAAGACGATGCACAGGGGCACCAGAACGTAAAGACAACAGCGCGTGATGTCGACCCAGAAGTTTCCGATCGTCTTCGCTTCCCGTCGCGCGATGCCCCGCACCAGCGCAATGGCCACCGCGATGCCCACTCCGGCGCTCAGGAAGTTGTGGTAGGCAAGCCCGGCCATTTGCGTCAGGTAACTCATCGTCACGTCGTTGCTGTAGGCCTGCCAGTTGGTGTTGGTCGTGAACGACGCCGCGGTATTCCACGCCAGCAGCGCTCCCACGGCCGGCAAATGCTGCGGGTTCCACGGCAGAAAATGCTGCAGCCGCTCGAAGAAGTAGGTGAGCACCAGCGAAACGAAGCTGAACACGAGCATGGCCACGGCATATTCGCGCCACGTCATCTCCTCCTCATTGCGAATGCCGGAAATGCGATAGATTCCGTACTCCAGCGGTCTCAGGAAATGAAGCTTCCCCTCGAATACCTTCGCCATGTATATCCCCAGCGGGCGAACGCAAATGAGCAATGCCGCGAAGTAAACAGCGAACTGCAGCCATCCATTGGCAGTCATGGTCAGAATTTCTCCGGATAGAGCAAAGCCACCACGAGGTAGCCGAGCAGAAACACAGTGATGAGAACGACGATCAGCGTTGTAAGACTCATGCGTTTACCTCAGTTTCTCGCAGGCCTGCACGTAGAGGAGCGCAACCGCGAAGAAGACAATGGAGAAAACGATCATCAGAAGATCGATCATGGGGATTTCCTCCTACCACGAACCCTGTTTGCCGCCGTACCACCACACCAGCCCAAGGGTCGCGGTGTCCTGGTGGTTCACAGGCGCACCCGGGGTGCTGGTGATGAAGTAGCGGATATTACTCCAGTCGCGGCGGTATTCGAGGAATGCGTCGAATCCGTCGCCCAGCTGGTGCTTATAGGTGCCGGTGGCTTCCTTCAGCGCCTGCGCGGCATTGCTGAAGAGGCCCTCCCGGTCCGAAAGATATTCGCTGCGCGCGGCGAACGCCGCGCGCGCATTCAACTGGTACTGCAGGTAAACCGCTCCGCCGTCGACGTGGGATGGCGCAGACGATTCGCCCGGCGCGGCATTGGCCCACTCCCGCTCGATGTAGTAATCGCCCTCACCCGCTACGGTCAGCTTCGGCGTCGCCTGCCAGCTCGCGTAGCTGTCCAAAATATCGGTCTTGCCATTGGGGGCATGGCTGATCGGCGCTTCACACAGTCCCGGCTGCACCGGGTCGACGCAGTTTGTCGCCGGCACCGTGTTCGGATGTTCCTGGCCAAGGTAGTAATTCACGGTCCAGGCCAGATTCTTGTTCGGGGTCAGCACATATCCCCATAACTCGTCCTTGTAGCCGTTCGTCGGCTCTGACTGATTCGTCCCGTTCACCACCCAGTAATTCAGAGCCAGCCTGCTGTTAACCTGGTAAGTCGCCTTCAGGCCGGAGTGATAGAACGGCAGAAAGTAGAAGTAAGAGGACCGCGTGTAGTTCATCTGATCCTTGGCGTAGTTGCCCTCGATGCCCAGCGAACTCGCCCATTTCCCCATATTTAGGTTCAGGCCGCTGCCCACGGGAAGGATGTACGCGCCATACGCCTGGAAAATATTGCGGTAGATCTCCGGCCGCGGCTCGTTCGCCGGATTGCCCTGCAGCGTTTCCGTTGCCTGGCCGAACTGCAGATCCGTGCGGAAGCCGTAGCGCCGATGCACGGTCAGGTCAGGTTCGAGGTCGAAGATCAGGTCGGCCTGGTTGAGACTGAACGTATTGCTTAACACGTCGTAGGCGCGCAGATCGTTCACCCGGCCCACTGGCTGGTTAAAGTTGTATTCGTAATAGCCGTCGAAGTAGTAGTTCAGCGTCGCCCCGCCCGGCAGCGTCCCTGGCAGCCACGACGTTACCGGTGCGCTCGGCGCTGCCGAGGCCTGAGCCGGAAGAGAAGAGCTGGCGTTCGGCTCGCGCAACTCCTCCGTCGCTGAGGCAAGCGCCGCCGCCGGCGTCGCTCCCTCACTCGCCGATATCCGAAGCTCGCGAGGCGCACCAGTCTGCGAGCCGGCCAGCGAGGCCTGCAGTTGACGATTCTGCTCCTCCAGCGCAGACACGCGATGCTGGAGGTCGAGAACCATCTGACGTAACTGCTCGAATTCCATGGCGCTGGGTGCGCCCTGCGCTTGAGTGACTGGCGTAACCATCAAGAGGGAGACAGAAAGCAGAAGAATACCTCGGCTGGAGTGCATAAAGGCCTCGAGCAACTGTCCAGTGAAGCGTTGCAACCGGAAAACCGGCATAAGGGAGTTGTAAGGAAGTCGTAAAGGACTCCCGGCAACTCAGAACTTCACCAGGATGGCGAAGATGATTTTCTGCTCGTCGCGGCGCATATCGGGCTGCCAGAGATCCGGGTACGCAGAATTCGCAGCGCAGACAGCCTTCGCTCCTGCGATGTTGGCCGCATACTCCTGCCGGTAAGAGAGCCATGGCATTGTCGTGTACCCAATGCCGGAGTCAGCGGAGGTCGTCCCGTTGGTGCAGGTGAAATCCGCCGGGCTGCCGATGGTAGTAAGGGTATTGCCGCCCGGAGGTGTCGAGCCGCCGCGACCCGCCCAGTAGGGCACGTCGGAGTGACGATACCCGTACTCCGTGCGGAAGGTAATGTATTGGTTGGGCATGTAGTCCCAGGTCAGAGTCCCATCGTGGCCATGGAAGGGCTGGCCGGGATCTTCGGGGAAGTAGGCACTGCCGGTAACCGCGGTGGCCCCGTTGATGGGGGGCAGCAGAACAAGATAACGGCCCGGGTTGTTGATGAATCCGCCGCCGACCGTCAATCCGAACGTGTCCTTGTCGAACCACCAGCGGTTGTAGGCCATCGCGCCCAGGAAGCTCTGCTTCTGGTAGTAGATCGCGGGAGTGGTGGAGGTAGCCGGCGTGAAGATCTTGTGATTGGCCGATCCGGTACAGGCCACGCCGGTGCCGCTTTCGCAGCCGGCATCGGCAGTCACGGAGAACGCCATGCGGTCGAGCATGCGCTCGGGGTGGTCGTAATACTTGAGTTCGAAGCTGTCGTCGGTATGGAAGCGGGTGCGGCCGTGAACGCCGTAATCGTCCTCGCCGTAGCCGTAGTTATTCGCGATGATGTTGATGTTGTTGGTGGGGGTCCACTTGATCTGTCCGCCCAGTCCGGGCTTGGTTCCGAAGCGCGCATAAGACTGCCAGCCGTTGATAAACCAGGGCTCGATCTTCAGGTGCTGCGTCGGAAAAACCTGGACCCGTACTCCATTGAAAAACCATGGCGTGTTGGAAGAAACGAAGGATGGCTGATAGGCCCAGTTATCGAAGTTATAGAAGCTGAAGAGGCCGATGTAGGAGAGGAATATGCCACCGTCCAGGTTCACTCCGTGCATCACATCCCAGTGATAGCCGCCATAAGCCTCAGAGAGATAACGATAGGCATCGTCCAGATTCCACTGGCCGCGTGAGACGCTGGCGTCGTTACGCGGCGTCGTTACGGAGTATTCGCCGAACTGCGTCATTAGCCGGGCGTGGACGTGATCGATGAGCAGGTCGCCGCCCACTCCGAACTGTTCCAGCTGCACCTCCTGCGCACGGAAGACTTCACTGGAGCCTCCGATCGTGTCGTCGGCGGGATGGTTGAAGTCCAGGTTGTAATTCGTATCCACCCTGATTTCCGGCGTGAAGTATTTTGTGCACAGCGGACAATCGATGGTGCGCGGATTTCCGTTCAGCCAACCCCACCACGCGTCCGCAAAAGGTGTCACCTTGTCCACCGGAGCGCTGTTTTCGGCAGTAGTCCCCGCTGCAGAACCCGCAGGGGCAACAGAAGCGTTGCTGCCGTTTGCCGGCTCAGATGCGGCCACCGGCCCGGCGATCGTTTCGGCGGTCGCCGGGGCGGCGGTGGAAGACGACGTCGGCGCCGGCGTTAGCGCCGCCGCTGCTGTGCGCAGATTGCTGGCCGCGGCGGCATTGGACTGCTGGGCCCGGAGCTGCGCTTCCAACTCGTCAATGCGGCGTTTCATCGCGTCCAGTTCCTGAAGGATGGCGGCATCTGCGGAGGCGGGCGCTGGCGGGGTGGCACTCTTCACGTCATTGCCGGAGCCCGGCGAATTGCTTTGCGCACCGCAGACAGGGATCGCAAAACCGAAGCCAACCAGCACGAAGCAGGCTACGAACACACGAAGACGGAGTACGGGGATTAGCGACATGGGTAACCCTCTCTCGAACGCAGCCGCCCGTGGGCATAATCGCCCGTGCGTCATGCGCTCAAACTCTGAAGGCTACCGATCGCTCTGAAAGGAATCCCGAAGCAAATCGTGAGGAATTCGTAAGGACGATCCTGCGGTTACTCCGCAACCCCTTCCGGCACAAAGCGGTAGCCCACCCATGGCTCCGTCTGGATGTACTCTTTACCTTCGCTGCCCTGCAGCTTCTTGCGCAGTTGGCCCACAAACACGCGCAGATATTCTGACTGCTGTGCTGACTGCGCTCCCCATACCGCCGTCAGCAGCGCCCGGTGGGTCAGCACCTTGCCTGCGTTGCGCGCGAAGTACAGCAGCAGATCGAACTCACGCGGCGTCAGGTGCACTGGTTTTCCGCCCAGAAGCACGGTGTGGGCGGCAGGATCGATGACGAAGTCTCCCGCTTCGGCGGCTGACTCCGCTGGGCGCTCCGGCGTGCGGCGAAGATGGGCCCGCACCCGCGCTAGGAGCTCCTGAATGCTGAACGGTTTGGTTACATAGTCGTCGGCGCCCGCATCCAGGGCCTCCACCTTGGCGTGTTCCTGGTCGCGGACTGACAGCACCAGAATGGGCGTGTGGCTCTTGCGGCGCACCGCCCGGCACAGCTCCACGCCCGTCATGCCCGGCATCATCAGATCGGTGATCAGCAGGTCCGGCTGCCACTCCTCGAAAAGCCGCAGCGCTTCTTCCGGATCGTTAACCGTCCGCACGTCGTAGCGCTGAGCAGAAAGCGAGGCCCGAAGGACACGAGTGATCTGAATCTCGTCGTCGACAACAAGAATGCGTTCGGCCATGGCTCACGACAGCGGTATCATCGCCTGTCATGGAGAAGCATACCGCAGTGCGCATCCTCGGCCGTCTCGCCGTCGTCACCGCGGCGGCGTTCGGGCTGGTCGCGCTGTTCAACTGGGTGCTGCCGGCGAATCAAACCACCGTGGCGCTCGCCTTTCTCATGCTGGTGTTAGTAACCGCCTCGCGCTGGCGTCTGGTCTACGCCGTCTACGCATCGGTGCTGTGCGCGCTTCTCTATAATTTCTTCTTCCTTCCGCCCATCGGAAAGCTGACCATCGAAGACCCTCGGAACTGGGTCGCGTTGGCTGCCTTTCTCTGTTCCGGCGTGCTCGTCAGCCATCTCGCCACACGCGAGTTCGAGCACGCCGAAGT
>Ga0335074_10013473_pt1 | contig 11494 bp, 5 predicted proteins | sample Lox_Sample_23_FD_206715 | JGI IMG/M metagenome (GOLD analysis project Ga0335074, IMG submission 206715) | Soil microbial communities from Loxahatchee National Wildlife Refuge, Florida, United States - Lox_Sample_2.3 | ecosystem: Environmental > Terrestrial > Soil > Wetlands | place: USA: Florida...
ACGTGCATGGCGGATGGTACGACGCCACCGGCGACTACGGCATCCACCTCTCGCATCAGAATCCGACTTCATACTTCAATCCGCAGCAGGTGCCGCTGGTTGCGTGGACACTGCTCGCCAGCTACGACCTGCTGAAGGATCGCGGGAACGACAACTTCAGCGAATACGAGCGCCGGCTGCTCGACGAAGGACTGTACGGCGCCGACTTCCTGGTTCGCATGAAGAGACCGGATGGCTCCTTCCTGGAGAGCATCAACGCGCCGGGACCCGCGAAGCTGGCCAAAGATCGTGCCATCGGCAATCCCAACTGGCGCACGCGGATCAAGACCAGCGCCACTCAGTCGACGGAGAGGGTTGGCCCGGCGATGGGCCCCCACGCTTATGAAGCGAGCTTCCGCAGCGGTGGCGGGATGGCCATTGCGGCCCTTGCGCTCGCCAGCACCATGCCCGAGGACGGCGATTTCTCCCGCTCACGCTACCTCGCCACCGCAGAGGCAGCCTTTTCCTTTCTTCAGGCGCACAACGCTGAACTGCTGAACGATCACAAAGAAAACATCCTCGATGACTACTGCGCGCTGATGGCAGCCACCGAGCTCTATCGCGCTTCAGGCAATCCGATCTACCTGGAGGCCGCCGATCGGCGCGCCAGTCGTCTCATGTCCCGGCTGATCAGTTCCGGCGCGTATCACGATTACTGGCGTGCGAACGACGGAACACGGCCCTTCTTCCATCCCTCAGACGCCGGGCTGCCGGTGATCAGCCTGCTGCGCTATGCGGAGATCGCTTCTCCGCAGCAGCGGGAACGGGTCCGCGCGGCGGTAAGAAAGTCGCTGCAGTTCGAACTGTGGACGACCGACGAGGTGAACAACCCATTTGGCTATGCGCGTCAGCTGGTGCGCCTGGGGAACGGTGAGGTACGCACTGCATTTTTCTTTCCCCACGATACCGAGGCAGCTCCGTGGTGGCAGGGTGAGAATGCACGGCTGGCCTCGCTGGCGGCGGCCGCGCGCATGGCGGCGCCGCTCTTCGCGGCTGACCCGGCGTTCCACAGCGCTCTCGAAAACTACGCAGACAATCAGCTGCACTGGATTCTTGGCCGCAACCCCTTCGACACCTGCATGCTGATGGGCAGCGGCCATGGGAATGCGGCCTACATGTTCTTCCGCTCCTGGAAATACACCAATGCGCCTGGCGCCATCATCAACGGCATCACCGCGGCAACGAACGACGAAGACGGCATCGCCTTCAACGAAGGGTATGCCTTCACCGGCAAGGACGACGACTGGCGCTGGACCGAACAGTGGCTGCCCCATGCGGCGTGGTTTCTATACGCAGTGAGTCTGGGCCACGACTGAGGAAGACGGCCGCTCCTGAAGTCAGCGGCAGATGGCGGTTTCACGACGCCGATCGGGGAGCGTCGTCACAAGGCCGTGGCGCCGTCGGGTCCTCGTCGGCCGGCCGAACTTAGCGGAACCGGCGCACCCGCAGCGTGTGCCGGCCAGACCGGTAGAACCCCATCACGTAGACCGTCGCGCGGCCCTTGGTGGAGAAGATCAGTTGCCGGATGCGCAGCAGCGGGCTGCCGCGTGGAATCTGCAAGAGCTCCGCAGTGCGCAGATCCGCGTCGGTGGCGTCGATCTCTTCATCCGAGTACGCCAGTTCGACGCCGCAGTCACGCTCCAGCACTCCAAACAGCGATACCCGGTCCAGCGGGGCATCGAGCAGGCCCGGATATTCGTCCGCGGACCAGTAACAAATCTCCAGAGCTACGGGCTCGTCTCCCGCCATCCGCACTCGCTCGAGGCGTCCCAGCCGGCTCGTCGGCGCCAGCCCCAGCCGCGCCGCAATCTCGTGCTCCCGGGTCACGATTCCACAGGTGACCACCCGCGAATGCGCGGTCAGCCCCAGGCTCGCCATCTGCTCTGTGTATCCGAGCAGTTTGTTGAACTGCACACGCGGGGGAGCCACAAACGTTCCCGCTCCGTGCCGGCGCTCCACGATACCGTCGCGCGCCATCTCGCTGAGCGCATGGCGCGCCGTCATCAGGCTCACCTTGTGCAGCCTGGCCAGCTCGCGCTCCGAGGGAACCGGGTTTCCGGGCTTCAGTAGTCCGGCATCGATCCGGCGGCGGATGGCCTTCTGAATCTGTCTGTAGGCCGGCTCCTCGCTGCGGGTCCGCATCGTTCGCTTCGCTGCGGATGCTGGCTGCGGTCTCATCAGGTCTGACCTCGGTGTTGCGCAGGTTTACCCCGTCGCCGAAATGGGTCGCCGGCTCTTTCACCCGAGCCAGCTGCCCGTCCGTGAAGCCGCCCGTGGCCGGCGGGCAGGACGCGTGCGCCCTCCAGCCCGCATACCACAGCAGAACACCTGCTATAGCGCGCCTCCTCGGCAGAGAACCGATTGCTATATAGCTGGCACCATACCATCGAACGCAGTCACTGTAAACACCTCCACGCATACTGCCGGTTCGGGGGCGCCTGCGTCGCTCCGGCAGGGGGCTTCGGACCGCCGCGACGCCGGGCATGTCCGGCACTCTCCGGATCCGCCGCAGGCTCCGCGGCAGAAAATTCCACAGGGTCTGGCGTTTTTAGACTTGACACTCGCTCTGGGGCTGCTATATAGGGTTGGCCATGTGCTATATAGCTCAGCCGGCGAAAGCGCGATAAAAAACCTATTGCTTTTTTGTGAAATTCGCCATATGCTCAGGGCCACATCTTGACCATCGTCTCCCCGGTTTCTTACAAAACCTAAGCTGTCCACGCAGCAGTACAGGTCGAACTTGTTGCTCAGGTTCGTTCTCTATAGTCTCTGTAAACCTGATAAAGCTTTGCCCCGCATTCATTCGGCAGTGAGTCGAGTGTAAGTCGCAGAAGCGCCGGCAGGTGGCGGTGTTTGCGCAGTTCACCGGGCAGTTCATGGTTGTGGGAGGCGTTGAGATGAAGAAGAGAGCAATCTCCTTATTCGGTTCCCTGCTGGTCGTCCTGACCGTTCTGGCTCCCGCGGCATGGAGTCAGGACGTCACCGCAACGATCGTCGGCACAATCACTGACCAGAGCGGCGCCGCTGTTCCCGGGGCCACGATCAAAGCAACTTCAGTGGATCGGGGCACCAGCTACAGCGCGGTGTCCGACGCCGCCGGTCTCTATCGGATCGCGGCGCTGCCGGCTGACAACTACACGCTCACGGTCGAAAAACCCGGATTTGCCAGCACCTCCCACGCCGCATTTGTGCTCGCGGTGAATCAGGTTGCGCGCATCGACGTAGCGCTCAAGGTTGGACAGGTCACCGAGAAAGTGGTAGTGACCGGGGCGGCACCGGTTCTGGAAACGGATTCCACGCAGGTCAGCACGGTCATTAACGCGGCAACCAACGACAATCTTCCGCTCGCGTCGCGCAATTACGTCCAGCTCACTCTTCTTGCTCCGGGATCCGTGTCCACCGATCCCAGCAGCTTCAATAACGGCAACAATACGGCCGGTTATGGAGGCCGTCCGCTGATCAACGGCAATCGCGAGCAGGCGAACAACTTCCTGCTGGATGGCATGGATAATAACCAGGTTTCGGACAACCTGCTGGGTTACACACCGGCCCCTGATGCGATTCAGGAGTTTAACCTGATCACGAGCAATGCGCCGGCCGAATTCGGCAATTTCGAGGGCGGCATTGTCAACGCCACGATCAAGTCGGGAACGAATAGCTTCCACGGCGATGTATGGGACTATCTCCGGAACAACGTCCTGAACGCGAACAGCTGGTCCAATAACCTGACCAGCCTGCCGATAAGCCAAATTCGCTGGAATATGTTTGGGTTTACCGTAGGCGGCCCGATTCTCAGGAACAGGCTCTTCTTTTTCGCGGATTATCAGGGGCAACGGTTCGATATACCGAGCTCCCAGGGGCAGATCACGGTTTTCACCGCGGCCGAACGAACGGGCGACTTCAGCGCGCTTTGCAGCGCGGGCTTCGACGGGTCAGGAAACTGTTTGGGGTCGGGCCAGCTGTACAACCCCTGCGCATCCTTCAGCGCGCCATGCACACCCGGATCCACTCCGGCCTCACCGCGCAATCCTTTTCCGTATAACATGATTCCCGCCGCTATGATCAGCCCGGTAGCGGCCAATTTGTTTTCTTCCAGTCTCTATCCCAGCCCTGCAAGCAACAACCTGCAGGACAATACGGTGAACACCACGACTTCAGCCGAGAATGTGGACCAGGGCGACCTGAAGATCGACTATGCGGTCGACACAAAAGATCACATTTCCTACCGCTTCACCCGGGCGTTCCAGAACAATCCCTCTGACAACTCATTCGCGTTGTTGTCGGACAGTTATGCAACGACGCCGATTTACAACACAGTAGGCGACTGGACCCGAACGCTGTCGAACACGATGCTGAATGATTTTCGCCTGGGCTGGAGCCACATTACCCTCAATTCCGGCAACAGCTGGGCTTCGGGCGTGGGCGAGTTCGGCAACACGCTGGGGATAGGAAACGGGAACCCTGCGAACCTGCCCGGCCTTCTGGCGCTCAATTTTTCCAACTCCGTCCTCACCAACCTGGGCGCGGCAGAGACAACCCAGAGTTTTGACGACCACGTATGGCAGGCCGAGGATTCGCTGAGCTGGACGCGCGGACGGCACAGTTTCAAATTCGGCGGCCAATACTGGCGGGAAACCATCAAGACCTTTTACGCCGGCAACAACGGTGAGCTGGGATTGATGGATTTCAACGGGCAGTTTACCGCGGTCGACTCCTCTTCGGCGGGAGGCGGAACCGGCGACGGTGGCGCGGACTTTGTGCTCGGACTTCCGTACCAGTACGGCCGCGGTGTCAGCACCGGCGCCACGTGGCAGCAGTTCGAGAACGTCATCGGTATCTACACCGAGGACACATGGCGGGCCACCGACAACCTTACCCTGAACCTGGGCCTGCGCTACGACGTGCATACGCCCTGGGTTGAAAGCAACAATGAACAGGCCAACTACAACATCGACACCGGACAAATCCAGCTCGCCGGACAGAATGGAGCCAGTCGCGCGCTCTACAACGGCTTCTATGGCGGCAGGGCTTTCCAGCCGCGCCTGGGCTTTGCGTGGACACCTTCAAGGATGGATGGGCACACTGTACTCCGCGGCGCCTTCACGGTTTCCTCGTATCTTGAAGGGACCGGCACCAACCTGCGCCTGACTCTCAACCCGCCGTTCACTCCGGCAGAGATCAATGCGATTTACAGCGACGATAACCTGCCTCTGACGGACAGCAGCGACGGCATCGTGGGGTCCGGGTCCAACGCTTCATGCGCCGCACCGGCCTACGCCTGCTATGCGCAGGCACTTCTCCGGGTGTGGGACCCCAACGTGCAGCCGGCGCTTGCGTATCAATGGAACCTGACCGTCCAGCATCAAATTGCGAGCGGAACAACCTTCCAGGTTGGCTATGTGGGGCAAAAGGGCACGCATCTGATGGTGCCGTTCGACTACGGCCAGAGGGTGCTGCTCTCGAACTCGTCCTGCGGCACTCCGCCGTGCACAGCGAACAGCCCTTACTTTGCCAAGAACCTGACGCTTTACAGCGTGCTGGGCAATCCGGCTCTGACAGACAGCAATGGCAACCTTCTGTCAACGGATAACGGCGGAATCAACGAGGGGGCAACGATCTCAGGCACGAAATCGAACGGGAACATGGAGTACAACTCGCTGCAGGCCATTCTGCAGAAGGAAATGTCGCAGGGCCTGCAGGGACAAGTCTCCTATACGTATTCCAAATGCATGTCGGACAGCACCGGCTATTACGGAGCATGGAACAATGCCCTGAGCGCCTCGGCGTACTGGCAGAATGTTTACGATCAGAGGTCGGAGTGGGCGCCATGCTACTACGACGCGACACATGTGCTGTCGGCGTACGCTGTTTACCAGCTGCCCTTTGGACGCGGCCAGCAATTTGCCAGCGGCGTCTCGAAGCCTGTGAACCAGGTGATCGGAGGCTGGGCGGTGAGCCCGATCGTGTCCTTCCGTACCGGCTGGCCCCTGCCGATATTTGGAGCGGCGGACAATTCCGGCACATTCAGCCGTGGCGCCCGGGCAAACTGCAATTCCCTGCCGTCCATTGAAAATACAGCGATCCCAAGGATCGGCACTCAGTGGTTCACCAATAACAACAACTTCACACAACCGGCAGTCGGTACCTTCGGAAACTGTTCACCGCAACTCGGAGGACTCCGGTCCCCGCGTTACACCGACGTCGATGCCAGTCTGCACAAGGACTTTCCGCTGACAGAGCGGCTCCGATTGCAATTCCGCGCGGACTTTGTGAATGCCTTCAACCACGTGCAATACAATGCCCCCAACACGACAATCGGATCCACGATGGGGCAGATCACCAGCGCTCAACCACCGAGGAACATCCAGCTGGCACTCAAGCTGTACTATTGACCGATCGAGTAACTGCAAATTGTCGCTGCGGGCGCGGGTTGCGCCTGTAGCGGCGATTTGCTATTTTGGGAAAACCCCTTGAAAAGCAAATTGTGCAGCAATGCGTAGCTACCGGGTCAAAGCATCCGCCGTTCTTTGCCTCTTAGTCGCCGCGCTTTCCGGATTCAGCTCCAGCGCTCAGCACACCGGATCGGCTTTACCCGCGGGCACTGTTACGTCTCAACAGGCCATCGCCCTGGCTCAGCAGGGCCACTGTCGTGAAACGATCCCAGCCCTCGAGCGCGCGATGGCGGCGCAGCTTCCCGCGGAAACGCGAAAACTCGCCGGCGTTCTCGGAATACGCTGCTCTCTCGCCATCGACGATCGACCTGCCGCCCTGAATTTCATCCGCTTGCTGAGCGGAGATTTTGGTCACGACCCCAATGTGCTGTATGTGATTGTTCATGCTTATTCCGACCTGTCGACGCGGACAGCCCTGGACCTGGCTCGATCCGCGCCGCACTCCACGGCGGCCCACAAGTTGAATGCGGAGGCGCTGGAAGAACAGGGAAAGTGGGTACCGGCAGAGCTTGAATATGAGGAGATCCTGAAGCAAGACCCGAATGCCCGAGGCATTCATTTTCTGCTGGGCAGGCTGTTGCTTTCGGATCCCAATGGCGGTCCGGACGCTCCGGCCCGCGCCAAACAGGAATTCCTGAAAGAACTCCAGATCGATCCCGGCAACGCGGACGCTGCATACATTCTGGGAGTTCTTGCCCAGCAGGCCCAGGACTACGACGAAGCGGTTGCCCGCTTTTCGCAGGCCGCGAAACTCGATCAAAATTTTGCGGAAGCTTACCTCGGGTGGGGAGCTGCTCTGATTGGCGACAGGAAATATGCGGAAGCAATCGCCCCCCTGCAGCGGGCCGAGCGGCTGACCCCGGAAAATCCGGACATCCACAACGCGCTGGCGACCGCCCTGGCGAGAACCGGGCACAAGGCCGAGGCTGAAAAGGAATTTGCGATTCTTCGGAGCCTCAATACGAAGAATCAATCCGGCGCATCTGCTGAACCTCCGCCGCAGTAACCGGGTTTCTATCCGGCGTATCCTGCGGCAGACGCAGAAATATCCGGACATCGACCGTACCGATACGATGAATCGAATACGCACAGCGCGATTAACACGGCGGCAATTTGTCTCACGGATGATCGCCAGCGCCCTTCTGGTTCCACGGCGTCGGCTCTTCGCCTCGGCGGTCGCAACTGAGTTCCCCTTCGTTGTGGTTCCCGCTGAAGCGAACGGTATCAAATGGGTGCACTCATCGGGAAAATCCCCGGAAAAGTATCTTCCGGAAAGTTCAGGACCGGGTTGCGCGTTTCTCGACTACGACAATGACGGCTGGATGGACATTTATCTTGTGAACAGCGGCAAGTGCGATTTCTATAATCCCAGTCCGCCGCTTCGCAATGCGCTGTATCGCAATAACCGGGACGGAACATTCACGGACGTAACGGAAAGGGCAGGTGTTGCGGGCGGGGGGTACGGCCAGGGCGTTGCTGCCGGCGATTATGACAACGACGGTTTGCCCGATCTGTACGTCACACAGTACGGAAGGTCTATCCTCTACCACAACAATGGCGATGGAACGTTCACGGACGTAACGGAGAAGGCAGGAGTGGCGGCTCCGGGATGGTCGTCGAGCGCGGTATGGTTCGATTATGACAACGACGGATTGCTGGATCTATTTGTCTGCCAGTTCGTCAAATTCAGCAAAGAGCTGAACAAACCATGCGGCATCCATGACGACGGCCTGCGGCACTACTGCATTCCTACGGCTTATACGCCCATGCCGAGCTGGCTTTTTCGGAACAACGGCGATGGCACGTTTACGGACGTGAGTAAGGAATCAGGCATCGCCGGCCAACTGGGAAAGGCGTGGGGAGTGGTTGCGACGGACATCAACAACGACGGCCTGATTGATCTCTTCGTGAGCAACGACACCGTTCGAAACTTCCTCTTTCTCAATCGTGGAAACGGGAAGTTCGAAGAGATCGGAGAGATGGCCGGTATCGCGTATAGCGCCGACGGACGCGCCCGATCAGGAATGGGCGTCGACTCCGCAGATTACGATCAGGACGGCTTCATGGACCTTTTCGTCGCCAACCTCGATCGGCAGTCGTACTCGCTTTACCACAACAATCACGACGAAACCTTCGACGACGACGGCGATCAGACCGGCATCGCCGCCGCTACCTATCTGATGAGCGGCTGGGGGCTCAAATTCTTCGACTTCGATAACGATGGGAATCTGGATCTGTTCCTCGCGAATGGAAACCCCGACGATTTAATCGATCGAATTCATTCGCAAGTCACGTATGAAGAGCGGCCGCTCCTGTTCCAGGGCACCGGCAAGGGGTTCCATAACATCAGTCACCTGAGCGGGCCGATTTTCGAGCGGCCACTTTCTGCGCGCGGACTGGCGATCGGCGATTTCAATAACGATGGCGCGGTTGACGTTCTGATTGGAGTCAATGACGGCGCCCCGCTTTTGCTGCGGAATACAGCTGGCGCACGCAATCACTGGCTGGGAATCAAGCTCGTCGGGACCAAATCGAATCGGGACGCGGTTGGAGCGCGAATTACCTATCAGGCACAGGACCTAAAGCGGAGCCGGATGAAGGTGGGAGCCGGCAGTTACCTTTCGAGCCACGATCCGCGCATCGTCCTTGGTATTGGCGAACGCCCAAAGCTGGATTGGATTGAGATCAAGTGGCCGCTGCCTGGCGGGAAGACCGAGCGCTTTACGAACCTACCTATCGATCGTTACATCACGATTGTTGAGGGCCAGGGCAAATGGACTTAGGCTCGACCCGGGAGATCCGAGCTGCCGGTGGAGGGCGGGGAGAAAGTCGATCCCCGATGGCGCGACCAACCACACATCGAGAGCGATCGACGGGAGGGCGCGATGCCGGGCTGGATGCTGTCTCCCCACAAACGTTCATCCGCGCAGCGCATCTTTACGCCGAGTCCTGGCGGGCTTAACAGGATGGCGTGACAGCCCGATCGCCTCCTGTCTTTCGGCAGAAGGGAGAGCGGTGAGGGCCGTTGCGCCTGGCTACCGCTACGGCATTGTCAGAGTTGCCGTGCCCTTTTTGCCTGACGTGGAGTCGCCGCTGCCAGTTGACCGCGTCGACGTGACGGCTCGGTTTTGGTTTAGAACAACTCTAAAAATGCTTTCATCGGCGAACGAACAGAATCGGGACAAGGAAATGGGCCGCGGAACGGTTCCCTACGTGGCTGTGCAGAGCATTTTCGCTGTTACTGTGTCCTGGCCGATATCGCGTGGGTGCGGCCGTTCATTGGCGGAACGGCCACGTCCAGCGCCTTTCCACCGGATACGCCAACAGTGAAAATGCTCTAATCGGGCTGCAGCGCGGCATTCAGGAGCGTGGCATACGGTGCGAGCAGGGCGGCATCGAGTATGCGGCCTTCGTTCTCCAGCCTCGCCCACTGGAGGGCGAAGTTGCCCAGGGTCGAGCTCTCTGTAGAGCAACGCTGCACCGGCAGGCCGGACGCTTCCGCCGTAAGCGCATTGAGCAGGTCGTTGCGGCTGCCACCGCCGACCACGCAGATGCAATCCGGCCGCTTACCGGTTATCTCGCGCAGACTCAGGAGCAACGCAGCATAACGCTGCGCAAGACTGTGGAAGATCAGCCTGGCGCAGGCCGGCGCCGCCGCGGGGCCGGCGGAAAGTGCAGCGAATCCGCGGGCAGCCAGCTGATGGTTGATCCGCGCCGGCATGTTGCCAGGCAGCAGAAAGTTTACGTCGTCCAGGTCGAGCGCAATTTCCGGCGTGGGCAGCCTTTCGGCCGTATCAATCAGGTCCTGCAAAGAGCACGGCGCCGTCTGCTCCCAAACATTCATGCACTGGCGGAGCAGCCACATGCCAGGAATTCCGCGGTGAAAAAGAATGTCGCCTGTAGCCGCACCCAGATTGGTGAATCCCTGGCGACAGGCCTGCGCGGACTTATGGGGTGCGGGTTGCAGAGCGCCCACCAGCGACCAGGTACCGGAGCTGATGTACGCCCAGGAGTCTTCCCGCGGGGCAATCCCTGCAACCGCGGAGGCGGTGTCATGGCAAGCGGGAGCGATCAGTTGCGAGCTCTGGAACGCCGGCAGTATACGCAGATGGTTGTTCAGCGGTCCCAGCCTGGAGCCCGGAGCCACCAGTTCCGGAAGCGCCGCAACATCCAGGTCCAGGGCGTCGAGAATCTCGTGAGACCAGCCCTTTGTGGTTAAGTCCAGGAGCCCGGTGTGGGAGGCGTTGGTGTATTCGGCGACGAGCGGCGCGCCCAGCCAATGCAGGATGAATTCGGGCAGGTTCACCCACGGCGCGCCCGCGGGGATGCCGCTGAGCTTATCCGCGCAGAGCTGATAGACGGTGTTGATCGGTTGAATCTGCACGCCCGTAATTGCGTACAGATGCTCGGCGGAGATGCGCCGGTGCGCCTCCGTCATGGCTTCGGCCGCACGCGGATCGCGATAGCAGTATGGCGGAGCGAGTGGCTGTCCGTGCCGATCCAGCCGGACGTAATCGACGGCCCATCCCGTCACGCCGACAGAGGCAATGCCCTGCTGCGCAAGTGCCGCGCACTCCCGCAAGCCGCGGTCCAGCTCGCGGCAGATGCGGTCCAGATCCCAGCACAGGCTCTCGCCCTGGGCGAGGGGACCATTGGCAAAGCGATGCACCATTCGTACGGCGGGTGCAGTACCGTGCCATTGCAGCAGGGAGACGCGGCAGCTATCCGCGCCAAGATCGATGGCCACCAGCGCGGGACGCGAATTCACCGCAGGAAGGCCTCCGGCAGGCCACCGTCCACGGGAATGAGATGTCCGCTGGTGCAGCGCGCCCCGGGGCCGGCGAGGAAGAGAATCGCGTGGGCGCAGTCTTCGGGTTCGATGGGCCGATGGGTGAGCGTGCGGCGCGCGTAGAACTCGGACAGCAGCGTGCGCAGATCGTCATCGGCGCTCGCCGGATCGAATGGAATCTTGTATTTGGCGAGGGAGGCGATCACGCGATCGC
>Ga0335074_10013475_pt1 | contig 11494 bp, 10 predicted proteins | sample Lox_Sample_23_FD_206715 | JGI IMG/M metagenome (GOLD analysis project Ga0335074, IMG submission 206715) | Soil microbial communities from Loxahatchee National Wildlife Refuge, Florida, United States - Lox_Sample_2.3 | ecosystem: Environmental > Terrestrial > Soil > Wetlands | place: USA...
ACGCCAACGAACAAGCCCACACCACCGACCACCCCCAAGACACCCACAACGCCACCCACCGCCTCCTCGACCACTACCTCCACACCGCCTCGGCCGCGACCAACCTGCTTGCCGCCGACTCCGAATCGTTCAATGAGGCAGCTACGCCCGGTCCGCCTCACGAAGGCGTCACTCCTGAGCCCATCGCCGACAGCGGTGCGGCGCTGGCCTGGTTCGAGGCCGAAAGGCACGTCCTCGTGGCCGCGGCGGCCCTGGCCGCCGACGCCGGGTTCGACGCGCACGCCTGGCAGATCCCGGAGGCGATGACCGACTTCCTCGACCGCAGCGGTCACTGGCAGGAACGGGTGGGGATCCTGCGTTCCGCGCTCGACGCGGCCACCCGGCTCGGCGACATCGAGGCACAGGCGCTTGTCCACCGCCGCATCGCGCACAGCTGCTTCCGGCTTGGTGACAACCGCCAGGCAGAGCCGCACCTGACCGAATCCCTGAAGCTCTACCGCCAGATCGGTGACCAGGCCGGCGAGGCTCACCTGCTGGTAGGCGCGGGCTACATGCGCGAGAGCCAGGGCGACCATGCCGGCGCGCTCGATTACGTGAAGCAGGCCCTTGACCTGGCTGAAGAGATAGGTGACAAGGGAAGGCAGGCCCAGGCGCTCAACGACATCGGCTGGCTTCACGCCCAGCTTGGCGACTACCAGCAGGCCCGCACCTACTGCTGGCAGTCCATCGCCCTGCACAGCGAGCTTGGCAACCGCCTGCACGAGGGCGAGGCGTGGGACAGCCTCGGCTACGCCGAGCATCACCTCGGCAACTACACCGAAGCCGCGACCTGCTACATGCGCGCCCTGAGCCTGCTCCGCGAGCTCGGCCACCGCCTGTACCAGGCCACGATCCTGGATCACCTCGGCGACGTCTACGACGAGGCCGGCGATCCCGGCCACGCCCAGGACGCCTGGCAGCAGGCCCTGGATATTTTCGACGACCTGCACCACCCCGGCGCCAGCCAGATCCATGACAAGCTGGCCCGCCTCAGCCCGCCACTCGAAGCGACGGGTCAGTAACGCCAACCGAAGCGCGGCGCGGCCTGCCCGGCAGCCAGCCAGAGTAGCCAGCCCGCCGGGCTTCTGGTCAGATGGGCGCATGCTCACCACACAGCACCGGGGGCGCTGGACGCTGGAGGATCGTTTCGCCAGCCGGTGGCAGTACCTGCCGGTGGAGGTCCCGGAAGGCGCCTGCGGGCTGCGGGCCGAGCTTGAGTACGACCGCTCGGAGACGATCCTGGACCTGGGCTGCATGGGACAAGGCAGGTTCCGCGGCTGGTCCGGCGGGGCCCGGCGGTTTTTCGTGATCACCTCGGATGCCGCGACGCCCGGCTACCTGCCCGGCGAGCTGGAGCCGGGAACCTGGCAGCTGATCATCGGCCTGTACCGGGTTCCTCCCGGCGGTGCCGACTACCGCCTTACGGCCGAGGTGAGCAGTACGTCAGGCCAGCTGAGCCCCGGGCAGACGCCGGACCCACTGCCACCGCTGGCCGAGCGTATGCCCCGGCGCGACCTGCCGGCCGCCTCTGGCCGGCGCTGGCTGGCCGGCGACCTGCATACCCACACGGTGCACTCGGACGGTGCGATGACAGTGCCCGAGCTGGCCCGGTTCGCGGCCGGAAGCGGCCTTGACTTCATCGCGATCACCGACCACAACACGGTCAGCCATCACGCCGAGCTGCCAGCCGCATCGGCCGAGCATGGGATCATCCTGCTGCCCGGCCAGGAAGTGACGGTGGAAGAAGGCCACGCGGGCGCTCTCGGCGACGTCGGCTGGATCGACTTCCGCGAATCCGCGGATGCCTGGCTGAACGCGACGGAGCGGGCTGGCGGGCTGTTGTCGGTGAACCACCCGTATGGCGGCCACCTGAGCTGGACGATCCAGATGAGCAGGCGGCCGCCGCTGGCGGAGGTATGGCACTGGAGCTGGCTCGACCGGCACTGGACCACCCCGCTGGCATGGTGGCTGGCCTGGGATCCCGGCGCGATCCCGGTCGGCGGCAGCGACTGGCACCGGCCTGGTGCTGACGCGCCACCGGGATCGCCGACGACCTGGGTCGAGTGTGACGTCGGCGCCGGCCCAGGCACCGACGGGCCAGCCGGCGTCATGGACGGGCTGCGTGCCGGGCGGACGTCTGTTTCTGCTGGCCGGGACGGTCCTGTGCTGCTGCGCGTGGACGGTGAACTGGTCGCAGCCGGCGCCGACGGCACCATCCTGGTCGGCCCGGATGGTCCGCTGGCGACGGTGCGAGGCTCCCTCGCCAGCTTCCCAGGCACCCCTGGGCCTCTGCGGCTGACCGACGCCTCAGGTGCCACTCTGGCGCTCACGCTGTAGTCACTTCGGGCGAGCGGTGATCTTGAACACCGGGTACCCGGGCGCGATCTCGCGCAGCTTCTCGTCAGGCGCGTCCGGGCCGACGCCCTCGAAGAACATCCCCACCTCGAACTTCCAGCGCCGCAGGTACTCGCGCAGCAGCGGCGGCTTCTGGTCGTCGGGCATCTCCGTGGCAGTGAAGGTCTCCACGTGGCGGCCGAGCCGCAGCTCGCCGCCGCCGGCCGCGCGCATGTTGCGCACCCACTGGGTGTTGCCGCGTGGCGAGACCAGGTACTGGCCGCCCTCGAACGGAAGCGGGTTGACCGGGGTACTGCGCCACTCGCCGGACTTACGGCCGCGGACGGCCAGCACCCGGCTCCCCTTAAGGCTGATCCCGAGCTTGGTCAGCCCGATCATCATCCCGCGCGTTGCCCGGTCCATCTGCCGGGCCACCGGCGTGGTCGGCTTGATGAGCCTGGGCGATGAACTCTCAGACATCGGATCCTCCGTGGGTCGGCGTGAGCGTCTTGCCGTTGTTGTGAGCAGCGCTCTCTATATAGATCAGTGTGCACGCTCGGCTCTCTCAAGTCAAGAGCAGCGCTCTCGTTTTTGATTGTTGCTCTCGTCCGTGGCAGACTGGTGCGATGACCGCTACCCCGAGTGCCAGCCGGAACGCCAGGGAGCGGGCCAGGGCCGAGCTCACCCGCGAGATCAAGCAGGAGGCGCGGCGGCAGCTTGCCGTCCACGGCGCCAACGGCCTTTCGCTGCGCGCCGTGGCCCGCGCCCTCGGCATGGTCTCCTCGGCCCTGTACCGGTACTTCCCCAGCCGGGATGAGCTTCTCACCGCACTGATCATCGACGCATACGATGCGCTCGGGCAGGCCGCCGAGGACGCCGAGGCCAGCGCCTCGGCCGGCACAAGGGACCGGTGGCGGGCCCTCTGCCACGCTGTCCGCGGCTGGGCGCTCGCGAACCCGCACGAGTACGCACTGATCTACGGCTCGCCGGTACCCGGCTACCGGGCACCCCAGGAGACCGTCGGGTCGGCGATCCGCGTTCCGCAGGTCATCGGCCGCGTTCTGGCCGACACACCCGACTCACGCAGCGGCCCGGACAGGCCCCTGCCGCCTGTGCTCGCCCAGCAAACAGCTACTGTGGCCGACGCGATCGCGCCGGGCGCGGCAGGCCCCGTGGTCGCACGCGGGCTGATCGCCTGGACCCAGCTCTTCGGCATGATCAGCTTTGAGCTCTTTGGCCAGCTGGTCGGCAGCGCCGACCCGGCCGACGCGTTCTTCGGGTACGCGGTCGAGCAGATGGCCGACTTCATCGGCCTGCGCTGATCCAGCTGGCACGGGGCCGCCAGCCACTCGGGCGACGGCTCAGTGTGGCAGCAGCGTCACTCGCGACCGCAGCAGCGCCCGCGTCGACGAGACCCTCGCCGTCTCGTCCTGACGCTGCGGGCACTCCCCCGCGGCGATCGCGCGGTCCATCCGCGCTCGCGCATCGGACTGCGTGATCATCTTGAAGCGCATCCCGGGGTCTTCCTCAGACAGCTTCTTGGTCCGGTCGAGCAGATCCCCGGACTCGCCGACCCAGATGTTCTTGATGGCGCCGGCCTGGGCGTGGTCCAGCAGCACCGACACGACGTGCTCGGCGTGGCTGTACCGGAACGACATCGTGACGACTTCCTGCTCGCCGAGAGCATCGCCGTAGGTCCAGCACAGCACCGGACTGGGCTTGCCGATCGACTCGGCCCAGACGGGCCGGTTCACCCCGAGTGCGGCCAGCCGGTCGGCAGCCTCGGTGGCGGCAGCACGGAGCTTGTCCTGGCCGACCGCGGCCAGCGCGCACAGCGCCGCCATCGCCTCCGGCGTGCCCGCCTGCTCGGCGGCCTCGGCTATCGCGTCCGCGTGACTGTCGCCGGAACCGAGTGCTCCAAGGATGTCCGAACCCCAGAGCTCCGCGTTCAGCGGCTCGTCGACCTCGGCCAGCACCAACCGCGCCTCGGTGAGCACAGCGGCGATGGTGTCGGCTGGCGACGCCTTGGCGAATACGGCGTCAAGCTCAGGATCGTCGAACTCCGGTCCCAGCGGCTCGTTGCCCGGGGACTGTTTCTCGGCCATGACCGAAATCCTCCCATGCCGGGTAGGTTTACGCGCACCAGACGAGGACCGGCGAGGAGGGTCGCGATGGGGTCAGAGCGACGCTGGGGCATCACGCTCCCGCTGCCCACGATCGGGCTGGCCGACCAGGGCGAGGTCGTGGCCGGGCTGTCCGCACTCGGCTACACGGACGCCTGGTCGTCCGAGGTCAGCGGCACGGATGCGTTCACGCCCCTTGTCCTGGCCGCCCAGTGGTCCAGCGATCTGCGGCTCGGGACCGCCATCGCTCCGGTGTACACCCGCGGGCCCGGCCTGCTGGCCATGAGCGCCGCCACGCTGGCGAACCTGGCGCCAGGCCGCTTCGTGCTGGGCATCGGCACTTCGTCGCCCGCCGTGGTGGAGCGGTGGAACGGGATCGCGTTCAGCCGCCCGTACCAGCGCGCCCGGGACATGCTGCGGTTTCTCCGCCGGGCACTGACGGGGGAAAAGGTGACCGAGCAGTACGAGACGTTCGCCGTCGACGGGTTCCGCCTGGACCCCGCGCCCGCTGTGCCGCCGGGCCTGGCGCTGGCCGCGCTGCGCCCGCAGATGCTCAAGCTCGCTGCCGCCGAGGCCGACGCGGCGATCACCAACTGGCTGGCGCCCAGTGACGTTCCGGCGGTCCGGGCAGTCGCCGGGCCGGACTGCGAGCTGATCGCCAGGATCTTCGTCTGCCCGACCACCGACGCCGAGGTGGCCAGGTCCATCGGCAAGCGCCTGATCGCCGCCTACCTGACAGTTCCTGTCTATGCCGCTTTCCACGCCTGGCTGGGGCGGGAGGAGACGATGCGGCCGATGCTCGGTGCCTGGCAGGCGGGTGACCGCAAGGGTGCGCTCGCGGCGATCAGCGACCAGCTGGTCGACGACCTGTTCGTGCACGGAGCCCCCGAGGCATGCCGCGAGCGTGTCGCCGAGTACCAGGCAGCGGGCCTGGACACCCCGGTGATCGCGATCGTCCCACCGCCAGGAGCTGACGTCGCCGAAGCGGTGCGCACCCTGCGCCCAGCATTCTGAATTTCTGAACGCTAGCCAGCGCGCCCCGACCACGGTGTCAGACCGTGCTCCCGGGGAAGGTGGGCCGCGCGCCTCTTGGCAGCGGCTGATGCCGGCTTTATGCTCCGAATCAGGTGTGCCGGGAAGTCTGGTCGGCGACATATAAACTGTCGGACTCGCCCGCCAGGAGCGCGCTATGACTACTGACCAGCCAGCCGTCGCTACAACCGGGGCCACCGCAACTGACGTCCGCCGCGTCCCTGATTCGCCCAGCCGACCGTGGCGCTGCGGCGGGCTGCTCCTCGCCGGGGCAGCCCAGCTCATCACGATTTCCGCGCTGACGGGCGCCGACCGGGTGCCGGCGACATGGTCGGCACTGCTGCTGGCCGTCGCGCCGGCGCTGCTGGCTGCTGTGGCCCTGTTCGCCCCGGCACCAGCCAATATGCTGGGACTGGCTGCGGCGGTAGTGGCGATAGTCGTCGGCGGTATCGGCCAGGTCCTTCATACCGGCTTGTTCTTCGTCCCGGCGCTGGTGCTCCTCGTGGTCGGCGGGGCCAAGCTCTGGCGCGAGCGGTCGCAGACCTAGGAGGTGCCAGTCGTTGACGAACTACCGGCGATGGCTGACGAGAGACCGGGTCGCGATAGCCGCCGCGCTGGCGGCACCGATCGCGGTGGCCGCGATCCTGCTGCCGTTCCGGTCTAGCTGGTCGAACACCAATGTGGCCATGATCCTGGTCGCCGTCGTGGTCGCGGTAGCTGTGACCGGCAACCGGGTGGCCGGAGCCTTGGCGGCCGTGTGGGCAGCCATATGCTTCGACTTCTTCTTCACCGTGCCCTACGACCGGTTCACGATCCGCGACTCAGCCGACGTCACGACTTTCGTTCTGCTGCTCGTCATTGGTCTTGTTGTGTCGCAGGTAGCCGCCCGTGCCCGGAAGCTTGAGGTCATCGCGATCACCGACGCGGGCTACCTGACCCGGATCCACGACACAGCCGCGCTGGCCCAGTCGGCCAGATCCGCGGATGCCGTGGTCGGCCACGTCCGTGAGCAGCTCACCGACCTGCTGGAGCTGGAGCGGTGCCGCTTCGAGTACGGGTCGCTGGTCGGTCAGCCGCCGCGGCTGGAGCAGGACGGCACGGTGGTCGCGGGACGGGCCGGCCACGGGCGGCTGGATGTCGACCAGGCGGGCCTGCCGGCCGGGGATATCGAGCTGCGGGTGTTCGGCAACGGCCAGTATTACGGCCGGTTCATGATGACCGCCAGGCCCGGCTCACGGCCGTCGCTGCAAGCGCGCCTGGTCGCGGTCACCCTCGCCGACCAGGCCGGCCGCGCGCTGGCCACCCCGGCAGCCAGCCGCAGCGTCAGATGAACCCGGCGAGCCGGTAAAGCACGAGGGAGCCGGCAACGGCGACGTTCAGGCTCTTACCGGTGCCGATCATCGGGATCTCGACTGCGGTGTCGAGCAGGTCCAGCGCCTCGGGCGGGATGCCGGTCTGTTCGTGCCCGAGCACCGCGATCGTGCGCTCACGGGCGGCGGGCAGATCACCCAGCCGGACCGCCTCCTCGGCCAATTCGACCCCGACGATGCGCGTTCCGGCCGCACGCTGGCGCTCCAGCCACTGGCACACGTCGCGGCCGACCCAGTGCACGCACGACGGGCCGCGCAGCGTGTTCCCGCGGTCCAGTGCACCCGGCACCCACGGCAGCCGCGGCACCGCCAGGCACGCACCCACCGCGTCGCAGGTGCGCAGCAGCGTGCCCAGGTTGACGTCGTACAGGGGCCACAGCGGCGCGGCGATGATGTGATCCCAGCACCGATGGCGCCGGGCCCGGCGCTGCCTGGCCAGGTCCTTCCGGGTCCGCACCCGGATCTGCGGGCCGCTCACCGGCCGGCTGGCCACTCCCGGTGGTACCAGCGGATAACGTTCATCATTGAATAGATGCTTCGCGGCGCACCCGGGCCATCGCCGAACTATCGGTAACCCCACGGTAGCCGGCCGAGCCAGGCCCAGGGCAGGGCCGGAAGCCAGCCGACGGTTCAGTCCTGGTAGTACTCCATCCCCAGGTGGGTGATCTGCTCCTCGCCCATCAGCCAGCGAAGCGTGTTCTTCAGCTTGGTCTGCTGGATGAAAAGGTCGTGCTCGGGATAGACGCTGGGAGCATGCTGCGGGCTCTTGAAGTAGAACGACAGCCACTCCTGCACGCCCTTGAGCCCCGCTCGCTGGGCCAGGTCCGTGAACAGCACCAGGTCAAGCACCAGGGGCGCCGCCAAGATCGAGTCACGGCACAGGAAGTTGACCTTGATCTGCATCGGGTAGCCGAGCCAGCCGAAGATGTCGATGTTGTCCCAGCCCTCCTTGCTGTCGCCGCGGGGCGGGTAGTAGTCGATGCGCACCTTGTGCGAGACGTTGCCGTAGAGCTGGGGGTAGAGACTCGGCTGCAGGATGTAGTCGAGCACGCCGAGCTTGCTCTCCTCCTTGGTGCGGAAGCTGTCCGGGTCGTCCAGCACCTCGCCGTCACGGTTGCCGAGGATGTTGGTCGAGTACCAGCCCTGGAGCCCTAGCATGCGGGCCTTCAGCATCGGCGCCAGCGCGGTCTTCATAAGGGTCTGCCCGGACTTGAAGTCCTTGCCGCCGATGGGCACGCCAACCATGTTGGCCAGCTCCACCATCGCCGACACGTCGACGGTGAGATTAGGCGCTCCGTTGATGAACGGCACACCCTCCTTGAGAGCCGCGTAGGCGTAGAGCATCGAGGGCGGGACAGTCTTGTCGTTCGCGTCTATCGCGGCTTCGAGCGCTGCCAGGTCCTCGTGGGCCGGGCCGGGCTCGAGGAAGATCTCGGTGGACGCGCACCAGATCACAACCAACCGGTCGCAGGAGTTCGCCGCCTTGAAATCGCGGATGTCCTGCCTGAGGGCCTCGGCAAGTTCTCGCTTGTTCGCTTCAGTTTTGACGTTGGAGCCGTCGATCCGCCGCACGTAGTTCTGGTCGAAGACGGCCGGCATGGGCTTGATCTCGCGCAGCTGGGCCGCGATCGGCTCGATATGGGCGAGGCGGTCGAGCACGCCGCATTTCAGCGCCGATTCGTAGGCGGTGTCCGCTATCGGGTCCCAGGCGCCGAAGACCAGCTGGTCAATACCGGCCAGAGGCACGAAGTCGCGAATGAGCGGCACCCGGTCCTCGGTCCGTTTGCCGAGGCGAATGGTGCCCATCTGAGTGAGCGAACCGATGGGCTCAGCGAGGCCGCACTTGATCAGCTCGACGCCGGCGACGACGGCCGACTCCACGGCGCCGAGCCCCACTGTCAGGACGCCCAGCCTGCCGGCGGCAGGCTCGATGTGGTGCTGGGATGTCTCCACGAAATCTCTGGCCTCCAGGATGATGCCGCGCTGGCGCGCCAGCGCCAGCAGGACTTGATGCCACTGCGCCGGGACATGGCCGGTTTGCGCCCAGTGTTCGACGGTGCTCTGGCGCTTGCCCAACAGCTGCGCCAGCGCGCTCTGCCCGCCGAACCTGCGGATCACCCGCTCGGCCGGATTGCCATTCACGGCGAGGACGCTAACGAATTTTTCGTTAGCCGTCAAGGCCGATCTCAGTCTCCCCAGGTGTGGCCGTTTCACATTGCCAGGGCACCCGCCCGCAGCCGCCGGCCACGCGGGAAGCGGAACGGGCGGGAAGCGGGCCGCGCCGCAAACCGGCCGCGCCGCAAGCCGGCCGCACGGGAAGCCGACCGCACGGGAAACCGGCCGCACGGGAAACCGGCCGCACGGGAAACCGGCCGCACGGAAACCGGCCGCACGGAAACCGGCCGCACGGGAAGCGGCAGGCGGGCAGCTTGTCGCCGCGGCACGCGGGCAGGCGAAAAGCGGGCGGGCGGCACGCGGGCGGGCCCCCGGAGCGCAGGCGGACCCCCGGAGCGCGAGTGAGACGCCAGCACGCTGGCGACGCTGGCCGACCGGGACGCGATACGGTGATGATCTTGAGCGCTGGGCGTCCCTGCAGGTCGTTGTGGCCATGTGCGACGCCCCGCGCAGCCACCCCCGGTTCAGGCCGGCCCGGACGTTCCGAGCCTGGTTAGCGTGGGTGGTATGTCCGGATAATCACTCTCATCCGGACCACGCTCGAACGAGAATGTACGTATGGTCAGGCCACGGCACAATGCCACTTAGGCACTTCGATCATGGGAGCAGCCTGCGGGTTTACCTGGCGGTCAGCCAAGGGCCAGCTCAGTGACCGGTACCGGCCACGCACAGCCGTGCTGCCGGATTCCGGTCGCCGGCAGCCTCCCTCATCGTGGAGAGTTTTCCGGCACTATCACCGGAAACACTCCACCGTAAGCCCAGCAGCCCGCGGTAACGGGTTGCGGTGAGGCCGTATCCAGCCATCGCGCCAGCCGGAAAGCAGGCCAGCACCCGCACCTGGATACAGCCGCACCCAAACCCCTTTCCCGCACCTGAGCCAGAACCCGCCAGTGCTCCTGAACAGTCACCGCCCCGGCACAACCCAGATCAGCAGGACCATGACGGCCCGGCCACCTGACAGAACACCGGCGCACCCCACCGAAAATGACGATCAACTTAAGCCAAACGGCATTGGGCTATAGCAGGACCGTACGTACATCCTTAACCGCATGCGGCGCACCAGGCACCTCACCCAGCCCCCACCGAATTTTCACATGCATCACATACGCACCATCAGTACTCAGCAGCCACTGGCCTTACAGGTTCCCGCCCGCCTGGCGGGCGGGAAGCGGAGCGGGCGGGTGGCGCTGAGCGGGCGGGAAGCGGAGCCGGCGAGCCTCGGGTGGGCGAGCTGGTCAAGCGCCACGGGCGAGACAGCCGGGAGAGACAGGCGGAGCTGGTCAGGCGCCCCGGGCGAGACAGGCGGAGCTGGTCAGGCGCCCCGGGCGAGACAGGCAGGCGCGATAGACGAAACAGCCAGACGCCACGGCCGAGACAGCGAGGCGCCACAGACGAGACAGGCGGACGCCACGGGGCGAGACAGGCAGACGAGACAGGTAGACGAGACAGATGAGACAGGCAGGCGCCCCAGACGAGACCGTCAGCCGCGACAGGCGAGACTGTCAGGCGCGGCGGGCCATGACGAGGAGCGTGGCGTGCGGGATCTCGATCTGGCCACCGTGCGCGTCGATGATGTCGCGGACCCCGCTGAGCAGCTCGGCGGTGCGTTCCTCGGGGAGCATGCGGTGCCCGGACTGGGTCATCAGCAGGTCGGTGTAGGAGTCAGCGGTAAAGGTCGCCGGCCACGGGTAGACCCGCATGGTCTCGTCCCTGAACAGCCCGGTCTTGCGGATTTCGCTCATCACCAGGTCATCGCCGGGGCTCGGGCCGAGGCCAGGGAAGGTCGGCTTCTGGACGAGCAGGTCGGGCGCGAGACGCTGGTAGAGATCCTCCAGCTCGTCGTGCAGCGGCCCGGGCTGCCAGCGGACGCGGTGCCAGAACATCGCCAGCACTCCCCCGGGCGCCAGCGCGCGGGCTGCCTTCTGGTCGCGGACCTCGGGCGACACCCAGTGCCAGGCCTGGGCCGAGTACACAAGGCCAAACGCTCCGGACGGGGCTGGCCAGTCCTCGAACGACGTCTCCTCGATGCGGACCCCGGGGAACTGAGCGCAGTGACGCCTGGCCACAGCGGCCATGTCCGGGCTGGGCTCAATGGCCACGATCTCCAGACCCCGGGCGGCGAAGCTCACCGTGGCCTTGCCAGTGCCCGCGCCAACCTCGACAGCGCGCAGGCCCGGCCCGTCAGTCCCAGTGAAGCTGATCACGTCATCGACGAGCTCGGCGGGGTAGCCGGCCCGGACGCTGTCGTAGAGTTCCGCCACCTCACCGAAAACCATCCGCTGTTCACGCATGCACCCATACTTTCGCAACCCCGGCAGGGCCGGGCCTGCGGCCCGTCAGCGATCCGGGCGGCTTGCTTTCACACCCCCGGCTTTCACACGTCCGGCTTCCGTGAGACACCGGCGGAGTCGCTGTAGGCCA